>Ga0182018_10002344_pt1 | contig 19233 bp, 21 predicted proteins | sample 812P2MmetaG_FD_120490 | JGI IMG/M metagenome (GOLD analysis project Ga0182018, IMG submission 120490) | Permafrost microbial communities from Stordalen Mire, Sweden - 812P2M metaG | ecosystem: Environmental > Terrestrial > Soil > Wetlands > Permafrost | place: Sweden: Stordalen | collected... | reverse complement strand
CACTGGCGCGCCAGGCGCCGCCTGGACTGCTCGGCATCCATCTCACCATGCCGGCCACGATTCCCGCCAACTTGGTGAAGGGCATCAACAGCGGTGATCCGGCGCCCACCGGGCTGACCGCCCCGGAACGGCGGGCGTACAACTCCCTCAGTACCTTCTTCGGAAGAGGCGCGGCCTACGGCGCGATGATGGTGACCCGTCCGCAGACCATCGGCTACTCGCTTGTCGATTCGCCGAGTGGTCTGGCCGCCTTTACGTACGAAAAGATCGCCGAGTGGAGCGACAGCGACGGCCACCCCGAACGCGTGATTGGTCGCGACGAAATACTCGACGACATCACGCTGTACTGGCTCACCAACACCGGTGCCTCTTCGTCCCGCTTCTACTGGGAAAATAACAACAACAACTTCAGCGCCGCAGCACAGAAGACCAATCAGATCAAAGTGCCGGTAGCCATCACGGTGTTCCCGCACGAGATCTATCGCGCGCCGGAAAGTTGGTCACGGCAGGCCTATCCATCGTTGTACTACTTCCATGAAGTCGCCAAGGGTGGCCACTTCGCCGCCTGGGAGCAGCCGCAGCTTTTCGCCGAGGAACTGCGGGCGGCATTCAAGTCGCTGCGCTGACAACCACACGCGAGGACATACGTGGAGCGACGGCCCGATGAGAACCATTAGGACTTACACGACGAACTTCGCAGCGGAGCTGGCCAGGCTACCGTTGGAGCGCGCCGGCATCCCCTCGATGGTCGTCGGCATCGATGTGGGTATGGAAGGTGGCGCCGCCGGGGTGCAGTTGCTGGTACCAGATGAGTGCACGGAGGTGGCGCTGGCGTTGCTTGACGATGCGTGAGTCCGGCCGCTGAGGCATGGGATGCGGTCTCGGCGGGATTGTCACTCAAACGCATTCGTCGATCAGCACAAAGCGCGCCGAACAACCTCGGAATCGAGGTGCCCGAACGGTGTGGAATATTACTGAGCGGTATCTATGCGAATCAGGTGCTTATCTCACTGTAACTTCCCAAAATATTCCACAATTCGCGCGAGTAAATTGGATTACATCCAATAGGTTAGATCGTTTTCGGCATCGGTCTGAAAATCCGCGTGTCGGTGGTTCAATTCCACCCCTGGCCACCATCAAATTTTTTATTTTCCAACGAGTTGCAGTCGGGCTGTGCCGTGGAAATCCGGTGGTTGTGCCGTAATTGTGCCGTGACTTTCTGTATTGCCGGCATACACCGCCAGATGCTCCGCGGCCAGGTGCGCATAGCGCCGCACCATCTTCTCGGTCTCCCATCCCGCGAGCTCCTGTAACGCAAAGAGTGGCGTTCCGCCCTGTACGTGCCAGCTCGCCCAAGTGTGGCGCAGATCGTGCCAGCGAAAGTCCTCGATACCGGCACGCTTGAGTGCCTTGTACCAAGCTGCTGTGCTGACTTGCTTGATGGGCCGACCTTCGTAGGTAAACACCTGGATCGGATGTTTGCCTCTCTGCTCCCGCGCCACCTGCAGCGCCGTGTCGTTGAGCGGCACGGCGATCGCCTTCCTGGCCTTCCCAGCTCAGTCCGGTCACGTTCGCAGCGCGCAATCCGGTTGCCAGCGTGAAGGTTGCCATGTCGCGCAGATGGGGCGGCAGCTCGCGCAGCAGCGCGCGCGCCTGGTGCCGGTTCAAGAATCGGATGCGTCGTGTCGGCTCTTTGAGGAGTCGTACCGCCGGCACACGATCGAGCCATTCCCAGTCGCGAGCACATTTGCGCAGGATCGCCCGAATCAAAGCGAGCGTGCGGTTCACAGTCCCGTTGCTGCACCCGTCCGGCCGTTTTGCTTCGGTGATCGCATCGATCAATGCCCGATTGATACTCTCGAGTTCCCGATTGGCCAGATAGCGATCGAGCCAACGCAGCTTCTCCTTGTCGTCCTCGAGCGAAGCCTTGTGGAGCTGCTCTCGGAGCCAACGAACCGCCGCGTCCTGCCAGAGTCGCCTTGGCCGGTCCCCAAGCTTCTGTAACCGCCAGACCTCGCTTCTCAGCTTGTCGTGCAGCTCTTGCGCCTGGGCCTTGTTGCCGGTCTTAGCAGATCGTCGTACTCGCTCGCCACTTGGCGTGGCGATGTCGATCCACCAGACCGAACCGCGCTTTCTAAGTGACATACAGCCTCCTGTGAGGTCACTTGCAGCGCTTGCCGTCTCACAGGATACAGCGAGCGCACGAACTCAGCGAGATCGAGCTCGAGGAAAATCCAGCGACGGCCCGTCTTCGCTCCCGGAATGAGCCCGCGCTTCGCGCGCGTCCGAACCTCTTCCGGGTGCATGTGAAGAAAGCCGGCGGCTTCATCGAGAGTGAGAGTCCTCAATGGGGGAGGACTCGGGCCGAGCCGGATTTCCGGCGCGGTGTCAGCGGGCATAAACGACCTTGCGTGGTTCCGGTCGTTTAGGGTCGAGTTGTCACGTGTGGAGCTATGGTGCGCCGAGCCAGCAAGGAAAGTCCATCCGGAGTTTCGCGGGAAATGAAGCGAATCGACTCACGACTCCAATCTGTCCGGTGTTGGACCCGTTCCTGCCGGTCGCGAACGGCGGCTATTTGGCAGCCCCAATGAGGCGACGGGCTACTGGGATGTTATCTCTTCGATGCTACTCAAATAATCGTTGACTCGTTCGTTGGCTGCAGATATCTTCGACAGTAGTCGAAATATCGGAATCACCTATGACGGCGGATGAGACCATTGCGGCGCTGGCCGCTCTTGCACACGCGCACCGACTGGCCGCATATCGACTGCTGGTGGAGGCAGGGCCTGAGGGTCTGTCAGCAGGACTGGTCGCAGAACGGTTGGGCATCCCGCCCTCGTCGCTGACGTTTCATCTCCAGCAACTCTTTCGAGCCGAACTTATTACCCAGCGTCGATTGAGTCGCCAGCTGATCTACGCGGCAAATTTCGAGACCATGAACACGCTGCTGGCGTATCTGACCAAGAACTGTTGCGGGCAGGCCGAGCAGGATGCTTGCGCCACGCCGGTATGTAAACCGAAGACCTCGAAGAAAAATTCAAAGCGAGTAGCAAGGGCAGCGTAACCATGCCCGCATCTCTGTTAGACCTGATGGCCAAGGCGCTTTAGCGCGCTGTAGGGAAGTTACTATATGAAACGCTTTCACGTTCACGTCGCTGTCAACGAACTGGCCGAGAGCATCCGCTTTTACTCCGCTGTCTTTGGTGCCGAGCCCTCGGTGCTGAAGGACGATTACGCCAAATGGATGTTAGATGACCCGCGGATCAACTTTGCCATTTCCAAACGCGGCCACGCGGCGGGGGTCAATCATCTGGGATTTCAAGTCGAAGGCAATGACGAACTGCACGAGATGCACACTCGACTGGAAGTTGCCGACGCGGCACCGGTTGAGCAGAACGGACAGGCTTGTTGCTACGCAAAGTCAGACAAGTATTGGGTCACCGACCCGCAGGGGATCGCGTGGGAAACGTTTCATACGCTGGAAAATATCCCCGTCTTTGGCGAGGACACTAAAGTTAAGCTAACCGCGACCGCGTGCTGCGTCCCGCGCGCCCCAGTCACGCGCAAAGCCACCCAAGACCCAGCACCCTGCTGCGTTCCGACGCGCACGGACCAGGCCGCATCGGGCAGTAGCTGATGATCCCGGGGCCATCTAACGAGAGAAATGCTACGTGGCGGAGAGGATTTACAACGTGCTCTTTCTATGCACCGGTAATTCCGCGCGGAGCAGTTTGGCCGAGGCTCTGATCAACCGCTGGGGTCAAGGCAAGTTCAAGGGTTTCAGCGCCGGTAGCCATCCCAAAGGGGAGGTCCACCCGCTGGCCCTTGAGTTGCTGCAATCTCGAGGATTGCCGACAAAAGAACTGCGCAGCAAGAGCTGGGATGAATTCGCTCAACCCGGTGCACCGAATCTCGACTTCGTCTTTACGGTTTGCGACAACGCCGCCGGCGAGGTATGTCCGCACTGGCCCGGGCAGCCGATGACTGGGCACTGGGGCATGGAGGACCCGGCGGCCGTCGAGGGCTCTGATGCCCAGAAGCGGCGCGCGTTTCTTCACGCCGCCAGTGCGCTCGAAAGCCGGATCAAGATTTTCACAAGCCTACCATTACGGACGCTGGACCGGATTCGGTTGCAGGAACGCGTCGACGCGATCGGTAAGACCCCGCCGCCTGACGATGCATCCTAAGCACTTGTCACGGCGCCTGATCGCCGAACTCGTTGGATCGCTTCTGTTAGCCGCGACCGTCGTGGGTTCCGGAATCATGGCCGAACGTCTCGCCGGCGGAAACGTGGCCGTTGCGCTGCTGGCAAACACCGCGGCGACGGTGGCTGTGCTCGGGACATTGATTGCGCTCCTAGGACCAATAAGCGGGGCACACTTCAATCCGGCCGTCTCACTGATCGAGGCCTTGCGGGGAAAACTTTCCTCTACCGACGCGGCTCTCTACACGCTCGCCCAAATAGTCGGCTGCTGCGCCGGCGCGCTGTTAGCACACGCAATGTTTGAATTGCCGCTGTGGCAGCATTCCGCGCACATTCGCACCGGCCCCGCGCAGTGGCTAGCAGAAGGCGTGGCGACCTTTGGATTGCTGCTCGTTGTGCTCGGTCACCGGCGACCCGAGGACGTGCCGTGGATGATCGCGTGCTGGATCGGGGCTGCCTATTGGTTTACCGCCTCGACCTCATTTGCCAATCCAGCGATCACGATCGCACGTTCGCTCTCAGACACATTCTCTGGCATCCGACCCGTCGATGTGCCCGAGTTCATTGCCGCGCAACTCGCGGGTGCCCTAGCGGCACTGTGGGCCTCCCGGCTGCTATTCGCGAATTCTCGGGCCACGCACGCAGGCGCCGAGGAGCCGGCGCCGATCGCTGCCAGGAACATACAATCGTGAGTGCTCAGCCGGTTGCCGTGACGATCTATCACAACCCGGCGTGCGGCACGTCGCGCAATACGCTCGCACTCATTCGAAATGCGGGCATCGAACCCACGGTTATTGAGTATCTCAAAGCACCCCCGGACCGAGCGACGCTTCAAAGCCTTCTGCAGCGCATGGGAATAGAGCCGCGAGCGCTTCTGCGCGAAAAGGGGACACCTTTTGCCGAGCTAGGATTAGGAGCTTCGCATTGGAGCGATGACGAGCTCATCGATCAGATGCTCGCTCACCCCATTTTGATCAATCGGCCGATTGTGGTAACGCCGTGGGGCGTCAAGCTGTGTCGACCGTCGGAGGTCGTCTTGGACATTCTGCCGCTGCCCCAGCGGGGGCCGTTTGCTAAGGAGGACGGCGAACCTGTGATCGATGCGAGCGGCGCAAGAATTCGCTAGGACTACGCAACCCGTCCAACCCCAGATTCGGGCAGCTTCAACGGAGCCTAGTCGGGCGGAGGCGAATCACGCAGTGTTCGCTGAAACCAGGCGACGTCGTGCCACTTGGCAAATTTGCGTCCGACCGACTTGAAGATCCCAATCGGCTCGAAGCCGACGCGTCGATGCAAAGCCACGCTGGCGTCGTTAGGTAGTGTGATGCCCGCATAGGCATGACAGAAACCCTTTTGGGCCAGCTCATCGAACAATCGTAAATATAGCGTCCGACCGACTCCCAGTAGATGATGATCCGGACGCACATAGGCCGACACCTCCACCGACCACCGGTAGGCCGGGCGTTCACGATGAGCAGAGCCGTAGGCGTATCCGATGCATTGGCCCTCTTGCTCGGCGACCAGCCACTGCCACCCAGCAAGGGCCTTTTCAATACGAGCACTAAATTCCGATATCGAAGGCGCCTCAATTTCGAATGATGTCGCGCTCGTCTCGACGATGGGACGGTAGATGGACAGCAGCGCCGGCGTGTCGGCCTTGGTGGCTGAGCGGATTCGAATCGGTTGCGCCATTGTTCCGCAATTATTAAGGAGTCCGCGACGATCCGGAAGCGCCATCGGCGCGCAGTAGCCAACCGTTGACCGCTTACGGGCGGTCTGATTGCGACCTTCTACGACCGGACTTTGACGTAGATCGGCGCCTATCGATTCCATCGGCTATTAACCCCTTAAAAACATCGCTCCGCCGGCTTGTTCGTTCAACCTGTCAGGGCTTCACGAACCGATAGGCGAAGCGATCGGTCTCGCCCTTGATCGAGGGATCGAACACCTTGATCGAGTGCGAATCGTCCTTGTTGGCGAGCATGGTGCTTTGCGCATCCAGCACGAAGCCGGCCGCCTCCACCTCCTTGCGGACGGAGGCAGGGTCGATCCGATGGAGCGACTGGGCGTCGCCCGCGCCCGCCCCTGCGGCGGCGGCGTGGTCGACGATGACGTAGGACCCACCGGGCTTCAGCCGCTCGTAGACGGCTCGATTGAAGCCGGCCGCCGTCGCACCCTTCTTCTGGATCAGCGCCGTGTGGAGATCGTGGTAGAACAGGTGCAGCCACAGGACATCCGCTGGTTGCGTGGCCTCCGGCAACGCGACGAGGTCCGCTGAGACGGCTTCGACGTTCTCTCGGCCCGGCTGCTTCGCGAGAGTCTGCATGCGGCCGACCTGATCGGGCTTTAAGTGGGCGATTTCGGTCGGCACGAAGCTGAAGACCCGCCCTTTGGGACCCACGACGTCGGAGAACAGGCGCGTCCAGTCGCCGTCGCCTGGGTAAACGTCGATGACGGTGGAGCCCGCCTCGACTCGTGCGAACCGGATCAACTCGGATAGCTTGGATTGGTCGTACATCGGGATCTCCGTTACGGTTGGGCATTCGACGAGAGCGCGGCGTGCGGGGCGGCGAACTGATAGATTAATACGGCAAGGATTTCGAGGACGAAATTAGTCTACCGACACAAAAGGAAGATGGTTACTGAGTCGCCCATACTAGCTTCGGCGGTTTCGGATGACTGCCAATGTTTGGCTTCAAAAGATGATCGACTTTCTAACTACTGCTTTTGAGGCGGAAGAAATTCCCCACAGTAGAATTAAAAACAAGGAAGGAGTAGTCATTAGAAATGGGAGATGCCTAGAGACAGACGGGTTGCGTGTATAGAGTTGGCAACCCATTCGCTGCGGTCGTGGAAGCGATGAGCAGCTCGGCGAACCGCAGGCGACTGGATTGTCCGAACCCGTCCGAAGACCTGCGGCTATGCACGTCATGGTCTCACCGGCACGCTAGGCTAGGAAGAGCCCGCGCACGCGGCTCTGGTGACTTTCGGCAGCCTCGAGCACGTTGTACAGAGCGTTGAACTCGTCGAGCAAGCCCTCGCTTTGGATCTCCTGCGAGCGCACTATATCGGCGACCCACATCGATACCCAGTAGGAATCGACGCGCGAGACGTGCGCGCCCCAACAAGCAGCAGCTCCAATGATCCGGGTTGCGGGCGCCGAACTTCAAGTCGGATTTCGGGTGATTTGTGCCACGAATCCGCGTCGGCCCCGACGTCGATCACATCCGTCTGCGCGCCTGCGGCTGCTCACGCAGACAACAAAGAAGGCAGGATTGCTGGAAACTCAGGCTGGCGCGAGGTTCACCTAACCTGCTAGTCCGCCCTGCAGCCACGGCCACGCGATTCAGTCGTCGATACTAGAGCAAACGTGGGTTTTCCGCCTTCACCGGCGTACCGATTCCCGGCTACTTTGGTCGGAACTTTGCGTCATCGCACAAGCTCCGCGAGTGTTTTGCAGAGGAGCTTACGTGTCACGCGTCACAGATCTGCGCGATGGGTATTCGATAGCCGCTCGGTAAGTTTGTCGCCGCACAGAGCGGCCTGGTGCCGAGGAGATAGATGGCTAGTTAATTCCGCCCAGATGCAAGTAGATCCGACAATTCTGAAGCTGGTATTACCGTGAATCCTGCGATAGGCCAAAAGAGTTCGTCATGACAACCCGCGAACAATGCAACAGCGCTCCGCTCGTGGTGTACATCGAAGGCGAAATGACAATCTATCGCGCGGCCGAGCTCAAACAGACGCTGCTCATGCCGATCGTTGAATCGGCGGTGGTCGAGTTCAACCTTTCCAGAGTGACCGAACTCGACAGCGCGGGTGTGCAATTGCTGATGCTCGCCAAGCGCACGGCACAAGCCAGACATTGCGAACTACGCCTGGTAGAGCTTAGCGCCGCCGTACTCGAAGTCATGGAGCTGCTCAACTTGGGGTCGTATTTCGGCAATGAGCTCATCTTCACCGCAAGGGCGGCGTAAATGGCCGCCGACTTTACTTCAAGCCGTCGCGACAGCGAGAACCAAGAATGAATATCGATCAGGCTCTACGACCCTTCATCGTGGAAAGCCGCGAGCTTCTGGAGGCCATGAACAATGGCTTGCTTGAAATCGAGCACACGCAAGATCGAGCAGAATCGGTCAATACGATTTTTCGCGCCGCCCACACTATCAAAGGCTCGGCTGCCCTATTCAGCCTCGACTACATCGTCGCCTTTACGCACGTTCTTGAAAGTGTTCTGGACGAAGCGCGCGAAGGGAATGTGAAGATTTCCGGCGAACTTGTTACGCTGCTGCTGTCCTGCAGCGACCACATCGGCGCGCTGATCGATGCATTGGAAGCCGGTCAAGCAGGCGTAGATGAAGCCATGGTGCAGCTGGGTGCAGCGCTGCTCGAGCGATTACGTGCTTATCTGCAGGTGCCGGCACTCTCGGCCACACTACCGGTCACTGTCCAGCGCGTCGATTCGGCGGCAGTCGATACCGACTCCTGGCACATATCGTTGCGCTTCGGGCACGATGTGCTCAAAAACTGCTTAGATCCTCTGTCGTTTATCCGCCATCTGGGCAAACTCGGTACCATCACCGGGATCGTCACGTTGCCGGATGCCATTCCGAGCGCTGGTGAGATGGATCCCGAATCGTGCTACCTCGGCTTCGAGATCGCCTTGAACAGTCAGAGCGACAAGGCAGCAATCGAAAACGTGTTCGAGTTCGTGCGCGACGATTGCGCAGTGCAGATCCTGCCGCCGAAGAGCCGTATTTCCCAGTACATCCGGCTAATCGGCGAGCTGCCAGAGGAGCCCGCGCAGTTGGGCCAGATTCTGGTGAGGTGCGGTACGTTGACTGCACAGGAGCTGCAGGCGGGTCTGGCCCAGCAGTCGGGCGCGGCTGGCGCGCGGCCGATCGGCGCAATCCTGGTCGAACAAGGGGTGGTGCGGGCCGCCGTCCTCGAGGCGGCGCTTGCCAAGCAGCAGCAGTTGAAGTCGCAGAGCCTACACGATGCGCGCTCGATTCGGGTGGATGCCGACAAGCTCGACCGGCTGATCAACCTGGTGGGCGAGCTGATCATTGCCGGGACGAGCATCGAACTGATCGCGCGGCGAACGCGCAACGTTGAGCTGCAGGTATGCAACTCCACGCTGTCGGATCTCGTCGAGCAAGTGCGTGACAACGCGCTGCAGCTGCGTATGGCCAAAATTGGAGCCACCTTCAGCCGCCTAAAACGCGTGGTGCACGACGTGGCTCGCGAACTCGGTAAGGACATCGAGCTGCAGGTCAGCGGCGAGGACACCGAACTGGACAAGACTGTGGTGGAACAAATCGGCGGTCCACTCATGCACCTGGTGCGCAACGCGATGGACCACGGCATCAGCGCTCCCGACGCGCGCACCGCGTGCGGGAAGTCAGCGCAGGGCACCATCGCGCTCAACGCGTATCACGACTCGGGCAACATCGTCATTCAGGTCAGCGACGACGGTGACGGCCTGGACCGCGACAAGATCCTGGCCAAGGCCGTCGAGCGCGGCCTAATCGAAGTCGGCACGCACCTCAGCGACGCGGAAATCTACCACCTGATCTTTGAACCGGGCTTCTCCACCGCCGAGCAGGTCACTGAGCTGTCGGGCCGCGGCGTCGGCCTAGATGTGGTCAAGCGCAACATCACGGCGCTGCGCGGCAGCGTGGGCATTGCCAGCGAGCAGGGAAAGGGCACCACCGTCACGGTGAGGCTGCCGTTGACGCTGGCAATCATCAACGGCTTCCAAGTCGGCGTCGGCGATACGGTGTTCGTAGTGCCGCTGGAGACGATCGAGGAATGCATAGCCTTTTCCTCAGATAACGGCCAGGAATACACCAATCTGCGCGGCCAGGTGCTCCCGCTTATTCGGCTGCACGCGCTGTTCGAGATTAGCGGCGCGATCGGTCGGCGGCAAAGCATAGTCGTTATCAAGCACGCCGGAAAACGAACCGGGCTCGTGGTGGATGCACTCCTTGGGGAGTTTCAAACCGTCATTAAGCCACTGAGCAAGATTTTCACCCAAGTTGAGTGCATCAGCGGATCGGCCATTCTCGGCAGCGGCGAAGTTGCCCTCATCCTGAACGCGCCGGCCCTGGTGCAACAGGCGGTGGCCCGCGAAATGGAGCGATCTGCGAGCGAGACGCCCGGGTCCGATCTGGCGGTACGGGTGCCGGTTGCGGCATGAGGCAGTACAGATATGTTGGATTTGTCGGAACGTGTTGGTCCTGCCGGGCGAAGCCTTGTCATTCGCAATCGGCAGCACTCAACAATGGATAAGGAGCAAAGATAATGTTGTCGAACTTGAAGATCAGGACGCGTCTCAGCCTGGGATTTTCTGTTGTTGTTCTGTTGCTGATCGCGGTGGTCGGGCTCGTGATGCACAGCATCACCGGCTTGAGAGCCAATACAGAGGCGATCGGACGCGATCGGTATCCCAAAATCGAGATCGCGCAGAAATGGATCGTCTCGAATCTCCAGATCGCGCGCCACTCGAACAACATTCTGATCTTGCCAAAGGAACAGATCGCTGAGGAGATTGCCGACATCCGGGCGGAGCGGCGGGCGAACGACGAATACTCGCAGAAGCTCGAGCCGATTCTGGATACGGACAAGGGAAAGGCGCTGTTCAGCGACATTGTTAACGCCCGCGTCCCCTACCTCGTGCCCGAGAATGACTTCCTGAGGCTTGCGGAAGCGGGGCAACTAGAAGCGGCCAAGCAGGAATTGCTGACGAAGGCCGGCCCAATGCAGATCGCGTACATCGATGCCATTTCCAAGTTCATCGAATTTGAAGACGCTTTGCTAGTAAGTCAGACCGATGTCGCTGAAAAGGATGCCTCTAGATCCACCTCATGGATCATCAGCCTGGGCGGCGTGGCAACCCTCTTTGCAGCCCTCCTGGGCTTCTGGCTGACTCGCAGCATTACGCGTCCGCTGAATCAGGCGGTGCAGGTGGCCAACCGATTGGCCGAAGGTGATCTGACGGCCAGGATCGAAGCGATCTCCAATGATGAAACCGGTCAGCTCCTGCAGGCAATGGACAATATGGTCACCAGGCTCTCCAGCGTGGTGAATGAGGTGAACAGTGCAGCCGAGGCGCTGGTGGGTGCGTCGGTAGAGGTGAGTGCCACGGCACAGGCGCTTTCGCAGGCGGCGAGCGAGCAAGCCGCCGGCGTCGAGGAGACCAGCACCTCCATGGAGCAGATGGCGGCGTCGATCGCGCAAAACACCGAGAACGCCAAGGTCACCGACGGCATCGCAACCAAGGCGGCGAACGAAGCCGCCGAGGGTGGTGAGGCGGTGAGGGCCACGGCTGCTGCGATGAAGAGCATCGCCAGCAAGATCGGCATCATTGACGACATCGCGTACCAGACCAACCTGCTGGCGCTCAATGCGGCGATCGAGGCGGCGCGTGCCGGCGAACACGGCAAGGGCTTTGCGGTGGTGGCTGCCGAAGTGCGTAAGCTGGCCGAACGCAGCCAGATCGCCGCACAGGAGATCGGCACGGTCGCCATCTCCAGCGTGGAACTGGCAGAGCGCGCCGGCAGGCTGCTCGATGCGATGGTGCCGAGCATCAGGAAGACCTCCGACCTCGTGCAGGAGATCAGTGCGGCCAGTGCAGAGCAGAGCTCGGGGGTTGGGCAGATCAACTCGGCGGTGAACCATCTGACTCAGACTACTCAGCAGAACGCTTCGAGTTCGGAACAACTGGCGGCGACCGCAGAGGACATGAGCGGCAACGCCGAGCAGCTGCAGCAGTTAATGGCATTCTTTAAGGTCAGATCTGAACAGCAGGCACGCGTATTGGAATATGCGGCGCGCAAACCCATCTCCGTTGCCAAAACAAAGATTGGGAGGCGCCCTATCCCAAGAGTGGCGGGCAATTTGGCGTTGGCCCCCACGATCGAGCCCGACGAAACCCAATTCACCAAATTCTGACGGAGAGCAGCATTAACGCCAGGGTTCAAGCACAAAGGCACGCTTTGGTTGCAACAAACGCGCAATCGGTCGAACAGAAGGCATCGCAATACCTGACCTTCATGCTCTCTGGCGAGATCTTTGCCATCGGCATCCTGGCGATCAAGGAAATCATCGAGTACTACACGGTAACCGTTGTGCCGATGATGCCGGAGTGTATTCGTGGCGTGATCAATTTGCGCGGATCGGTCGTGCCGGTGATCGATCTGTGCGCGCGCTTAGGGCGCAAGTCGACGCCGGTGGACAAGCGCACATGCATAGTGATCGTGGAGGTCGGGACTGACTACGAGCGCCAGGACGTGGGGGTGATCGTGGACACCGTCAACGAAGTGCTTGATATTCCCGGCACCGACATCGAGCCGGCGCCGCCGTTCGGTGCGAAAATCCGCACCGATTTCATCGAGGGTATGGGCAAGATAGGCGGCAGATTCGTCGTTATCCTCGACATCAACCACGTGCTGTCGATCGAGCAGACCGACGCGATTGCCGCAGTCGCGACGGGCGTCCCGGCGGAGCCTGCGTCCCTTCGCTGATCGAATGGCATGAGTACGGAATCCATCCCCGCCGAACTCGAGTCGTTGCTGATCGTCGATGATAGCTTGGTGCAGCGTCAGCACGCGATCGCGTTATGCCGTGAGCTGGGTATCAAGCTGATCTACGAGGCGAGTAATGGCAGCGAAGCGCTGCAGTTATTGTCGATGCTCGTGTTACTGCCTAACGTGATGATCGTAGACCTGGAAATGCCGGGCATGGACGGCATCGAACTGATCCAGCAGTTGAAGCAGCGCGGGCTCGTCATCGCGCTGATAGTCGCCTCTAGCCGCGAGAGCGCGCTGATCGAATCGGTACAAACCATGAGTCGAATGTTGGGATTGGATGTGCTCGACGGCTTGCACAAGCCGTTGACGCTTTCAGGGGTTCGCGGCGCATTGGCGCGTTACCACGTGCCTGGCACGACAGTGCTCCCGCAGCAATCTGCCGTGGTTCCGATCGAAAGGGCGCAGTTGGCGCACGCAATCGACAATGGTGAGATCCGGCCCTATTACCAGCCCAAGGTGGATATGCGAACCGGCATCGTAACGGGCGCGGAAGCCCTGGCACGCTGGCAACATTCGCAGATCGGCCTCGTTCCGGCCGACCAATTCATCACACAAGCTGAGCAGCAAGGTCTGATCCATGCACTGACACTCTCCATGATGGAGCAGGTGCTGGGGCAGGTTGCGATATGGAATGCGCGTGGACTGCAACTGTCGGTCGCAGTCAACGTCTCAGCGCAATTGCTCGATTCACCCGATATTGTCCATGACATATCGGCGCTGCTCGAACGGCACGCGCTGCAGGCGACTCAGATCATTCTGGAGATCACAGAGGGCACAGTGGCGACTCATCTCGGTGCGGCGCTGGGCGTACTGGCTCGAATGCGACTTAAGGGGTTTGGATTGTCGATCGATGATTATGGAACCGGCTTTTCATCGATGCAGCAGCTTGCTCGTGTGCCGTTCACGGAGCTAAAGATAGACCGGTCATTTGTCCACGGGGCGCATCAGCATAAGAATCTGCGGGTGATATTGCAATCCGCGCTCGATTTGGCGCGCCGCCTGGAACTGATCACCGTCGCCGAGGGTATCGAGACGATGGAGGACTGGCGTCTATTGCAGGAATTCGGCTGCATGATGGGCCAGGGCTATCTGATCGCGACGCCGATGCCGGCTGGGGCGCTGCCGCAGTGGCTGAAGAGCCACAACTCCCGGTTGAACGAACTGCGTGCCTGAGCGGGCCGCTGTCCGCGCGTTAACAACCATGAACAAGATAGTCATCACCGATCACGAATTCGCGCATTTTCAGCGTTTCATCTACGCTGCGGCCGGCGTCACTTTGCCCGCGGGGAAGAAGGCGCTGGTCGGCGGCCGCCTCGCCAAGCGCTTGCAGCAATACGGGCTCGGCAGCTACGGCGAGTATTTCCAGTTGCTATCGAGCGGGAGGGAGGCGCAGGAAGTGCAGACCGCGGTCGATCTGTTAACCACCAACGAGACCTCTTTCTTCCGCGAGCCGAAGCACTTCAAATTACTGCGCGAAGTGGCCATAACCGCACTCGGCCAGACGCAACCGTTTCGGGTCTGGTGCGCGGCGTGCTCCACGGGTGAAGAGGCGTACAGCATTGCTATGGTGCTCGCTGACTGCCTGGAAGGCGGCCCGTGGGAAGTAGTCGGCTCGGACATCAGCAAGCGCGTGCTCGAGCGAGCGCGCGGCGGGCACTATAGCGCGCAGCGCGCCGGGAAGGTCCCGCGGTCGTATTTGCATCGCTTCTTTCTGAAGGGCGTCGGTACCCAGCTCGGCACTGTGCTGGTCGATCGTGCCCTGCGCGAACGGGTGCGGTTCGTCCAAATCAATCTCGATGCGCCGCTGCCACATCTTGGTGTCTTCGATCTGATCTTCCTGCGCAACGTGATGATCTATTTCAACAACGACACGAAGCGCCAGGTCGTCGCGCGGGCGCTTTCGCTGTTGAAGGCTGGCGGATATCTCCTGATCGGTCATTCGGAAACGCTGAGTGACCTGACCACAGCCGTGAAGCTGGTGGCACCTTCCATCTACCGTAAGCCTTAAGCAAATGCGCCGCTCGAAACAGGCGATCGATATCTTCCTGCAGCCTGGCGAGTTTTTCGTTGCGCAAGGCAGTTGCAGAATACGAACGTTGCTCGGGTCATGTGTTGCGATCACCCTGTGGCACCCCGGCAGATGCATCGGTGCGATGTCGCACTTCTTGCTCGCGACGCGTGGCCAGCGTCCGGTAGTCGGACTCGACGGCCGCTTCGGCGAGGAGGCGATGATGCTCATGCTGCGCGAACTGGCGTGGCTGGACGTGGATCCGATGCAATGCGAGGCAAAACTGTTCGGCGGCGGCAACATGTTCCCTCGCTGTCTCCCGGCACACTCACCGACGGTTGGCGAGCAGAACGGGGAGTGTGCGCACCGGCTGCTGCGAACCCACGGTATCAGTGTCGTTTCCGAGAGCCTATTCGGGGAGGGGCACAGGCAGATCATATTCGACGTGGCGAGTGGGCACGTCTGGGTGCGTCAGACTAAGCCGGTCACGTTCGGCATTGAAGAGTCAGCGTGATCCCTATCAAAGTCATGGTGGTCGACGACTCAGCATTGGTACGCCAGCTGCTGACCGCCTTGCTCGAGGCCGACCCGGGTATCAAAGTCATCGGCGCAGTTGCCGACCCGATTCTCGCTATGGCGCGAATGCAATCAATCTGGCCTGACGTTATCGTGCTCGACATCGAAATGCCGCGGATGGACGGCATCACCTTCCTCAAGAAGCTGATGATCGAACGGCCGACGCCCGTAGTGATCTGCTCAACGTTAACGGAAAAAGGTGCCTACACCACGATGGAAGCACTCGCCGCCGGGGCGGTCTCAATCATTACCAAACCCAAGATCGGTGTGAAGCAGTTTCTCGTTGACTCATGCGACGATCTGGTTACGGCGGTCAAGGTTGCGGCGCAGGTCAACATCAAGCGCTTGAGCGCGAGCGGCGCGTCGGCATCACAGGCATCAAAGCGCACCGCGGACGTTATTCAGCCGTCCCCTGGAGACCGCGCGATGGTCAAGACGACCGAGCGGGTGATCGCAATGGGCACTTCCACTGGCGGCACGCGGGCGCTGGAGGCAGTGCTGACAACATTGCCGAGAGTATCGCCTGCTATCGTCATTGTGCAGCACATGCCGGCGAACTTCACCGCCGCGTTCGCCGCCCGCCTCGACAGCCTTTGCCAGATTGAGGTCAGGGAAGCACAAAACGATGATCGCGTCATACAGGGTAGAGCACTGGTTGCCCCCGGTGGCAAGCACATGCTGCTCAAAAGAAGCGGCGCGCAATATCACGTTGCGGTAGTTGACGGTCCCTTAGTCAATCGCCATCGCCCTTCGGTGGACGTGCTGTTCCGCTCGGTGGCCAAATTCGCCGGTGCGAACGCGCTCGGGGTCATCATGACCGGTATGGGCGATGATGGCGCAGCCGGTATGCTCGAGATGCGCAAGGCCGGCGCACACACGATTGCGCAGGATGAAGAATCCTGCGTTGTCTTCGGGATGCCCAAGGAGGCCATCAGGCGCGGCGCAGTTGAGAAAACGGTTCCATTGAGTGCGATAGGCAGAGAGATCTTGCAGCATGCCTAAAGACTCGGACCGAATCAGCGCAGGCCCCTCAGATCCCGCCACCCGTACTCAACAACTGCGGACCATCATTGATATTCAGTCAATGCTGGTATCCGTGGAGTTTGATCTATCCTCCTTTCTGAGGATAGTAGTGGAGCACGTCCAGCAGCTCACCAATGCGAGCGGGGCCGTAATTGAGCTTGTCGAGGACACCGACATGGTCTATGGGGCCGCCAGCGGCACGCTCGCCCCCCATGTCGGGTTTCGGTTGCCACGGGCAAATACTCTGTCTGGGCTCTGTGTTCAGACCAGGCAGATCCTGCAGTCAGTGGATACCAGTCTAGATCCGCGTGTGGATGCTGTCACTTGCCGCAAAATAGGGGCAGCTTCCATGATCGTCGTGCCCCTGCTGCGGCTCGGCGAGACGATCGGCGTACTGAAGGTGGTCTCCACGGTTTCTCATGCCTTCACGGAACAGGAGTGCCAGACGCTCGGGTTGATGGCTGGCCTTCTGGGTGCGGCGCTCGGTCAGCAAATGGAGATCGAAAAGCGCCAGCAACTGGAAAAACGACTCCAGTTCATGGCGCAGAACGATGGATTGACCGGCCTACCCAATCGGTCTCTGTTTGACGATCGCTTGGCGCAGGCCCTCAGACGCACCCATCGCACCCAAGGCGTGCTTGCGGTGATGTACATAGACATAGACTTCTTCAAATCGGTCAACGATCAATATGGGCATGCAGTTGGAGACGCCGTATTGCAAATATTCGCGGCCCGCGCGAGTGCTGTTATTCGCTCGGCTGACACGCTCGCGCGGTTGGGTGGCGATGAATTCGCTTTGATTGCTGAGAATCTTCGCACCTACGAGGATGCCGAAAACATCGCCGCCAAGCTCATCGCGGCAACGCGCGAGGCAATCGTGCTGCAGGACCAACAGCAACTTAATATTAGCGTGAGCATCGGCATCGCGTTGGCATTCGAAGTCACTGCCGAGTCGATAGCTCTACTCCGACAAGCAGACGTTGCGCTATACGAAGCAAAGAAAGCGGGGAGAAACTGTTTTCGGCGCGCTCCGAACTGACGAGTGGACCGTTAAAGGGAGTGGCACTTGGCCGAGTATTCAAGCGACTGCATCCACTCAACACAATCAGCGCGTCAGCCGCGCGACAATCAAGGAAGATCAGCAAAAGGCTCTTTGTGGGAATGTTAACTTAAATATCCGCCAATTTGGCTCCCGCATCAGAGAGAAACAACAAACCCATAAAGCCCTACGCTACCGGAGCCTTTGAATTCGCGACGTAGGGCTCGTTTCACTGATGCGGGAAACACCAGTCTGAACAAGCGCCCGCAACTGCGACAAAACTGACGCAATGTCGTGATTGGCCCGTCGATTCGCTCCACGGTATCGTGAGAGGGACGGCTTAGCCTTAGGAATGTGAAGGCGGTCACAGGGGTGCACGCGGCTTCCACGAACTCACCGCCGAATGCGCGATAGCGTACGGACGCACCTGCACTGCGGGAACAATCTGCACCTTAGCTTTGCGCGTCAAGGTTCGACATGCGCGGGCACGGAATCTATACGGAAACGAAGCGTTTACGCACGATACAAAAGCCGAATCTCTGCGAGCAGTCGGTCGATGCTTGCGTGCGCGATAGAAAAATTGTGCCGCATGATGCAATTCGGTTGACTTCACTCTCAGAGCTGACGATACCGCTGCGTCGGCTGGCACGCACCAATGCGCTGGATGAGTCCGCCGTTTGGCTCGCGTGGTCTGACGATGGCCCTATTTGGTTTGTGACCGGTACGATTAGCCTTGAACTGTCGCGAGAACGTGGACGGCCGGTGTTGCAAATGCGCGTCTACAACCAGGAAGGCGCGTTAGAGGAAGCGTTGACCTGCATGCACACAGCCGCCAATGTCTGGGAACGGATTAACGTGCATTGAGCGAAGCGTAGTGGTTGGTCAGAAACCATTCACATCAAGCAACAGTAAAGCTATATGACGTCAGATTGGAATCCCACTGCGCCGCCCCCGCCCGTCGAGGGGCGAGGTGCTTTGGCGTTGGCGTTGGAGCAAACCCATGACGTCAAAGAAAAAGTAAAATTGTGTGCGGATAGCCTTGGCTCGTCCAGCGACATCGCGAAGAAAAAGATAGCTGAAGGTACGAACCCGCTGTCGGCGCGTAAGTCGCTGGCGAACAACGAAAGAGTCCAATACGAAGTGCAGGAATGCGCCGACGACCTGCATGAAGTCACCGAAACCTTAGCCGATGGGATCGGCGAAATGAAGGAGCAGACCAAGATCGCATTGGTCGAGTCTCAAAACGCTTTGGCAAATACTGAGGCTGCCGGTTCAAGGCGCTAAGGCGTCCACAGAATGTTGGGAAGTCCAGTCTGACCCTGAGCCGCCATCCGGCAACGACCGCTTCCGGGTCTCCAAAACGCACTGGCTGCCGCCAGGATGAAGCTTACTTCCCTAGCACTACAGCGGTTGCGGATTGAAGCTCTATGCACGCAACCGTCTTTCTCTATGCATCTCCCATTTCACTACGTCGATTCACGCTGCTTCCGCAAAGAACGCCTTTTGAGCCCTCAAGGCTTCATCCAGTGACTTCTGAATGTACGCAATTCCCTTCGCTGCCTCAGGCGTAGCCGCTCGGCGTTTGATCTCAGCGGGCTCAATCTCTTCAATGCGTTGGTTCAGCCACCAGATATTGCCGAAAGGATCGAGAATCCTGCAAACTTTTTCTCCAAAGTACATCGTCGTGATGTCAGTCACCGAGGTGGCCCCAAGTTTCAGGGATGCCCGATAAACCTTCTCCACATCTTCGACGTACATATTCAATAGACTCGGTGTGGGTGACCAGCCCTCT
>Ga0182018_10002341_pt1 | contig 19243 bp, 24 predicted proteins | sample 812P2MmetaG_FD_120490 | JGI IMG/M metagenome (GOLD analysis project Ga0182018, IMG submission 120490) | Permafrost microbial communities from Stordalen Mire, Sweden - 812P2M metaG | ecosystem: Environmental > Terrestrial > Soil > Wetlands > Permafrost | place: Sweden: Stordalen | collected... | reverse complement strand
CCGACCAGCAGGGGCACGATCTATCACTAGGGCTTGACGCCCGGGGGACACCAGTGCTCACCTGCCAGCGGCTCGGTAACCAGCCTCATCTCCCGAGAGACAAAGGTGGTCGATCCCCATTAGGGGACGCTCAGGAATGCTCGACTCCACTGGGTCAGAACCAATCCCAGCAGCGTTGCGACGGTTCGAGTCAGGATCCCGATATTGAATTATCGATACGTAGATCGCCGTTAAACTGCAGTGGGCGATGACACGAGCACCAGCTCATGGCCAGTCCCGAAGTCCTTACATCGGCGGAACGAGTTCAGACCACCGATCCAGTCCCCCAACATCGCCGGACACCTCGACACCAGCAGCCGCGGTTTGGGATACCCGACCCCAAACAAAGAGGAGAAGTCGTGCGGCGGTTCCCATGATCCGTACCGATGCGTCCCGTGGCTCACGGCTCACGGCTCTTTCTCCTCGGACTGATAGGTCGAGCCACCACCGATCGGCTCTGTCGCTGCACTCGAAGCTGATCGTCGGTCCGGCCGGTGCGTCATTCGTGAGCCGTGACGCGGCGACGAAGACGTCGAGATATTCGTCGATTCCGTCGGCGGCAACGTCTGCTGCAACTGAGAACTCCCTGCCTTGTGCCGCATCGGTATCCGACCGGTGAACCACGGCTTCGTGTGCCATGCGACGGGCCCACCAGTCAACACGGCGCCCGGGCTCGAACCACGACCAGCATTCATCGTCGGCGGGGACACTGGAGAGCTGTTCGAGTAGCGAAGCAGTGCCGGAGCGGGACCAATCGGCAAACTCCGGGGAATCCTTCGGAGGCGTTTGCAGATCGGCGAACAGACCAAAGTCGGCATCGGGTCGTCCCCTGATGACGTCGGCCACAACGTGATGCGTCCCCGCCACGTGTCGGGCCACTGTGGCGACGGTCCAGCGATCGGACCATGGAATCGCTGCCCGCCGATCGAGTTCGTACGCGCTCACGATCCGGGAAGATTCGTCCGAAATGATGGAGAGATAGTCAAGTGTCACGTCCGGGCTGCTCCTCGAAAAGAAGAATCACGGTTAATATTACAGACGTTATAGTAACTGATATGCCCTGCTGTCAATCGGAGTCGACACGACCGCCCTGCGGAGTTCCTGCTCACTGATGGCCCGACCCCCAGATCCGAAGCGCCGACGGGAACTGCTTGATCGCTCTGTCGACTACGTCGTGGCCAACGGCATCTCCGACCTTTCGTTACGGCCCTTGGCCGCCGCTCTGGGTACCCAGGCACCGGTCCTGCTCCATCATTTCGGCTCGAAGGAACACCTCGTGGAAGAGATCCTTGGCTGCGTGCGCGATCGATTGCGATCCCTTGGGCGTTCCGCCGAGGCGGAGAGCCAGCGTTCGGGACTCGGAGCTGTATGGAGATGGGTGTCTCACGCAGACCAAGGACCGCTGATGAGGCTCTTCTTCGAGACCTACGGGCTCGCGCTCCGCCACCCTGACCGATACTCGGACTTCCTCAACCATGCGGTCCACGACTGGCTCGATGAGCCCCTGGCCGCCATAGACGACATCTCAGCTACGCTCGCAATCGCCACCGTGACCGGCCTCGTGCTCGACCTGCTGACAACGGGGGACTATCTCCGAGTCGAGGAGGCGATGATGAGGTTCCTCTTCCTTCTCCGCTCTGACGCCGACCAGCGCGCATCCGCACCGCAGCAGACGCCCGGGCCCCGCAACAGTCCGTGATTCGCAGACGATCAGTACCTGCGAGGAACGGCTTGCGTTACCAAGGCGACCTGTCGGGTGGGGTATCTGTAGTGGAGCTGCTGACGCACTCTCCTTCAGTCTCGCGGGTGCCCGAGTGATCCGTCGTCGGACGTTCCCTATTCGTGCCGGTCAGCCTCGGTCGAATATGCCGCCGACCCGGTTATTCGGGGACACGCTCCGGAGTCAGCCATCCCAGTGGTAGCGAAGGTCAGGAGCCCCCTCCTCGTTGTTGCCGCTGGTCTGGTCCACGAGAACAAAGCCATGGACCTCGTAGAAGCGTTGGGCTCGAATGTTGCTCTCAAAGGTCCACAGATCCAGACCTCCAGGGAAGCCCTTTTTTGCCTTCCCGAGGAGTTGTGTTCCCGTTCCCCGACCGAAGTGGGCGGGATCGACGTAGAGCTGCTCGATCCACCTTTCCCGTACGGTCATCATTCCGACGAATCCAGTCGCTCCCTCCAGCACCCACGTCCCCCCGTTCGGTATGAGCAGCTCAGCAACCCACCGATGCACCTCTTCGTCCGAATGAACGGGTGCTGGGATAGAGGGGATCGAAGCCCGCCGTGACCTGAGCCAGAGGGTGGCGATGGCCTCGGCATCTGAGTCAACAGCCAACCTCGGGCGCTCTAAGCCATCGTCCACCGACTGATCTAATCATGCGCTCCTGCCCGGCAGCGTCGTTGGCACAAACGGGGAGCCAGGCACTGTCAGCGACCGAGATCGAGTCCGTAGCGATCGAGCGCACTTCGCATCTTGCCGAGCCACTCCGCGGCGAGCTGACGGCCATTCGGGAGTTGATCGTCGCGATCCCAGCGCCACGTGGTGACCATGGCAAGCACGAGTATCCGGCATTCCATGAGTAGCACCGTATTGACCCCCGGGTAGTGCTCGCTGATTTCCTCTGGCGCATGGGCGACGTCGAACTCGACGGGTCCGCGACAACACGTCCCGAGATCGACAAACAACGGTCCCATATGCGTGTGGAGCAAGTTGTCAGGATGCGGCTCGCCATGCAACAGCTGCTCGTCAGCGCCGCGTTTGGTAATGGAGGTCGTCAGAATCTCCAGCGTTTTGTTGAGAAGCTTCCGATCTGCGTCCCCAAGCTCTGGTGTACGGGAGGGGTCGTCGAGCAACGATCGGGCCTCCGCAACTCGATCAGTGAAATGCGGGGCCCTCATCTCGACCTGCCTCATGCTGGCGTGCAAGCGCAGGAGCGCCTGCGCATACTCTGGCGGAGCGATTCCGGACTGCAGTGATTCGTAGTAGGTCCAAAGCGTGACCGCGAAGCCGCTACGCCGGTGCACACGGGGCTCCACCCGGGGATCGAGTGTGCCGACGGGGCTACCGGCCTCAGCCAGGCGTCGAGCGACCTCGACTTCGTATTCGGCAGCCGCCTGCCCGCCACCTGGCCCGCTTTCATACGCAACCCGGGCAAGAACGTCGCCAGGAAGCAGACGCACAGCGATCCGGACTGAGTCGTGGATCAGAGTGGCATCATCTGCACCCAGACCAGCCGCGGAAGCCGTGGCCACACTAGCCTCCACTGCATGGGGAACGTCTGACGCTTTCATCGTCGCCTCGTTCTGCTCCCGGTGGCCCTGCTTCTGCGCCAGGCGTCTCACTCTTACGCCTGGATTGTTGTCCCTTGGATCAAAGCACGACCAGGCGAGCCACTGACCTCCAGCTAGTCCGTCCCGGAGAGGTCGAAAGGGTGTCACCCAGTCCCGGTGATATGGGTCACCCCAGCACCCATTCGGTATCGGCCGGGTCCGGGGGCCGTCGAGTGGCATTTCAAGATGCCGACATGGCCGCTCAGCCCGAGCATCCAGGGCCAAGTCAACTTAGTGAACCATGCGTTCAAGTGTCGCTTGGACTTTCCCAGAATTAGGGGTTCGGCTGGAGGAGATCGTCGCGCCCGATCTGGCGCAGCAGGGTGGCAAGATCTAGATAGACGCGCTCATTGGTGATCAGCTCGCCCTCAAATGTGAAAATGGCAACGGTCGCTACTCGAAAGGACTTCCCGGTGGGCTCGCCGTCCAGCAGTGGTCCAAGGTTAGTCCCCAGGAGATTGAACTCAGCGATAATTGTGTTGTCATCCGCCACATGCATCGTCACGTTCTCGTGTCGCTGGTCCGGGAATGCCTCACGCTGAGCTCGGTGATAGTTGAGGACGGCTTCCTCGCCCACGTGAACCTGTCCCGTCGGAATGATCTCGTAGCGTGGCTGGCCAGCAAAGGTGGCGATTGTGCGATCGAACTCTTGAGCGACCTCCGAGGCAAAGTGTTCGGCCAGCAGCTCCAGTCGAATCTTGCGCAGTTCTGGGGGGATCAATAAGTTGTCCTTTCGAGGGGCGCTGGAAGGCAGGGTAACTCAATGCTCCGCTAAAGCCGAGATTTCCCACACCCGCATGTGCCGTTCGGCCACGACGGATGACCGACCCGGTCCCGCTGTTCGGGGACAGCCCTGGGAAGGTGGCGATTGGGAGGGGGTCTAGATTGCGTCATGTGACCCTCCTCCAGCTTGAACCACCCGACGATGTGATCCCTGAGGTCGTCGCTCTGACGGTGAATCTGGTGAAGAACGACCGGCTGGCCGCTTAGTTGGGCTGCTTTCGTGTATGGCCAAATGGTGTCGCCTTCTTCCTCCGTGTTAGGAGGCGATCACGGTCGACGATCACCGTGAGTTGTACTTCAGGGCAACGCAGATAGGTGAGCCGATGTTGCGACGTCGGTCACATGCAACTGCACGTGAGACAGCCCGGGGCCGTGCCGCGTAAGGCACCGGCCCTGCCATACGTATCGGTCCGGTACAACACCACAGGAGGCACGTTGAGACAAGGCCGCCAGGCAAAATCCTACTTGCGGTCGTCATCCTGACGGCCGTCGTCCTCGCGTCCTGCGACTCCAGCGGATCGGTGACCTCCGGCTCCGCGACAGCGTCGCCCGATACCCGCTATGCCTCCACGGTGACGTCGAGCGGACCGGTCAACCCCGCCGCCATACCACTGGGGGACGGGTACGTCTCGACCTCGCCCAAAGTGGGGTACGTCGACTCCTGCACCAGGAGCTTTCCCACTATCGGGGGAGCCACAGTGGTGGGTCCGTGGATCAACGAGACCAAGAAGACCTGGGACTCCCTTACCAAGATCGCTGTCGAAGGGTCGGTCTCGTGGGCTCAGGCGATGTTCTCGGTAACCGTTTCCGGTGACACCCGGATCATCAAGGGGAATGACCTGCCGATCGACCACACCACCGGCACCTTCCCGATCAGCGCGTCCGATCCCGCCTACACCTACGATCAGAATCCCAACACAATCACCCCGCAGTCCATCTCCTGGTCCCTTCCCCTGAACCCGGCGGCGGCGAAGACGCCGAGCTGCACCGGGGGAGGACCGATAGGTGTCCTCGATGACGGGGTCTACCTGTTCAATGCTCTGGACGGTGAGGGACGCGATGCTGGCGCCCACGAGGTGCTCGATGGCTGCCAGGAGCACCCTCAGATGGCCGGGATACTCCACCATCATGCGGTCCCGTCGTGCATCCTCGACAAGGCCACTGGCCGGTCCACGCTGGTCGGCTACGCGGCTGACGGATACGGCATCTACGTCGAACGCGCTGCGAGTGGTGCCCTGTTCACCAACACCAGCCTCGATGCATGCCACGGACGAACGTCACGGGTGTTGTGGAATGGCAAGGAGCAAGTCGTGTACCACTACGACGCCACCTTGGAGTACCCGTACACCGTTGGCTGCTACCACGGCACTCCGATCTCCTAGGGGCTAGTGGTCCGTCGCTATAGAGGTTCCGGCCATAGGGCGCAGGAGACTCGCCCGAATGTGCCGTTTGGCGGCGCTTGGTAACGCCCACTGATCCGGTGGTCGGAGATACCCGTCGTTCTAGGCTCCTATGGTTCTGACAGGAACGTGGACAGAGCCGGAAAGAGTTGGTCCGGCGCCTCAACGAAGGGAAAGTGACCAACTCCTGGCACGCGCATTAGACGGGCGTTCGGAAAGGATCCGACCCATTCTCTGGAACCATCCAGAGGAATCCGGTCGGCGTCGCCGTGGACGACCAACACTGGGACTTGCACCTCAGAACACATGGATCGGTAGTCATAACCGGCCGGGTCGAACGTCTCCCCGACTCGTCGGAGGGCGTCCCGCATGTGTTCGGGCCACTCATTGGGATAGACCGAGGGATCGCTCCGACGATTGACGTAGGCACCCGGATCGCCCATCGCCAAAGGAGTAGTTCCGTCATAGAACGCCTTGGCAACTTGAACAGGGTCCAGTTCGGCATTGCTCGATGAACTGGCACACCAAGCTTCGTATCCTGCCACCGCCTCGCTGAACTGCTGCTGGTAGCTGGTCATTCGGTCGCTCGGTGGAAGTTCCCGAGGCGGTATGGGACAGATCATCACAACTCGCCGCAATCCGGGCGGTTGGCGGGCGGCGTAGAGGGCCACCTCAGCTCCCAGGTAGGACCAACCGATGAGACTGAACGAATCGAGATCGAGCTCTCTGCGCAGTGATTCAATGTCGTCGAGCTCGATTGGCAGCCCGACTTGTCCGTCCTGCGGAACAGCATCGGAGCGACCCCGATTTCGGATGTCGTACAAGATCACACGGAACTCGTCGTACAGGGGGGCCAAATCCTCCTCGATGAGTGCCGACCCCGGAACTACGATCGTTGGACCCGAGCCACGTTCGGAAACCCATAGCCTTACCCCGTCTCGCCCCGTAACCCAGCGTTGAGACATGGTCAATCATGACTCAGGGCATAGCGACATGCCCTACTGCCCCGCCTACCCGGTGGTCAGGGGCACCCTCCGGCGAGATGAGCTGGCAAACGCATGGTCCTCAAATTCGACCTGGTCTTAGCCAATCGAAGCTGTCAACCTGGGGCTATTCGTCAGCGTTTGGAGTACCACGCAGTACCGCTCGGTCAGGCGCAGCAACGTGGCGAGTTGCTCCTCTGAGGCGTCACTCTGGACATCGAAAGACAGGCGAATATCCGAGAATCCGACCGGAGCCGACCTGTCGACGCCCAACGTCCCACGAAAGTCCAAGTCACCTTCGGCTCTAACCGTGCCTACTGCACTGATCCCAAGCGCAGTAGCTACTGAGCGCATCGTGACCCCTGCGCATGCGGCGAGTGCCTGGAGCAACATGTCTCCGGAACAAGCCTGAGTGCCATCGCCCCCCGTAGCTGGATGAAGCCCAGCTTCGACCAGTGCCCGGCCTGTTTGTACCGAGCACGAGAGGTCGTCACCCAGTTGACCTTCAGCTTTGAGTGTCACAACCGCAGCCTCCGGCTGTTCCCGATATCGCTCCTTGATGGGAGCCTGCATCGCCTTCAGCTCATCGCTGTTCATCGGGTCTCCGTTCGTCCATCAGCTCGCACGATACCCGCAGGCAGAGGGACCGAGGACAGGATCGCCGGTGAAATCGAGTGTCCCACCTACCCATTGGTGTTGGGGGACACTCACGGTCGTGCCAACGAAGAGCCACCAGCATGAGTGGCTTGGCACGCCTGGCCTCAGTCGAAGCCAGTGTCTCTTAGGAGTGCTTGGGCGAAGCCGCCCATCTCCCGCCATGGAAGTTGGTTGGGATCAAACCACTTCACTTCGGACGTTTCCTCGCCGTCAGGCACAGGAGTCCCGGACGATACTGTGGCCGCAAAGACAGTCGAAACATACGACGATTGGTCGCCATTTGGATAGGTCACGCGGTATTGCGGTCCACCAAGTACGCCCAATACGGGTCCGAGTCGGAGTTCGACTCCAGCTTCCTCCCGGGCCTCCCGAAGTGCAGCCTGTTGAGGTGATTCATCAGGATCGATAGCCCCGCCTATCACGGCCCACTGCCCTGTCTCAAGGATTCGGACAAGCAAAAGTCTGCCGGTCTCATCCCGGGGAAGAACGGCTGCTCCAGGAAGCACTAGCAGTTCGTTCCCGACCAGCTCCCGGAGCCTTCGGATATGAGGGGCGATACCCATGAGTGCTCCCAGCCCTAGGCGGAATCACCAAGGCTATGTTCCCGGACACTGGCAGGTAGGCGACGTAGGTGCCCGCTGATCCGGCGGTCAGGGGCAGGCTGACGCTGTCGACTGGCGACGTGCTATCCGAGAGTCAGCGCTGGTGCTGAGACCTGGGTGGCAATCGACCCGCGTCAAAACAATGTAAAGGACCTGGAAATTCTGGCTCGACGGGCGTATACCGAAAACCAGGCTCTCACTGATAGTGGCCGGTTTGGCCATCACAACCTGACAGGACGACTTTGAACATGGGCACGATAACAACCCCCGACGGTACGGAGATCTTCTACAAGGACTGGGGATCGGGCCAACCCATTGTGTTCAGCCACGGCTGACCGCTCTCGGCCGATGACTGGGACACCCAGATGCTGTTCTTCCTCAACCACGGCTACCGGGTCGTCGCCGCCGACCGGCGTGGACATGGCCGCTCGACTCAGACCAGCGACGGTCACGATATGGACCACTACGCCGATGACCTGGCCGCGGTGACCGCTCATCTCGATCTACACGAGGCCGTCCACGTCGGCCACTCGACCGGGGGCGGCGAGGTCGCCCGCTACATCGCCAGGCACGGCGAGGACCGGGTGGCCAAAGCCGTGCTGTTCAGTTCGGTGCCGCCGCTGATGGTCAAGACCGATGCCAACCCCGGTGGCCTGCCGAAGAGCGTGTTCGACGATCTGCAGGCCCAGCTGGCTGCCAACCGATCCGTGTTCTACCGGGCCCTGCCCTCGGGGCCGTTCTACGGCTTCAACCGGCCCGGCGTCGAGCCTCAGGAGGCGATCATCGAGAACTGGTGGCGACAGGGGATGATGGGGGGAGCCAAGGCCCACTACGACGGCATCGTCGCCTTCTCCCAGACCGACTTCACCGAGGACCTGAAGAAGATCACCGTGCCGGTGCTGGTGCAGCACGGAGACGACGACCAGATCGTCCCCTACGCCGACTCGGGCCCGCTATCGGCCAAGCTGGTGAAGAACGGGACGCTGAAGACCTACGCCGGATTCCCGCACGGTATGCCGACCACCCAGGCGGAGACGATCAACGCCGACCTGCTGGAATTCATCAAGTCCTGACGGCGTCTGGCCCCGCGTGTTGGCAGCGGAGAGGGACCCGCGCAAGAGTGACTCGGAGGAGGACAATCATGTCGAGGCTCAATCCGGGCCAGACGCTCGTCACACTCCCCGACAACATCCCATGGAAGCCGCCGGATCAGGCACCGCCGAACAGTGTCGCTGAAGCCGTTATGGCGGGTGGCGAGGATCAGGAAGGCGCCTATCTGGTCCTCATGAAGTGGTATCCGGGCTGGATGAGCGCGCCACATACTTATGTGACCGATCGCTTGTGCGTGGTCGTGTCCGGCGTGTGGTGGTGTAACAGCGGTCCCGACTTCGACCCGGCTCAAGCCGTCCCGGTTTACCCCGGCGGTTTCGTGCGTCGGGTGGCCGGTACGCCGCACTATGACGGAGCCCGAGCCGACGCGGCCGAGCCAGCCGTGATCGTGGTCAGTGGTGTTGGCCCGGTGAGTCAGGCGTGGGTCGACTCGTCCCAGCCGGTACTACGACAGTGGTGAAGGCCGAGCGTGATTACCAGTTCGGTAGTGCTGCATAAGTGCCTGGTAGGGGATGCTTGTCACCCGCCTGCTCGCGATATTGGGATGGACTCAGCAAAGTCGTCGACCGGAAGTCCAGCATTGGGCCGATTCGCTCTACTCGGGGTTCCGGTGCTCGGTTCTGGCCGGGGTCGGCGTGATGAACAGGACGGTGCTCGGCTTCGGTACACGGGCACTGTGCCAGGTTCCTCTGGGCACGATCGCGGCGGTGCCGGCCAAGAGCTCCGCGGACCATTGACGGTCCCCGTCGTCCAGGAGGAATTCCAGCTCGCCGGTAAGGACGTAGACCAACTCGTCGCCCAGGGGGTGGCGCTCCCACCACGTCCAGTCTGCTTGGTAGTCGAACACCGAGAGCACGCGCCCGTCGGCCAGATCGGGCCGTTCGGCCACGTTGGCCCAGAACGAAGGATCGATACCAAGAGGGCGAATGCCGAGCTCCATGGGCAGCAGGACGATTCGTGACCTGTCCAAGGTAATGGGGCTGGATGTCAGCGATTCAGTCATGTGGACAGCTTGAGGTGAGAAGGGGCGTTCGGCTACCCAGCAGTATCCTTGATCGAGTCATAGGATATTCCTATGACTCTCGATCCAGGCGACCTCGATGCCTTCCTCATGGTCGTGCGCCAGCGGAGCTTCGGCCGAGCGGCAAACGTCCTCCTTGTCTCCCAACCGACGGTGAGTGAACGCATCGCCCGTCTCGAGCGCTCTGTTGGCGCCGAGCTCTTCGTGCGGGGCCCGCGGGGCGTATCCCTCACGCAGGCCGGCGATCGGCTGATACCTATGGCTATCCGGATCGTCGGACTGATGGAGGAGGCCGTAGAGGCCGTCCGGTCCACTGACCGGCCATCGCCCCTCCGGGTCGGAGTCCACTCAACATTCGCCTACCGGGCGGTTCCACTCGTCGTAAGCGCACTCGGGAGCCGCATTCGAGGCGTGAGTGTTCGAGATGCTCATTCCGACGAGATCATCGCCATGCTTCTCGACGGTGTCCTCGACGCCGGATTCGTCCTCCCCGGAGCCCGGCCACCGGCGCTTCGGTTCGTCGCCCTCCCACCCGACCCCGTCGTCTGCGTGTGCGCTCCGGGTCACGAGTTGGTCAAGGCGAGGTCGGTGCCAGTCCGCTCGGTCGTCCAGCACGACGTGGCCCTCAACCTCTGGGGTACAGGTACAGGCGAGTTCGAGGCTCAACTGGCGCCGGTGGCTGCCACTGGGCGCCGGGTCGAGTGCTCGGATGCCAGCACAGCCCTTCAGCTCGCCCGGTACCACGGGTATCTTGCGTTCGTGGTCCACTCGGCGGCCCAGGGCGAGGTGGCGGCTGGGGCACTCAAGATGCTCATGGTGCGCGGCCTGCCGTCGTGGTCGGTTCGCTTGGTCCTGGCGAGCAGGGCCAAGGGGGAGATCGACGGCGATGTCGACTCCCTACGGCGAATCGTCCGTCAGCTTGGTGCTTCCCGAGTGCTGGCCCCCACTTCGCAGGGCGACGGAGGTTGATGTCGCGTTGCCCCGCTGCTAACGCACCAGCATGGTGTGCACTAGGCAGAATCCGCCGCGAGCAGTTGCTCGGACAGATGTTCCAGTGCCTGCCGCGCGTAGCCACGCCACATCAAGGTGATGGGGCGCAAAACACCTGTACCAAGACCTTTTGGGTGCAGTGTCCATCGCCAGGTGATTAAGGTCCCTGTGCCTTGCGTGGCAAACTCCCAGCGTCCGTCGATGGTGTCGACTAGCGGTCGCATCGGGCCGGAAATTTCGCTCAGGCGATAGCTGAACGAGTGCGGCACATCGACTTCAGTTAGCAGCTCGCGCATCGTTCCGCCGTCAGTGGTGACGACTGTGCGCGACTGACCGACCTCACCCCAGACCCCGTCCTGTCCACGAACCATTTTGATTGGCGGTAGCAGGGCGTAGCGCCGGGAAAAGATCGCAGTCAGCGGCATGGGCAGCGTTCCGTCGAAGGCTCGATGAAGTTCGATCGGAATCGCACGGGACTGCTCGACAGTGATCGTTGCCATCACGCGAGACTAGTGTCGGGTGACCGGTGACGGCCCACTCCGGTACTGAATTACGAGGATGGATCGTGCCTCGCCATACAGTATGGAGGTGTCGCGGCTGATCCTCGTCAATGGCCTCCCTGGCAGCGGCAAGTCGGCGCTCGGACGCCGATACCTTGACGATCACCAGCTCGCTCTGGCACTCGACATCGACGTCATCCGTTCGATGCTCGGCCGTTCCCTCGAGGAGCCGACGATGTCGGGGCTCGCGGCGCGGGACCTGGCTCGTGCCATGGCCCGGACCCATCTCCAGGCTGGCCACGATGTGCTTGTCTGTCAGTTCCTCGGGCGGCTCGAGTTCGTGGAGGTCCTGGATCAGCTGGCGGCTGCCATCGGGGTTCCATTTGTCGAAGTCGCGCTGATTACCAGGGTCGACGAAGCCGCGGAACGATTCCGGCGACGCGCTGAAGACGACAGCCGTCCAGAGCACGGTGACGCGGCCATCCTTCTCGATCGCGCTGGAGGCCCGGCCGCACTCGACGAGATGCACTCTCGCTTGGAGGTTGTCATTAGCTCCCGCCCGAACACCCGCAGAGTTGAGGTCGTCGACGGAGACCTTGAGGAGACCTACCAGGGCCTCCTTCGAGCAATCCACGGTGGGTGATCGCCTGCTTAGGGATGGCATTTTGGGATAGGTAGGCCGCAGGCCGGGGAAGGCGACTTGGAGCGTCGTTCTGCACCGCGGTTGCGTCCCGGCGCGGAAGACTTCACCGCTTGGCTCAACTCGACGATGACGCTTGGACGAGGTCGACGACGCGGACCCAACCGTTGGCCCCGGGAGGATCTATGAGGTGCTCGGAGATGGCAATCACCTCTTGGGCTCCGCCGCGAACTCCCACCGCCACCCCAGACCGTTCCAGCATTGCGATGTCGTTCAAGCCGTCACCAACGGCCAGGACTTCCTCCGGCTCGATGGCGTGCTGGCGACAATAGGCGTCCACGCCGGTCCACTTGGAGACCCCGGGAGGACTCACGATGAGGCCGAACTGACCATAAGAGGGCTCCGGATACAAGACCACACTTGACCCTTCAGTGAGAGCCAACGTCTCGGCTACTGGTACGAGGCGTTCGCGGCTCAGACCGAGCAGCGAGAAGGCGTAGACGTCGGCTGATGCCGCCGCCGCTTGAAGGTCACCCCTCGCGGCCACTGATCTGAGGTATGCCAGGTGCTCAGGACACGTGGAAGGGGCCTCTGAAACCATGGTGTCGAACTCGGGGTGCTCGACATAGAGGCAGGGATCGAGCTCATGGGCTCGGAAGATCGCCAGGGTTCTGAGAGCTGCCTCGGGATCGAAGCATGCCTGGTGGAAGCGCTCGCCAGAGCGGAAGTCTAAGCCCAGTGCCCCATCGATAAGTACCGCAGGCAGCGCAAGTTCGACCTCATCGAGTTGTCGACGCACGACTCGGGGACGCCGGGAGGTGGCGGCGAGCACCGTCACGCCGGCGGCGATCAGTTCCCTGGCCGCAGCCAGATGTTCCTTCGGGGGGACGAGATGTGTGTCCCAAAATGTGCCATCGAGATCCGTGGCCACCAGGCGAATCATGGAACCATTATCGGCGGTCGAGTGGTAGCGACCAATTCCGTGGGACAGCGGCTGGGCAGATCACCCGGAGATCCGAGAAATTGACTAGCCCAGTGGGGTCTCGATGAACGAAAGAAACAGCTCCTGTGCGGTCGACCAACTTCGTCCATAACGTGGCATGCTCCCTCACCGCCGGACGTGCACCTTGTAGAGCGGTGAGTTGCTCTCGCAGTTCACACGTACTTCAACCAACTCGAGCACATTTCCCGATGTACTGCCCTTGTCGTGCAATTCATCCCTGGACGTCGACCAGGAGATCGCCCGTTGGCGATCGGCGAGCGGGATAGACAGCCAGACGAAAAACTCCGATTATGCAAGCACCGCGTTTCGTCACCAGAACCCGTTTATCCGGCTCCCGACGAACGTTATGTGGGCAGGAGAGGCAGGCTCGGCAACCTAGAGGCGCTCGCGAAAGTTGCTACGCCGGCAACCGCAGTTTGATGAAATGGCGCTTCGGGCACGAAGCAAGGCCCTTGAGCTGGGCTTCCTGCGGCTACTCGGACTGGGCATCATCGGCGCGTGGCCGTTACGGGTACTTGCGGCGACAATCTCGGCACGCTATTCGCGACGCTGTGACCATGGACAATCCAGACCTGCGAATGGTGGCGACAGTTTTGGGATCATCCGATCCGGCAATGCTTGCGTCGTTCTACGAACGCCTCCTGGGATGGACCCGAGTTACTGACAAGCCGAATGGGGTGACCGTCCGACCGACATCGGGCAGCCCGGGACTGTCGTTTCAGATGGAGCCCGATCACGTTCCCCCAACTTGGCCCTCTGTAGCAGATGAACAGCAGATCATGATGCACCTCGACCTCGCGGTCGCGGACCTCGACAGAGGTGTTGCCTGGGCCATCGAGGCAGGCGCCACACTTGCCGAGTTTCAGCCGGAGGAACACGTTCGAGTAATGCTCGACCCGGCGGGCCATCCGTTTTGCCTCTTCGAAGGGTCAGTTTGAGCGCGGATCAGCAGGCAATAGCCCATTTGCACCACAACACCTGATTGGGGATCCACAAACGGACTGCGACTATTGCTCCCGATTGGCGAACTCGAAACGAGTCAAGCGGTCGACCAGGGAAGTACAACGGGCTCGTGCAATACGTCCCCGCAATAGAGGGTTCGCGCTAGATTCGCAAGGCCGGCGGGGAAGACAATCTCACTGGTGGCCTCGAGATCATCGGCAGTCCACCATTTCCAGTCATTATGAAGTTCTCGCTCGAGATCCGTCCAGTTTGTCACGTCCGGCTCGAATGCAGTCGTGTGGAGTGCGAAGTACCAGTCTTCCGAGAAGAGCGGTGAACCACGAAACTCCCACTCGCCTCTGCATACCGCCACCGGTGCGCCCAGTTCAGTCCGGCTCGCCACAAGCCCCGTTTCCTCCTTGAGCTCCCTGAGAGCCGCTTGGACAATGGTCTCGCCGTTCTCAACTCCACCACCGGGCGTGATCCACACCGGAGGTTTGTCATCGTGGGGGTCCACTATCCGAAACAGAAGAACTCGACCATCCTCGTCGAGGGCGACGATCCTGGCAGAGGGTCGAAAGTCTCTATTTGTCACAGGTACGTCATCGCTCAAAGCACACCACTCGAAACCCTAACCAACGCTCGTCGCTGACCGAGGGGCGCGATCGAGAAGTTGTCCCGCGAGTGGCAGCCGCGCTGCGCGGCGCTCGCTAAGGGCCCGCACGGTGCACCCAGCAGTTCCAGAACCAGACGTCTCAGAATAGCGAGTAGCCGGTCCCGAGGTCGATCGACCGGACCGCTGGATTATGCGCGCTCAAGGTGGTCGTGAGCAGCAGTTCGCTGGATTGTCCGGGATGGTCGTCTTTCGTCTAGCGAAGGTGATCAGGCGCCGTCTCGCCTTGGCCAAGACCATCGAGAAACGATCGGACCTCTCGGCGGGTACGGAGGTGGACGACTGTCGCCCCTGCTCCGTACTCCTCGATAGCGGAGAGGACACTCGGACGCCTCTCAGTTGGCCAGGTCTTCCTGATCCACCGCAGCAGAAGCCACATCCAGCCGAATCCTTCCCGCACCCCCTCGGGATAGTCGGGTCTCGGACGGTTGTGTCGCTTGATAACGCGCCAGGCACAAATCCACCGCTGCAGATCGAGGAAGACCACCGTGTCGGCACGCGCCAGCCGAATTCCGATGTTAGCGACCCCGCTGTCTATGACCCAGGCCTCGCCAGCTGCAAGACGCTTTTCAAGCTGCAGGAACTCGTCCTCCGCCATCGTATGAGCAGCGACAGAAGCAGCGCCCGTGATCTTGTACTCACTTGGCTGCCACCAGAGCCTGTCTAGGTGGAAAACCTCGACGCCCAGAATTTCTCCCAGGGCACGAGCCACTGTTGACTTCCCCGCTCCGATGCAGCCCACAACCGCAACTCGCTCCACTCCAACATCATGCATGTACCGGAACCGGCCACGGCCACACAAGGGGATGGTGATTCGATACCCCAGTGGATCAGTTCGCTAGCTTTTTGTGAGTTCGACCAGGGACCTGACCAATTCTGCGGCATCGACCGTGCCGAGGCCAGTGGCAAGGTTGTAGCCAGCTGTCGCCACATACCCCGGCACGATGACGGGGGTCCCATTGGAGGACTCGATGGTGACCGTGTTGTTCCCGGATGTGACGGGCACAAGGCCGCCGTGGCCGGGAAGTTGGTAGTCACTGTACAGATAGGGGTTGAGCGGACCGAGCGATCGCTCGACAGCCTGGTCGATGACTGCGGCGATGCCTGCAAAGAGAGGAGCCGACTCACTCGTTCCACCCACCGAGGTCCACCCTTCAGTCGGAGGCCCAATGCTTCGATTTGGAAAGCTCGAGTACATCTCGAAGCCACCGATGAGATCACCACTCATGGAGATGTCGGGGCCTCCTCTGTGACCTCCAACGACAGCTTCGACCGGGTCCTGGTAGCTCGGCCGGGGGGAAATGGTGGAGAGACCGCCACCGCTCGCACCTCCGATGTCTGGGTCGTTGGCGACGGTGTCCGGACTGTTGCGGTCGCCCTTTACGTCGAGGTGGAGGCGAGTTGCTCCGACTGCAGTAACCAGGGGATCAGAAGCCGGGTACCCTCGCATTCGCTCGGTGAAACAACACCCTGGTCCGGCGGGGCCATTCAGTGTCCGGCGGCTGGAGGCCCCGAAGTCGCCGGAGGCATCGATGACGCTGACGAGGTGGGCGGCGGCGTACTGGAAGTCTCGGTGGAGCCGATCGATCGCTGGAGTCCCAAGGGCCGCCTCCCCGATGTTGCCAAGGCTGGTGGTGATGACCTGCCCGAGGTGGTGCTGCGCGGCGTAGTACACCGCCCCTGCTTCTGAGCGGACGCTTGCATTTGTCGCCTGGCGCGAAACCACGAGAACCACGATCCTTGCTCCGGGGGCCATGGCGTGGACGGCCTCGGTATCGAGGGTGACCTCGGCAGCGCCCCCCACATCGTCAGATGAGGCAGGATCGAATCGTGCCGGATTCCCCGACGGCGACACGACTCGGATACTCGGTGTCCGAAGATGATTCGCCTCGTCAAAGACATCAAGGTCGTGAACAAGGGTTGGCGAATCGTTGGTAGCCAACACGATGACCGTGACCCCCCGACCGTCCAACCCCTCGGCGAAGAGAGGCTTGAGGTCGTAGGCCTGTTCGAGCTGGAGTGCGGTGTAGCAGGGATCACCGACTTCAGCGCCAGCGCATGCCGCCGAATAAGGAGAGGGCGTCTCTCGTGCGTCCACGTGAGGCGAGGTCGTGCTGACCGAAGTGCAACTCGTCAAGATCAATGCGAGTACCGATGTGGCCGCTATCTTCTCCAGCGCTCGCATGACCGTCCTCTTGTTGAATCCGCCCGGTTCTGGTTTTTGGTCAGCGCTCACTGAATGGTCAGGTGCGGGCACGTCTTGCGGCTCTGCCGGCCAGGCTCAGTGACTTTAAGGGGCCACGTGGACCATTCCCCAAAAGAAGCAGTTGGCTAGAACTCCGCTGCGATCGCCTTGGCTTGCTTCTCCGTGAACGAACCGGAGATCTGCACCTGTCCGTTGAACGAGGACCACGCCGATTGGGCGGGCTGGGTGATTGGGGCCGACATGACCTGGCCGTTGACTACGACGCCGATGATCTGGTGAAACTGTTGTCTGGTCAGAGCATCCCAAGCCACAGAACCGGAAGAGGTGAGGGTGAGGTTGACCGCCCACTGGCCATTGTTCAGTTGGGCGTTCGCCGACTTGACGGCGGTCCCGGTGAGCTGCGCCGGTCCCAGCACATAGCGGGTGGCGCCCTCTGCGGGGACTCCAGGGAGAAGCACCGTTTGGTTCTCGTCGTCCTTGGCTGAAGGTGTCGAGGGATAGGTGCCGAACTGAGGATCAGCTTGAATGTTGGAATAGCTGGTGTACCCGTTGATGTTGCCGGAATCCGGCGTGACCCGAAGGTTGAAGGCCGTGAGCTCCGTCGACGGCGAACAGGTCGGCAATGGGCCCGTCGAAGGAGCCTGCCCGGCGGCCAGCGTCAGAGGCGGTGCATAGCAGAGCAACGGATGGAAGCTGAGATTGGCGGCCGAGTGAGCTTCCCCTGTGATTGACGCAGGGATGCCTACTGATTCGGGCGGTCCCCCGCCGCCTCTACCCCACGTGAGGCCCAGTGAGACGCCGAGAGCTGCCAGCAGCAACACCGTCACGATTCCCGAAATCAGCCATCTGCGGCGCCGCCGCTGCTTTGCCTCCTGGAAGAGGAGTTGAGCATCGTCGATCTGAGGTGATTGGGGTTTCGATTCCTCGACAATCGTCATCGTGGACTTAGCAATGTCGAGCGCATAGAACTACTATGACTAGTACTATGTTCTCTGTCAAGGTAGACCGTTCGGACCCGTTGGCCCTTCACGATCAAGTGACCGCAGAGATACGCCGTGCCATTGCCGAGGGAGACCCGGCCCCGGAGAACGTCTCCCCCTGGCCAAGGACTTGGCCGCGGTTCTCGGAGTCAACAAGAACACGGTGCTCCGAGCGCTACGAATACTCCGGGATGAAGGACTCATGGACTTCCAGCGAGGACGAGGCATCACCGTGGCTGGAGCTCCCCAACACGGAGCAGTGGTGAAGAGAGCCCGAGAGTTGGTCGACTTCTGTCGCACTCAGGGCCGCCGCCGCGACGAAGTGATCCACATCATCGAGAGCTTGCCGTGAACCCGTCGCAATATTCAATCTAAGTCCGACGTGTTACGGCAGCGAGTCCCCGATGGACCAGAGTGATGTCGGCACCGCTCTCAGCCGCCTCCTCGGGAACTACAAGTCAGACGTCACGCCATCGTTCCAAACCAAGCATCCGCACCGCCAGCGGAACGGTCAGCGGACAGCTGCGACTGCCTCGACTTCGACAAGTTGGCCGGGGTAACCCAGGACGGCGACCCCTAGCAGCGTACTGGGGACGTCGTGGGTGCCGAACGCGGCGCTGATGACGTTCCAGGCGGTGATGAGGTCCTCGCGCTGGTGGCTGGCGACGTAGACGGTCGTCTTGACCACGTCGGTCAGGCCGACGCCGGCGGCTTCGAGGGCGGTAGCCAGGTTGGCCATGACCTGTTCGGTCTGCCGGGTGACATCGCCGACGGCCACGATGGCGCCGCCACCGTCGAGTGGGCAGACACCCGCGGTGAAGATGAGCCGCGAGGCGTCGCGAACCGTCGCGGCGTCGGCATACGGCGCACGGTCGGTGAGTTCGGGAGAGCGGATCAGTTCAACAACGGGCGGTGTCGTCACTGGCTAAGTCTTGCACCTCAGCAACGGCAGTCTGCTTGAGATCGGAGCCGCGGGGGTCAAGACGATGCGACGCGATCCGCTCCGCGTGCTCGACCCTCTCCAGCGTTCCGCTGGTCGATGGGCCTGCGAGACACTTACCGGATCACCCGGTCCGGCCTCGGCTGAATTGGTCGTTCGAGCCGTACTGAACACGTGGCCGTCGATGGAAGTTGGGCATCCATACACCTCACCGATCTGACACCCCGGTGCCATCCGCCATCGCAGACGATTAAAAATCCGAGCTTCGCCAGTACCTGCGCCGGACGGTTATGCCAGCTCCACAGCTGGAGCTGGGCTCCTGCAGCTAGGACCGTGGGTCGGTATCCGCCAATGGGGCAATGCTGAGCCTTGCTGTGGGCATCGCCAGTGTTGAGCGTGTTGAGCGGTGACATCGGGTTGCGACCGCGAGATCGAGCCGATCATGGT
>Ga0182018_10002340_pt1 | contig 19245 bp, 14 predicted proteins | sample 812P2MmetaG_FD_120490 | JGI IMG/M metagenome (GOLD analysis project Ga0182018, IMG submission 120490) | Permafrost microbial communities from Stordalen Mire, Sweden - 812P2M metaG | ecosystem: Environmental > Terrestrial > Soil > Wetlands > Permafrost | place: Sweden: Stordalen | collected... | reverse complement strand
GATGCCGAACGGCCCGTCGAGCGTTTGAAGCGACGGAGCTGGCAGGGTGCCCGACGGCAGCCGCGGCACCTGATCGCGGAGTCGTGCACCGGTCGGGACCCTCCCCCGCCGCCACCGACTCGGGCGCAGGGTCACGAACGAGGGGCAGTCGCCGTCGAGGCAGGTGTAGTCACGGTTGCAGGAGGAGTCGTGGATGTGGCGCTTCTCGCCGAATTCGGTGTCGAGCGGCAGCACCGAGAGGCAGTTGCTCTTGACGTTGCAGTCGCCGCACCCTTCGCAAACCGCCTCGTTGATGAAGACCCGCTCCGCCGGCTCCTCCAAGAGGCCCTGGCGGCGTAGGCGACGGGCCTCCAACGCGCAGCGTTGGTCGTAGACGAGCACGGTCACACCCGGCACGCCCCGGAGCGTCTCTTGGGCGTCGGGAAGCCGGTCACGACCGAGCACTTCGACGCCCGGGGCGAAGCGGGCCCGTCGGCCGTAGCGCCGGGGATCCTCCGCGCAGACGATGATCTTGGCGACCCCCTCGGCCCCGAGTGCCCGGGTGAGCGCAGGGACGTCCATCAGCCCGGTGACGTCCTGGCCACCGGTCATCGCCACCGCCCGGTTGTAGAGGATCTTGAAGGTCACGTTCACCCCGGCGGCGACGCTCGCCCGGATGGCGAGCGACCCGGAGTGGCTGAGCGTCCCGTCCCCCAGGTTCTGGATCAGGTGCGGTTCGTCGACGAAGGGGGACAGGCCGATCCAGGGGACACCCTCGGCCCCCATCGGGGTCGGCGGGAGGCTCTTCATGTCCGCATGGCGCGCCTCGAAGTACATGATCCCGTGGCAGCCCACTCCCCCGCCCACCAGGGCGTCGTCGGGGAAGATGGTGGAGCGGTTGTGGGGACACCCACTGCAGAAGCCGGGCGGCCGGGGCGGCGGTTCGACCAGCGGGAGCCGCGCCCTCCGCGCGCCGTTCGAGGGCGCCGGAGCGAGCGCAGGCATGCGCCGGGTGAGGGCCGCGGCCACGAGGGCGGGGTCCAACTCGCCCACCACCGATACCAGCGGTTGACCGGAGGGATCACGCTTCCCCGACACCGGCACGGTGCTGCGGTGCTCATGCAGGATGCTGCGCAGCTGGGTCTCGATAAAGGGCCGCTTCTCCTCGATGACCACGACCTCGTCGACCGACGCCGCGAACTCGACGACGGTGTCGGGGACGAGCGGGTAGGTCATGGCCAGCTTGAGCAGCCGCACCCCCCGCTCGGCCAGCCCGTCCGGCGACACGCCGAGGTCGGCGAAGGCCTGGACCACGTCGAAGTAGGACTTGCCGGAACAGACAACGCCGAGACGCCCTCGGTGGGGGGCGCCCACCACCCGGTCGAGCCCGTTGTGCCGGACATAGGCCTGGGCGGCGAGGAGCCGATCGTGCACCACCAGCATCTCTTGGTTGGCCACTGCGTGGGCACCGACGGTCGCGAGCGGCTGGTGGTGCCATGGACGACCGCCGATCATGAGATCGACCGGGTCGCGCGGCGCGTGCCGATCGAGGTCGAGGGCGGTGCTGGCGATGCCGTCGGCCACGGCCGTCACCACCTTCAAGCCGACCCAACACCCGGCGAAGCGAGACAACCGGAACGCATGCACGCCGAGGTCGATGATGTCCTGTTGGTCGCCGGGGTAGAGCACCGCTATGGCGGCGTCCTCGAGGGTGTACTGACTGTCGCAGGGCAGGGTGGACGACTTGGCGGCCGGGTCGTCGCCGCAGAACAAGACCACGCCGCCGTTCGGCCCCGAACCCATCGCGTTGCCGTGCTTCAGGGCGTCCCCGGCGCGATCGAGGCCCGGGGTCTTGCCGTACCAGACGCCCGCCACGCCGTCGACGTCGGCGTACGGCACCGTGGCACCCATCTGGCTCCCCCACACGACCGCCGCCGCCAGCTCCTCGTTGAGGCCGGGGCGGTGGACCACCCGGTGGTCGGCGAGCCGTTCGTGGGCCCGCTCCACCGCGAGGTCGAACGTCCCGAGGGGTGACCCGGGGTACCCCGAGACCATGGTCGCCGTGCTCAGTCCGTCCCGCTGGTCCAGCTGGTGGCGGACGACCAGCAGCTCGACGAGCGCGTCGACGCCCGAGAGAGCCGTCGTGGCTTGCTTCCTCGTGTCGAGGCCGCTCAAGGGTAGATCTCTGCGTTGACGTACGCGAAGACGCCATCCTTCATGACGGCGAGCCGACGGGCCGGGTCCATGAGCACCCCGACGTCGGTCGTCGGGTCACCGCGCACCATGAGGAGGTCGGCGAGGTAGCCCTCCCTCACCTGCCCAGTCTCCAGCCCGACCAGCGGTCCGGTGTTGCGGGTCGCCGTGTGGATCGCCTCGACGGGCGTCATGCCGACGAGCTCGACGTAGCGCTGCAGCTCGGCGGCGTAGGTGCCATGGTGGGTCCACTGGTGGCCGAAGTCGCCGCCCGCGAGTATCGAGATGCCGACCGTGCGCAGCTTCTGCAAGCTCTCGACCATGGCCAAGAGCTCTCGTTCGTAGCCGGATCGCTCCAACCGGTCCGAGGTCATCCCCCAGGGCTCGGCATGGCCGTTGACCATCGCGTAGAGGTAGTGCAGGCCCGGGCAGACCCAGACGTCGTCACGCCGCGCTTCGAGGGCGGCCAACGCGAGGTCGTCGACGAAGCACGCGTGGTGGATGAGCTGCACACCGGTTCGAGCGGCCATGGCCACGCTCCCCGCGCTCCGGGCGTGCGCCGTGACGATGGCTCCGTATCTCCCGGCCTCCTCGACGGCCGCCACCAGCATGGCGTCGTTCATGTAGGTGTCTTCCGAGGGGAACTCGGGGATGATCCCGTCCCCGGATATGAACAGCTTGATGGCCCGGACGCCCGCGTCGCACTGTCGAGCCACCACCTCACGCATCGCCTTGGCATCGGCGGCGACGTCCATGAGGCCGCCATCGGCCCCGATCGCGCCCGGCTCGGTGACCATCGCGCCACTGGGCACGATGCGCGGTCCCGCGATCAGGCCGCGATCGATGAAGTCCTTGGCCAACACGTCGTCTTGGTGCTGGAGGACACCGGCCCCGATGACGAGCGTGTACCCGCTCTCGAGGAAGGTCCGGGTCACCGCAGCGACATCGAGGATGTGCGCGTTCGGGGCCGACGCAGCCACCCCGTCGTGATCGAAGACGAAGTCGAGGGGCCAGCTGATGTGGGTGTGGGCGTCGCTCAAGCCCGGTAGGACCGTGGCGCCACCGAGGTCGACCACGCGGGTCGCCGCCTCATCCACGTCGAGTCGGCCCGGCGAGACCTGGGCGATGCGGTTTCCATCGATGAGCACGTCGCCATCTCGCGGTTGCTCGTCGGTCCCCGCCGCGCAGGTGAGCACCCGGGCGTTCCTCAGCAGTGTCCGGTCGGCCATGCGTCCTCCCGAGCGGCCGTGGCGTTGAGCACCCTAGCGGATCCGGCTCAACTGGGTAAGCGAGTGCTTACTTCGCCAATGTTAGTCTTCGCTCGAAACCGAAACGCCGTCCAGGTAGCGCTGCTCGAGGCGCTTGCGGTGGGCGGTCGGCGACCCGAAGAGGGACCGGTTGAGGACCGCCCGTTTGAGGTAGGCGTGGACCCCGCTCTCCCACGTATAGCCGATGCCTCCGTGCAACTGCATTGCCTTTCCCACCACGTCGACGGCCATGGCGCAGGCGTGCGACTTGGCCATCGACACCGCTCGGCCGCTGCCGGGGGTCTCGCACCCGAGGAGCTCCACCGCGGTTCCCACCAGTTCCCGGGACACCATGACCTGCACCAACATGTCGGCACACGCGTGCTGCACGGCCTGGAACGAGCCGATCGGGCGCCCGAACTGGTGCCGCACCCCTGCGTACGCCACCGTCGCCTCCATCATGGCCTCGGCCAGGCCCAGGCTGTCGCACGCGATCGCCAGGGCCGCCCGGTCCATCAGTCGGCGCGCCGAGGCCTCCGGGTCGGCCGCGAAACGCCAGACCGAGCCCTCCGCCACCTCGGCGCCCTCCGCGGCGATCTCGCCCAGATTGCGCGTCAGGTCGAGCACCCGCTGCTCGGCGACCCGCAGGCCCGCATCGGTCGGCTGGGCCGCCACCACGACGAGGGTGGACGCCGGATCCCGGGCCAAGAGGAGCAGACGGTCGGCGTCGGTCGCATCTGGCACGAAGGCCGCACGGCCGCGCAACCGGAGCCGACGTCCGTCCTTCTCGAGGCTGTAGCAGGGTGCCACCGGGCCGACGACGTCGTCGCCGGTGGGCAAGCCCACGGCGACCCGGACCGCGCCCGAGGCAATCTGACCGAGCAGGTCGTCGCGACGACCGGTCGGCTCGAGCAGATTGAGGGCTCCGACGCCCAGAACGGCCGAACCGAGGTACCCCGAGCGCAGGGGCGCCCGACCCATCTCGTGCAAGACGACGGCAACCTCGGCCAGCGTCGCACCGGCTCCCTCGAGTGCCTCCGGCACCTCGAGACCCAGCCATCCCGACGCGGTGAGCGTCTGGCGGTCGAGCGAGGGCGGCTCCCCGTCGGCACCCCGGCGTCGGGCCGCCGCCAGCACCTCACGCGCCACCGCCCGGAGCTCGTCGTGGAGCTCGGTGAGGTCGCTGCTCACGGTCCCTCAGGCCCGGGGCATCTGGAGGGCGCGCTCGGCGATGATCGTGCGCTGGATCTCGCTCGTCCCGCCCGGGATCGTCCATTCCCAGGAGCCGATGAAGTCGAGCACCCAGGCGCCCGACTCCCAGCCGCTCGACATGGGTTTGATGATCCGGGTGCTCCCGGCGAGCCCGGCCACGTCGGCGCCGAAGTTCGTCATCCGTTGCAGCAACTCGCTGTAATAGAGCTTGACCACCGACGCGTCGGCAGGTCCGACGTGGCCGGTCTCGTGGCGCACTGCGAGGCTTCGGCACATCGCGCGCAGGCCGGCTATCTCCGTCTCGAATCCAGCCAACCGGTCGAGGACGAGCGAGTCGTCGATGGGGCGGAGCCCCTCGGCGTTCGGGCGCCGGCAGGCGTCGAGGAGCCAGGTGAACCCGGCGTGCCCCAGCCGCTCGGCCAGCTCGAGCATGGTCATCCCGCGCTCGGCGCTCAACGTCGCCTGCGCCACTTGCCAGCCGCCGTTCTCGGGGCCGATCAGATGCGTCGCCGGGATCTCCACGTCGTTCAGGAAGATCTCGCTGAAGTGCGACTCCCCGGTCGCCTGCCGGATGGGGCGCACCTCGACGCCCTGCGACCGCATGTCCAGCAAGAAGTACGAGATGCCGTGCCGCTTGGGCGCGCCGGGGTCGGTTCGGGCGAGGAGGAGGCACCAGCCGGCGTACTTCGCGCCGCTCGCCCACAGTTTCTGCCCGTTCACGACGTACGCGTCCCCTTCCCGCCGAGCGGCAGTCCGGAGGCTGGCCAGGTCGGAGCCGGCGTCGGGCTCGGAGAAGCCCTGGACCCAGATCTCCCCGTCGAGGATGGCCGGCAGGTGGCGGGCCCGCTGCTCGTCCGTTCCCGCCGCGAGCAGCGTCGAGGCGGCGTGATGGATGGCCACGAAGGCCAGCACGAGGCGCGGGGCGTCGTGGGCGGCCAGCTCCTGGTAGAGCACGATCTGCTCTCCGACCGACAGGCCACCGCCCCACGCGAGCGGCCAGTGCGGCACCGCGTAGCCGGCCTCACGGAGTTCGCCGAACCACTGCTTTTGGAAGGTGACGAACTCCTCGTCGGAGACCCCCGTCTGCGCGTCCCGCCAACCGGTCGGCACGTGGGTCCGGCACCACTCGCGCACCTCGGCCCGGAAGGGCTCGGGGTCGGGGGGAGGAGGCGACGTCATCGGGCCTCACATCGGGCATGCAACAGCGGCCGGTGCTCCCCGGTCTCCATCGGGGCTTGCTCGCCGGCGAGCCGACCGGTCACTGCCCCTGCCCCCCGCTGAAGACGCCCGGCAGGCCGTCACGTCGGGTCCGGTTGGAGAGTTGGTGGAGCGTCTCTGACAACCCGAAGGGCAGGCGCCGCAGCGGCCCGCTGTAACGGGAGATCCACGACAGGGTCGTCTCGTCGCAAAAGCCGATGGCGCCGTGCAGCTGGTGGGCGACCCGAAAGACGGTGTCGGCCGCTTCTATCGCCGCTACTCGCACCGCGAGCGCGTCCTGCAGCGACGCGGGCTGAGCCGATTCCACGCTCCACAGCGCGTACTTGGCCAGCTCCTCGAGCCCAGCCCGTTCCACCTCGGCATCGGTCAGCTGGAACTGCACCCCCTGGAAGGCCGCCAGCGGCTGGCCGAACTGCTGACGTTCGAGCACATAGGCGCGGACGAGATCGAGCGCGCGGTCGAGCATCCCGAGGAGCGTCCAGCACGGCAGGAGCACCCCGAGGACCACGTCGTCGGCGCCATCGTCGTCGAGAGGCTCGAGCATCAGGCGGGCGACGAACGCCGAGGTCCGGGGCGACTCCACCAACGGGCAGGCGGTCACCAGGCTGCGCCGACCGTCCAGCGTCACGGCGGCCCAGCGCAGATCCGAGCCGCCGATGGCGGCGGCCGGAGCCACGTCGGCGACCACCACCAAGCCGTCCGACTCCAGCGTGGCGGAGCGGCACAGCCGTTCGGCCACCGGGTAGGCGACGGCCCAGTAGCCCACCGCCCGGCACAGCGCGGCGGCCGCCTCGAGCTCGTCGCCGCTGCCGCGGGGGTCGAGATCCCAGGCGCCCAGCTCGCCGAGGACGGGGGAGATCACGCCGTCGCGGCGCTCGGGCTCGCTCTCGAAGGTCCGAAGCAACCCGTCTCCGCCGGCGGACTCGAGCGCCCTTTTGACCAGGCCGCCGTACTCGAGCGCCTCGGGGCTGAGATCGATGTTCATGTCGACGCGAGGAGGGACCTGGCCAACAAGATCCGCTGCATCTCGATGCTTCCGGCCGCCATGGTGGAGGCGTGCGAGTACCGCCAGTGGTCCTCGACGGCCCGCTTGAACCGCACCGCGTCCTGGCTCGGCAGTGCGCCGCTCCCGATGATCTCCATGAGCACCGAGGCACTCTCCTGGTCGAGCCGGGTCACGGCAATCCGATAGGACGCCGTGTCGGCCGGCCGGACCCGACCCGTGCCCTGCGTGTCCACCACCTTGTAGGCGAGCAAGCGGGCCCGCCGGGTGTGCACGAGCATGCGAGCCCACCGGCTGACCAGTTCGTCGGGCAGGCGATCCCATTCGTCCCCGAGGGCCGAGGGGGCCCACCGCAGCAGGCGCTCGCAACGGGCGTAGCGGGCGATGCCCACTCGTTCGAAGGCCAGGACCTCTTGCACCACGGTCCATCCCTCGTCCACGGTGCCGAGCACGTCGGCCTCGGTCACCCACACTTCGTCGAGGAAGACCTCGTTCAGATGGTGCGGCCCGATCATGCTGGCGATGGGGCGCACCTCGATGCCCGGCCGGGACATCGGCACCAAGAAGATGGTGAGGCCATGCTGCTTGCGCTCCCCGCTCGCAGTCCGGGCGAGCAGGAAGCACCACTGCGCCATGGTCGCGTACGAGGTCCAGATCTTCTGCCCGGTGATCCGCCATCCGTCGCCGTCCCGGACCGCCGCCGTCCGCAACGAGGCCAGGTCGGAGCCGGCGTCGGGCTCGCTGAAGCCCTGACACCAGATCACCTGGCCGCTCGAGATGGCGGGCAGGTGCAGGTGCTGCTGGTCGGGGGTCCCGTGGCGCATGATGGTCGGCCCGACCCAGTTGACCCCCATGTACTGGGCGCCCCGAGGCTCGTGGTGGGCCCACATCTCCTCGCGCACCGCCGTCTGCTCCCACAGCGACGCGCCTCGGCCACCCCATTCTGTGGGCCAGGCCATGCACAGCAGGCCACGCTCGGCCAGGACACGGCAGAAGTGCTGGGTCACCGCCAAGTCCGCGGGGTCGTTGGTGAAGGCACCGAGGAACCCAGCGGGAACGTGCTCTTCGATCAGCCGCCGCAGCTCGCTGCGAAGCGCCGCCACCCCGTCGCCCATGTCGAAGTCCACGGCTACCGAGCCGTCCACCCGCCGTCGACGATGATCGTCTGGCCGGTGACGTAGCGACCGGCGTCACTGACCAGCCACAGCACCGCCCCGACGAAGTCCTCCACCCGACCGTGGTAGGGCAGCGGCGTGTTCCGCTCCAGCCAGGCCCGCCCCCGGTCGGTCTCGTAGAGCTCCTCGGTGATCTCGCTCCGGAAGAATCCCGGCGCCACCGTGTTCACGCGGATCGACATCGCCGCCCACTGCACGGCCAGCTCGGCCGCCAGGCCGCTCAGACCCATCTTGCTGGCGGCATACGAGGCCTGCGGGATGCTCGGGATCCCCACATGGCCGCTGATCGAGGAGATGTTGACGATCGCGCCGCGGCCCACGGACACCATGTGGGGGAAGACCTCCTGGGACAGCCGCAAGGGGGTCACCACATGCAGCTTCAGCGTGTCCAAGATCGCGTCGAGCGGCTCGGTCTCGGCCCGCTCGTGGGTGAACATGCCGCCCGCCGCGTTCACGAGGATCTCGGGCGGCCCGAGGGCCTCGACCACCTGGGGAACGATCCGGTCAAGGTGCTCCACGTCCAGCAAGTCACAGGAGATCGGATGGCCGCCGATCTCCTCGGCCACCGTCGCCAACCGCTCGTGGCGCCGGGCCACGACCGCCACCCGGGCGCCCGCCGCGGCGAGGGCACGGGCCACGCCCTCCCCGAGTCCCGAGGACGCGCCGGTGACGACAGCGACGCGACCCTCGATGCTGAAGAGGTCGCGACCCGTGTCGGGGTCAGCAAGCATCGGGGCCCGATCGCAAGGAGGTGCGGCTAGGCGGTGCCGAGCCGCGGGCCTGGCGTGAAGCTGATGGGCACGCTCAACGGCGACCGGTTGAGCGCCGAGTGGAACGGAAGGGTCTCGACCGGTGCGGTCAGCGTGAGGTCGGTGAGCCGCTGCACCACCTCGTGAACGGCGACCTGCAGGTTCAGCCGGGCCAGATTCGAGCCGGCGCACCGGTGCGGGCCCGCACCGAAGGCGATGTGCCGATTCGAGACGCGGTTGAGGTCGAAGGCGGCGGCGGCGGGGAACTCCGCCTCGTCACGATTGGCCGAGGCCCAGAAGATGAGCACCTTGTCACCCCGTTTAATCGGGTGGCCGGCGATCTCGGCGTCATGGCGCGCGGTCCGACCGATGGCGATGAACGATCCCTCGAGCCGCAGAAGCTCCTCGACGGCGGCCGGGACCAGCTCGGGTTGGCGCCGCAGCAGGGCCGGGATCTCCGGGTCCTGACAGAAACGAATCATGAAATGCCCGAGGGCGCCCGCGGTGGTCTCGAGCCCGCCCAGGATCAGCAACAGGATCAAGCCGAGGATCTCGGCGTTGGTGACAGGGCGCCCCTCAATCTCGGCGTGCAAGATGGCGTCGACGACGTCGCCGCGCGTCGGCTGGCTCCGGCGCAGGTCGACGAAGTCCTGGATCCACTTGTGCAGCGCCGCCCAGCATTCCCTGGCGTCGGGATTGTTCGGCATCGACGCCTTGGTCGCGAGGTCATTCAGCTCCGCCAGCTGATCGGACGGGGCGCTCAGCACGAGGTCGAAGAACGCGAGGCCGGGGAACGGGCGCGCGAAGTCGGTGAGAAAGTCACACGTCCCGGCCTCGACGAAGTCGTCGATGAGACGGGTGACGAGCGCACGGGTGGGCTGCTCGTAGGGGGCGACGGCGGCCGGGGTGAAGTAGGCGTTGATCAGTCGCTTGTACACGCGGTGCAGCGGCGGGTCGACGTGCTCGGGAATTGCCTGCACCGTCATCTGGGTCTCGGGGACCGAGACGCCGAGCTCCGAGCTGAAGGTCTCCCAGTCCTGGGCGACCCGCAGGACGTCCTCGTACTTGGTGGCGATCCAGTAGCCGCGGTGCTGGTCGCTGTGCGCGACCGGGCACAGCGCGCGCATGCGGGCCAGTGTCGGGTGGAGCTCCCGGGCAAATTCGGGCGCCAGGTAGTCGAAGTGCTCGATGCACCACTCGTCGGTGATCGGGCCCGACGTCGATGAGGTCTCCATTACGTTGTCCTCATGAACACGCGGTCATGCGGATTGCCACGGTCCGCAGAGTAGCAGGGTGAATAGTCACTCTCTTGGGCCGAAACCGCAGGTGGCGCGGGGAATCCCCGCTCACAGCCCGTCCTTGCCGACCGTGGCGGGTCGCTACCCCGACGGCGGCTATCGGCCGCCGCTTCCGTTTCCGGCGGCCGCCAGCGCCGAGAGGAACCCGCGGTGCAGGTGCTGGGGCGCCGGCTCGTTTCTTCCGAACACCACCGTGTCGAGCAGACCGGTGCGGATCCCGGGCTCCGTCCGACCGGCGACCCAGAAGTCCTCCCCGTCGACCACCGTCTCGCAGATCCACGGAGCCATGTCGAGGGCCTTGGCTCGCTCCTCGTCGGAGATACCCGGCCGCAGGTAGGCCGTGTGGACGACCTCGGAGGTGCGCTCGTCGATCGGCAGAATCTGCCAGAGCTCGATGTGGCGCACGTCGAGGGTGAGACTCGTGTTGGGGAACAACTGGTACTGGTAGCTGAAGTACGGCATGACGTCCGCCCACTCCTCCTCGGGCACGTCACGGATCGCGTCGATCGTCCGGATCGCAGAGCAGTTCCGCAGGTGCCGTCCGAACACGTCGAAGGTGAGCACACCACCGTAGGCATACTCCCGAAGCGTCGTTCTGTGGAGGTGGTCGAAGTGATAGTTCTCCCGGAAGGTGTCGAGCGTCACCTTCCAGTTGGCGCCCACGTGGTGGATGTGCGGTTCCGCGCAGATCTCCCAGTCGCCGAAGTCGAGCGCCGCCAACTCGTCTGTCAGTCCGGGGCCCAGGTACTCGTCCATGTCGATCGGCGGCCCCGGCCGCAACCGGCCCACGATCAGGCCGTACTTCTCGGCGACCTCCAACTGCACGAGGCCCTTGTCCTCTCGGCGCATCCCCTCGAAGCCGGCGGCCACCGGGACGCCGACGAGCCGGCCCTCGATGTCATAGGACCACGCGTGGAAGGGACAGGTGAGCCGGCGGGTCTCCCCGCTGCCGTCCGCCACCCGGACCCCTCGGTGCCGGCACATGTTCACCATGGCGTGCGCCCGGCCCTCGGAGTCCCGGGTCACCAGCACGGGCGTGCCGCACAGGTCGACGGTCGTGTACGTCCCGGGCCGCGGCAGCGATCCGGAGAGGCACAGCACGAGCGGGGAACCGTTGAAGAGCACCTCGACCTCTCGTTCGAGGTGAGCCGGCGAGGTGTAGGCCGCGGCGGGAACTTCGTACACCGCATCGGCCATGTCGGTCGTGTGGTTCTCGATGTGGTCGAGCAGGCGACGAACGAGGCTGTGCTCGAGCGCTTCTCGGTCCATCGGACCCCCTTCGTCGGTGCGATGGTGTACTGAGCGTATGCTCACTCTCAGGATACCCTGCTGCACGAGCCTGGAGCGGTGGGGGGGACGGCACCCGAGATGCGACGACTGAACCCGAACCGACCAGCGCAAACACCCGGCCCCGGGCCCCGCTCCGAGCGTCGAGAGCCATGAAGGTCGCCGTGGACGCCGAGATCTGCCAGGGTCACGCCCGCTGCTGGCAGATCTGCCCCGACGTCTTCGTCCTCGACGACGAAGGCCATTCCAACGTCGCCACCCCCGAGGTCCCGGTCAAACTGGAAGCCAAGGTGCGCGAGGCGGTCAACAACTGCCCGGAGCGAGCGATCACGCTGACCTGACCGCTCACTCCTGGCAGTCCCTCGACCTGCTATCCACCTGCTGGCGAACCGCCTTGGCGGCCAGCAAAGACTGGATGTCGTCGCCAGAGAAGCCGAGTTCGGCGAGGACGGACCCGGTGTGCTCGCCGACCCCCGGAAGCATCAGGGGTGGCCCGCCGCCGGCTGACGGGCCGCACCGCAGCAGCGGACCGATCTGTTCGAAGCGACCCCACTCGGCCGTCGAGTAGGTCACCACGCGTCCGAGCTGCCGGTTCACCGGGTCGTCGAGGATCCCCCGCCGGAAGCGGTCCCGGTCCACCGACTCGACCGGTTCGACCGGAATACCGAGCCCCCGCAGCATCGCGACCCACTCGATGGCCGGCGCCGAAGAGAACGCGTGCTCGAGCACCGACTCGGCCTCCTTGGCCAAGGCGTCGTGTGGCCCGCCCCGCAGCGGGGCGTAGCGCTCCGGCAGTGACGCGAGCTGTGGAACCGACCGCAGGCGCCGCCAGCACTCCTGATCGGGAAGCACCATCGCAAACCAGTCGCCGTCACCCGAGCGGTAGATGCGGTAGCCGGGTCCGTAGCCGGTCTGGTCGGCGTCGAGCTCCGGTTGGCGAACGCAACGGCCGTCCCTCAGGTACACGCCGCTCTGGAGCAGCATGCCGGCGCCGAGCAAGCTGGTCGCCACCTCGTACCCGCGACCGGTCGCGGCCGCTCGGTACAACCCGGCGAGCACCCCGAGCGCGGCCACCCAGCCACCGCACATGTCGATCGGGATCCAGGTGGCCGCGATCGGATCGTTTCCCGGGCCCCCGACGGCCCGCTCGAACCCGGTCAACGCCTGCATCAGGGCGTCGTTCCCCGGGAGGGCGGCGCGCGAACCGGACGCCCCGAAGGCACTGGCGTGGCAGTACACGGCCCTCGGGTTGAGTCTTCCCACCTCCGCCGCGCCGATGCCGAGACGCTCGGCCACCCCGACCCGGAAGTTGTGCAGCACGACGTCGGCCCACCGGATCAGGCGCTCCACGACCTCGCGGGCCGCGGGTACCGTGATGTCGAGGGCGAGGCTGCGCTTGCCGCGTTGTGCCGCCGCCACGGCATAGGCGGCCGCCCGCATCGCCTCCCCCTCAAGCGGTTCGACCTTCACGACGTCCGCTCCGAGATCAGCGAGCACCTGGGCGGCCAGGGGGCCGGCCACGAACGCCGAGAAGTCGACCACTCGAACGCCGTCCAGCAGACCGCCGCCGGTTCCGACTGTCGATGCACGCGGCTCGGTGCCGGCATCGCCAGGCGCCTCAGTCGACGGGAGGACCGAGATGGCGGTGGCCACGAGGACGTCGCGGTGAGAGGCCGCCTCGCGCGAGATCGCGAACCCCGCCTCGGCCAAGTCGGGATCGGCGAGCGCCTCTCCGGGGCCGAGAACGGGCTCGCACGCAATTCCCACCGCTCGCAGCTGGTCGATCCAGAGGTCCCGGGCCTGGCGAACGAACACCGCACGCCACCGCGCCGCCCGCGTGGCAAGGGCTCCGGTCGCCTGGTCTCGGTAGTACCCCTCCACGCTCGGCTCATCGCCCAGGACCTCGATGAGCTTGGGGTACATACCCTTCCCGCCGAACCACACCTGGATGAGCTCGCCGTCGGCGCACCGGTAGAGGAAGTTCGGGAAGGTGGAGCCCTTTTCCCAGTAGCTCTCGACCTCCACCGGAGCGCGCTCGGACCGCCCGATCATGCAACCGAGGGTGGAGAGCAACCCGTCGTAGAGGGACGTCTCCGCCCATCCCCCTCCCCCGCCCCGGGCCCGGCGGCGCAACAGCGCCAGCACCGAGGTGCTGATGAGGAGCGCCGCCCCGCCGCCCGACGCCCGGACGTCCACGAAGATGGGGCCCGGGCGGTGACCCGCCAGCTGCGTGCAGAAACCGGCCCTCGCCTCCACGAGGAGGCCGAAGTCTTCGATGGTGCCGGTAGATATCCGGCTCGGCCTGCACCGTGCGTAGACCAAGGAGGGGTTGAGCACCGCGATGTCGGTGTAGCCGAGCCCCCGGCCCTCGACGAGCGCCTCGCTCCCGTATACGAGCGCGACATCGGCGTCGGAGAGCCAACCCCGAATCGCCGAAGCGTCACCGGCCTCGACGACGCGCTTGTCGCGGTGCCACGCCCGGCTCCACGCGAGCCCTTGGTCTATCGCCGGCTCGGGGCCCCCCACGACACGGACGACCGTCGCGCCGAGATCGGCCAGGATCATCCCCGGCACCCCGCCGGCCATGCCCAACCCAAGGGTGCTGCATCCGACGGCCACCTCGACGATCGAGAGCCCGGCCAAGGGCAGCCCGGTCGGGGCGGTCTCCGGCGCGTCAGCCATCATGGTTGGGGAGGGTCAGTCGCGGTAGCACCTCTTCGGCGGCGAGGGTGATCACCTCCAAGGTGTCGGCTGGCGTCGCCGGCGAGATGATGACGTGGCGAACACCGGCGTCGACATAGGCCTGGAGGTGATCGACCATCTCTTCGGGGGTTCCCGATGGCGCGATCCTGTCGAGCATGGCGCCGGGTCGATCGCCGTAGGCGCCACCGAGGAACGACGCCACCTCGTCGCGGGCTCGATCACCGTCGCGGCGGATCGACGTGTACAGGTAGATCATCCACTCGAACCCGTCGAGGTTGCGTCCGACGCGTTGGGCCTCCTGCCGAATCGTCTGCACCGAGCGCTCATAGGCAGTCGGCGACATGAGATAGGGCATCCAACCGTCGCCCAGCCGTGCCGCCCGACGCATCGCCGGTTCCTTGCGGCCGGACACGAGGACGGGTGGACCACCGGGCTGGACCGGTGACACCGTCTCGCCCGGGGGCACCACGGCCCGCATTTGGACGTCCTCGAAGTGGAAGAACCTGCCCTGATGGCTCACGGGCTCGCCCTTCCACAACTGTCGAAGGACCTCGATGCTCTCGTCGGTCCGCGCACCTCGCTCGGCCAACGGAACCCCGACGGCGTCGAATTCCTGACGAAACTCGCCCCCGACACCGACCCCCACCGAGACCCTCCCCCCGGAGCGGGCATCGAGATCGAGCAACTGCTTGGCTATCACCACCGGGTGGTACAAGGGGAGCAACAAGATCGCGGTGCCGACCCGGGCTCGTTGTGTCCAGGCGGTCATGAGGGCGAGTCGAGTGATGGCCTCGCCACTCGGTCCCGGCGGAAGCAGGTGACCGCCCTGCCACACCGATTCGATCGAGAGGCGCTCGACCGCGGCTAACCAGGCACGGTCGGGTTCCGGAAGCGCTGCTGCGCCGAGGACGATGCGATCGTCAGCTGCCAACGTGTGTCTCCTCGAGACCGCCGATTTGGGCAGGACAATCTGAGGTCCTGGGCGCGGAGATGGTGAACGCTCACATTCTGGCATCTCTTCGAAGATATGGTTTTGAGATGCGCCGGACGTTGTTCGCGGAGGAGCACGAGCTCTTTCGGGAGTCCTTCCGGCGGTTCCTCGCCAAGCACGTGGTCCCCCACCGGGCGGCCTGGGACCGATGCGGGGTCATGGACCGGGCCGTGTTCACCGAGGCCGGCGGGGCGGGCTTCCTGGGCTTCGCCATCCCGACCGAGTACGGCGGCGGGGGGGTGCGGGACTTCCGCTACAACCTGATCCTCAACGAGGAGGTCCAGGCGGCCGTCGTCGCCGGACCGGGACTGGGCATCACCCTGCACACCGACATCTGCCTGCCCTACCTGCTCGACCTCACAGACGAGGAGCAAAAAGCTCGGTGGCTACCGGGTGTGGCATCGGGAGAACTGGTGACCGCCATCGCCATGACCGAACCGGGCGCCGGGTCCGACCTGGCCGGCGTCAGCACGACAGCGCTGCGCGACGGGGACAGCTACGTCGTCAACGGCTCGAAGACGCTCATCACGAACGGCGTCAACGCCGATCTGGTCATCGTCGCCGTGAAGACGAATCCGACCGAGCGGCATCGGGGGATCTCCCTGCTGGTCGTGGAACGAGGCATGGAGGGCTTCGAGCGGGGCCGCAACCTGGCCAAGATCGGGATGCACGCCCAGGACACGGCGGAGCTGTTCTTCACCGACGTGCGGGTGCCCGTGGCCAACCGTCTCGGAAAGGAAGGCGAGGGATACCGCTACCTGGTGAAGAACCTGGCCCAGGAGCGTCTCGCTATGGCCGCGGCCGGATTCGCCGCTGCTCGCGCCGCGCTCGACATGACGGTCAGCTACTGCAAGGAACGCCGGGCCTTCGGACAGCAGATATCGGCGTTTCAGAACACGCGTTTTCGTCTGGCCGAACTCGCCACCGAGGTCGAGATCGCGCAGACGTTCGTCGACCGATGCACGATCGCGCTGAACGACGGCGAGCTCACGGTCGAGGAGGCTGCCATGGCGAAGTACTGGTGCACCGAGCTCCAGGGAAGAGCGGTCGACCTGGGAGTGCAGCTCCATGGCGGCTACGGGTACATCGCTGAATTTCCGATCAGCCGGGCCTACGTCGATGCCCGGATCACGCGGATCTATGGAGGCACGAACGAGATCATGCGCGAGATCATCGGACGGGCGATCGTCTGATCGACCCGAAGCAGGCGCGTTCGGCTTGGTCAGGATGCTGGCCAGGGCGTCTTTCTGAGCGCGCTCGGGGACTGGAGGCGGGGCGTGGCGGGTCCGTTGCGCGGAATTCGTGTGGTCGAACTGCAGGGTCGGGGGCCGGGCCCGTTCGGCGCCATGGTGCTGGCCGATCTGGGCGCCGAGGTCCTCCGGGTCGCCCGGCTTGAAGACATCGCAACCGGGGACGATGAGTCGGCGACAGAGCGGAATCTGAGCGGACACCGACGGATCGATCTGTTGGCCCGCGGTCGACACGTCGTGGCCATCGACCTCAAGCAGCACGATGGCGTGCAGGCGGTGCTCGGGCTCATCGACCGCGCCGACGTCCTGATCGAGCCCTTCCGGCCCGGGGTGGCCGAGCGACTGGGAATCGGCCCCGAGGTGTGCCTGGAGCGCAACCCACGCCTCGTCTACACCCGCATCACCGGGTGGGGTCAGACCGGCCCCTACGCCGCCACACCGGGGCACGACCTCAACTACCTCGCCTTGTCGGGTGCTCTCGATCCGCTGCGGCCCCGGGGGCAGGCACCCGCGCCCCCGCTCAACCTGGTCGGGGACTTCGGCGGCGGCGGGATGCTGCTGGCCGTCGGCGTGCTGGGCGCCCTGGTGGAGCGGTCCGTGTCGGGGCAGGGGCAGGTGATCGACGCGGCCATGGTGGACGGCGCGGCCCTCCTCACCACGATGTTCCACGGCATGCGGGCCGAGGGACTGTGGTCCGACGACTATGGCTCCAACGTCTTGGACCTCGGATCGCCCTTCTACAACGTTTACGAAACGGCGGACAGCCGCTACGTGACCATCGCCTGCGGGGAGCCGAAGTTCTACGCGGAGCTCGTGCGGATCCTCGGCCTGGAGGAGGACCTGCTCGAGCAGCAGGCAGATCCCGCCACGTGGCCGGAGGGGCGGGCACGGCTGGCCGCGGTGTTCAGGGCGAAGACCCGAGATGAGTGGTGCGAGCTCTTGGAGGGCACCGACACGTGCTTCGCGCCCGTGCTCGGGCTGTGGGAAGCGCCCGAGCATCCGCACAACCGCAGTCGCCAGACCTTCATCGGCGTCGACGGCGTCGTCCAGCCCGCCCCTGCACCCCGTTTCAGCCGCACACCGACCACGCTGCGATCGATCGACGGCTCGACAGAAGAGACGTCCGACTTCCTCGCCGGATGGGGATGCAGCCGGGAGGAGATCAATGCCCTCGGCCGAGCCGACGGGCGTTCAAATCCCTGACCTACGGGACCGCTACCGGTTCGTCGGAAAGCCGAGATCGACGCCGCTCTGACCACCATCCGGCCATCTCGACGTCACGACCTTGGGCCGGGTGTAGAAGCGAATTCCTTCGGGACCGTAGATGGCCGAATCACCGAACAGCGAGGACTTCCAACCACCGAAGGAATGGAACGCCACGGGGACGGGAATGGGCACGTTGATGCCGATCATGCCCACCGACACCTCCCGCTCGAACCGGCGGGCGGCACCCCCGTCTCGCGTGAACAGCGCGACGCCATTGCCGTAGGTGTTCGAGTTCACAATTTCCACGGCCTCGCCGAAGTTCGACGCCCGCACGACGCTCAACACCGGCCCGAAGATCTCATCGTCATAGACGCGCATGCCCGGCTTCACGTCATCAACGAGCGAGCAGCCGAGGAAGTAGCCCTCGCCGGCCGTCGCCTGCGAACCGTCGACAACGACCCGGGCGCCCTCGTCGGCCGCCGCCTCGACATACGAGCGCACCCGGTCGCGGTGCTCACGGGTGATGAGCGGGCCCATCATCGAGGTCGGCTCGTGACCCGGACCCACGACGACGGCCGGGATGCGATCGGCGATCGCAGCGACCAGGCGGTCGGCGACGTCGCCGACCGCGACCACGACGGAAACCGCCATGCACCGCTCGCCCGCCGATCCGTAGGCGGCTGATATCGCGGCATCCGCTGCCACGTCCACGTCGGCGTCGGGGAGAACGACCATGTGGTTCTTCGCGCCCCCTAATGCTTGGACCCGCTTTCCGTGCCGCGTCCCCGTCTCATAGATGTGCCGGGCCACCGGTGTGCTGCCGACGAAGGACACCGCGTTGACGTCGTGGTGGCCCAGCAGCGCGTCGGCAGCTTCAGCGTCTCCTTGGACGACGTTCACGGTGCCGTCCGGGAATCCGGCCTTCTGCACGAGCTCGGCCAGCATCAGGGAGGCCGAGGGGTCCTTCTCCGATGGCTTCAGCACGAACGTGTTCCCGCACGCCACTGCGTTGGCGAGCATCCACAGAGGCACCATGACCGGGAAGTTGAACGGGGTAATGCCCGCGACGACCCCAACGGGGTACAGAACGGTGTGCACGTCCACCCCCGTGGCCACCTCGGAACTGAACGAGCCCTTGAGGAGGTGCGGGACGCCACAGGCAAAGTCGACGCACTCGAGGCCCCGAGACACCTCTCCCTCGGCATCCGCGAGGACCTTGCCATGCTCGGTCGTTACCGTGGCCGCCAGGTCCTTGCGATGCTTGAGGACCAGCTCTCGCAGTCGGAACAGCAGGTCGGCCCGCCTCCCGAGCGGCGAAACCCCCCAGGGCCCGGACGCTTCCACGGCCGAACGGACCGCAGCGTCGACCTGGGCGGAGGACGAAAAACCGACCTCCGCTATCTGGACGCCCCGGGCGGGGTCATAGACGGGTCCACCTCGACCGGAATCTCCCGGCTCGGTCCGACCACCTACCCAGTTACCGATGGTCTTCACAGCGGGCAGCGCGCGAATCAGACGCGGTAGAGCTTCCGGGCGTTCTCGCCCAGAATCTTGCGGCGGGCTTCAGGTGACAACTTGGCCAGCTTTCCCTCGACGGACTCGAGCGGATTGGGATACAAGCACGTCGGGTGCGGGAAGTCCGTTTCGAACAAGATCTTATCCTCGCCCACCGCTTCCACCAGGTCCGCCAGCTTGTCGTGGTTGTTCTCGAACCAGAACGTCGCGTACAGGTTG
>Ga0182018_10002339_pt1 | contig 19245 bp, 25 predicted proteins | sample 812P2MmetaG_FD_120490 | JGI IMG/M metagenome (GOLD analysis project Ga0182018, IMG submission 120490) | Permafrost microbial communities from Stordalen Mire, Sweden - 812P2M metaG | ecosystem: Environmental > Terrestrial > Soil > Wetlands > Permafrost | place: Sweden: Stordalen | collected... | reverse complement strand
TCCCATCGACCGCGCCAGCCCCGAAGTCGTGACGGCCTACGTGGCCTCCCTGCGCCGGACGCGGAGTGGGGCGACCGTGGCCCGGAACCTCTCGACGCTGCGCGGCTTCCACCGCTTCTTGCTCGAAGAGGGTGCGGCGCCGTGCGACCCCACGGCCGACGTGGCCGGCGTGGCGGTGGCGGACCTGTTGCCCAAGGCGCTCACCGAAGACGAGGCGGACCGGCTCCTCGGCGCCGTGGTCGGCACCGGCCCCGCCGTGCTGCGCGACCGAGCCCTGCTCGAGTTGCTCTACGGGACCGGGGCCCGGGTCAGCGAGGTGGTCGGACTGAACCTGGGCGACGTGGCCGAGGCCGCCGGCGACGGGGTTCCCCTCATCCGGGTCCTCGGCAAGGGGGCCAAGGAGCGGGTGGTGCCGTTGGGCCGCATGGCGCTCGCTGCACTCGTGCAGTGGCTCTCCGGCGAGGGCCGGCCCCTCGTGGAGCCCGAGAAGTGGCAGCGGCGCAGCGATGCCGAGGCCGTCTTCCTCAACATGCGCGGGGGGCGCCTGACCCGCGTCGGTGCGTTCGGGGTGGTCAAGAAGTACGCCGGGAAAGCCGGTTTGGCCGACAAGGTGAGCCCGCACGTCCTGCGCCACTCCTGCGCCACCCACATGCTGGCCCGGGGCGCCGACATCCGCGTCGTCCAGGAGCTCCTCGGCCACGCCTCTATTGCCACCACCCAGCGCTACACCAAGGTGTCCCCGGAGCACCTGCGGCGTGCCTACGAAGGGGCCCACCCGCGGGCGGGCACGAGAGCGGGAAAGGAAGACGTAGCATGAAGAGATGCCGAACGAGGCCCCCGCGGCCGCCTCAGCCGATGTCGACTACGCCGGTCTCCTCCAGGAGGAGCAGGCGTCGCTCCAGGCCCAGCTCAAGGAGCTCGGGTTCGGGAACCAGGGTGACACCGGCCTGAGCTACGACTCCAACTTCGCCGATTCCAGCCAGGTCACGGCGGAGCGGGGGGAGGCGGAGCGCCTCGCCACCGAGCTGCGGGACTCCCTCGACGAGGTGGACGCCGCCCTCGAGCGGCTCAGCGCGGGGACCTACGGCACCTGCGAGGCCTGTGGCAACCCGATCGTTGCCGCACGCCTCGAGGCCATGCCGGCGGCGCGCTTCTGCATCGCCGACGCCGCCAAGCAGTAGGTGCGCCCTCCCGGAGGAGGTACATCCGGTCGCCGTCCCATGGATCGCACGACCAAACGCGCCCTGTGGATCGTCGCCGGGATTGTGCTCTTCGTCGCGTTGGTCGCGCATCACAACATCTCGAGCTCCGAGATCATCCTCTTCTGCGTCATCGTCCCTTCCATCATCCTCCACGAGATCTCCCACGGGTGGGTGGCCCGCGCCTTCGGGGACGACACCGCGGCGCGCGCCGGCCGCCTGTCGCTCAATCCCATGGTCCATGTCGACCCCATCGGCACTCTGATCGTGCCGGCCCTGCTCTCCCTGGGCGGTTACGGCGTCTTCGGGTGGGCGAAGCCGGTGCCGGTGAACACCGCCCACCTGCGCAGCCCCCGCAATCAAGGCGTCGTGGTGGCCTTGGCCGGGCCGGCCATGAACGCCGTCCTGGCCGCCATCGGGGCGGTAATCTTCATCGCCTTCTTCCGTACCACTGTGCTCGCCACCGAGACGTTGTCGATCCCGGCCCAGATCGTCTTCTACTTCAGCCTGGGCAACATCGGCTTGATGGCCTTCAACCTGGTGCCCATACCCCCGCTCGACGGTTCGGCCGTGTTCGAGCGCCTGCTCCCACGGCGCTACTGGCCCGCCTACTTGCGCATCCGGCCCTACACCATGTTCATCTTGATGGGCTTGGTGCTGCTCAACTTCTACCTCAACGGGCACGGTCCGATCACCATCGCCTTCCAGCATCTCTACAACTGGTGGGCCGGCGTGCTGTTCAACGGTCGCTAAGGTCCGGCGCCGCATCCGCTGACGCCTCAGCCCCCCAGCGCGGTGCGCACCGCGGCCAGGCGCGCCGGGTCGACGCGCCACCACATCCAACGACCACGCTTCTCGCCCACGAGGAGCCCCGCCGCGGCGAGCACCTTGGTGTGGTGCGAAACGGTCGGCTGGCTCTTGGCCAGCGGCGCTTCGAGCTCACACGAGCAGATCTCTTCCTGCGCGGCGACCAGCGAGAGGAGCCGGAGACGGACCGGATCAGCCAGCGCGCCGAGGACGCGGGCCAAGTCGGCTGCCTCGGCTTCGCTGAGCGGGGCGTCGATGACGGAGGGGCAGCACACCTGGTCTGTCTGCTTCGTTGCGGGCACCCGTTCTCCTCGTACATTGACAGATATCGATCTATACGCCACAATAACATCGACCAACGTAAATATAACCGATCCGATCACAACCGCCGTGAACACAGAGGAGGACGCTCGTGTCCCGTGTGCAGCTCGCCCTCAACGTCGCCGACCTTGACGCGGCGATCAGCTTCTACTCCAAGCTCTTCGCCACCGAGCCGGCCAAGGTCCGCCCCGGCTACGCCAATTTCGCCGTGGCCGACCCGCCGCTCAAGCTGGTTCTCATCGAGGACGCGACGCAGCCACCCGGCTCCCTCAACCATCTGGGCGTCGAGGTGGAAACGGCCTCCGAGGTCGCGGCGGCGCACGCCCGCCTGGCGGCGGCCGCGCTGGCGCCCACACTCGAAGAGCAGGTGTCGTGTTGCTTCGCGGTGCAGGACAAGGTGTGGGTCGAGGGGCCGGGCGGGGAGCCGTGGGAGATCTACACCGTCCTGGCGGACGCGGAGATGCCCGCGGGCCGTTTGCGCTCGACCGCGCCGAGCGCGGCCGCGTGCTGCGCCACCGGGTCCGACCTCTCGTCATCGGAACCTGCAGCCTCGCCCTGTTGCTGAGCCGGGCGCCCCACGCCCTCTGGCGACGACTGCTGGCGGAGTTCGTCGGCAGCGCATTCCTGGCCGCTGTCGTCATCGGCTCGGGTATCGCCGCCCGCCAGCTCTCGCCCGGTGACATCGGGCTGGAGTTGTTCGAAAACGCCGCGGCCACCGCGGCGGGGCTGTTCGCCATCATCTCCATGGTCGGACCGGTCTCAGGCGCGCACCTCAATCCGGTTGTCTCTCTCGTCGATGCCGCGTTGGGGAGCCTGCGGTGGCGTCATGCCTTCCCGTACGTGCTCGTCCAGGTGGCCGGCTGCGGGGCCGGCGCCATCGTGGCGAACGTCATGTTCAGCCGGGCGGCGATCAGCATCTCGACCAAGGACCGCGCCTCCGGTGCCCACTTCGTCGCCGAAGTGGTGGCCACGCTCGGATTGCTGCTCGTCATCTTCGGACTGCTCCGGAGCGGCCGGAGCAGTGGTGCTCCCGCCGCGGTAGGGGCCTACATCGGCGCCGCCTACTTCTTCACCAGCTCCACCAGCTTCGCCAATCCGGCGATCACGTTCGGGCGCATGTTCTCCAACACCTTTGCCGGCATCGCTCCCTCGTCTGCGCCCGTTTTCATCGCGGCCCAGCTGGTCGGCGGGGGACTGGCAATCGCTGCGGTCAAGGCGCTCTACCCCGATCTCGGTCCCGCCACCGCGACGGACGTGGCGGTCCCGCAGTGAGCGACGACCGGCCGACCGTGCTCTTCGTGTGTACCCACAACGCGGGCCGTAGTGTCGCCGCCCGCGTCCTGCTGGAGCACTACGCCCGGGGTCGTATCGACGTCCGTTCGGCCGGGTCCGAGCCGGGCGACGCGCTCAACGCGTCCGTCGTGGCCATCTTGCGCGAGCGGGGTCTCGATCCAAGCCGGGAGTTCCCCAAGCCTCTCGACCACGACACGGCGTGGACGGCCGACGTCATCGTCACTATGGGGTGCGGGGACACCTGTCCGGTCTACCCAGGAAAGCGCTATCTCGACTGGGAGCTCGAGGATCCGGCCGGGAAGCCCGTGGCCGCGGTGCGCCCCATCGTCGAGGAGATCGACCGGCGCGTCCGCGCACTCCTGGCCGAGCTCGTCGGCTGAGCGGCGCGGCGCAGGGACCGCCCTCGTCCACTCAGGCGAAGAGCGCGCTCCACCCGGGCGACAGCGCGTCGAAGAGCGACGACCGGCCGCGCCGGGGTCGCCGACCGAGGGCCAGCGCGCCCGCCCGGCGCGGACGGGCCACTTCGGCAGCGGGCAGTGCCAGCTCGAACCACACGGTCTTGCCGACGCGCCGGCGTGAGTGCCGTACGCCCCAGCGGGCCGCGAGGGATTCGACGAGAAGGAGCCCGCGGCCGTGGAGTGCCGAGGGGGGAGGATTGAGCGGGGTGGGCCGGGAGCGTTCGTCGTCCGCCACCTCTACGCGCACGGTCCCGGTGCGGGTCGGATAGGTGACGGTCACCTCGAAGGCGCTCGTGGCGTGGAGGACGGCATTGGTGGCCAGCTCGGAGACCAGGAGCGCCGCCGTGGCCTGCACGTCCGCCGGGAGCGTCGACAGGGTCTCGGCGACGAAGCGCCGGGCACCAGTGACCGAAGGGGCAGTTTCGACGAAGCAGCGGGACCACTTCATGGGGGAGGCGCCTCTCCGTCGAGGAGCAGTATCTTCGAGAGCCCGGTCGCCTCTATGACCCGGCGGACCATGGTGCTCGCACCGAAGACCCGCAAAGGGCCGAAGCGGTCGGCCAGGCGCAGGAGCACGGCGAGGCCCGAGCTGTCCATGAAGTCGAGGCCCGACACATCGAGGTCTACGCGCTGCGCCGGGCGGGCGAGCAGGTCGTCGATCGGGCCGCGGAAGCCCTCGACGCTCACGATGTCGAGCTCTCCCGAGATCTTCGCCGTCCAGTGCCCGGCGTCGCGCTCGGTCACCTCGATGGTGGCATGGGGGGCGCCGCCGTTCATGCCCGCCATTGCTCCCCTGTTGCCCCTCCAGCAACCCCCCGCATTGCCGCATGTCTATCCCATGCTCTCGGCCGTGCGCCACGTACCGGAGTTGATCAATCCTCGTCGCGGGCCAAGGAGGGCAGCGGGAGCAGGCCGAGCGCGTCTGCCGCCTTGGCGTAGGTGGGCGCCGCCACTTCATGGGCCGCGGCGGCACCCTCGGCCAGGACGGTGTCCACGTAGGGCAGATCGTCCTCGAGCGCCATCCGGCGCTCTCGCACGGGGCGGAGCAGCTCGCTGAGCGCCTCGGCCACGTCGTGCTTGAGGTCGCCGTAGCGCGTGTAACCCTTGGCCACCTCTTGCGGCGTGCGGTCCGTCGCCCCGGCCAAGAGGTCGAGGAGGTTGGCCAACCCCGGCTTGGCCGCCCTGTCATAGCGGACCTCGCCATCGGTGTCGGTGACCGCTTTGCGCACCTTGCGGGTGATCGCCTCCGCCGGGTCGAGCAGGCCGATGGTGCCCAACGGCGACTCGACCGACTTGGACATCTTGCGCTCCGGGTGCTGGAGGTCCATGACCCGCGCGGCAGCTCCCGGCACAGCGGCCTCGGGCACGGTGAAGGTCTCCCCGTAGCGGTTGTTGAAGCGCAGAGCCAGCTCCCGGGCCAGCTCGAGGTGCTGGCGCTGGTCCTCGCCCACCGGCACCGCGTCGGCGCGGTAGAGCAGGATGTCCGCGGCCATGAGGACGGGATAGGTGAACAGACCGGCCCGCACCGTCTCCTGCCCGTGGCTCTTCTCCTTGAATTGGGTCATGCGGCGCAGCTCACCCATGGTGGCCGTGCACTCGAGGAGCCAGGTCAGCCGGGTGTGCTCGGGGACGTGGCTCTGTACGAAGATGGTGCAGCGCCGGGGGTCGAGCCCGACGGCGAGCAGGTTCAGGGCGGCGTCGAGCGAGTTCCGGCGCAGCACCACCGGGTCGATGTCGGTGGTCAGCGCGTGGAGGTCCACCACGCAGTAAAAGGCGTCGTGATCCTCCTGGAACGACACCCAGTGCCGCAGCGCCCCCAGGTAGTTGCCGAGGGTGAAGTCGCCCGAGGGGGTGATGCCGGAGAGGACCCGTTTCATGAGTCGCCATGGTAGGTCGGGATGCCTGGCGGTCCCGACGCCGTGGGCTGCACGTTCGGGGGGGGTGCGCGGCCGAGGGGAGGAGGTTCGATATCGTCGGGGCGTGTCCTACGCGGTCTCCACCCCCACGTTCGAGGGTCCGATCGAACTCCTGTTGCACCTGGTGTCGTCACACGAGGTCGATGTGCTCGACATCCCGCTGCTCCCGATCGTCGACGGGTTCGTCCGCGTCCTGACCGAGCAGCGCGAGCAGATCGACTTCAACCAGCTCTCGGAGTTCTTGCTGGTGGCCGCCATCTTGATCGAGCTCAAGTCCCAGAAACTGCTCCCCGGTCGTGAGAGCGCCGACGACGATGACGAGCTGATCGGGTGGGACGAGCGGGACCTCCTGCTGGCCCGGCTCCTCGAATGCCGGGCCTACGCCGCCGCGGCGGACGTCTTCGTGGCCCTGGCCGAGCAGGCGGCGCGCTCGGTGCCCCGGGAGGTCGGGCTCGACGACGGCTTCGCCGTCCACGCGCCGGACCTGCTGGCCGGGGTGACGCCGGACGACCTGGCCCAGGCCTACTTGCGCGGATCCGCCGAACGCCCGGTGCCCCGGGTCGATCTCTCCCACGTCACGGTGGACACCGTCTCGGTGGCGGAGGCCGTCTCCGCGCTGATCGAGGTGCCCCGGGAGGAGCGGGCCACGTCGTTCCGCTCCTTGGTGGCGTCCTGCACGACGCGCATCGAGGTCATCGTGCGCTTCCTCGCCCTCCTCGAACTGTGCAAGATGGGGAGGGTCGCCCTGGGGCAGGGCCACACGTTCGGCGACCTGCGGATCGACTGGCTCGACGCCGAGCCCGTGTTCGCCCATGGCACCGGGGGGCAGGGCCTGGGCGAGATGGCCGGCTACGAGATCGACGACTACCAGGGATGACCACACCGATGAAGAGTGATCGATGAAGACCAGATCGAAGACGAACCAGGGGCCGCGCCATGGAGAATGACGAGCTGGCACGCGCCATAGAGGCCGTCCTGCTGGTCGCCGTCGAGCCCGTGCTCCCGGGCCTGCTGGCCGAATTGCTCGAGGAGCCGGCGGAGCGGGTGGAGGACACCCTGACGGTGCTGGCCAACCAGTACCTCGACGAGCGCCGCGGCTTCGTGCTGGCCCGCATCGCCGGGGGCGCCCGCCTGCAAACCCATCCGGACCTGGCGCCCTACGTGGAGCGCTTCGCCAACCGGGACGTGTCGCACCGCCTTTCGACGGCCGCACTCGAGACGCTGGCCATCGTGGCCTACCGCCAACCGGTGTCGCGGGGCCAGATCTCCTCACTGCGGGGCGTCAACGTCGACGGGGTGACCCGACTGCTCGAGCAGAGGGGCTACATCGAGGTGGTGGGCCGGGCCGACGGCCCGGGCCAACCAGCCCTCTACGGCACCACCGACCTCTTTCTCGAGCGTCTGGGCCTGAACTCCTTGGAACAGCTGCCGCCGGTCGAGGACTTCCTTCCGGGCCCCGAGGTGGCCGGCGAACTCGAGATGGACCTGCAGGCGGCGCTGGGCGTGGACGGCCCGGCAGGCTCCGACGACGTCTGAGGCGACGTGACCCCGGCGCCGATGCCGGCGTCAGCCGACGGTGAGCGGCTCCAGAAGGTGCTGGCCCGGTCGGGACAGGGTTCGCGCCGGGCCTGCGAGGAGCTGATCGCCGCCGGACGGGTCACCGTGGACGGTGAGGTCGCCGTGTTGGGCAAGCGGGTGGACGTGACGACGGCGCGCGTCGAGGTCGACGGCATCTTGCTCCCCGTGGCCCCCGATCTCGTCTATTACCTCTTGAACAAACCCCCGGGGGTCATCACCACGGCGTCCGATCCGCAGGGCCGCCCGGCCGTGGTGGACCTGGTGCCCGCCGAGCCACGGGTGTTCCCCGTGGGACGCCTGGACCAGGCCACCGAGGGGCTGTTGCTCCTGACCAATGACGGCGCGCTGAGCCAGCTCCTGGCCCACCCCTCGCACGGGGTGGACAAGGAGTACGTGGCCGAGGTCGAGGGCGGCACGCCGGCGGCCGGCGCCCTGCGGCGGCTGCGCCAGGGAGTGGAGCTCGAGGACGGCCGCACCGCGCCCGCCGTGGTCGGCGTGCTGGCGCCCGGCGTCCTGCGCCTGGTCATTCACGAAGGGCGGAACCGGCAGGTGCGCCGGATGTGCGAGGCGGTCGGGCACCCGGTCCTTCGCCTGGTGCGCACCCGCATCGGCCCCGTGCGCGACACCGGCCTGGCCCCCGGGCAGTGGCGGCCGCTACGTGGCGCGGAAGTGCGCGCCCTGGCCCAGGCGGCCGGCCGGCCGGGCCGGCCTGACACCCGTCGCGCTTAGGAGACGGCCAGGTCCTTGGGCACGCAGAACGGCTTGCCCCCACTCAGCTCCACGAACTTGTGGTGCGTGATGCCCATCTCGTAGAAGCACGGGTTGGAGGCGGTCTTGCCCTTGAAGAAGAAGAGCGGAGGCGCCGGCGCACGCGGTGGGCCCCCAAGTCCCGGCAGTAGAGTGATCCGCCATGTCTGCACCTCTCGTGGTCCGGGGCCTGCGCGGGGCCACCACCGTGGACGCCGACACCGTCACACAAGTGACCGAGCGCTCCCAGGAGCTCATGTTGCGCATCATGGAGCGCAACGACCTGGTGGAGGACGACATCGTCAGCGTCCTGTTCACGGCCACCGCCGACGTCACCAGCATCTTCCCGGCCACCGCCATCCGGGAGATCGGCTTCGGGGCGGTCCCGCTTCTCTGTGCAGCCGAGATCGCCGTGCCGGGTGCCATGCCGCTGTGCATCCGCGTCCTCCTTCACGTCTACACGCCCAGGACGAAGGACGAGATCCACCACGTCTATCTCCACGGCGCCCAAGGGCTCCGCGATGACCTCCCGGACTGAGGCAGAGGCGCGCCGACGGGCGCTCGTCGTCGGGACCGGCCTCATCGGCGGATCCATCGCCCTCGGGCTGCGCCGGCGGGGCTGGCACGTCTCGGGCCGCGATGCCGACGCGGCGCGCCTGGCGGAGGCGCTCGAGACGGGCGTCATCGACGTGGCCGGGGACGATCCCGCGGCCGAGGTCGTCTTCGTCGCCATACCGGCCGCTGCCGTCGCCGCCGAGGTGGCCGCCCTCCTGGCCACACCCGGGCGCCGCCCCGATGCCGTGGTGACCGACGTCAGCGGCGTGAAGACCGCCGTCGTCGAGGCGGCGGACCATCCCCGGTTCATCGGCGGCCACCCCATGGCCGGGTCGGAGCAGATCGGCCTGGGGGGCGCCGACCCTGACCTCTTCGAGGGAGCGGTGTGGGTGCTCACGCCCACCAGCGCGACCGACCTCGGGGCGTTCACCCGACTGCAGGGCGTGGTGGGCGCGCTGGGCGCCGATGCGCTGGTCCTCTCACCGCAGGACCACGACCGCCTCGTGGCCGTGGTCTCCCACGTGCCGCATCTGGTGGCCGCCACGCTCATGAACGCCGCCGCCAGCGGAGCCGAGGAGAACGGGGCGCTCCTGCGCCTGGCGGCCGGGGGTTTCCGCGACATGACCCGCGTGGCCGCCGGGCACCCCGGTATCTGGCCCGACATCTGCGCGGAGAACGCCGGCCCCATCTCCGAGGCGCTCGGCACCTTGGTGGCCGAGCTGACCACCATGCGCGCGCGCGTGGCCGCGCACGATCGTGCGTCCATTCTCGGCGTCCTCCAGCGCGCCAGCCTGGCCCGGCGCAATCTGCCGGCACGCCTGGTGCGCCCGGACAACTTGTCGGAGCTGCGCATCCCGGTTCCCGACCGGCACGGCGTCCTGGCCGAGATCACGTCGCTGGCGGCCGATGGCGGCATCAGCATCTACGACATCGAGATCGCCCACTCGGCCGAGGGGCCCCGGGGCGTGCTCATCCTGGTCGTCGAGACCAGCGAGGCCGGGCGCCTGCGTGAAGCCATTGAAGCGCGCGGGTATCACTGCCGGGCCGGGACGCTGGCATGACGGCGCCGAGGATCTTGGTGGTGGAGGGCGGGGTGCCCTGCCGCGGCACGGTCCGCACGCCGGGGGAGAAGTCGATCTCGCACCGCGCCGTGCTCTTCGGCGCGCTGGCCGAAGGCACCTCGGTCGTCTACGGCCTTTCCGACGGTGCAGACGTGGCCGCCTCCGTGGCCGCGGTCGTGGCGATGGGCGTCGAGGTGGAGCGGCGCGACGACGGCGGCTTGGTGCTCCACGGGGGACGGAGCCTCCTGCACCAACCATCAGGGCCGCTCGAGTGCGCCAACTCCGGCACGTCGATGCGGCTGCTGGCCGGGCTGGTGGCCGGCTTCGAGTGGCAGACCGAACTGACCGGCGACGCGTCACTCTCGGCCCGGCCCATGGACCGGGTGGCCGAACCACTCGAGCGCATGGGCGCCATCGTGCGCGGCCAGGGTGCGGACTGCCGCCCTCCACTCGTCGTCCAGGGTGGCCGCCTGCGCGGCATCGAGTGGACGACGAAGGTGGCCAGCGCGCAGGTGAAGTCGGCCATCCTGCTCGCCGGTCTCACGGCCGACGGGCCGACCGTCGTGCGCGAGGCAGTGACGACGCGCGCGCACACCGAGGAGATGTTGGGCGAGGCCGGCGCCGACCTGACGGTCGAGCCATGGGGTGACGGCCGCGTCGTCACCATCCGCCCGTCCTCCCTGCGCCCGGTCACCCCGCGCACCGTGCCCGGCGACCCCTCCGCCTCGGCGTTCTTCGTGGTGGCGGGTTGCGTCGTGCCCGGCAGCGCGGTCGAGGTGCAGGGTGTCTACCAGGGGCCGGCGCGGCTGGGCTACGTGACGGTGCTCCAGCGCATGGGCGCCCGAGTGGTGCTCACCCCCGAGCCGGGTGGCACCGTGACGATTGGGGCGACGAACCTGGGCCCCGACGCACCGCTGCGCGCCATCACGGTGGCCGCCGCCGAGATCCCCTCGCTCGACGAGATCCCCGCCCTGGCCGTGGCCGCCGCCGTGGCGGAAGGGACAACCGTCTTCTCCGACGTCGGTGAGCTGCGGATCAAAGAGGTCGATCGCCTCGCTGCGGTGGCCGACATGGTGCGCGCCTTCGGCGCCAGTGCCACCGTGGAGGGGGACACCCTCTCCATCACCGGCGTCGGGCGCTCCGGCCACGCCGGCCGTCTGCGGCCCGCCCGTTTCGAAAGCCAGGGGGATCACCGCATGGCCATGGCCGCCGCCATCGCCGCCCTGGCTGCCGACCCCGACGCCGACCACCATCACCGCAGCCTCATTTCCGGCTTCAGCGCGGTCGAGACCAGCTATCCGGCCTTCGCCGACGACCTGGCCCGGCTGGCCGGCACCGAGCCGCCGGCGCCGCGCCCGCTCATCATTGCCATCGACGGGCCGGCTGGGGCGGGCAAATCGACCGTTTCGCGGGCGGTCGCCGCCCGGTTGGGTCTCGACCGGCTCGATACGGGGGCGATGTACCGCTCCGTCGCCGCCCTTGCCCTGTCCCGCCGCATCGCTCCCGACGACCAGGCCGCCGTGGCCGCTCTGGCCGACGACGCCGAGCTGGAGGTCGGGCGCCGGGTGCTGATCAACGGGATCGACGTGACCGACGTCATCCGATCGCCGGCCGTGGGGGTCGCGGTGTCCGTGGTGGCGGCCAACCCGGAGGTCCGCGCCCACCTGGTCCGCCGCCAGAGGGCGTGGGCGGCCGCCCACGGCGGGGGGGTGGTCGAGGGCCGGGACATCGGGAGTGTCGTCTTCCCTAAAGCTGAGGTAAAGGTTTACCTGACGGCGACGATGGAGGAGCGGGCCCGGCGCCGTCAAGACGAGTCGCCCGACGGGGTGGCACGCCGGGATCGCATCGACTCCACCCGTGCCGCCTCGCCCCTGGCCCGTGCGCCCGACGCACACCTCCTCGATACGACCGGGCGCACGGTGCAGGATGTGGTCGAGGAGGTGCTGTCGTGGCTTTGAACATGCCCGAGTCCCACCCGCGATCTGGCCCGGCGCCGGGGCGGCATCAGGAATTCGCCATCGAGACCACCGATAGGTTGCCCTATCGCGCCATGCGCGGCATCTTCACCACCGCCCTGCGCCTCTGGTTCCGGCCGCGAGTGGTGGGCCGCGCGCACATTCCCGCCACCGGGCCGGTGATCCTCGCCCCGGTGCATCGCTCTTTCGCCGACTTCGGGTTCACCGCGCTGTGCACCCGTCGCAAGCTCTTCTTCATGACCAAGGACTCGATGTGGAAGAACAAGTGGCTCGGCCGCTGGCTCCTCTACGTGGGGGCCTTCCCGGTGCACCGTGAATCGGCCGACCGCGAGGCGTTGGCGCGGGCCGAAGAGGTCCTCCAGCGCGGCGAGTGCCTGGTGCTGTTCCCCGAAGGCACCCGCCGCGAAGGCCCGGCCATAGAGAACCTCATGGAGGGCGCCGCCTTCCTCTCGGCGCGCACCGGGGCTCCGATCGTGCCCATCGGTATCGGAGGTTCGGATCTGTCCATGCCCAAGGGGAGGGTCATCCCCAAGCCGTACACCATTCAGGTGGTGATCGGCCCCGCCCTCCCCGCGCCGGCGCGGACCGGCGGTGGACGGGTCTCGCGTTCCGCCGTGCACGCGGCCACCGAGGAGCTGGCCGGCAAGCTGACGGCCGCCTACGACGAGGCCAAGGCCAAGACCGGGCGCTACCGGCAGTAGCGGGACGGGGGTTCTAAGCTCGCCAAGAGAGCGAGGAGGACGCGAATGCCCGAGGTGCTGGTGGTCGGCGGCGGCGTCGTGGGCTTGGGGCTGGGCATGTTGCTGGCACGCGACGGGCACGCCGTCACCACTCTCGAGCGCGACGCGCACGCGGTCCCCGGCGGGCCCGCGGAGGCGTGGGAGCACTGGGAGCGCAAGGGGGTCAACCAGTTCCGCCTACCCCACCTCTTCCTCGCCCGCTACCGCCAGATCCTCGAAGCCGAGTTGCCCGAGGTGGCCACGGCCATGGCGCGTGACGGCGCCCTACGCCTCAACCCGATCGACGACATTCCCGACACCATGCGCGGCGGGCGGCGCGAGGGTGACGAGCGTTTCGAAATGCTGTCCGGCCGGCGGTCGGTGATCGAGCGTGCCGTGGCCTCGGTGGCGGAGAAGACGCCCGGCCTCTCTGTGCGAAGGGGGACGGCGGTGGCGGGCCTGACCGTCGGTCCTCCCGCCCGGCACGACATTCCCCACGTGACGGGCGTCCGCACGACGGTGGGGGACGAACTGCGCGCCGACCTGGTCGTCGACTGCAGCGGCCGACGCTCGCCCCTGCCCGAGTGGCTCGACGCGGTCGGCGCCCGCCGCCCCACCGAACAGCGCGACGACAGCGGGTTCGTCTACCTGGGCCGCCACTTCGAGTCCCGCGACGGCTCACTGCCCGCCGCCTTTGGTCCTCCGCTCCAGGACTTCGGCTCCATCTCCGTGCTCACGCTGCCCGCCGACAACCAAACCTGGTCGGTCACCCTGGTGGCCCGCGCCGGGGACAAGGCCCTGCGCGGGCTCAAGGACCCGGAGCGGTGGGAGAGCGTTGTCCGGGCGCTGCCCACCGTGGCGCACTGGCTCGACGGCGACCCGGTCGAGGACCACATCGTCGTCATGGCCAAGATCGAGGACCGCCACCGCGACCTCACGGTGGACGGCACGCCGGTGGCCACCGGCGTCGTCGCGGTGGCCGACGCGTGGGGCTGCACGAACCCTTCCGTCGGGCGTGGTGCATCAATCGGGATGCTCCACGCGCAGGCACTGCGCTACACGCTGCGCGCCACGGGGCCCGACCGTCCGGCCGAGCTGTCCGAAGCCTTCGCCGCGGCCACAGCGGCCACCGTCGAGCCGTGGTACCAGTCCACCCTCTCCTTCGATCGGCACCGCCTGGGGGAAATGGCAGCCGAGGCCGAGGGCACGGAGTACAACCCGGGCGATCCTGCCTATGAAATGTCGAAGGCGCTCGCCGCCGCCAGCTCGCGTGATCCCGACGTGCTCCGGGCGTTCTTGGACGTCGTCGGCGTGCTGCACACGCCGGAGGACGTGTTCGCCCGGCCCGGCTTGTTCGAGAAGGTCGTCGAGCTCGGGGGCGACTGGCGCGGGGCGGAGCCCCTGGGGCCCGATCGCGCCGCGCTGGTCAAGATGGCCAACGCCTGACGCGCGGCGCTGCCGCGGTCACGCACGGATTGCACTGGGAACGAACGGAGGCTGGAACATGCGCGCGGACAACAGCGGGGTGGGCATCGAGTACGAGGTGACCGGCGAGGGCCGGCCGGTGGTGTTGCTGCACGGCTTCCCCGACTCGGGTCGCCTCTGGCGGCACCAGGTCGGGGCCTTGGCCGACGCCGGGTTCAAGGTCATCGTCCCCGACATGCGGGGCTACGGAGCGTCCGACAAGCCGGGCGACGTCGAGTCGTACAACATCTTGTTCTTGCTGGCCGACGTCGGCGCCGTGCTCGATCATGCCGGCGTCGAGAGAGCGCACGTGGTCGGCCACGACTGGGGCGCCGCCGTGGCCTGGGCGCTGGCCGCCGTCGCGCCCGAGCGCGTGGACCATCTGGCCACCTTGGCCGTGGGGCACCCCTCCACGTTCCGGGCCAGAGGCTATGAGCAGCACGAGAAGTCCTGGTACATGCTCCTCTTCCAATTCGCTGGCATTGCCGAGCAATGGCTCTCGGCCGACGGTTGGGCCAATTTCCGGACGTGGGGACGCCATCCCGACGCCGAGGGCGTCATCGCCGACCTCGAGGCCACCGGAGCACTGACCCCCGGCCTCAATTGGTATCGGGCCAACGTCCCCCCGGAGTCCTATGTGGCGCCACCTCTCACGCTGCCGGCCGTGCAGGCCCCCACCATGGGGGTGTGGAGCAGTGGTGACTTCGCGCTCACCGAGGGGCAGATGACACGCTCGGCCGAACAGGTGGCAGGGCCCTGGCGCTACGAGAGGCTGGAGGGGCCAGGCCACTGGATGCAGCTCGAGGCCCCCGCAGAGGTGAACCGGCTGCTCCTCGACTTCCTGCCCACCTGAGCCACGGTGACTCGTCCTTGGCCCGGTGGTTCCCCGGACCTGGATTGGGTACATAACAAGAAGCACCACATCGAGCGGGAGGCGAATGATGAAGAAAATGATGTTGTTCTTGGGATTGGCGGTGGGCTTCGTGGCGGGTTCCAAGGCGGGGCGCGAGCCCTATGAACGCCTCGAGTCCACGTTCCGTCAGATCTCGGGGCGCCCTGAGGTCCAGGAAGCGGTGCAGGCAGCCTCCGATACCGTCGATGCCGTCACCGACCTGGCCGTCTCCGCGGCCCGCGACACAGTGACCGCCGCCAGCAACAAGGTGACCGACGTCACAGAGAAGGTCGAGAGCAAGGTGAAGTCCGTTCCGTCGAAGGCGGGATAGTACCTGCGGTCACATTCCCGCGCCGCTGACGGGGCGCGCTCAGCCGGGGAGGAAACCCTCCTCTGGGCCTTCTGCGCGCACGTCGAGGAGCTCGGTGAGCCCTGAGATCTCGAACACCTTGCGCGCGTGCGCCCGCGCCGAGTGAATGGCGAGGTGTCCTCCCCGCGCCTGGAGTCCTTGCTGCGCCGCGATAAGCACGGAGATGCCGGAACTGTCGATGAAGGAGAGTCCGGCGAAGTCCAGGACCACTGCAGCGTGTCCCTTTGCCACCAGGGATTCGAGCACTTGATCCAACTGAGGAGCGGCACGCATGTCGAGCTCGCCCTGCAGGACCACGACGGCGCTGCCGTGCCGGTCGTGGACCGTGGCAGAGAAAGCGGCGCTCTCCATCAGTGCCCACCTCCGGCGGTGTGATCCAGCGAGAGCATCGAGACCCTCCAGTTTCCCTTCACGTGCGTTGCGCCCCCGCTGCTGAGCCCCGGCGGAATGCTAGCGGAGCGGCTCCTCCGGCCGGCGCCTTGCCGCGGCTGCTTGCCGAGGCAGGCCCCGCACGCCATCCTGCCGCGTTGCGCCGCGCACCGGGGGGTAGCGACGTGGGGCACGACAGCGAAAGGGGATGCAGGGGACTCGCACAGCTCGATGACCTTGAACGAAACGAGCAACGCGCGCCACGCCGAGTCATCAGCATCCGCACACACTCAGCTCTGGCAGACAACGTCGTGTCTCGGGGGTGACCAGCTTGGTCGATCGGTTGCTGCGATGTCGCGCCGGTGCAGTGCCTCGTTGCCGTTTCGTTTCCGCGCCCCATGTATGGGTAGACCCCTTGTAGACCCGACGAGGGTGATCGAGAGGAGAACAGTTGTGCTCATCCTATTGTTGCTGTTGCTGGTCTTGATTCTGGCGGGGGCAGGCTTTGCCGTGCATCTGCTGTGGATCATCGCCGTCGTGTTCGCCTTGTTTTGGATCATCGGTGTCGCGCTCGGACGTGGGGAGAGCGCGGGAAGTCGCCGCTTCTACCGCTGGTAGGGATGTCGTGGGCGCAGCGACCGCAGGACATCTGGGCCACGTCCATGGCGCTCGCTCACCGTCCCCTGTTGGGACAACGAAAGTTGTGACGGCACGGACGGCGCGGACGGCGCGGCGCGGCGGCCTTGAGCGACAGCTCTAGCAGCGAGCGAATCCTGTGGCAGCGAGGAGCACAGGTTCCATCAATTGGCAATGAGTGAAATGTTGTGCTCCATTGAAACGTTGGATGGCAACAGGGAGTAGCGAAGCTGCCGGCAACGTTTCTGCCTTCTGACCAGGCGGAGGCTCCTGTTGCGAGTGTGTGACACCTCTTGACCGGGTGGAGGTTGGTCCCTACGCTGGTGCAATCACGCTTGCGAAATTGTCGGTTTAGAAAATCAACGGGTTAGAAATGCAGCCCGAGACTGTGATGTTCCGTTCCTGCGGTCTCCTCGCTGTTTCTCCCACTGGAGAGAACACGATGGCGCTTCAGGTTTCTCGCACAGACCTGCTGACTACAGAGATCCGGAAATCGGGGCAGCAGCACGCTCTGGTGATGCTCGATGGAGAGCTCGACATCTCGACGGTAGCGCCGCTCTACGAGAAGTTCGCCGAGCTGGCGCGCGAAGGGATCAATCACGTGGCCTTGAACCTGGCCGAACTCGAATTCATGGACTCCACCGGGCTCTCGGTGATCATCGCAGAGCACAAGAGGACAACCTCCATGGACGGCGAGTTGATCATCTTCTCGCCGAGTGCGCGGGTCCGGAAGCTCTTCGAGGTCGCCGGCATGGACCGGTATCTCAACATACGGCCTCTGCGGGAAGAGGCCTCCTGAGCCCATTGCATCTGCCGCGTCGCACCCGGCGCGGCACGCCCCTGCCCGCCTGGCACGTGGCAGCCGTCCCATAGGCTCGCCGCCATGCCCCGGCTCAACCTGACACCCCTTCTGCGCTCCACGCTGAGCCAGAAGCCCGAGTCGGTACCGGCCGCGCTGGAGAGCATCGGCCGTGATCTGGGTGTCGCCGACGTGATCGTCTACCTCGTCGACTTCGGCCAGAAGTATCTCGAGCCGCTCGGCGACTACTCGACGCACGGCGAGCTGCCGCACAGCGAGGAGGTCGCCACGACCATGGCCGGGCGCGCCTTCATCAGCCAGGAGCCCGTTACGGCCGAGCGACCAACCGGTGTGCGTCTGTGGGTGCCCATCTGCGAAGGCTCCGATCGGACCGGGGTGCTCGCGCTCACCCTCCCCGACGGTGATCCTGACGCCACCGCGGCCTGCGCCGAACTCGGGATCCTGGCCGGCTACATCATCGCGACCAACGCCCGGGTGAGTGACATCTTCAACCTCCATCGGCGGCGCAAGTCGATGACCCTGGCGGCCAGCATGCAGTGGGACCTCCTCCCGCCGCTCGATTTCGCCTCACCGCAGGTCTCGACGGCGGGACTCCTCGAGCCGGCCTACGAGGTGGGCGGCGACTGCTTCGACTACGCCATGAACTGGCCCGTGTTCAACGTGGCGATCATGGACTCCATGGGACACGGACTCAATTCAGCCGTGATGTCCGGCCTGGCGCTGGGGTGCTACCGCCACGAGCGCCGCCACGGTCGCGCCCTGGGGGGCATGCACGAAGAGCTCGATGCGGTGATCGAGAGCCGCTATGGCGGGAGGGGCTTCGTCACCGGCCAGTTGGCCCAGCTCAACGTCGAGACCGGTCACCTGCAGTGGACGAACGCCGGTCATCCCCTCCCGCTGCACATTCGCGGCGGGCAGGTCATCGGCGACCTCGCCTGCCGGCCGACAGTTCCCTGGGGGATCGGCCGGAAGACTGTCGAGCCCACGGTGGCCGATGTCGCGCTCGAGCCGGGCGACGGTGTCCTCTTCTACACCGACGGCGTGACCGACGGCCGGGCCCGGACGGGCACTCCCTTCGGGCTCGACCGCCTCATCGATCTGGTCGGGCAGATGGCCTCGGACCAACTCGGCCCGCAGGAGATCGTCCGCCTCATCGTTCGTAGGGTGCTCGAACACCACAGCGAGCGGCTCAGCGACGACGCCACACTGTTCCTGGTGAAGTGGACCGGCTCGGAGTGAGCGCTCGGAGGGTGCCCGTTTCTTCGAGCCCCTTGTTTCGATGCGCGAGACTCCGGGTAGTCCGGATGCCATGCCCATGACCGATCCCGCCGAGCCAACCCCTCTTGAGCCCGAGGCCACTTCGCGTCCCGACCCCCTGATCGATGCGGAGATCGACGCCGAGGACGAGGCATCCTTCCCCTCGAGTGATCCCCCCTCGAGCTGGGCCGGCCCCGGTGACGATGCCCCGGCAACGACCGATAGCGACGACCGATAGTGACGACGGAGAGGCGGCGTTCAGCCCCCGGATGGCAGCGGGGGGTGACCGCTCGCCTTGCGCTCGCGCCACCACGTGGAGAGGACCACCCGGCCGTAGCGCAAGCCGAAGAGGTAGTTCTTGCCCTTCTTGGTCGTGCCCGATGAGCGTGGGAGCCACACCGTGGGTCGCTCGGCAATCCTCCAGCCCCGCTTCATGCACACGATCAGGAGCTCGGCCGTCTGGTACTGCGACTGGGTGAGGCGGTGGACGACGTCGTCGAGCATGAGCACCCGCAGGGCGCGGTAGCCGTTGGAGGTATCGGTCAGCTTCGTCCCACCCATGGCGCTCATGACCCACGAGAAGACCACCACGCCCGCCTTGCGGAAGCGGTCCGTCGTCGTGTCGCGCCCCAACCGGCGCGAGGCCACGACGAAGTCGGCCTCGTCGTCGATCAACGGTTGGAGCATGGTGGGGATCTCGGCCGGGTCGTTCTGGCCGTCGGCGTCGAGGGTGACCACATATTGCGCCCCCAGCTCGATGCACAGGGCATAGCCCACCCGCAGCGCGTAGCCGTGGCCGAGGTTCTC
>Ga0182018_10002338_pt1 | contig 19250 bp, 16 predicted proteins | sample 812P2MmetaG_FD_120490 | JGI IMG/M metagenome (GOLD analysis project Ga0182018, IMG submission 120490) | Permafrost microbial communities from Stordalen Mire, Sweden - 812P2M metaG | ecosystem: Environmental > Terrestrial > Soil > Wetlands > Permafrost | place: Sweden: Stordalen | collected... | reverse complement strand
GGCCTTGGTTTGGATGCGGCTTTTCCCGTCGCTGAGGGCCTTCGACCGTTTCGACATGAAAGGGCCGGCTGAGTCGGCTTGAGCCTCGCCTACATGTCCGCCCGAATCCGTTGCATTTGGCGCAACCTCGGATTCAGTCAAGGTGCATGAAAGAGTTCACGGTTTCCCTGCCGACATCCGAAGGGCCCATGGAATTGCACGGCTTCTATCCCGATAATCCCTCAGGCGCCCGCCTGTCGGCGGTCATGGTCCTGCAGGAGGCTTTTGGGGTGAATTCCCACATCAAGCGCGTCTGCCGACGGGTGGCGTCGGCGGGTTATGCGACGTTTTCCCCGGAGTTGTTCCATCGCAGCGGTGCGGGGCTCGAATTCGGATATGACGAATTCCCGAAGATCAGGCCGATCATGGGGGAGCTGACCAACGAGCGCGTGCTCGAGGATCTGCGGACGGCCTATGCCCATATGAGTCGGCGACCCGACGTGGATGCGGCTCGCATCGCGAGCTGGGGCTTTTGCATGGGCGGATGGGCCTCCGTCCTCGCGGCCTGTGAACTGCCGCTCGCCGCCGCCATATCCTTCTACGGAGGTGGACTCGTCCAACCGCGCCCTGGGATCGGGCTCACCCCTTTGGTCGATCGCCTGGAATCGATCCGCTGCCCGATTCTCCTCGTTTATGGAGGAAAGGATGCGCATATCCCCCCAGAAGACATCAACGCGATGCAATCGCGACTGGCCTCGCTCGGGAGGGTCCACGAGGTCAAAATCTATCCGGGTGGGGGACACGGCTTTTTTTGCGAGGATCGTTCCGCGTACGACCGGGCTTCGGCTGAAAGCGCCTGGATGAACGCGACCGCGTGGCTGGCGGCGAAGCTCGGCTGACCCCTTTTTTCGCCGGGGATGAATTGGCCCGCGCTCGGGACGAGGGTCCCCGCGGCCCATTCGAAGCCGCCGCCATGGCGGCTCAGGGGGAAGAAGTTGGAAGGAACCGAATCACGATTGAGGAGACCAAGAACCAAAACTGATGGCTGCCGCTCACCACTCCGAACTAAATGCCGCCCGGCGGCCAAATCCAATCGCACGCACATGCTAGCGGCTGCGCACGTTGAGCGTCCTTTCATCCTGCCCGGACATGTTGGCCTTTTCCTTTTCGGCCTGTGCAGCCTGGTCCCCCTGGGGTTGCGCGCCGAGACACCGCCCTTGCTCGCGAAGGCCCTTCAACGGTGGACCGCCGGGCAAGGGGACCTGGCCTTCACGCAACAAACAAGGTTTTTCCGGGCCGATGGCGGGGTGAAGGAGGAGCGGATTGAGCGGTACGATCCCTCGTTGCCCGACAGCCAACGCTGGAGGCTGGTTGAGGTCGACGGGCTGCCGGCCACCGATGGGCAGCGATTGAAATGGGAATCCCGAAAGAATGGAAGGCCAAGGAGGAAGGTGGACGAATCACCCTCCAAGTTTCTTGATCTGGACCACGCCACGCTGGTCGGTGAAACGCCCCGGGACGTCCGTTTCAATATCCCGGTGCGCCCGGAGGCCCAGCGCCTCCTCGCCGTCGAGGACATCGATGTCGTTGTCACGGTCGACAAGCAGACGGAAAGCATTGCCGGGATCGGGGCCGCGTTGCGCGAACCGATCCGGGTGCTCCTCGGTCTAGTCCAGATCACCGACCTGGATGTCGATCTCCGCATCACGCCGGTCGATGGAGGTTCCCCGGATACTCCCGAGGAGGTGGAATCCGGAAGCACGGCGCGCGTGAAAATATCGAAGCTCGGCAAACCGGTGGAATACAACTGGAGCGACTTTAAACGCGTAGCTTCCTTCGCGGGCAAGTAGGGGGCGGAGTGGTCATTATCTAAGTGATTGTTAATCAACCTTAAATGACCTGACGAGCCTCAGGGTGTGCTCCCGGGCCGAATTGCGGAGAAAGGGGCGTCCCCGGCCGTTTTTCTATCGAGGCTATGGACGTCGTCGCCAATCGGTCGGCCGGGAAAACCGTGAATCAAACCATCGGAAAAAAATCCGTGACCTGGCTCCGGAGCGGGTTCACAAACGAGGGAGGCACGCTGGTGCCGAGGAACCGAAGATCCATCGAACCCTAATCCAAGGAGGACCGCACCGTGAGAATGCTACGTTCACTATTTGCAATCTGCCTGATGGCGGGCGCCGCCGAGGCGCAGGAACTGACGTGGGCCGTGCTGGCGAGCCGACCGGAACTCTGGCCCGCGCAATGCACCGTGAAGGTGGAGATGGATTTTCAGGGCGGCGTAAGCGTCCTACCCGGTCAAAAAGCGGACGTCGTGGATTTCAAGGGTGACCAGGTCGATCTTCGAACGACGGACGGCCGGACTTACTTCTCCGCGGCGCCGGAAGAAAGCGACGCGCTGGACGTGGCGCAGGCGGCCTACGCCAAGCTCACGCCGAAACAACAGCAGTTGACCTATCCGTCGATTGTTCAGCAGAAGGACCTTTGGCCGTACCGCGTGACGATAACCCGGGGATTCACCCTGGCCCCCGGCAAGATCGTGCAGGTGGGGGACCAGGTCCTCGTCAAGGATGTGCAGGCCGCAAAGATGGTCGTCGTCTCGGAGAAATTGAACGCGCAGTTCGGCGTCGTCCTGTCGGCCACAGACCTGATGGCCCAGGCGAGGACGTTCGTGGAGGACGATCAGGCGGGCCCGAGGCTCCTCGCGATGGAAAAGGAGGCGCAGGACAAACTGCTCGCCGAGCAAAAGGCCGATGCGGAAAAAATCGAGGCCGAGGGCCGCCTTCCGTTTGAATTGGAGGGTAGGCTGATCAATTCGGTCACCGGGCAGCCGGAACCGCTCGATGCAAACTCCAAGTCCCGGTATTTCGTGTTCCTGCGCGGTTCAACCACGTGCCCGATAACGAGGGATTTCACTCCCGGATTCGTCGCGTACTATGACAGTATCAAGGCGGCGCATCCTGAGCTTGAAGTCGTTTATCTCACGCTCGACCCCCTGGCCGACACCGAGAAGTTCGCGGAGGAAATGCGCTTCTCGTGGCGTTCCGTGGCCTACGAGCGAACGACCATGCCGAGCGTCTATCCCATTATTGACGGACGGATTCCTCAGCTGATCGTCATGACCCGCGACGGCAAAGTCCTGGCCAACGGGATCCAGTCCACCGCTCCGGCGGCCCTGCAGCAGCTGAAGGCGTTGCTCAATCAGCCGACCCTCCCTGACTAGTGGCCTTTGAGACCCACCTCGTGGCGATTCGGTGGTACCAAGGCAACTACGACGTTGTTTCCAGCATCAGCGCCGAAATCAATTTTGCGCCCCTTCGGCGAGAGAAGAGGTTGTTCGATGTGACGGAAAACCCCGGCTACGTCGATGAGGCGGCGATCGTGTCCCATGTGGAATTCCCGAAATACCTGTATGAGGAATCCGCGACTCGTCTCCGAGGGCCTGACGGACCGAGTCTATGCCTTTCGCTCGATGGCTTTCCTCGATGATTTGGGCGCCCGCGCCAAGGACTCGGACGTGCTCTATAACGATGGTTCGTACGTGCTGATGCGCTGGAATAGTCGGTGAACGCCTTTCAGGCGTTGCGTGGCCGCCCGTCGATTGGGCGGCCGCATGCGGCTCGGGCGCGGCACCCACTCCAGCCTCGCATTGGGAGCATCGGGCGGCCAAGGCTTTGGGGAATGTCGCTGGTATTTCTAGGTTTGGCCATCGCCGCGCTTTGGATAAACCTTTGGGGCGCCGCACTGGCCGCCCAGCGCTGGATTGCGGACTACCCGGTGGCGCGCGTGACCGGGGTGATCGCGGCCGGCCTCATTTGTTTTTTTCTGGAGCACTTTGCCGGCTGGGGGCCGCGCCCGCCGCTCCTTCCGTTCACCACGGCCGCTTCAGTTTGGCTGATCTGGCGGGGCCGTTCGGTCCTTCGCGAGAATTGGGCGACGGAGGCCCAATTCGGAGCAGGGTTCCTCTATTGCCTGGCATGGAGGTACACGTTTCCGGACATCGACGATTCTGGGGAGAAGATGCCGAACCTCGCGATGATCGAGGGGTACATGAGGGGCACGAGACTGCCCGCGCCGGACGTATGGCTGGCGCCGTATCGCCAAAACTTCTACTACAGCTTCCAGCACTACGGCGCGTCCTTCCTCGGGCGCATGTTGGACCTCAGGCCCGGGGTCAGCTACCATCTGGCCTACTGCACCTTGGCCGGATTCATCACCGTGCTTTCGTGCACCTGCATCGCGCGATTCTGTTCCTGGTCGCCGGGGCGATGGATCGGGGCCCTTTCCCTGCTTCTGGGCGGAAGCGGCGCCGTGGTCGCGGCGCACGTGCTCCTTCATCATGCCGGAATGTTCGACAGCCTGCGGTTTCTCGGCGGATCGATCGTGCACGGAACGCCGAACGCGCTGGGTCGCGATGCCGCCTCGCTGATGGCGACGCCGGGTGTGAATCCCCGCGACCTGCCCATGGAGCCCGTGAGCTATGTCCTGACCAACGGCGACTACCATCCGCCGCTCATGGGCTACGTGCTCCTTGCGCTCGCGACCACCCTGATCGCATCCCTGGCGGGGGAAACGGATGCCCGCAGGCGCGCCGTGTACCATGCGCTGCTGGGCGCGACGGTCCCGATCGCGCTTATCTGCAATGCGTGGGTTTTCCCGCTTCAGCTCGTGCTGGTGGGGGGATGGTTCGTATACCGAGCTGTGAGCGGCGACCGGGGATACCTCGTTCCGGGCTTGGCCGGCGCCGCCGCTGCAATTGCCCTGGAGTATCCCTACCTTATCGAGTTCACGCAGCAGGCAATCAGCAACAACGTGCCTTTTCACCTCACCCAATCCACCGACCATACCCCGTGGTTAGGCTGGATCCTGACGTTCTGGCCGGTGGCCGGAATCATGCTGCTCAGCCTTTTCAATCGCGACCGGCGCTCGCTCACGATCTTCCTTATCTCGATCTGGGCCGTCGAACTTGTCCTGACCGAATGGGTGTATGCCCACGATGAGTACAGCAAAGCCTGGATACGGTTCAACACGACCCTCAAATGGTGGCCTTGGGTGTACGCCGGAATCGTCCTCACGCTCGGCGCCAGGAATCTGGGCTCCAGCTCGCGGTTGTGCCGCGTCGGAACCCTGGTCCTCCTGATACCCACGCTGGCATTTGCCTATGACCTCGGGGTCCAGTTTGAAACCGCGGACAAGGGATCAATGGGCAAGCTGGATGGAAACGCGTGGATCAAGGATCCCGCGGTGAGGGACATGATCACCGAACTAGGCTCCCGGCCGGATGGCGTCTCCGTGGAAAGCGGGCTGGCATTCACCAACACCGAGTCACCGGCCACGACGCTTTTTGGCGGAAAGCTCAGCCTGCTCGGGTGGCCGTGGCACGAGACCACCTGGCGGGGTCCGTCCTACGAGATCAAGGAGAGGGAGGCTCAAATTGACGCGTTTTACGATGGCACGATTCAGGATCCCCTGAAATGGCTCCTCCACAACAACGTCACATATGTGCTGTGGCTCCCCCGAGACAACCGGTACAAGTTCCGGACCATCTTCGATCAGATCAAGTCGCGCTACTTCTGGCATTCCCTGTACAGCGACGATTCGGGCATCTTGGTGGGCTTCTGGGAGCGGACCGACCGAGTGCCGGACGCGGTTCCGACTGCGGGGCATTGAGCGCATTCAGTTACCTGGATCCGAAACGAGCCCGGGTTTAGCCGAGGCATCGGACTGCGCATTCTCGGCGCAGCGCGCTTTGCCTGCTCGCGGCTTTTGAATCCGCCGTCGTCGGGTGATTCCGAGGTAGGCGACCTCTCCCGCACGTCGCAATTCGCAAAATAATTGTGGACCGCGCCAATTTTAAGTGTACTAGTCTACTAGTAAACATGAACTTTGACTCCTGGCAGCTTGAATTTCAATCCGGAATTCCGGCCTACAAGCAGATCATCCACCACGTCCAGGCGGCCGTGGCCTCGGGAACGCTGGCGGAGGGCGATCAACTGCCGACCATTCGAGCGCTGCACCAAAAGCTGGACATCAATCCGAACACGGTGGCCCGCGCCTATCGGGAGCTGCAGACTCTGGGCGTCATCACCGCGCACCAGGGGAGCGGCTGCTTCGTGGCGCCGGCGCTCAAAAGCTCCACGATGAACGCGGGCGCCCGGGAGGCGAAGATTGTAGAAATTGCCGCGCGCATGGCTGCGGAGGCCCGCAGTCACCAAATTCCCCTCAACCTCATCCTCGAACGCTTACAACATGATCCTAGGCTATCCCAATAGCGGCGAGGTCCGCACGCCCTCCCAGGACTATGCTTCGGCTCGAAGCATCTTCTGGCGCTCTTTCCAGGTCGCGAGGCGTTTTCCCAAACTCATCCTTTTCCCGCTGGCGGCGACGTTCTTCTTCTATGCGCGCCACCTGGTGGCCGCCCTGCATTCGCTCCGACTGTCGGCCCTGCTCGGCCTTCACAGCCCGTCTCTTCTGACTGCGACGGCAAACATGCTGGTGGCGTATGGGAATGGCAGCAACGGCCCAAATCCCATTGCAGTCGCGGCGTTCATCTTCCCGACCCAGCTCTGGTACACGTTTGTCACGGTCGCATTCTTCCACGAACTGACGCGCGCCTATGCCGGCGCGCGGCCATCGTTTGTTCGCGGGTTGGGCTTTTCATGCAGCAGGATTGCCCCGATCCTCAGCTGGAGCTTTTTGTCCGCCTCCGTGTGGATGATTATCCAGCTCTCGGGCGTCGACCCTATCGGACCGGCGCCGCGAATGGTATTGGGCCTCGGCAGCATGGCCTGGTCGGTCATCGCGATGTTCGCAACCCCGATGCTGTTGCGTGGGGGAACGCACTTTCCGCTGGCGCTGCTGCGGCTTTCCTGGGCTTCAGCGAGACAAAACTGGACGGAGCTGCTTTGCTTGCTCGCAGGCTGGTTCGTCGGCAACGGCCTCTTCTTTGGTTTCGCCAAAGTATTGCAGGGATTGGACCCGACGCTCGCGGCCCATCCTGTGACAATATTGGCTGCACGAGTCTTCTACTTTGCGGTCCTTTATATCTTCGCGAGCATCTACCTTTGCGCCCTTTACATCTACGCCACCGAAGGCGTCGTGCCGGGTCCCCTTCGTTCAAAGGACATGGACGCGGTTTGGCAAATCCGGGCGCATTAGGCCGGGGCGCTTAGGTCGGGTCCAGCGCGGCGCGTGCGCATTCGGAGCCCGACGCGCCGACCCGGAGATGCATAAAAATCGTCTGATTGGCGCAAAAATGATTGGTTTATCTCCTAAAAGGATCAAAATCATTGTTATATCCAAGGAGCATCGATGGCCCGAAATCGACGAAACGACGTGCGACTACGTAGTTGCCTCGATTGAGGGTCCCGGTGCTCCGAACAGACTTTCCAAAGCCGTGATCCGCTCCCTCGCCAAAGCTCCCCGCTACTTCGGCCCGCTCCTCGCCACGCTGGCGATGGTGATGGCCGGGGGGCGCGCGCACGCGCAGATGGCGGAGGACATCAACGGCTTGTACTACACCGGTGTCACAGCGACCGGTGCGCTCGCGGCGGGCGGCACGCAGGCCGCTGAATGGTCGGTCACCTACGCCTCAACCAATGGCGGCACTACGGCCAACTCGACCTACGAGGGCGCGGCCTACGTGATCAGCCCCTCGCAGGTTTCCGGATCCGGCTACACGCCCGACACGACCAGCGCCCAGTGGGTCACGGCTCCGGGCGCCACCAATTCGAGTGGCACCTCGCCCAACACCGGTGGCGATTTCCTGCCCGGCAACGGCAACACGGGAAGCAACGAGGGCATCTATATCTATACTCTGGCTTTCACGGTGTCCGGCACGGGAGCGATCGGCTCCGTCGTAAGCGGCGCCGTCAGTCAGATCAAAATCACGATGACGATGGCGGCGGACGACCAATATTCGATTTACGTCAATCCGGCGGGGAACGGCACGACGATCCCCACCGGCACGGCCGCGGCCTCCCAAACCAACGCATGGAACAACACGACCCAGATATCGCTCCAGAACTTTGGAACAGGGAGCGCGAACAACTCGAGCTTCCAGATCGGCACCAATTACATCGTGGTCGTCGTGGACAACACGAACAGCGTCACCGGGAGCAGCACGAGCACGTCGGCGAACGCGAGCGGCCTCCTGGTTTACCAGACCTCTGCCGCCACGATCAACGGGGTGCCCGTCCCCGAAGTGGCGACCTGGCTCCCTTTGCTCGGCGTGATCAGCTGTTACGGGTTTATCGTCATCCGCCGAAGGCAGGCCCTGCTTCAGCCCGTCGGCGCTTGAAAGGGTCCGTTCGCCGCCAGCGCCGCGTTGCCTCGGATCCTCCATTCTGAGAGGAGGGCTGCTGATGAAGCTGCCAGCATCGCGTTGCACCGCATTCCGCGCGTTGCCTTGGCTCGCCAAGATCAATGCCTTTGGGCTCTGCGCGGCTGTGGCGGTCTTCGCGGCGTTGCTCTGGCCCCAGTGGCGCCATGACGACGACCTGACCCACGGTATCTTCTTGCCGATCCTGGCGGGCATCCTGGCGGTGGAAAGCCGGCGGGATCCGAGCCCGCGCTTTCTGCGGCCGGGAGGTCCGCTGCTCGCGGTCTGCACACTCCTGATCCTCGTCAGCCTCGCGAGTTTTGCCGTCGCGGTCACCTACGCCGCAGCGCTGGGATTCACCCACGCGATCGCGGAATTCATGCTTGCGGTAGCCCTCGTCTTCGCCCTCGGCGCCGCCTGGCTCGGCTTCGCCGACCAGCGCGTGCGGTTCCTTCCGTTCAACTGGGCCGCGGCCGTTGCGGTCATCCTATGGCTCTTCGCGAGCCCGCCACCGCCGGCCACCTACGTCCGGCTTGCGCTTTACCTGCAGACCGAGGTCACCGAGGGAGTCGTGCGGGTCTTGAACGCTTTTGGCATCGCTGCCTACCAGGACGGCCATGTGATCGAGCTCGCGCGGACGAGCGTTGGCGTCAGCGAGGCCTGCAGCGGCGTGCGAAGCCTCATTTCCTGCACGGTCGCGGGGCTATTCCTGTCGGCCCTGCTGGTGCGCAGGCCCGGACACCGGGCGCTCGTCATCGCGCTTTCGCCCGCAATCGGACTCGCCATGAATTTTCTGCGGTCGCTCCTGCTGACCCTGCTGTCCAATGGAGGCGTCGACATAGAGGGTCGCTGGCATGATCTCACGGGAGCCTCCATCCTCGTGGGCACGACGTTCCTCGTGGCGGCCTTGGCCTTTTGGCTTCATCGGCGCGAGCCCGCCCCGTCGGCGGCGCCCGGAAAAGGTCCGCCATTTTCCCCGGGGCGATCGCCCCTCCAGGGGATCGTCGCCGCGGCCCTGCTTCTGGCCGCAGCTTCGGCCAGTCTCCTCGCGGCACGCTCCCAACCGTCGCCCGCGGCTCCCGGCCGGGTGCCGGATCTGGCGGCGCTTCTCCCTCCGCCGTCACCGGGCTGGTCGGCGCAGACGACCCAGGATTTGGAACAATACAGCGAGATCCTCCGCACCCACGCCTTGATCGAGCGTATTTATTCGGGGGGGCCCGGACCGGCAAGCGCTCACCTGACGCTCTACCTTGCCTATTGGCAACCGGGGCAGGCGCCCGTCAGCCTGGTCGACGCGCATACCCCCGACGCGTGCTGGCCCGGCACCGGTTGGGAGGCGGAACCCGTGCCGAGCGAGCGCGCCGCCCTTGCCATCGGAGGCCGGACACTGGCCCCCACGGAGTGCCGCCTTTTTGCGCGCGACGGGTTCCAGACCCAAGTCTGGTACTGGCACCTGTACGGCGGTCGGCCGCTCACCATCGTCGATCCGTACTCGGCCGCGCGCCTCCTGGGAGTCACCTGGCGCTACGGCTTTGGCCAGGCTAAAGATCAGCTGTTCGTCCGGGTTTCGAGCAACCGGCCCTGGGAGGAGATTGCCTCCCAGCCGATTCTCCAGCAGTTTCTTGCAAATCTAAAGCCGTTGGGCCTTTGACGCCCCCATGCCGACCCCTCCTGACTCTCGCGATCCGCAATCCCCGCTTCCGAAGAAGGTTGGCCGCTCACTGAGGCGGTTTATGGCTCGCGACGGCCGCGAGCACCTGTGGGCGGTGCTCGATCACCTGGATGCGCGGCCGGCGCTGAAGAAAACGCTTCTCGTCGGGGTGCCCGCCTTTGCCATCGCGGTCGGTCTCGGGGTCTGGGGCTACCATCAATGGGCCCGGACCAACTCGTTGCGGATCGCTCGGCAGTGGCTCGACGCGGGTCGGCTCGACCGGGCCGCAATCGCCGTCCAGGACGCGCTCGCGACCGAGTCCGGCCTGCCTGCCTCATGGCGACTCGCATCGGAGCTGGCGTGGAAAAAGGGCAATCGGGTCGCCTCGATCGACTATGCGAAGCAGGCCGCCGTCGTCAGCCGCTACCAATTCGACGACGTGCTCGCTTGGGCCGAGGCCTCGATCCTTTCGGACAACCTCGAGCAGGCGCAGGAAGCCGAAACCTACCTGGATCCGACGACGGCGCGGGGTTCACCCCGGGCTCTTCGAGTCGCCGGGGAAATCGCCCGTCGCGTCCGGCGTTTCGCGGACGCGCGCGAGCGGTTTCAGGCGGCACTCCAGGCTGACACCGATGCCGGCGCCCGATCGCTCGCGGTGGACGAGGTTCCCCTGGGCATCGTGTGCCTTCAGACGGGCTTGGCCGGCGACCGGAGCCAAGGGCAGACCTTGCTGGCCAAGTGGGCTTCCGATCCCGCCTGGGGCGTCGATGCCATGCGGGCCCTTCTGGCGGACGCGGTCGCACACCGCGACCGCGAGGCAGCCACCCGATGGGCCGAGGACCTGAGATTTCACCCGCGCTTCACCCTCGGCGATGTCCCTGCCTGTCTCCAAGCGCTCGCGGACGCAAATCCGGCGCTCTACCAGGCCATGCTATCCCAGCTGGAGGACAAAGGCCGCTCAAGCCCGACACAAGCCGCCCAACTCCTGGGGTGGCTGACGCAGATCGGCCAGGGAGCGGAGGCCGTCCGCTGGGGTGAGTCGCTCAATTCGATGGCCACGCGAAAGCCGCCGATCGCCCTGGGCATCGCCGAGGCGCTGCGGGCCACTCGCCGCTGGACGGAGCTGCAGGCGTGGGTGGACGGAGCGGATTGGGGCCGCGAGCTGGCCTCGTTTGCTTGGGCCTACCAGATGCTGGCGGCGCGCCAATTGGGAGATGAAGCCAAGGCGGATTCGTTGTGGCGCAGCCTGTACACCGACGGGCGCGCAAGCCCGGCTCATGCTCTGTTCCTTGGCGACTCGCTGTACTCCTGGGGTTACCCCAAGGAGGCGGCGGAGCTCCTCTGGGCCGCGGCCGATCGGCCCGACCTGGCTTACCAGGCTTTGGGCACTCTGGCCCGGCTCTACCAGGTGCAGCGCGACGCGGTGGGCCAATACCGGGCGTTTGGCCGGCTCAATTCAATGCGGCCGGGCGACCGAAGGATCGCGAACAATTTCGTCTATTTCGCGGCGCTCACCGACCTGGGCAGTCAGGCGCATATCGAGAGCATCGCCGAGGACAATTTTGCCCACGAGCCCGCCAACGTCATCTATCGCTGCACCTACGCATTTGTGCTCGTATTGTCGGGGCAGGCGTCCCGGGCGATGACGCTTATGGAGCCGGTGGAGAAAGATTGGGGCAAATCACACGCCGTCGCGTTCGCGTACGGCGCGACCTTGTCGAGCCTGGGGCGAATATCCGAAGCCAAGGAGGTGTTCGATTCCCTCGATCCGCGCGAGCTCAACCTGCAGGAAGCCGACTGGATCCGGAGGGCGCTCGGGAGCGAAAACCCCGTTGCAAATCGGGATCGTTGAGCGGAGGTGAAGGGACCCAAACGATTCGGCTCGGTAAGGGGCCCGACTTCGCGATCATTGGGAGGCCAGCTTTTTCCCCCGATGGTCGAGGCCCAACCTTCACCTTGCCCCCAAAACCGAACCCGCGTCATCATGATAAGATCTAGTCCCGCAAGCCTGCGGCGTTGCAGGAAGATAAAGGCGCCATGAACAAATCTTCCGACCCCTTTCGCGAGCCGCGCAAAGACGTGGGCCACCTCGAATGCGAGTTTCAGGGCGAGAGCGTGCCGATGATCCTGCGCCATGAGGACGTGCGCCGGGCGGCGAAGGATTGGAAGACGTTCAGTTCCGACGCTCCGTTCCGAGTTCCGATCCCGTCGGAGGAAGACGTAAGGTCGATGCGCCAGCTGCCCATCGAGACGGATCCGCCCGATCACACCGCCTATCGGGAGATCGTCGAACCGTTCTTTCGGAGGGCCAAGGATCCCGCCGTGGTGGCTCAGGTGGAGGCGCTGTTGGACGAACTGCTGTCGGACGCGCTGGGCCGGGAATCCATCGAGGTGGTCCGGGAATTCGCCCTGCCCATCCAGTCTCGCGCGCTCGCCTATCTGCTCAATGTGCCCGAGGCCGAGGCGAGAACCTGGATCGGTTGGGGCACGCATGTCTTCCGCGACGGGGGTTCCGGCAAACAGAAGGGCGCGACCCTGGAAATTTACCTGCACCAGCAGCTTGATTGCGCCGTCAAGAATCCGGGCGACGACTTTTTCAGCGCCCTGACCCGGGCCTCGTTTCGCGGGCGGCCGCTCACGCGGGCGGAGATGATGGGTTTCGCCAACCTGACGTTTGCCGGCGGACGCGACACGGTCATCCACACCCTGTCTTCCGTCATCGCCTACTTCGGCCGGCACCCTGAATCCCTGGAGTTCTTGCGCCAGGATCCGGCGCGAATCGTTCATGCCAGCGAGGAATTTTTCCGCGTTGTCACGCCCCTAACGCATATCGGGCGCGTCTGCCCGGTGGAGACCGAGGTCCACGGGGTCACCGTCAAAGCCGGCGGCCGGGTTTCGCTGTGCTGGGCATCGGCCAACCAGGACGAGGAGGCTTTTGAGGCGCCGCATGAAGTGCGTCTCGACCGAAAACCCAATCCCCACATCGCCTTCGGCGTCGGACCCCACGTCTGTCTCGGCGCCCCCCACGCTAGGCTGCTGCTCCGGACCCTGATCCGGAAATGCGTCGATCGGATCGCCGGCATTACGCTGCTGGACGCGAGGGAGCGGGTGGAAAACGAGGCGGTCTACCAGCGGGTGGCCGGCTTCGAGTCCTTGACCGTCAGGCTGGCGCCCCTCCCCAGGCCACCGCTGACGAACAAGGTTGCGTGATGGGCCGGGAAGTGCTTGGCAAGCGGTGCCAGCAGTCAATTGAGTCGAAATTCAGGTCAACCCCAAAGGATCAACATGTTTTGCAAACAATGCGGCGCACAGGTTGAGAGCACGGCAGCGGCGTGCCCGAAGTGCGCGACACCCCTCGTTCAGGCATCGAATCCATCCGCGGCAGTCGCCGACAAAATGAAAGCGGCGTCGAAGGACACACTCCACGCCTTCCTAAAGTTCGCCACCGACCCGGTCGGGGGTTTGTCGGTCGCATATCAAAGTCTCGGGGACGCACGCGCGTTGAGCGTGGGCATCAGCTTCGGAGTTGTGTTCACGCTCTGCACGCTCCTGGGGTCCTATCATCTGATCCCGGAATATGCCCGGTCCCCGGGCGTGGGCGGCTTTTTCAGGCTTCTGGTATGCGCGTTCATCCCGTTTCCCAGCCTAGTGGCAGCCACCGCGCTTGCGCGGGTGGTATCTCACGGCAAGGGCGGCTTGAGCCATGACACCTTTATTGCCGGGGCATCGCTGCTTCCCTTCGGAGCCGCGATCCTGCTGTCCAGCGTCCTGGGCGCGGGAAATTTTGAGTTGATCGGCGCTCTCTCGGTTTTTGCGCTGTGCCTGACCGTCCTGATGCTTTTCGCCGGCTGCACGCGCATCTCCGCGATATCGGAGCGTTTAGCGACGATTTCCGTGCCGCTGATGCTCCTCTTGAGCGGGTGGCTCACCAAGGTTGTCTATGCTGCAATGATGAACTCCCAAGGGATGGCCCCGATGATGTACCCCGGGTCTCAATGAGGCACGGGGAGCTTCCCCGACGGGCCCTTGGGGTCTACGGAACCTCGTAGACCTCCGCCAAGGCGACCCCGGTCGAATTATTAACCCCCGAAAGCTGCATCGTGTAAGCGCCGGCGGAAAGGTTCACGATGAGCGCGCTGTCGGCACTGCCCGAGGTCAGCGCAAAGGCGCCGACTGAAGCCGCAGTGCTCGCGAGCTGGGCCGGATTTGCGTTTGTTCCCCAGCCCGTGTTCGAGGCGATCACGTTGCCCGAGCTGTCGAAGACGCTGAGGCTCGGCTGCGCCAAGGCCCCTCCGACGCCGAACCCGGTCAATGCGGGTCCGTCGCCGCGGGCGAGCAATTGGTCGGTGCCACTGCCGGAAATGACGAACCCCGGAATGATGATATTGGCGCCCGTGCCCACGAGGGCCCGTGTTGAGATGTTTGCCAGCCGGGTGCCGCCGGAGGACACCTCGTAGACCTCGGCGAGTGCGACCCCGGTCGAATTGCCCACTCCTGAAACCTGGACCGTATAGGCCCCCGGGCTTAGACTTGCGAGAACGGCGCAATCGGCGCTGCCCGAGGCCAGCGCAAAGGCGCCGACGGACGCTGCGGCGCTCGAAATCTGGGCCGGGTTCGTATTGGTGCCCCAGCCTGTGTTGGACGCCACCACGGTGCCCGCGCTGTTAAAGAGGCTCAAGCTCGGCTGCGCCAAGGCTCCCGCGACCCCGAATCCCGTCAAGGCTGGCCCGTCGGCGCGGATGAGGAGCGTCTCCGTGCCGCTTCCGCTGATAACGAATCCGGGGATCAGGATGTTGGCGCCGGTCCCGACCTCGGCACGGGTGGAGATATTGATGAGGCGCGCCGAGCCCGATCCTGAGGGCGGCGTGGGCGTGGGGGTTGGCGTCGGAGTCGGGCCTGAAGTCGCGGCAGAAAGGGAGAGAACGGTCGCCGAGTAGGGACCGAACGAAGCGCTGAAGGTTGGGCCCGCGTTGGAAATCGTGGATGTGGCCACGTCCTCCCCGCTCGTGTCATTGGCCTCGGCCGCATTATCCTGGGGAATCCCGTAACTGTAGAGCGTTGCCGAGGACGCCGGCGCAAAGCCGTCGATCGCAAAGCTGCCGGTCATTGTGGCGGTCGGACTCTTGTTGATCACCAGGATCGAAAGCGAACCATCGGCGCGCAATGCGGCGTAAGCCGAAAGGAGCGTATTGGAGCTGGTGGCCTTGATGACCTTGTCGCCCCCCGCCGCAAAATGGGTTAGCAATTTCTGGACGTAATAGGAGGGGTAGGGGGTATCGGCGCTTGGATAGCCCGCCGGCGCCGGATCGACATTGGTCGCCACGATCCCGTAGTCCCCGAATTCCCTCCAGCCGTAGAGCCCAGGAACATTGGTGGCCAGCGGTGACGGCGGGCCGTTTCGAAGATCCCACCAGAGCAACGAGTTGAATTCGGTTTGGAGTAGGCTGCCCAAGGCGTCGGCCCTGTAGAGCCCATTGACCAGGCTCGTCGTCTGCTTGCCGGGATTGTTGTGGACGGAATTATTTTCCGTGACGCAGAGCTCAACGTTCGCCCCTGCTGCGCCGAAAAAATCATTCAAGGGAGTCCTCAGCAGGGCCGCATCGACCGGCCATCCCGACACGGGCGTGCTGGCAAGCTGGAGCAGCGTGGCATCATTTTCCTGACCCGATTGCTGTTCATAGCGGTGGCAGATCAGGAAATCGGGCGTCACTCCGAGGGATTTCATCGTGCTGAGCATGACGGCGACCCAGCCGCTCTGCGTCTGGTTGGTGACAGGATCCTTGACAGAGTAGCTCGAAACATAGGGACCCTCCGTGCTCGTCGGAGAAACCGCTCCCACCTTGATCGTGGGATCCGCCGCCTTCATCATCGCATAGTATTGGGCAAACCGGGTTGCGTATTCCAAGGGATCATGGGCGGGGACATTGTTGTCCATTTCCCAGGATCCATAGTTCTCATTGCCGACTTCCCAATACTTGAATCCATAGCCCTTCGTGACATTGGCATAGGTGACCCAGGCGGCCGCCTGCTGTGGGGTGCCAGAGCCGTAATTGACCGTGATGAATGCCTGGGCGTTGGCCGCCTGGATCACGCCCGCAAATTCATCCGTGTCGGCGGTCGTCCAGGTGTACGAGTCGGCGGTGCCTCCGCCCGGAAAACGCAGCGCACCGGCGCCGATGGCGTTCAGCATCACAGGCGTGGCGGCCTCGCTCAGCAAGGAGTCCCAGACTGCGGTGTTCTGGCCGAATACGCGGGGGTCGACCGTACGAACGACGGCGGCGGCGTTTACGGTCACATTGACCTGCGCATGTGCGGTAAAGGGAATGGCCGCGACAAGGATAGACGCAGCGGCGAGGGCTTTCAGCTGGGGGTTTAACACGGGGATACCTTACTCCAATTGACCATCACCTCCATTGGCAGGTTCCGAAAGGATTGGGTCAAGATCCGAAGAAATGCGAGCAAATGCCGCAGGCGTTGACTTCGGCTCCGGAATGGTTGGATTTTCCCTCTTTGCCCCACCTGCGAAGAGCGCTTCGTGACCCCGTTGTCTGGATTGGCCTCCGACCTTTCACCCGGAGCGGCATGGAGAGAACGAGAACATTCGCACTGCGGAGTCTGCCGTAAGGCAACGCGTGCGGCGCCTTTACCGGCTAAGATGGAAGACGCTTTCACGGCGCTTCGAGGGGGACTCGAACCCTCATGCTCTTAAAACAGTGTTTCCGAGGCGAATGGAAGGCGCCAAACTTATACAAAAGGATCCAACTTTCTATCGATTTCGGGCGTGATGCAAAGAATCGGTCGTGACACCGGGGTGAACGTAATTGGCGCTGTGACGAGCTTGCTCAAGAGAATGCTTTCCGGTTGCGGGTGGCTCCACTGATTTGCCACGGGCGGAATCCACCTCGCCAGGCCTACCATGCTGCGCGTGCAGTTCGCTTTCGGCCTGCAACCAATGCGCTATTTCGTGCCCGTCTCTCCGACCCGTTTCTTCCCAAATCTGATAGGCCCGTCGAGTAATGTTCTCGTGACTGATTGAAGAAGTTGAGTTCATGGTCCAAGCCTACCGCGAAAGTGCCATTACACAACTGGTGCGCGCCGACAGTGCGGAGGCTCTGCGCTCGTGCCGCCACGTCGCCGTTTGTGCGTCCGTCATCTATTTTGAGAACCACCCCGATTCGGAGCCGCGCCGACTTTCGCAATGGGTTCTAACAACAATTCCGCTGACCATCAACGTAGCCACTGCGCAAGAAACGCCCCAAATAATCGGTCTCGGCCAGAATCCGCCGTCTGTCTACCTGGAATCTTTTTTCCCCTGCTTGATTCCGGGAAAGCGCTTAAGCACGTTGCCGCGCACAGTCGCCTTTTCAGCAGGAGTGCCGCCTTGTGAAACGCGGGAAAGCGCGTCTCGGGCGTGGGCCTCATCCTCAATGGGATATCGGCGTCCGGGCAGCGCGAAGTCGCCTTTCGGTATTTTATTCCTCGTCGTTGTCGTTAGCTTTGTCATGGGGTGTCCATTACGGTTGTTATCGAGCCCTATGATCCGGGCTTTTTGCCATCAACCTTCGTCAGGTTGTAGCGGGCAAGGTCGCGATGGCTGCAGCGACGCAGCCACCGCAAGTTGACTAGATTCCAGCAAGCTTATTTGGAAGCGGCGAAAACGTGTTCGTCAATTGCCAGGGCGTCGGCATTCACTTTGCCCGCAATTTTGATCAGTTTCTTGTTGGTATCGCCCTCCTCGTCGAGGGTTTCCTGAAGAAGTTCGGCTATCTTGTCTTCTCCCAACGCCTTTGCGAATGCTCGAGCCGTGCCGTAGGCTGCGATTTCATAGTGCTCCACTCGGACCGCAGCCCCAATCAGATTGGCGTCCCGCACCGCTGCCGGGCCATCCGTCTCTATGGCTTCTCCCCCCTCTGCCACCAAGCCGAGCATCGCTTGGCAAGTTTTATCGCTCGCGGTAGAGCCGAGCATTTTTAGAGCCTCCGTCAGGCGCTCGACGTGGACGCGAGTCTGGGCGAGATGACCTGTAAAGCCCGCTTTGAGATCTGCGTTGGAGGCGGCCTTGGCCAACTTGGGCAACGCCTTCACCAATTGCTTTTCTGCAAAAAGGAGGTCTTCGAGTTCGTCGATAAGGAGGGCATGGAGGTTTGGAATGGAAGCCATGATAGATGAGTGAATTGAGGGTTATACTGAGCGGTTCAAAGTTCCGTGAACGTAAGTTCGCGGCAGTGCCAAGCTACAGCAATGGCTCCGCGCGAACCATGGGGTAATACCCGAATTGAGATCGACGCTGCCGTTGTCGTTCCTCGCTCAAAGTCCTTCCCTCGCTGACGGCACCCTAGCTCACTGTTTGTGGCCGCCTCACGTCGTATGCCATGCATGACGTCCGCCAGCTAACACCCCTGTGCGGTGGCCGTCATCTGGATAACGGGTATCGCACGCGAGAGCCACCGGCTCAAGCGTGCCGCATCAGCTTCTCCACTGTGATCGGCAGGTCGCGCACGCGCCGCCCAGTGGCATGGTAAACCGCGTTGGCGATCGCCGCGGCGATGCCGGTAATGCCGATTTCGCCCACTCCGCGGCAACCGATTGCATTAAACAGCAAATCGGGCTCGCCCACAAAATGGGTTTCGATCGAGCGGACGTCGGGATTCACACAGACGACGTAGTCGGCGAGGTTGTCGTTGACAACGCGGCCCGTCCGAGGGTCGTAGTGCGTCTCCTCGAGCAGTGCCTGCCCAATGCCCATGATCACTCCGCCCTGCACCTGGCTGCCGGCGGTCTTAGGGTTGATCACGCGGCCGACGTCCATCACGGAGACCACGCGCGTCACGCGCACGATAGGCAGGCGTTCGTCTACGGCCACCTCCACGAAATGGGCGCCGAAGGACTGAAAGGTGTGGGCCTTTTGCTTGGCGGGAAAATTATCCGCCCCGGCCGGATTAGCCTCGTTCAACCCTTCCACATAGGCCGGGCCGCCCTTGAGGAGGGCTGAAAGATCTACCCCGCGGGCAGGATCGTCGGCTACGACGATCCTGCCACCTTGGAAAACCACCTGGTCGGATTTCAGCCCCGCGAGCGGCGAAGCGCTGTTTTCCTGGGCGCGCTTTAGCATGGTTTCGCGCAATTTCCCGGCCGCCTCGCTCAGCGCCTGCCCCACTCCCGCCGTGGTCGCGGAGCCGCCGGACACGCCGCCCGGTGGCAGGTTGGAGTCGCCCAATTCAAACTTCACCCGCTCGAACGGGAGGCCGACCAGCATGGCCGTCATCTGCGTGCAAACCGTATAGGCACCGGTGCCCAAAT
>Ga0182018_10002337_pt1 | contig 19260 bp, 14 predicted proteins | sample 812P2MmetaG_FD_120490 | JGI IMG/M metagenome (GOLD analysis project Ga0182018, IMG submission 120490) | Permafrost microbial communities from Stordalen Mire, Sweden - 812P2M metaG | ecosystem: Environmental > Terrestrial > Soil > Wetlands > Permafrost | place: Sweden: Stordalen | collected... | reverse complement strand
CTCCCGATCACCATCAGGGCGGCGGCGGCGTTGAGGACGCCGATGTCGCGATTGGCGCCGCGGGCGCCCTCCAGCGCGGCACGGATGGCCCGGGCGTTGAAGGCGGCATCCCCGCCCCGCAGGTCGGCCAGGGTGGCCGGCGCGAAGCCGAGAGAGGCGGGGTCCACCCTCCACTCGGAGAGCTCGAACGCCCCGGCGCCGTCACCGTTGAGCTCCAGGACGCTTGATGGCGAGGTCACGCTGAGCTCGTCGAGCCCGTCGTCGGCATGAATGATCATGGCCCGACGGCTCCCGGTGACACCGAGCACCGTCGCCATGACCGATGCCATGGCGGGATCGTTGACGCCGACCAACTGGTGGCGGGTGCGCGACGGGTTGGTCAAAGGACCGAGGAAGTTGAAGATGGTCGGCACACCCAGCTCGCGGCGCACCGGCGCGACGTACCGCATGGCCGGATGGAAGCGTTGGGCGAAGCAGAAGCCGATACCGGCTTCCGCCACACAGCGGGCGACACCCGCGGGACCGATCTCGATGGCCACACCCAAGGCCTCGAGCACGTCGGCCGAGCCCACCGAGGACGAGGCCGAACGCCCCCCGTGCTTGCAGACCGTCACGCCACATCCGGCGACCATCAGCGACGCCAGGGTCGTCACGTTGATGCTGCTCAGGCGATCCCCACCCGTGCCCACCAGATCGACCACGCCGTCGGTCCCGTCCGGCAGTTCGAGGACGAGCGCAGCGTCGAGCATGGCCCGGGCCAGGCCGGTCACCTCGGCCACCGTCTCGCCCTTGGCGCGCAGGAGGACCAGGAAGGCCCCGATCTGCACCGGCGTGGCCTCGCCGGCCAGCACGGATCCCAGGGTTGCCTCGGCCTCTTGCTCGGTGAGCGACTCCCGGCGCGTGAGGCGGCTCAGGACGTCGGGCCACGCAACGGTCAGTCCCACCACAAGTCCCGGTCGAGCACGCCCCGTGCGATCAGGCCGAGCTGCACCTGCGAGGTGCCCTCCACGATGGTCAATTGCTTGGCATCGCGGTACCACTGCTCGGTCGGGTGGTCCTCCATGTAACCGGCCGCCCCTAAGAGCTGCACGGCCAGAGAGGAGGCCCGCACGGCCAGCTCGGTGGCGTGGTACTTGGCCATCGACAGGAAGGGGACGTACTCCTTGGTGAACTTGCCCTGATCGGCCAGAACGGCGGCGCGGTAGGTCAAGAGCCGGGCGGCCTCGATGTCGACGGCGCACTTGGCGATCTCCCACTGGATGCCCTGGAAGTCGGCGATGGTGTGGCCGAAGGCCTCGCGCCCTTGGACGTACTCGGTGGCGTACATGAGCGCTCCCTCGGCCAGACCGATGCCACGCGCGGCCACGATGGGGCGCATGGCGTTGAGACCGAGCATGGCCAGGCGGAAGCCGCCGACTTCGCCGATGACGTTCTCCGCCGGGACCACCACGTCGGTGAGCACGAGCTCGCCGGTGTCGACCCCGCGCACTCCCATTTTGTGGTCGGTCCTTCCGACATCGACCCCGTCCCAGGCGCGCTCGACGATGAACGCAGTGATGGAGTCATGGGCCCGGCTGGTGGGTTCGCTCGTCTTGGCGAACACGGTGTACCAATCCGCCTCGCGCACACCCGACATCCAGCACTTGGTGCCATTGAGGACCCAGCCGCCGTCGTTGCCCGGATCAGGCACCCCACGGGTGCGCATGCCCATCACGTCGCTGCCGGCCTGGGACTCAGAGAGGCCGAACGCGGCCCGCTGCGTCCCCGCGGCGATGCCGGGAAGGTACCGCTGCTTCTGGGCCTCGGTGCCGGCGATCAGCACGGGCCCGGTGGGCAGGCGGGTCAACAGCAGCATCAAGGCCGCCGAGTTCGAATACTTGGCCACCTCTTCGATGGCCACGGCCAAACCCAGGATCCCGGCCCCCGATCCCCCGTAGTCGGAGGGTATGCACAAGCCCAGCAGGCCCGCATCGCGGAAGACCTCGAAGAGGTCGTGGGGATAGGTGCCCGCCTTGTCGATGTCCCGGGCACGCGGGCGTACCTTGTCCTGGGCGATGCGGCGCACCGACTCCTGCAATGCGCCAAGCTCTTCGGAGAGTTCGAAATCCATCGCAGCGAAGGCTACCGGACGGTCCCACGATGTACTTTCTGGTACTTGACACCCGGCGAGAATCGGAGCGATCCGCCCGCCGAGGCTCGGGGCGGGGTTCCGCAAGAGAGTTCGGGCGGGTCGAGCGGCCGGAGTCCTCAGGGTTCACCGGCGTCGCGTTCCGCCCTGCAGTCAGAACGGCGCAACGCGCGCAAGGCAGAGGAGAGGGAGAGCAAGAAGGCCAAACGGCGCAAGCACCGGTGGCGGCGACGCCTCCTCTACACCATGTCCTTCATCATCTTCCTCGCTGCCGCCGGCGTCGGCGGCATCATCCTCTACGCCGACTACCGCTTCCACGAGATCAAGAAGATCCATGCCAAGCACCTGGTGAAAGCGGCCCCGCCGGGACAGCCCTTCAACGTGCTCTTGGTCGGCTCCGACTCCCGCGCCTTCGTCGACAATCCCACCCAGGTGAGGGCATTCGGCAACGGGAGCGACGCGGGCGGCCAGCGCAGTGACGTCACCATGGTGGCCCGGTTCGTCCCGGCCACCAAGTCCGTCACCGTCCTGTCCATCCCGCGCGACCTGTGGGTCCACATACCCGGCAACGTGACCGACATCTCGGGGATGAACCGGATCAACGCCGCCTACAATTCGGGCCCCGACCTCCTTGTCCAGACAATAGAGGAGGACCTGCACATCCCCATCAACCACTACATCTCTGTCGGGTTCCCGGGGTTCTTGGGCATGGTCAACGCGCTGGGCGGCGTCACCATGGACTTCCCCACCGAGGTCAAGGATGCTTACACCGGTCTGGACGTGACCACGCCCGGCTGCCAGGTGATCAACGGGACGGTGGCGCTCCAACTCGTCCGCGCCCGGCACCTCGAATACAAGGATGCCGAGGGCTACTGGGAGTACGACGGGCTGTCGGACTTCAGTCGCATTCAGCGACAGGACGCCTTCTTCCGGGCCGTGCTGGCCAAGGTCAACGCGTCCATCACCAACCCGTTCGCCATCAACGGCTTCATCTCCGCTGCTGTGGGCAACCTGACCATCGACGACACGATGAGCGAGGGGGACCTCTTGCACATCGCCACCGAATTTAAGGGACTGGCCTCGTCGCACCTCGTCACCGAGACACTCCCGACCACGAGCTACGTCACCGATGGCGGAGCCGACGTGCTCCTGGCCGCCCAGCCCTACGCCGCGCGGACGATCGCCGCCTTCAACCGTATCGGCGAGCCCAAGGCGAAGCCCAAGCCCGCGACCCCCACCACGCCCACGACCGCACCGCCCCTGGCCGACAGTGCGGTCTCGGTCGACGTGCTCAACGCCTCCGGGGGTGGACTGCTGGCCACCGACACGGCGCGCAGCTTGCGCCAGGACGGCTTCATCATCACCGGCATCGACAACGCGCCCAGCGTGCTCGCCGCGGGCGATCCTTCCGAGATCTTCTACGGCCCCACCGGCCTCCCGGCCGCCCGCACCTTGGCCGACGCTCTCCATGGCAAGGTGACGTTTGTGCCCGAGCCGGGCCTGAGCGGCGGCGACGTGACCTTGTGGGTGGCGAACGCCACGCTGACCGTCACCACTACCACGACCACCACGACGACGGTCCCGGGCGCGCCGACGACCACTACCACCATCCCGGCCGACGTCTACACCAATACCCAGCCGGAGCCGTGGAACCCGTTCCCGTGCACGCTCGGTGCGCCGGCCGCCACGACGACCACCGCCGGTCATGCGGCGCCGCCTCGGCGCGGCTCGCCGAAGAGGTCAGGCTGACTTGCGCCGCTGGCGCACGATGCGCCGGCGCTCCCGCTCCGTGGTGCCGCCCCATACGCCTTCACGCTCGCGGTGGGCCAGGGCGTGCTCGAGGCAGGCCTGACGGACCGGGCATTCGGCGCAAATAGCCTTGGCTTCGGCCGCGTCGGCCTCATCCTCTGAGATCGGGTAAAACGCCTCGACATCGAGGCCCCGGCAGGCGGCTTGCTTGCGCCACGTGGTGGCACTCATGGGAAACACTTCCTCGCAAAGACGGATATGGTCAGTATTCGCCCTGGTCGGGAGCACAGCCGGGTCAGAGCCCAGCGGCGCCGGTACCGAATTCCGGCGAACGAAGAGTATGGCCTACGACCGGTGGGCCTGTAAAGGCCTTCACAAAGAATTCTCCCTGGTCAGCCGATAGGAAGCGGCTTTGTTGTGCCTCGCAGGTCGCCCAGCAGCTCGTCCCCGACCTCGGGGGGCAGTACCGTGCGCGCCTCGTACCGGGGGTGCCGGGCCACCAACGCCACCTCGTCGGCCACGGCGAACGACTGGACCTGGGCCGGGGTGAAACCGAACCGGAGGTAGTGCACCGCCGGCGTGATGGTCTCCCGGACCAGTGCCGCCGCGTGCGCCTCCTCGGGCTCGCTGGCGGCGACCTCCCGGCCGAGGTCCACCCCGAGCGCCCGCTCAATCATCGTTGTGAAACACACCGGGCGCCCCAGCGGCATCCCTGGAAATCTCACTCGGCGCGCAGGAGGGTTGCTGTTTTCGTGCACGCCGCGTCCCGTCCGGGCAGGGCGGCAACCAGGTTGGCGAACACCAGAGCGCCGAGGGCGACGAGAACGACGGGGACGACGGGCACGGTCGGGTCGGGGACGGCGTCGAGGTTGCGGGCGAAGAGCGTCCAGAGCTCCCGCCCGATGATGATGCCCAGCGGCACCCCCACGACGATGCCGATCACCGCGGCTACCGTCGACTGCCAGGCCACGGCGGCGGCCAGTTGACGTGGGGTGAATCCGAGAGCCTTCAACAGCGCCAGGTCATGGCGGCGCCGGCGGACCGATGCCGCCAGAGTGAGGGCAAGGGCGATCAATGCGCCGACGGCCAGGCCGACCGCCAGGATGACCGGGGTGGAGCCGATGCTGCGGTAGTTCACGATCTGGGCCGGACGCTGGACGCCAAGCACGGTCACGTTGTTGTTGCCACTGTTCGGATCGGAGGCGAACACGCGGTCTGCCGCCCTGGCGATACGTTGCATGTCGGCTCGCCCTGCCGCAGCGCTGACGCCGGCGCGTAGCCGGACGAAGACCAGCTCGGGGCCGTTGAGGTTGGGGTCCGGGCTCGTCGTCGCCCGCTCGAACGCGGCGGGGAGGATTCCCTCCGAGACCAGCACTCCGGTGCCCATGGAGGTGTGATCGGCCACGAAGCTGGCGTACCCGACGGCGGGAAACGTCGCCGTCCCCACGATCTTGAGGCGGGTGGGGGGGAGAAGACGGGCGGCCCGGGACCCGAGGCTCACCGTCACGGTCTGGCCTACATGTTTATCCAGCAGGGCCAAGGTGGCCGACCCGATGACAACCTGATTGTTGGCGTCCAGGCCGTGCCCGGACAGGATGGGAGGGGCCACCGTGGCGTGTGGGTGGGAGATTATGAAGGGGACCGTCTGGCCGTCGATGACCGCATTGGTGTAGTCGACACCCGTCCACGCCGCCACGTCGCTGTCGTGGGCGAGCAACGTCAGAGCCTGGGGCGGCACGTCGTTGCTCGGATCGAGCGCGTAGCTCCAATTCCATCCGTAGAGAGCGGGGTGCGATACCAGCGTCTGCAGGCTGCTGGCAAAGGTGAGAGTGGCGATCACCATCCCCACGGCCAACACCGTGCCCAGCAGGGCCGAGCGCACGGGCACCGAACGACCCCCTCGCCCCGATTCGAGGGCGAAACGGACACCGACCACTCCCGCCACCGGCATGCCGGCCGCCTCGGCCCGACGGGCGACGCGCGACGCACCGGTTGACACGAACTGGGCCCGAGCCTGCCGGTGGGGTGCCTCGCCGACGGCGAGCGCCAGCGCCGCCGCCCCCAGTCCGCCCACGAGCACGGCCGCACCCAGACCCAGCACGGTCCAGTCGAAGTCGATCCCGCCTCCGGGGTACACCGGGCGCACCGGACCGAGGGGCGACAGGGGCGACAACCCCACCGCCAACACGACTGCCAGTCCCGCGCCGAGGACCACGGCGCCCAGAATGCCGATCAGCCCGTCGCCCACTGCGGTGGCGGGACCGGCGCCGAGGGAGCGCAGCACGTGGCGATCGCTGTCCGCGGCGCGAAGTTGGCGGGAGATGGCCTGGGCTCCCAATACCAGGCACACCATCGCGGCGATCGCCCCGAAGCCCCCCAGAGCGACCGACTCGGGCTTGATGGCGAGCTCCACCTCCGCCACGGTCCGTGAGGAGACATGGAACTCGTAGGTCAGCCCCCGAGGGATGAGCCCGATCACCTCGTGCTCCACCGCCGGTACACCACTTGCACCGCGGTCGAGCTGGAGTGCATAGAGCACGGGAGCGTCCGCCGACGGCGACGCGGCGATGGCCTGGCGTAGGAGCGCCGGGGTCAGCAGCACTTCTCCGTAGGTTCGATCCACATCGTCCTGCACCACTTCGTTGTTGGTCACTGCGATCCCGACGACCTTCACGGCGAACCGCAGGCGGGGTGCCACCCGCGGGGTGCCGAAACCAGGCCGATTGGTCTGTGCGGCGGTGTAGAAGCCCAAAGGCACCACCTGGCCCACACGCACGCCGAGCAAACGCGCGGCCGTGGCGTCCATGACCATCTCGTCGCTTCGGTTCGGGTCCGCCCGGCGACCCACGACGATGCTGACCCGATCCTGGCGGGTGAAGAGCCCGTCCAGGCTGCCGCCGATGTCCACGTCGCCCAGGAGCGCCAAGCGCGGTGTGCCGTTCTTGGCCAGCGGCACGATGGCCGGGGCCACGAGTGCCCGCACCTTCTCCACTCCGGGAAGGCGGGCGATCTTGGCCATGAGATCAGGGCCGGGGCCACCGCCGTTGGCGGAGTTGTACACCGCCACGCTGAGATCCGTCGGGTTGGTACTGGCGAGAAATGTCGGGTACGAGGACTGTGTGCGCCGACCGGCGGCGATCGACGCCATGGCGACCCCGCCGATCAACCCCATCAGGATCGCCACACTCAGGTAGCCGCTCCAACGGCGCCGGAACGTGGCGCGGAAGCGATACCAGGCAACGCGGAGCGCCTGGCTCACCTGCCCACCGACCTTTCAGGACGACCGTACCGAAGTGAGATCCCTGCAGTGTGGGCGCTCGATCGGGACCCGTCGAGGGAGGCAGCCCCACTTTCCCGCCTCGTGGTACCTCACCTCCATTTTGCGGCTCTCCCCACCTCTCTTGGGAATCACGCCGCGTCGCCAGAAACTGATGATCCTCAATCGCGATGGGCCGAAGTGACGGCGAAGGCTGCGACCGGATGCTCCAGGCCCCGGAGCACCTGCGGACCGAGGGGCCGGGCGACCCAGCCATCCGTCAACGTCGCCGCCGCCTCCTCGGTGACCACCACCGTTCCCGGGGTGGCCGCCTTGACCAGCCGGGAGACGAGATTGACGAGCGGACCGAAGTAGTCGCCCTCCCGCGGTGTCACCAGCCCGAGTCCCACGGCGCCCCGGGCCGGGGGCAACAGCGGGTCGGCCTCCACGGCCCGGCACACCTCGGTGGCGATGGCGCAGGTGGCGTCCACCGACGGCGCCGTGAAGAACACCTCGTCCCCGATCATCTTGATCACCCGGCCGCCGGCCAGCACCGCGCTGGACCAGGCGGCCGACTCGAAGCGCGCCAGCGCCAGGCTCTGGTCCCGCAAGCTCAGCCCCTGGGCCCACGCGGTCGAGCCGACCAGGTCGACGAAGCCGAGGGCGACCACCTCTCCCTGGCCTGCGCCGCCCGGGATCGACGTCCCGTCTGGGGACGACCACCCGCGGGACAGCTGGGCCCGGCGCACCGCCCGGTCGAATTGCGCCAGCACCATGCGCCGGAGCGCCTCGGGCACCGTGGTGAAGGCCAGTGTCGCCGTCTCGGCCACCTTCGCCCGCGCCATCTCGTCCGACCCCTCGCGCTCAGTCCCGGGGCCCAACTCGGCATAGAAGAGCGCCACCGCGGCCTCGGCGATGTTGGTCGCCGCGGTGCCCAGCACCCGGGTGAAGGCGAGGATGGCGTCCTCGCCCATGAGGGCCGCCCCTTGCGCAAACGCCGTCATCAGCTCGGCGAGCTCGGCGGGGAGCTTGGTGTCGGCGGTCACCGGCAGTCCGGCCGCCAGGAGCACGCGCCGCAGGCGCTCCTCGCTAAATCCCGTCGCGGCCGCCAGCTCCGCCACCGAGCGCGTCGGTCGCTCTGACCCAACGACCAGGTCGCCGGCCACCGCCGGCAGGTTCCCCCGCTCGTGTGCCTCCACCATCTGCGCAAGGGTGGCGCCCCGCGCCACCAGGTACTCCAATAGAGCCAGGCGCTCGTCGGCCCCCGGGTTGGCGGGAGAGTACAGACCGGCCTCTTCCCAGGCGTGGGCGTCCACGCCTGACATCGTTCCATGGCCCTCCGCGTTGCGCGTGGTCCGAGAAGTGGCGCGGACGGCGTGTGGCAGGCTTGGGCGGTGCATCGGTTCCGACGCCAGGACTCACTGCACCGCCTGGCCGATGAGCGATTCGACGTCCTCGTCGTGGGCGGAGGGGTGACCGGTGCCGGGGTGGCCCTCGATGCCGCCAGTCGAGGGTTGAAGACCGCGCTGGTCGAGAAGGGCGACTTCGCCTCGGGAACATCCTCCAAGTCCTCCAAGATGGTCCATGGCGGCCTGCGCTACCTGCAGCAGCGCGAGTTCCGCCTGGTGTACGAGAATCTGGCGGAACGCCAGCTTCTGCTGGAGAACGCTCCCCATCTCGTGTCCCGCCTGCCGTTCCTGATCCCCCTCTTCGGGCGCGACGGGGTGGTCTCCAAGACCGTGGCCCGCTCCTATTCCGTGGCTCTGTGGCTCTACGACCTCACCGGCGGTCTGCGCATCGGGTCCCGCCACCGGCGGGTCACCAAGGAAGAAGCGCTGGCGCACCTCCCGACGCTGCGCACCGAGAGCCTCGTGGCCGGTTTCCTCTATTTCGACGCCCGCGCCGATGATGCGCGCCTGACGCTGACGCTGGCCCGCACCGCCGCGCTCGAGCACGGCGCGGTAGTGGCCAACTACACCGCGGTCGTCCGCCTGACCGCCGACGACCGCGGGGCCACCAACGGAGCCATCGTGCGCGCCGACCCCGCGGTGGCCTCGTCCGAATTCCCCATCCGGGCCCGCGTCGTCGTCAACGCCACCGGGGTGTGGGCCGACGATGTCCGGGCGCTCGACGAGGGCTTGCATCCCCACTCCATCCGCCCCGCCAAGGGTGTCCACGTCACGGTGCCGGCCGGCCGCCTGCCCTGTGACATCGCGGCGGTCATCCCCGTGCCGAAGGACCGCCGGGCCATCTTCGTCGTGTCGTGGCCGGAGACGGATCTGGTGTATCTGGGCACGACCGACACTGACTACCAGGGGTCCCTCGACGACCCGTCCTGCACGCCAGAGGACGTCGACTACCTCTTGGAGGCGGCCAACAACGTCACCACCTCCCGCCTGACCCGCGCCGATGTCACCGGGGTGTGGGCCGGCCTGCGCCCGCTGCTGGCGCCCGACAAGGGGCGGCAGGTCTCAGAACGCACAGCCGACCTGTCGCGCCGCCACACGGTGCACACCTCCGCCCACGGAGTCGTGACCGTCACCGGGGGCAAGCTCACCACGTACCGCAAGATGGCCGAGGACACGGTCGACGCCGTGGTGCTGCAGTTGGGCGAGTCACCCAAGAGCCGGCGCTGCGTCACCCGGTCGCTGCCGCTCCTCGGCGCCACCACGGCCACCAGGGATCCCGTCGCCATGGCCCAACCGCATTCCCACCTCCTCGGCCGCTACGGCACCGAGTCCGTCGCCGTGCTCGCCCTGGCGCAGGGGAGGCCCGAGCTGCTCGAGCCGGTCGTGGCCGGCCTTCCCTACATCGGCGCGGAGTTCGTCTACGGCGCGCGCGAGGAAATGGCCCAGACGCTCGACGACGTGCTGGCCCGGCGGACGCGGGCGATGATCCAGCGCGCCCAGGACACCATGGCCGCAGCACAGGCGGTGGCGGCGCTCATCGCGCCGGAGATGGGGTGGGACGAGCACGCGGTCGCCGAGCAGGCCGCGCGCTTCGTCGAGAGCTGCCAGAAGGAGCTCCTCACCGCCGGGCTCGATCTGCCGTGACCGTCCCCACGCCGGTGACACCCATCGATGCCGCACCGCGAGACGTCGGCGACCGGCTGGGCGCTTCGACCGTCGCACCGCCCGACGGGCTGATCGACCGCCTGGCGGCCAGCGGGGCCGAGGTGCTCGACGACGACGCCGTCCGGGCCGAGGCCGGCCGGGACTGGTGGCCGCTGGCCATTGCCTGGGCCGCCCAGGGCACAGTCCCCCAACGACCCGCCGTGGTGGTGCGACCGACCACAACCGAGCAGATCTCGGTCATCCTGGCTGCCTGTAACGAATCCATCGTCCCGGTGACGCCGATCGCCGGACGCAGCGGCGTCTGCGGCGGCTCCATCCCCGTCTTCGGCGGCGTCGCCCTCGATCTCACCTCCTTCGACGGCGTCATCGGCGTCGACGAGACATCGCTCACCGCCGATGTGCGGGTTGGCACGTTCGGCCCCGATCTCGAGGCAGCCCTCGGAGCGGTAGGGAGCGGCTACACCCTCGGCCACTGGCCCCAGTCCATGGATCTCTCGACGGTGGGGGGATGGCTGGCCTGTCGCAGCGCGGGCCAGTACTCCACGCGCTACGGGAAGATCGAGGACATGGTGCTCGGGCTCGAGGTGGTCCTGGCCGACGGCCGCGTCGTGCGCACCGAGGGGCATGGCCCACGCGCCGCCACCGGGCCCAACCTGACCCAGCTCTTCGTCGGCAGTGAGGGCACGCTGGGCGTGATCACCGAGGCGCGCTTGCGCATCCACCCGCTGCCACCGGCGCAAGGGCGGCGGGCGTTCGGCTTCACCTCCTTTGCGGGCGGGCTGGCGGCCTGCCGCAAGATCCTCCGGCGTGGCGCCACCCCCGCGGTGCTGCGCCTCTACGACGAGGTCGAGTCGGCACGCAATTTCGATCAGCCCGACACCAACGTGCTCGTCGTCCTCGACGAGACAGATCCCGGCCTCCTCGCCGCCACACTCGCCATCGTCGACGAGGAGTGCGCCGCCGGCGCCGGCGCCCACGCGCTTGATGTCGCTCTGGTCGAACGGTGGCTCGGTCACCGCAACGACGTTTCCGCCCTGGCCCCGCTGTGGCGGGCCGGCATCGTCGTGGACACCGCCGAGATCTCCGGCGCGTGGGCCGCACTACCCGGGCTCTTCGAAGAAGTGGTGAGCTCCTTGCGGGCCCTCGAGGGGACGTTGGCCGCCTCGGCCCACCAGTCGCACGCCTACACCGACGGCGCCTGCCTTTACTTCACGTTCGCGGGCCGAGGCCCGGACGACGACGCCTGGCGGGAGCGCTACTACCGCCAGGCGTGGGACACGGTGACCGATGCCACCCTGCGCCATGGGGCGGCCATCAGCCATCACCACGGGATCGGGTTGAACCGCTCACGCTTCTTGCCTCGGGCCCTGGGCTCGGGGTTCGAAGTCCTGGCGGGCCTCAAGGAGAGTTTCGACCCGGTGGGCATCCTGAACCCGGGGAAGCTCGGCTTGGCTTCCCCCTTTGGGCCGTCGCCCTGGTCATGAGCGACCACGGCGGCAGCATCCTCGTCGTCGACGTCGGCACGTCGGGAGTGCGCGCGGCAATCGTGCGCGCCGATGCCACCGTTGCACACGTGCACCATGCCCCGGTGCTGCCCGACTCCCCGGCGCCGGGATTGGTGGAGTTCGACGCAGCGACGATGGCCGATGCCGTCATGTCCGTGGCACAGGCGGCTTTGCGCGACGGCGGGCCGGTCGCTGCCGTCGGCATCGCCAACCAAAGGGCGTCGAGCATCGTGTGGGAACGCGCGACCGGCCAGCCGCTCGCCCCTGGGATCGGGTGGCAGGATCTGCGCACCGTCGGCACATGCCTCGCGCTCCAGGCCGAAGGCATCCGGCTGGCTCCCAATGCGTCCGCCACCAAGCTGATGGCGATCCTCGACGCGGTCGATGCGGAACGCACCCGGGCTGAGGCCGGCGAGCTCTGTTTCGGGACGGTCGACACCTGGGTAGCTTGGATCCTCTCGGGGGGCGCCGCCGCGGGAGCCGACGTCCTTCATGTGACCGACGCCACCAATGCCGCGGTCACCGCGCTCGTCGACCCCCGCACCATCGACTGGGACGAGGTGCTCCTCGAGCGCCTGCGCATCCCACGCGCCGTCCTCCCCCGCATCGTCGACTCGTCGGGTGCCATCGGCGCCTGCCACGCACTACCGGGAGCACCCGCCATCTGTGCGATGGCGGGCGATCAACAAGCCTCGCTGGTGGGGCAGGGCTGCACCCGTGCCGGATTGGCCAAGGCCACCTTCGGCACGGGAGGGATGCTGGACCAGTGCACCGGCTCGCAGCGGCCGACCTCTGCCGGGCAGGGAAGCCACGGCACATTCCCCATCGTGGCCTTCCGGGTGGGCGGCCAGGACACCTGGGGGGTCGAGGCGGTCATGCTCTCCGCCGGCACGTGCATCGAGTGGCTGCGCGACGACCTGGGGATCCTCGCCAGCGCAGAAGAGTCCGGGCGAGTGGCTGCCCTGTGCGAGACGACCGGTGACGTCTGGTTCGTCCCGTCCCTCCTCGGCATGGGCACACCGGTGTGGGACTTCGGCGCCCGCGGCACGCTGCTCGGCCTGACACGTGGATCGGGGCGCCCCGAGCTCGTGCGCGCCGTCCTCGAAGGGGTCGCCCACCGTGGGGCCGACTTGGTGGAAGCCGCCGAAGCGGACAGCGGGCTGCCCATCGAGTCACTGCGCGTCGATGGCGGCATGTCGGACAACGAGGTCTTCGTGACCGCGCTGGCGGACGCCATCGGGCGCCCCGTCGAGGTCTCCCCCGTGCCCGAGGCCACCACCCTCGGCGCAGGCCTGCTGGCCGGGCTGGCCATCGGCACCTACGGGTCGGCTGGCGAGATCGCCGGTACGTTCTCGCCCCGCCGGACCATCGAGCCCCGCAACGACGAGGCCGCCCGTGCCCACGCCAGGGATCGCTGGCTGGCGGCGCGATCCAAGGCGGAGGCCACCATTCCCGAGCTGTCCGGCATCTCCTTTTGAACCAGCGTTATGTCAGGGGGTGCGCCAGGGCGTCCGCCCAGCTCGAACCCGCTTCGAGCAAGGGGCGAAATCCCATCAGGTGACGGGGCTGCCCGATGGCCATCACGGCGCGCAGGCGACCGGCCCGGCCAAAAAGGGCAACGAATTTCCCCTCTTGGAGCGAGCCCTCGACCAGCTGGACCTCGTCCCTTCCGCCGGGATTGCCCAACACCTGGAACCGGATGCCGAACTGATCCGACCAGAAATACGGGATGGGGGTGAAGGGCGGCGCGTCGGAGCGCCCGGCCAGCGCGCTGCGCGCCGCGGCCACTCCAGCTTCGGCGGCCACCTGCCAATGCTCAATGCGGATCTGCTCTTCGGCCCCGTCGTGACGCCACGTCCAGCGGGCCATGTCCCCCGCGGCCACGATCCCGTCGGCGGCAAACAGGCGGTCATCGCAGACCAAACCGTTTTCCAGCTTGAGTCCCGAACCTTCGAGCCAGTCGACGGCGGGCGCCACCCCGATGCCCACCACCACCACGTCGGCTTCGAGCACGTCGCCACTCTCGAGCTCGACCGCCAATCCGGGTGCCGGACCGGCGGCTCGGCGCACATCGGCCACACCGGAACCGGTGCGCAGATCGATCCCGTGCGCGCCGTACAGCGATCCGCAGTGCGCGCCGATCATCGGCCCGAGCACGTTGGAAAGTGGAACCTGCATCGCCTCGACGACGGTTACGCGGCAGCCCAACTCGGCGCACGTCGACGCCACCTCGGCGCCGATGAACCCGGCCCCGATCACGACGACGCGGCACGACGCGACGCGTGTCACCGCGGCGCGTAGGGCCAACGAGTCGTCGAGGGTGCGCAGCGTGAACAGCCCGTCGGATTGGCCAAAGCCCTCGGTCCCCGGCAATTGGCGCGGGCGCGCCCCCGTGGCCAGCACGACCGCATCGCCGCGCAGGATGGTGCCGTCATCGATCTCGACCTGGCGCTGCTCGGCGTCCAAACCAACGGCGCGGTGGCCCAGAACCTCGTGTACCTGCAACTCCGCGGTGCGCTTGCGGTCGGCCAGGACTGCTTTCTCGGGGGGCCACTTCCCTGCCAGCACCTGTTTGGAAAGTGGGGGCCGGTCGTAGGGCAGGTGGAGCTCCTCACCAACCAGGGTTATCCCGCCGTGAAAGCCCTCGCGACGGAGCGTCTCCACCGCCCGCCAGCCGGCGAGGGACGCGCCGACAACGACGACGGTGCCGTCCGAGGGCAGCGCCGCGTTCGTCACTGTCCCCCGAACATGGCCATCCATTCCTCGACACTGCGGGGCCGGAAGACGTAGTTGGCGCGCCGCGTGTCACCCATGCTCTGCGAGGGCTCGGCGGAGTACAGGTGACCGGGAAAGAGCACGGCGTCGTCGGGCACCCGAGCCAGACGGTTGTTGATCGAGTCGTACATGGCGATGGGGTCGGCACCGGGCAGGTCGGTCCGGCCGCACCCGTCGAGAAACAGGGTGTCTCCCGCCACCAGACGACCGTCGACCAGGAAGCACTGGCTCCCGGGCGTGTGTCCGGGCGTGTGGATGAGCTCGACCTCCACAGAACCGACCCGCACCACGTCCCCGCTGTCGTGGCCGACCAGATGTGACGATCCGACTCCCGTCGTGCGCTCCACCCATGGCAGCTCGTCCCTCTGCAGGTGCACGGGCACCTGGACCGCTTCGAGCAACGCGCCAATACCTTCGACGGACCAGCCGCCCATCTCTCCGCCGACATGATCAGGGTGATAGTGGGTGCCCAGCACACCCGTCAGCTTCATGCCATCGGCCTCGACCACGTCAAGGAGGTCCTGCACGGCATAGGCCGGATCGACGACGAGCGCCTCGCCCGTCGTACGGTCCCCGATGAGGTAGACGAAGTTCACCATCTGGCGCGCGATGGGATCGCCCTTGGCAAAGTCTCGACCCGAGAGAAGCTGACGGAAGTACACCCGGTCGTCGGCTGACCCGTCACGCATGGTCGTCGCTCCCGTCGACACGGACCTCTCCAGCCAGCACGTCGAGCCGGGGCACCAGCTCTTCGACCTGGGTCCGGGTGTGGCGCAGCCGGCGATCGAGTTCGTCGATCAGAGCGGTGGCGCGTTCGAGGCGTGCCACCAGCACGTCCACGTCGACCTCGCGCTGCTCGAAGAACTCGACGATGGAGTCGAGCTCCCGGCTCGCCTCGGTATAGCTCAAGGCATCCACTGGTGTCGGTTCACTCGTCGCTGCTGTCATGACCTCTCCTCATCCTTCTCCTCGACCGCTCGAACGTCTGCTGACTCCACCCGCGAACGCGCCGTTCCATCGGCGAAGCGGGTCACGATCTCCGTGCCGGCGGCGAGGTCGGCCGCGGCCCGCACGAGCGCGCCATCCGCGGTGAGTGTCAGCGTGTACCCCCGCTCGAGTTGACGTTCGACGTCGTACGCCGTGAGCAAGCGCCGCCACGATCGCACCCGCTCCGCCTCGCGGGCCAGATGGCCCAGGGCCAGTGGTCCGACGCGGCCCGCGTGCTTGCCCACCGCGCTCTGGCGCGCCACGAGGCTCTCCGGAGCCGAGCGAGAGACCGCGCCGGCCCGCAGTGCCAATCGATCACGGTGCACGCGCAGCTGCGTCTGTGCGGCGCGTATGAGGCGACCGCGCGCCTGGGTGTCGCGCGCCTGGGCATCGGCCAGCAGTCCGGGCACCTTCCGGCTGAGCGCGGCGGCCGGCTCACCTACGTGCGTCTCCCACCACCGCGCGACCCGGAGCACGATTTGGTGGCCGCACTCCGTGGGGGTGATGCAAACCCGGTTGGCGACGACGTCGGCCACCGATTCATCTCCGGTGTGGCCAATGCCGGTCCAGACCGGCTTGGAGGCCCGGGCGATGGCACGGGCCACAACCTCGGCATCGAAGGTGGCCAGGTCCGCTTTCGATCCCCCGCCCCGCACCACGACGACAAGGTCACAGTCGGTGCGACACAAGGTGGTGACCGCGGCGGCCACCGCAGCCGGGGCGTTGCCACCTTGTACCGACGCCGCGACCACCCGGACCTGGAACCCGTAGCCGGAACCGGTCAGCTGACCGAGGAAGTCCCGGTAGCCCTCTGTCCCCGGGCTGGCCACCAGACCGACGCGCAACGGCACCTCCGGGATGCCAAGTGCGGCGTTGCGCCCCAGCAGTCCTTCGGCCTCGAGCTTGCGCAACAATGCCGCGCGCTGCGCCGCCAAGCGACCCAGCAATGCCGTGACGTCGAGCTCGGCGAGGATGAACCCGATCTCTCCCTTGGGGCGGTACAGATCGATCGTTCCTCGCAGGACGACGACCATGCCCTCGGCGAGTGCGATGCCCTCCCTGGTCAAGGAGCCCTTCAGGGGAGCCCACGTCCGGCTCCAGCACTTGACCTTCAGCGACGGCGCACCACGGCCGCGCGCGGCGGTGCCGCCCTCGAGGTCGGGGTCGATGAGCTCCATATAGCAGTGGCCCGACCGCGACTGATCGGAGAAGCTCTGGATCTCTCCCCGCACCCAGAGTTGGCGACCACGGGGGAAAGCCGAGGTCAGCGCCAGCTCGACCTGGTCATAGAGCGCGCCAATCGAGAGTGCGTCGTCGTGGCCCGCCGCATCGGCCGGGCCGCCCGCATCGGCCGTCTCGCCCTCCTCCGGCAGTGGCGGAGCCTCGGGATCGAAGAGTTGATGGGCGTGGCTCGGCATCCCCGACACCCTACCGAGGCGGTGTACGCCCCCAGCGCCTCCGCATTGATGGCAGACTGGTTGCGACGGTGAGTCGGCCAGGTGGCCGCAGCCCGGACCGCCTGGCGGGACCGGGTTGAGGAAGGTCGGGACTCCGCAGAGCAGGGTGCTGGCTAACGGCCAGTCGGGGTGACTCGCAGGAAAGTGCCACAGAAAACAAACCGCCGATGGCGAACCCTCGGGCTCGCACAGGTAAGGGTGAAAAGGTGCGGCAAGAGCGCACCAGCGCTCGAGGTGACTCGAGCGGCTCGGTAAACCCCACCCGGAGCAAGGCCAAGCGTGGGAAATGGGTTGCTCGCCCGCTCTTCGAGAGAAGAGCATTCCCCAGGTAGGCCGCTCAGATGGATGGCCACCCAAGCCCAACAGGGCTGGACAGAATCCCGCCTACAGGCCGGCTCACCGTCACTGACCGTCTGACCTGGGCTTATATCTTCAGGCTGGCGATTCGGTCCTCAGAAAGTCCTCAGTAAGACCGAATCCAGTCTCTTTGAAGGCAGCCTCGATGGCGCTCCTCGTCTTGTCTTCCGAATCAGGCCAGATGTGGGAATACGTGTCGAGCGTCTCCACCGCCGACGCGTGTCCGAGCCTGCTCTGAACGGCCTTGACCGACTGCCCTCCGGCAATCAGAAGGCTGGCGTAGCAGTGCCTCAGGTCGTGCAACACCGTGCCCGGCGGGCAATCGGCCGCTGCGACCGCGGGGCGCCACACCTTGGCTGAAAACCGATTCCGACGAAGGGCGTGGCCCTCATCGTCGGTGAAGATCAAGTTGTGGTCACCCACTCCGAACTCCGCGATGTGGGCCGCTAGGGCATCCACCACGACGCCGGGGATCGGAATCCTCCGCCGACTGGATTCCGTCTTCGGAGGCTGAAACGACGGCTCCCCCACGATCTGAACCAACTGCTGCTCGACTCGCAACTCTCGCTGAAGGAGGTGGACATGCTCAAGGGTCAGTCCGAATGTCTCTCCTTGTCGCAGGCCTGTTCCAGCCGCACAGATCACGAGAGCCTTATAGCGGGTGAGGACTGCCTCTGCGAGGGCGAAGACCAAACGAGGGTCCAGAGGGTGCACCAGTTTCCGCTCCTTCTTCGGCAACTTGATGCCCGGCATGGGGAGTGCGCCAGGATCCGGTCGTCGACCGCCGAGCGGAATACGCTCGCGGTGTACACGTAGATGACCTCCACGGTGGAGGGTGCCAGCTTCTCGCTCAATCCCTTCACGAAGGACTGGATGTCCGAGGGTTTGATGGAGGCAACGCGTCGGTTCTCGAACGCGGGCCGTATGTGATTGCTCATGTGACTGGCCACTTGGGCACGAGTGGAGGGACGATGGACCTGTCGATCAAGCCACAGGTCGGCCAAGGCGCCGAAGGTCTGCTTGCCCGCCATCGGGTCCACGTAGCTCCCGTCGAGTTTCGAAGCCTCCATTGTGGTCAACCACCGGTCGGCGTCGGTCTTCTTGTCGAAGTGTCGGGCGTGCTGAACTCCGTCGGGATCCCGATACCGAGCCCGGTACTTTCCAGATTTCAGTTTGCTCACGCTACCCACCTACCTCACCCGCCTTGGTGCCGACAGCAGGCCCCAGAAATCCCTCTTCCCTGGCCCGACTGATCCATCGACCTGCCGCCGCGCGCGACATGCCAAGTTGCTCCGCAACGAGTTGTGTCGGGGACTGACCCACCAGTACGCCAAGCCGATAGGTCTCCGCCACATGCGCAAGCAACTCCGTACCTTCCAAGCCCCTCGGATGGAGGGCTTCTTCGCGTTCCTTAGGGGCCTTCACCGAGTCTGCTACCTGAAGGCGACTCCACTCCTTGGATGCGTTCTCCATGCCGTCCGTGACGACGGTGACGATGATGTGTTCTGGTCGCTTCGAAGCATCGAGTGTTTCAACGCCGGCATGCACATGACTGATTGTGCGGCCGCTCCACATTGTCCGGTCGCTCTACACCCAGATGAGTACTACCGTGACGGCGAGACGGTCGCGGAGAGAGCACCACCACTTCCCTCACCGGGACAAAGACAGGAAGGACGCGACCTAATGGCACCAGCTCGGCGGAATCTGAAGGTCAGATACGGGCTCATAATGCTCGCGTTGGTCACCGTGATCGGGTTGATGACGGGGTTCGTCCCGTCGGTGTCCGCCGGAACCCCCCCGCCGACCACAGCGGTCCTGGTGCCCGCCAACGGGTCGACGCTGTCCGGAACGACGACCTCGGCCGCCACGGCCTCGAATGCCAGCAGCGTGTCGTTCGTTCTTTTCGGTGGTTCCTTTGGCTACTCGGGAAAGCTGCTGTGCTCGGCCGCCCTCACCTACTACGGCTGGTTGT
>Ga0182018_10002336_pt1 | contig 19264 bp, 14 predicted proteins | sample 812P2MmetaG_FD_120490 | JGI IMG/M metagenome (GOLD analysis project Ga0182018, IMG submission 120490) | Permafrost microbial communities from Stordalen Mire, Sweden - 812P2M metaG | ecosystem: Environmental > Terrestrial > Soil > Wetlands > Permafrost | place: Sweden: Stordalen | collected... | reverse complement strand
CGCGCTGCTCGCCGTCGTGGCGACCGCTCCCTCGACCGGTTGGGCCGACAATCCCGGCGTGAGTGCGACGTTCTACAACGCGGTCGGACCGAACATGACATGGTGGCGGGTCGATGTTGCCGCCGCCTCGCTGACGCGTCAGGACAGCGTGGCGGCGCCCGCGCTGATCCAGTACGCCTGGCGTCACCCGGCGAAGCCGATCCTTTACGCCGCCTCCAGCAACTTCGTCCCGATGGGCGACGCGAGCGGCAAACATCATCTCACCGCGTTCCGAATCGATCCTAACAGTGGCGCGCTCAGCCCGTTCGGCGCACCCGTCGCGATCCGCGCCCGCCCGATCAACATCACCGTTGACGCCGCCGGAAAGTGGCTGCTGACGGCTTACAACATTCCCAGCACCATGTCGGTGCATCCACTTGGCCCGGATGGCGCGATCGGCGAGGAGGTGAAACAGGCTACCGCCATCGATGGCGGCATCTACGCCCACCAGATCCGCATGCTGCCATCCAACCGGGCGCTGGTGCTGGTGACCCGCGGCAACAACGCGACCGCGTCGAAGCCAGAAGACCCCGGTGCACTCAAGGTCAAGGCACTGAAAAACGGGCAACTGAGCGACATTGCCTCCATCGCACCTGGTGCCGGTTACGGGTTCGGGCCCAGGCACGTCGATTTTCATCCGTCGAAGCCGTGGATGTTCGCCTCGATCGAGCGGCAGAACCAACTGCAGATGTATCGCGTGCACGGCGACAATCTGGAACCTGCCGCGGCGTTTATTGTCACCACCCTGAGCCAACCGGGCAATTTGCGGCCCGAACAAATGGTCGGTCCGATCCACATCCATCCCAATGGCCGCTTCGTTTACCTCGGCAACCGGGCCAGCGGCCTGGTCGAGCTGCAAGGCAAGAAGGTCGCCGCCGGCGGAGAGAACGGCATCGCGGTGTTCTCGATCGACCCGGGGACCGGTGAGCCCCGAATGCTGCAGACGATCGATACGCATGGGTTTCATCCCCGCACGTTCTCAATCGATCCATCCGGGCGAATGCTGGTGGTGGCGAACCTGTTGGCGATGCCTTTGAGCGACGGGAAGACCCAGCCTGCCACATTGTCAGCCTACAAGATCGGTGACGATGGTAAGCTCACCTTCGTTCAGGCTTACGACATCGAAACCAATGGCATGACCCAGTGGTGGAGTGGCTTTGTCCGCGCATAGCCGGGTCGCGCCATGAAACATCTTCTGCATCCGGCGCGGAGCCGTTGGATGCGCATCCTCGGTGTCGCGTTCGTGATGTACGTGCTGTCGTTCATCGATCGCACCAACATCGCGATGGCGATTCCCTCGATGCGTCACGATCTTGGCCTGACGGCCACGGCGATTGGCTTCGCCACCAGCATGTTCTTCTGGGGCTACATCGTCCTGCAAATCCCGGCCGGCCGGCTCGCCGGGGTGTGGAGCGCCAGGAAAGTCATCATGCTGCAGTTGATTCTGTGGTGTGGCGTGGCGCTGTCGACAGCTTTCGTGACCACCGAGACGGAACTGATCGTCAACCGCTTCGCGCTCGGCATCGCCGAGGGCGGCGTGCTGACCTGCACGATCGTGTTGATCCGCGCCTGGTTCACCCGCCCCGAGCGAGCGCGGGCGAACACCATGTTCCTGCTCAGTCTGGCCGTCGCGCCGGTCATCGCCAACCCGCTGTCCGGTTTCATCCTGGAACATTCCACCTGGAAGACGATGTTCATCGTCGAGGCGGCGCCCGCGCTGCTGTGGGGCTTCGTCTGGTGGTGGGCCATCGCCGACAGCCCGCACGACGCGAACTGGCTTGATCCGGAGGAGAAGGCGCGCCTGCTCGCGACGCTGGAGGAAGAAGCGCGCGAGACGGGCCCGGTGCGCGGACATTGGCTCGCGACGATGTGGCATCCGGCGGTACTGCTTCTGGCGCTGTACAACTTCATGGCGTTGATGGCGGAATGGGGCGTGAATTTCTGGCTGCCGACGGTGTTGAAAGAAACCGGTCTGCCAATCGGTGTGGTTGGTATGCTGGCGGCATTACCCTATGCGCTGGGAATCGTCATGATGATCCTTGTCGCGCGCAGTTCGGACCGGTTGCGCGAGCGCAAGTGGCACATGATCGCCGCCACCGCTTTTTCCGGATTGTTCCTGTTCTGCGCGCAGCTTTCCAGCGTGATGGGGACGCTCGGAACGGTGCTGTTCCTGAGTCTGGCCATCGGTGCGTTCCTCGGCCGGTTCGGTCCGTTCTGGACATTGCCGGCGGACGTGTTGCCGCCCGCTGTTGCCGGCGTCGGCATTGGGCTGATCAACGGCGCCGGCAACCTGGGCGGGACCGTGGGTCCGTATTTTTTCGGCGCGGTCAGGGACGCCACCGGCAGTTTCACATTGGCGCTGACCGTGGCCGGCATCTCACTGATTCTGGGCAGCCTCGTCGCGATGCCAATCCGGACGCGGCATGACGGGAACCCGCCGCCCGGTCCGCCTCGACTAATCGGACGCCACGGGTCGGAGATCTCCAGTCGCGTCACCTGAGGGCATCGACGCCTGACCGGCCTTGCCAAGCAGGAACGAAACCACGGCACTCAACAGCAGCGGGAGCGCCGCCACATAAAAGAGTTGGTACAGCGGCAGGTGCATGCCGATCACGACTCCGCCGATCACCGGGCCGGCGATTGACCCAATCTTCGCCACCGCCAGTGCGGTGCCCTCGCCATCGGCCCGGATGGAGGTGGGATAGAACATCGGACCCAGGGCCGTGCATGCGAACTGTGCCCCGACAACAAAGAACCCTTGCGTGAATACCAGTATTTCGAGCGCCAGGGTCGGCATCGGATAACCAATGACGAAACTGATCAAGGCGCCCAGAAGCGGAAACAAAGCAACCGCCTTCAGCCCGAGCCGATCCATGATCACACCGGCGAGCAGACCTCCGATGGTCGCGCCCACTGAATACAGCGCCGCGGTCAACGCCGCCTGGGGCGCCGTGAAGCCCGCTGTCTGAAACAGTGTCGGCATCCAACTGGTGATGAAAAATGTCGCCATCGAGTTGGCGATATAGAACAGCCACAACAGCGGCGTGATCAGCAGCAGCGGGCCGACGAACAGCAGCTTATACGAGAAGCTCGCGTGTTTCTTTTCGTGGATGGTGAACCGCGCGTTCGCCGGGATCGTCACGCCGGGTTTCAGCCTGACCAGAATGGCCGCCAGCTCGCTCCAGCGTTCCTCGTGTTGGGTCAGAAATCGCACGGATTCCGGAATGGCGAAGGTCAGAGCGATCGCCAGCGCAAATGGGATCACGCCGCCCAATACGAACATCACCTCCCAGCCGAACATCGGGATCAGACTCGCCGCGGCAAGTCCGGCCGCCACCATGCCGATGGTAAAACCGGTGAACATCAACACGACCCAGGTGCCCTTAAGCCGCGCGGGCGCGAACTCATTGATCAGAACAATGGCATTCGGGACCGCCGCGTAGAGGCCCACGCCCGCGAGGAAGCGTAACCACCTGAGCACCTCAACATTTGGCGCCCATACCGAAGCGAGCACGAAGGCACCAAACCACCAGCACCCGAGTAGTATCGTGCGCTTGCGGCCGATCTTGTCCCCCAGGTAACCGAAGACGACCGACCCAACCATGATGCCAAAAACGCCGATGCCCAGTACCGAGCCAAACCCGCCAACCGGAAGGTGCCAGGCTTTGGCCAGTTCGGGTACGACGTAGGAAATCCCTCCGAAGTCGAAGCCATCGACCAACATGCAGAGTCCGGTCCAGAACAGCAGGCCCCAGGCGAACGGCCCTATTTGCTGTGTCTCGATGATTTCGCCGACATCGATAACCGGCTGGCCGGCCGGGTCGCCGTACGACGTTTCCGTCATGGTTCCTGTCCTTACCAAGGGTTTCTGGACATCGCCGGAGGTTTTCCTCCGCGCGTCGTATCGTCTCCATCATGTCGCTGGTGCGTGAACTTTCTTGGTCACTTCGACGGTTCCGGCATCAGCATCGACCTTGACCCAGTCGCCAGTCTCGATGACGTCGAGCGGATCGCGATCGAACCCCGTGATCGCCGGGATGTGCGAAACCACCGCGCCCAGAGCGACCTTCGCCGTCACCCGATTGAACAGCAGTGCTTTGGGATTGGCCTTGGCCAGACGGCACATGTGGAAATAGACCGACCAGCCGGATGAGCCCTTGGCTCCCGGAAACACCAGGATTTTGTCCTTGAAGCTCTGGCCCACCAACTCATGCCGCTTCTCGATGATCGTTCCGGTCATGGGATCGATACCGCCCCATCCCGATATCGTATCGCGTGTGACGAGAGCCTCGCCTTCGGTCCGGCCTTCCGTCACGGGCCGGCCGTGCAGCGTGATCGTGGTCATGACAGGGTTCCGTTCCAGCGGCCGGTCACCGCCGCGTTGACACAATCCTCCATCGATCCGAACCAGCATTGAACGCCGAGGATCGCCGGCAAATAGTGCGATTGTTTCGCCGAATCGCTGGCGACTACCTTGGTGCCCTTGGGCACGTAGTGCGAAATCGCCGGGCAGGTATCGCTCATCAAATGGGCCCCGGCGTCTTCGATCATTTTGGTATAACCGTTGCGATCGGCGATTTCCCTGATCGCCCTTGGCGTGTGCACCCAAAGCTCCGTATTCGGCGACAATTTCTTGCCGTCGAGCAACTTCGCGACTTCCCACACCTGCTCGATCGATTCGTGCGGACAGCCGAGCATGACGAAATCGACGTCACGATCATGCGCCTCGGAGTTGAGGTCTTCGAACACGGCGCGGCGTTCCGCCGGACCGTACTTGATGACCTCGGGCCGCCGGCGTGGTCCAAACGCTTCGTCGATCGTCGCGGCCTCGGCCGTCACGCCGGGAATGTGATACATTTCCACACCGCCCGAGGAAGCGGCGGCGGCACCGAAATGCTTCAGTCTGGCCATATTCGGCACGCGTCCGGCGCGATCGATGACCGGAATGTCTTCTTCAACCGCCTCGCCAACAAAATAGCCGAGCAGCCCCCAGTCCATCATCGAATCGACCTCGCATTCGACGCGGATGAGATGCGTGCCAAAACGATTTTCGGTGATGTGATAACCCCAGTATGGGATCTTGCCGGTCAGCGCCGCGGCGCCAGTGCTTTCCGTTCCTTCGGTATTGGTGCGTCCGCCCAGTACCGAGTTGCAGTAGACCACCGCCGAGGATTCCATCCACGCGCAGTGCTCACCCTTCACCGGGACGATGCCGACCTGGTATGGCGTGCAGGTCTGCGTCAACTGTATTCCGCGCGGGCCAAAGAAAGCCTCACTCTGCTTTTGCAGCGCCAGCAAATTCTCCGGCACGCCTTGCACTTTGGCATTCGCGACGTCCATCGCACCAATAAGATGGCAGGTGAAAGCCTTCAGCGGCGGCATCACGAAACGGTCCGGGCTATCGATGTTGAACTCGGAAAACACACCATCGAAATCACCGCGAGCGGCCCATTCCCGCTGATGTGGACTGGTCGCATTGATCGCGGTCGCCACGTTGTTGGTGTCGACCAGGCGATCCGCGCCCAGAGCCTTGCAATATCTGACCAATAACTCCATCGCACGCTGCCGCCCCGGGCCTTCCTTGCCGTCGAGCATTGCTTTTTCGCCATCGGTCAGACGCATCACAAGGCTCCTGGTCAGAGGGCAACGAACGGTCGCATGAAGCTGACAGCACAGGTAATGGATCGTCCGCGTGGGCGCGCTGATCTAAATCAATCCTGGATCGGTTTCTGATCAGGTTGACGCAGGTCCCGGTCATGGCCCGGTTTGGCGTTCCATCGCTCCCTCGGTCGCGTTGACGCCGATGGAACGCCTCGCCCAGGCCGTGACAAGCAGGAGCGATTTGACCAGATCGGAATTCACTCTAACGTGCGAATATCGGTGCCAGCGGGGCCGAATTACTCAGGCCCGCGCCACATCTTCCGTGATCACGCCGCCCTGACCGAGAGGTCGTCGCCGAGCCAGGCGCCATCCGCCCGCAGCCGGCTCCGCAGCGCCGCGACATCGATATCGCGACAGGCGACGCCCATCTTCAACGCCAGGTCCGCCGCGGTCCCCGCGGCCTGCCCCATCACGAAGGCCGGGCCAGTGACGCGAGCCGACGACTGGCCCTCGTGCGTCATCGAAGCGCAACGCCCGGCGACATACAGATTGCTGATTAACCGCGGAACGATCATGCGAAACGGCAGTTGATGAAATCCGCGCGCGTTCGCGGCGGTTGGAAATCGCACCACGACGGTCCCGGCGACATGCGCCTCGACCGGCCAGCCATTGGCACCGATGGCGTCAGGGAAATCCACGCAGTTCATGACATCGTCAACGGAAAGCCGATATTCGCCAACGATGCGCCTGGTCTCGCGTATCCCCATCTGAGGCGGGACATCGACGATGTAGGCGTTCTCGAACCCCGGCGCATTGTCGCGCAGGAATTCGAACATGTGCCAGGCCTGACGCCTGCCTTCGAATTCACCATAACTGAGTTGCTCGACATCGGTCGCGTCGATCGCGTTGCCGTCCGGCCGTTTGATTTGCGAGGCGTTGGCATACCATTCTGTGCGATGAACGATCGGATTGACGATCGCGCCCTTGCGCGGGAAGTGTGCCAGACCCTTTGCTTCGGCTTCCGCCATGAGGACCGGTATCAGTTCGGAAGCTCCGCATGACCGCACGGGATCAACCCCGCTCATGCGGAACATCGTGGTCGTGTAGTATGTTCCGCCCGGTTCGTCAGATTTCTCGAACGGCGCGCCGGCCCAGTACGCGATGTCGGCGTCGCCGGAACAGTCGATGAAGACGCGGCCTCGCACCGCGGCCCGTCCCGATTTTGATTCGATCAGCAACGCGTCGATCGCTTGGTCGTCGCGCATGACGACGCCGACACCGAAGGCATGGAACAGGATTTTGACACCGGCCGAACACAGCAACTCGTCAGCCGCGAACTTAAATGCCGCACTGTCATACCCTTGGGCCTGGATTTTGCCGCCATACCCGGGATGCGGCGGAGCCAACCCCTGGAAATGGCTGATCCGCGCCTGCAAATCATCAATGATCCCGTGAACGATCTGACGATGCTCCTCGCCAAATAACCTGGCGTGCAGCCCACAGAAATTGCTGACCCCGGCATTCGTCCCGGCGCCGCCCAGAAACCCATAGCGTTCAATGAGAATTGTCGATCGGCGAGCGCGAGCCGCCGCGGTGGCCGCCGCCATTCCCGCCGGACCGCCACCCAGAACGACCACATCAAATTCGCCGATGACTGGCGTAGACCGGCTCTCTTCGATCAGGCTGGGCGGCATGGTGACCTCAGGTCCGATGACGATCGGAGTCTGCTATCGCAACCGCGGCCCGTTCGCACTGATTTGGATCAAGGCATGGTTGGGTCCTCGTTCCAACCGGACCGTCGCGCGCGATTACCTGGCGGCCAACCGCCCAACATCCACCGTCACCGCGTGATTTAACGGCCCGTGTCCCGCCCCCAATCCCGGCGCCGAAGCAATCGCCGCCCGCACATACGCCCTCGCCCGCACCACCGCGTCCCGCAACGTCATCCCCTGCGCCAACCCAGTCGCCACCGCCGAGGCAATGGTGCAGCCGGTCCCATGCGTATGCCGCGTCTCGATCCGTGGCGCCGAAAATGCCTCCACCCCATCCGGTGTCGCCAGCAAATCGACCAGCTCGTCCCCCGGCAAATGTCCGCCTTTCAGCAACACCGCCGGCACACCCAAAGCCAGCAACGCGGCCGCCGCCACCCGCATGTCCGCGACTGAGGCGATGGTCATCCCCGCCAGCGCCTCCGCTTCCGGCAGATTTGGCGTGATCACGGTGGCCATCGGCAACAATTGCCGACGTAACGAATCCACCGCCTCGGCCGCCAACAGCGGATGTCCACCTTTGGCGACCATCACCGGATCGACCACCACCGGCACGCCAGCGGCGTAACGTTCCAGCGCCGCGCACACCGTCGCGATCACGTCCGACGAGCCCAGCATGCCAGTTTTGATCACGTCGGCGCCGATATCGGTCATCACGACCTCGATCTGGCGGGTGATAAAATCCAGTGGTACCGGGTGCACCGCATGCACCCCCACCGTGTTTTGCGCCGTCAACGCGGTCAGCGCCGTCGCGGCGAACCCATCCAGCGCCGTCACTGTCTTGATGTCCGCCTGAATCCCCGCCCCGCCCCCGGAATCGGAGCCGGCGACGATCAGCACCCGGCCCTTCATGCGGCGCCCCTCTTAATCAGCGGCGGACGCGTGCTGCCGCGCCGCGTCGGCGATAACCGTGCACAGAGCATCCACGACCTCGGACACCATCGCCTCATCCTCGCCCTCGGCCATGACGCGGACCAGCGGCTCGGTGCCGCTTTCGCGGATCAGCACCCGGCCGCTGCCGTTCAGCCTTGCCTCGGCCGCGGCGATGTCACGCTGGACCGAGTCCAGAAGCAGCGGAGACACCCCGGAGAACCGCACATTCTTCAGCCGCTGCGGCAACGGCTGGAAGACCTGGCAGACTTCTGAAGCGGGACGTTGCCGCTCAACCAGCACGGCCAGGACCTGCAATGCCGCCAGCAACCCGTCGCCGGTGGTGGCGAAATCGGACAGGATCAGGTGACCGGACTGCTCGCCGCCGATATTCAGCCCATGCGCACGCATGTGCTCGGCCACGTAGCGGTCGCCGACCTGGGTGCGATGCAGCTTCAGCCCGCGCGCGCCGAGGAACCGTTCCAGCCCCAGATTGGACATCACGGTGGCGACGATGCCGTCGCCGCGCAATTGACCGGATTCCTGCCAGGAACGGCCGATCAGGCCGAGCACCTGGTCGCCATCGATGATCTCACCACGCTCGTCGGCCATGATCAGCCGGTCCGCGTCGCCATCCAGCGCGATGCCCAGATCGGCGTGATGCTCGGTCACCAGTTCGCGCAGATGCTCCGGCACGGTCGAACCGCAGCCTTTGTTGATGTTGAACCCGTCCGGATCGACGCCGGTGCGAATCACCGTGGCGCCCAGTTCCCAGAGCACGGTGGGCGCGACCCGGTAGGCGGCGCCGTTGGCGCAATCGATCACGATCTTCAGATCGTCCAGCCGCAACCCGCGCGGGAAACTACCCTTCGCCGCCTCGATATAGCGACCGGCGGCGTCCTCCAGCCGGTTTGCCCGTCCCAGTTTGGCGGGCGCGGCCATGCGCTTGTGGAGCTGGGTATCCATCAGCGCCTCGATCTCGCGTTCGATGTCATCCGACAGCTTGTTGCCGTCGGGACCGAACAGCTTGATGCCGTTGTCCTCATAGGAATTGTGCGAGGCGGAGATCATGACACCCAGATCGGCCCGCAGGCTGCGCGTCAGCATGGCGACGGCGGGGGTCGGCAGCGGACCGAGCAGCGTGACATCCATCCCCGCGCCAACGAACCCGGCTGTCAGCGCTGGCTCGATCATGTAACCCGAGAGCCTGGTGTCTTTGCCGATCACCACCCGGTGGCGATGCGCGCCGCGGGAAAACATCAACCCGGCGGCCTGACCAAGCCGCAGTGCCACCCCCGCCGTCATCGGCTCGGTGTTCGCTTTGCCGCGGATCCCATCGGTGCCGAACAGATGCCTGCCGTTTTTCATGGTCTCTCCGTGCCGCCCATCCGATCGCCAGAATCAGGAGTTACCAGCAAAATGACGGTTTCGCCATCACTGGGTAAGGCGACGCGCGAAAATAGCCGCTCCTCGAACGAGCCCACGAAATCTTCCAGGAGGAAACAATCTTTCACATCCCGCCGAGGCGGTGAGGCTGCGTATTTTTCGATAAAGTCCAGCTTAGGCTACGCGCTGACAAATTCCGCTTCCGAGCAGCGGCGCCGATCGCGTCCGCGAACGCGGAGGCCGCGATGTGTATAGTGTCGCTTGACAGGATACAGAAACGCCGGTATGCTCCTCGGTGAACATCAGGAACGTCGTCCACAGGGGGCTTCGGCGCTTTGTGGAGAAGGGTGACGCGTCCGGCCTGCCGGCGGCGGTGATGCCGAAGATCCGTTTCATTGTGTCTTTTCCGCGGGACATGGAACGAGAGGAGGAACTGCTTCTGGTCGCGACATGGAAGGCACATCGGATGACTGGTGACCGGAATTGTGCCTGGAGCCTGTTCGTCACGCGAAACTGGCGCCTCACGTTCCGGATTGATCGCGAGGAGATCGAAATCATCGACCTCGATTATCAGGACTATCATCAGGAGAAAGAACGATGTCGCGCGGACCGGGAATACGCATGAAAAATCCTTGCCATCCTGGCGGGTTTATCAAGGCCGAGATCATCCAGCCGCTTGGTTTGACGGTGACCGCCGCCGCGGGCGTGTTGGGCGTGACGCGCGCGGCGTTGTCGGCGTTCCTCAATGAGCGGTCGTCGCTGTCGCCGGAAATGGCGATTCGGATTGAGAAGGCGTTCGGCCTGTCCATGGAAACGATGATGCGGATGCAGAACAGCTTCGACATCGCCCAGGCACGCGGGCGGGAGGGGGAGATTGTGGTGGCGAGGTATGTGCCGGAGGTGGGCGAGGAAGCACGGCAGGAGCGTGTTTGACGAGGAGCCAGATGAATAACAAGCTCATCATATTCGCCTTTGTTGCTGCGGCGGTACTGCCGAGCACGCTATCGGCGAAGGAGCAGATTCTTTGCACCCATGCAGGTGCTCACGATGTCATTGTTACGCTTGGAGCCAGCAGACAATTCGGTCGCACACTCGACTGCATCGCCGGGGATTTCATTGCGGATATGACCCCGTGCGCCCCAAGCGGGGGTTACGGCATGTCGGCCGGCACCGGAAGTGCTCCGCTGATTGGGATCGTCGATCGCTGGCAGGACTATCTCAGTCATGTCGGGGGAGTAACCGGCACCTTCACCAACGACCGTCAAATTTACTTCTCCGGTGGCTTCAACGCGCCCGTAAGCAACAGAACAATCAATCAGAACCGGGAAAGCGTGGGACTGCCTCCAGTTCCAGGTGGAGACCGGGTTCCGCAAGGCCAAGGTTATCAGGAACTTTGGACTTTCAGCGTCAATCGTCTGACCGGCAACGCTATCCTGAAGCGCAAAGATACACCGCCCTTTGATTACACCTGCCGGAAGGCCAAGGCGATATTGTAGAACATGAAGCTGGCTCTTCTGTTACTGGTGCTGATCGTCGGGGGTGGGCTGCTCGGCCTCTACTCACGCTTCGGAACGGCTGACCCGTGCGGCATCATTCCGGCGGAAATCCGCGAGCAGGCAGTACGCGAGGGCGGCTTGGCGCTGCTCGTCTCCGCGCTCCCGGACAGCGCCTTAGACGCCCTGATGGCTTCTGAAGTTGGACCTCTGAACCCCGGTCGCTGCATCGCGCTCGCTCTAAATGGTATTCCGCGATCGCCCACTGCCCCGGCTCAGCAGGTGGCGCAGCCGCTGCCTCCGCAGGTGGCTGCGCCGCGGCAAAGCATGCCGATCCCCCCGACTACCGCTGACCTCAACGCCGCTACGAATGCGGCCATCATGGAATGCAAAGGTCGCCGGTTGGCTGGCGAGTTGCGAACCTTCGCCGCCTCGGCTCGGTGCTCCAATCCCAAGATCATCGACATCTACCAACGAGCCAACTATCGCTATATGGATTTGATTTACGCGCTCACCACGAAACGGATCGAATTCGCGCAGCAGATCGACCATGGTGTCATAACCGAAACCCAGGCGGTGGCTGGCATCGCGCGTTTTCAGGCTTCGTTGTTGGAAATGCAGCGACAGCGTGATTCAGGTCGATGATGGCTGACCAGGAAGAATTGTCGATAAAGCCAGAATCAGAAGAAAGATAATGATTTCAACGCAATGGCGCTGTTTCAGGTCTCTTAATTTAAGAACCACTCAACAGTCCGGCCCACTCCAGACGGCGTCAAATCCCAAATCCTGCCCGACCGACTTGCGCTTTACGCGGATCAGACCAAACCGCAACGCCGCCCGCACGCCCCGCTTGCTTCTCTCCATTGTGCGGCGCAACATGGGCGGAACCATCTCCACATCCCGAGCCCCCAATGCCCCTGCACGTCGCCCTCACCCACCACACGTCGTACCAGTACGACCGCCTCGTCCAACCCGGCCCGCAAACTATCCGCCTGCGGCCCGCGCCGCACGCGCGCACGCCGATCCTGGCGTACGAACTGAAAGTCGAACCCCAGCCGCATTTTCTGAACTGGCAGCAGGATCCGCAGGGCAACCACCTCGCCCGCGTCGTGTTCCCCGAGCGCGTCACGCATTTCGACGTCACCGTCGACCTGATCGCCGACATGGTGACGATCAATCCGTTCGACTTCTTCCTCGATCCCGAAGCCGAGACCTGGCCGTTCACCTACGACCACGCCCTCGACAACGAACTCGCCCCGTTCCTGAAAGCCGCCCCCGCCGAGCCCGCCCTCGCCGCCCTGCTCGCCACCATCCCGCGCGAGCCGAAACAAACGGTCACCAAGCTGACCGAACTCAACCATCGCATCCAAAAGCAGATCGAGTACGTCGTCCGCATGGAGCACGGCGTGCAAACACCGGACGAGACGCTGACCCTGGCCCGAGGCTCCTGCCGCGACTCAGCCTGGCTCATGGTGCAACTCCTCCGCCACCTCGGTTTCGCCGCGCGCTTCGTCTCCGGCTACCTGATCCAACTCGCCCCCGACGTCCGCCCTCTGGACGGCCCCCAAGGCCCCACCGCCGACTTCACCGACCTCCACGCCTGGGCCGAGGTCTACCTTCCCGGTGCCGGCTGGATCGGCCTCGACGCCACCTCCGGCCTGCTCGCCGGCGAGGGCCACATCCCACTCGCCGCCAGCCCCGATCCAACCTCCGCCGCCCCGATCAGCGGCCTCGTCGAAAAATGCGAAACCACGTTCGCCGTCGAAATGACCATCCGGCGCATCCTGGAAACGCCCCGGGTCACCAGACCGTACACCGAACCCCAGTGGCAAAAGATCCTCGATCGCGGTACCGCCGTGGACCGCGCTCTGGCCCGAGGCGACGTGCGCCTGACCATGGGCGGGGAACCAACCTTCGTCTCCGCCACCGACCTCGACGCCGCCGAATGGAACACCGACGCCACCGGCCCCACCAAACGAGCCTACGCCGACCGCCTGTTGCACCGGCTTGCGAAACGCTGGACTTCCGGCTCCGCGCTGCAATACGTCATGGGCAAGCAATACCCCGGCGAGCAACTCCCCCGCTGGGCTTTTCATTGCCTGTGGAGAACGGATGGCGAGCCGGTGTGGCGCGACCGATCGCTGTTCATGGCGGAGACGGAAACCGATACCGCGACCCCAACCGACGCCGCCGATTTCGCCGGCCGCCTCGCCGAGCGGCTTCAGGTCGACCCGAGCCTCGTCATTCCGGCCCACGAGGACACGCATTACTACCTCTGGCGCGAAGGCCGCCTTCCCGCCAACGTGCTGGCCGAGGATTCCAAACTGCTCGACCCGCTGGAACGCGCCCGCCTGGCGAAAGTCTTCGGCCAGGGCCCGCAAATCGCGGTCGGCAGTGTGTTGCCGTTACGCCGAGTCATCGAAAACGGATCTCGGCGCTGGCAGTCCGGCAATTGGTTCTTCCGCGCCGGTGAAATGTTTCTGACTCCCGGCGACTCCCCCATCGGCCTCCGCCTTCCTCTGGACTCCATTCCCTGGGCTGACCCCGAAACGATCGAGGCGGACCTCGAACCCGATCCTTTCGCGCCACGCCCGCCCCTGCCGCCTCGCGAAGCGTTTTCGCAACGCCGGATCGCCGAGGCCGCGTCGCGCGACAGTGGCATCGAGGGATTCCGCCCAGTACCGCAGGAACTTCCGGTCATCGGCAAAAGCGAGCCCGGCCTCGTGCGCACCGCGCTCGCCGTCGAACCGCGCGACGGCAAAATGCATGTGTTCCTGCCGCCTCTGTTCGCGTTGGAGGACTGGCTCGAGCTGCTCGCCGCCATTGAAGATACCGCCGCGGAAACCGGCCGCCGTATCGTTCTGGAAGGCTATCTGCCGCCATCGGATGAACGGCTGACATCGTTTTCAGTGACCCCCGACCCCGGCGTGATCGAAGTCAACGTCCATCCGGTCAAAACCTGGTCCGATCAGGTCACGCAGACCGAGGATCTATATGAAGAAGCCCGCCTCGCCGGCCTCGCCTCGGAAAAATTCGATATCGATGGCCGTCATGTCGGCACCGGCGGCGGCAATCACGTGGTCATGGGCGGCGCCTCGCCCGCTGATTCACCGTTTCTGCGGCGTCCCGATCTGTTGAAGTCGCTCCTTGGCTTCTGGCACAATCATCCCAGCCTGTCGTTCTTGTTCAGCGGTCAGTTCATCGGTCCGACCAGCCAGCATCCACGCATTGACGAAGCCCGGCAGGACAGCCTGGCGGAACTGGAAATCGCGTTCTCGCAAATTCGTGCCGGGGAGTCCGTGGCACCATGGATCACCGACCGTTTGTTCCGCAACATCCTGATCGATATGACCGGCAACGCGCATCGCACCGAGTTCTGCATCGACAAGCTGTACACGCCGGATTCCGCGTCGGGCCGCCGCGGCCTGGTAGAATTCCGCGCGCTGGAAATGCCGCCTGGCACACGCATGGCGGCGGCGCAGATGCTGCTGATGCGAGCCGTCGTCGCCGCGTTCTGGGAGCATCCGTACGAGCGCCAGTTGATCCGCTGGGGCACTCGCGTGCACGACGATTTCATGCTGCCGCATTACGTCGAACGAGATTTCGTCAACGCCCTGGACGAACTCGACGCTCGCGGCCATGCGCTTGACCCAGCCTGGTTCGCGCCGCATCTGGCGTTCCGCTTCCCGCATATCGGTTCCGTTCCGGTGCATGATACCGAGGTGGAACTGCGTGCGGCTCTGGAACCCTGGCACGTGTTGGGCGAAGAAACCGGCGCGGCCGGCACGGTGCGTTATGTCGACAGCTCGGTTGAACGGGTGCAGGCGCGCGTCTCCGGTTGGATCGACGAACGTTTCGTTCTGGCCTGCAATGGCCGCGCGGTGCCGTTGAACCCGACCGGCCGCGAGGGCGAATATGTCGGCGGTGTGCGCTTCAAGGCGTGGAACCCGCCCAGTGCGTTGCATCCGACTGTGGATGTGCATGTGCCGCTGGTGTTCGATGTGTTCGACCGGTGGTCAGGACGATCTCTCGGCGGAATGACCTATCACGTCGCGCATCCGGGAGGCCGCCACTACGATCATCGCCCGGTCAACGCCAACGAGGCCGAGGCCAGGCGGCGCGCGCGTTTCTTCCCGTTCGGACACACCCCGGGCGATATGCCGGAGCCGGTGGAATGGCGTTCCCGCGAACACCCGCGCACGCTGGATTTGCGCCGCGCGGGATGATGTTAAACGCGGTTCACCCGCCGACCGTTTCCTCCGCCATGCGGTCGTGGACGGTTTTGAACCGCTGGATCACAAAGTCGATCACCACCCGCGTCCTGGGCGCGAGATAGCGGCGCGTTGGATAAATCAGAAAAAGTTGCGAGTGTTCGGTCGGGTAATCCGGCAGCAGGCGCTCCAGCCGCCCGCCGAGGATGTCTTCGTGCACCAGCGGTTCGGACAGCAGTGCGATGCCATGACCGGCCAGAGCCGCCTGCCGTACAACGTTGCTGGTCGTGGCGGTGAGAGGGCTGGCGACTTCGATGTCATATGGACCGCCTGGTCCGGCGAAACGCCAGTGTGTACTGCCCGGCCCGGTTTCATGGACAATACATCGGTGGTCCACCAGGCCCGTTGGCGTCGATGGCGTGCCACGCTTTTCAAGATAAGGTGCCGCGGCGACCAGAGCGCGTCCGAAACCTCCGACCGATCGTGCGACCAGAGACGCGTCGGTGGGTGGACCGACGCGCACCGCCAGGTCCAGACGGTCCTCGATCAGATCATTGATATGCTCCTGGATCACCAGATCGACCGCCAGGCCGGGATAACGGTCGAGCAGGTCCGCCAGGCCAGGGGTAACCAGCCGGCCCCCGCCGGCGGTCAGGCCGAGGCGAACCCGCCCGGTTGGCGCGGCGCGCTGGCGGCCGAACGAATCTTCCATGCCCGCCGCGACGTCGACGAGTTGCCGTGCATGACCGAGAAGCTCCTGGCCATCCTCGGTCAGACTCAAGTGCCGGGTGGTGCGATGAAACAGCCGGAGCCCGAAATGTTCTTCAAGCTGCCCGACGAGACGAGTGACCGCCGAATTGCTGATGTTGCTTTCCCGCGCCACGGCGGAAAACGAACCGGTTTCGACAACGCGGATGAAGGTTCCAAGGGCGTGCAACAAATCCATGATTGGACATTTTAAGCACGAACGACGAGTCCCGGAATGGGACCGTGCCGGGCAATCGTTTGAACCAGGAAGGCCAGGGCTTCGCCCTGGACCCACCAAGGGATGAGATCCCTTGGAACCATTGATTTGGGAAGGTGTGTGAGGAGGGCCAACCATGACCTGGCAAGGTCCGTGTTGGCCCTCCACACACCTTCCCAACTGACAGATTGCAAAGGGCCCCGCCCTTTGCCGGGAGGCCCAGGAGGGCAGAGCCCTCCTGGCGGGTCCGAGGGCGGAGCCCTCGCCGCCCATGGACAAAACACATGTCGAACGGGCACGCTCCGCGCCCGACGCATGATCGAGTCCATGAACGAAACCTTGCCCCTTGATGAGATGGTTGACGGCACCAGCCACGTGCGTCCGCACTGGCGCGGCGTCTTCAGCACGATCTTCAGTCTGGGCCACGATACTCTGGCCGAACGGGCGCAATTGCTGGAACGCGCCTTCGTCGATGAGGGCATCACGGCGATGCTGCCCGGCGAGCAGCAGGTCAACTGGCGCTGTGACCCGATCCCTCTGATCCTCTCCGCCGAGGAATTCGCCAGCCTTCAGGCCGGCCTCGCCCAACGCGCGCGGCTGATCGACGCGATCCTGGCCGATGTTTACGGCGCGGGAACGTTGGTGGCGACCGGAGCGATTCCACCCGATCTGGTCTACGGAAACCCAGCGTTTCTGCGGCCTTGCGGCATCGCCGGGAAGGACCGCTCGCCGGTCAGGCATCTGCACGTGTATGCCGCCGACCTCATGCGCGGCGCCGACGGGATCTGGCGGGTGGTGGCGGACCGCGCCGACCAGGCGCGCGGCCTGGCCTACGCGCTGGAGAACCGCCGCAACCTGGCGCGCATAGTCCCGGAGATTTTCCAGAACCAGCAGATAGAACCGTTGCGTCCGTTCATGGAAAGCACCGGCGAGGCATTGCGCGCCCTGGCCCCCAACGGCGAGGGCGGCGTCGCGCTGCTGTCCGGCGGGCACTCCGATCCGTTGTGGTTCGAACACGTGCTGCTCGCGCGAGAACTGTCGATCGCGCTGGTCGAGCCGGGCGATCTGACCATTCGCGGCGGCCTGGTTTACCTGAAGACTCTGCGTGGCCTGGAACGGATCAGCGTGTTGTTTCGCCGCCAGCTCGGCTCGCGGATGGATCCATTGGAACTGGCGCATGGCGCCGGACCGCCTGGCCTGCTTGACGCGATGCGGTCGGGATCGGTGCATATCGTGAACCATCCTGGCTCCGCTCTCGCTGAATCCCCCGGTCTGGCCGCCTTCCTGCCGGGTCTGGCGCGTCAGATCCTCGGCGAGGACCTGATCACCCCCAGTCAGGCCACGCTCTGGTTGGGCGAGGGCGCGAACGCGAGGACGGTTCTGCGCGATCTGGAGGGCTGGGTCATCCGCCATGCCACCGATGGCGGCTCGGTGCCGGTCGTGCCGATGCACCTGTCCGAGGAAAAGCGCGCCGAGCTCGCCACCCGCGTCGCGGCGAGGCCGGCCGAGTACGCGGCCCTCGTCGCGCCCACGCCATCGGTCGCCCCCTGCGCCACGCCAGGCGGCCTGGAGCCGCGGCCGGTCGTGTTGCGGATGTTCCTGGCCCACGATGGAACCACCTGGCGGATGATGCCTGGCGGCCTCGCGCGGGCGCTGACGGATGAGGACGCGATCGCCGGCCGGTTGCCGCGAGACGCGGTGTCGAAGGACGTCTGGGTGCTGCCCGACGAAACTGAAATCTTTCGTTTCGTGCCCGCACTGGATACGCAACCGATGGAAATCCGTCGCACCGCCGGCGATCTGCCAAGCCGGGTCGCGGACAATTTTTATTGGATGGGCCGCTATCTGGAGCGAATGGAGGAAGCCGCCCGTCTGCGCCGCGCTTTAATCCCGCGGGTATCGCGCCCATCGGCCAGCCCGCATGAACGCGCCGATATCGAACTCCTCACCGCGTGTCTGCGTAAGGCCACCATGCTGCGGTCGGAGGATACGTTCGAACATGGCGCGGTCTCTCGCAACGCCGCGTTGCTGAGCGCGTTTCGCGCCGAGGGTCCGATGCGGCGCCTGCTCGGCCGCGTGGCGAACATGGCGGGGCAATTGCGTGACCGGTTGACCGGCGAGGTGCACACCATCCTCACGCGTTCGTTGCACAACCTGAGTGAGGCGATGAACCGGTTGCCGTCCGACAGCGACCCGCGCGCGGTGGAACGCGCCTCGGCGTTGACCACCGACATTTTGCAGTTCTCCGCGGCCATCGCGGGTCTGGCGGCGGAGAACATGGTGCGTGGCGGCGGGCGGCTGTTCTTCGACTTTGGCCGAAGGGTGGAGCGCGCGCATGCGATCCTGGAACAACTCGGACAGTTGCTGGAACAACCACCCGGACCGGTGCAGCAAGGTCATGTCGAGGCGGGCTTGCAACTGGCACTGGAATTGCGGGATTCGGTGATCACTTATCGGGCGCGGTATCTCGCGGTGATGCAGGCGGCGCCCGCGCTCGATTTAATTCTGGCGGATGAGGGTAATCCTCGCGGGCTGGCTTTCCAGTTGCTGGCGATGCGCGATTTGTTACGGCAGATCACTGAGGAAGGCGACGGACTGCTCGCTTCCGTGGATCGCGCCTTGCATGACGCGCGCGAAATGGTCGCGGACGTGCTGCGCGCGCCGAACCAGATGCAGACCGCCGCGCATCTGACGGAACGGCTGGCGGACCTTGAGTCGCTGATCGAATCGATCGCGGATCGCGTGTCACGGCGGTACTTCACGTTGCTGCCGATCGCGCGCAGCCTCTCGATGGACTCCGAACCAACGAGCAGCGCGGCATGAGAGGATCGTGCGAGGAGCGCGGCATGAGAGGATCGTGCGAGGAGCGCGGCATGAGAGGATCGTGCGAGGAGCGCGGCATGAGAGGATCGTGCGAGGAGCGCGGCATGG
>Ga0182018_10002335_pt1 | contig 19266 bp, 15 predicted proteins | sample 812P2MmetaG_FD_120490 | JGI IMG/M metagenome (GOLD analysis project Ga0182018, IMG submission 120490) | Permafrost microbial communities from Stordalen Mire, Sweden - 812P2M metaG | ecosystem: Environmental > Terrestrial > Soil > Wetlands > Permafrost | place: Sweden: Stordalen | collected... | reverse complement strand
GCTTGAACTGATGTACGAACTTGGTTTGCTCGACGAGTTCCTCAAGCTGCCGCACCAGAAGCTGGAGCGGCTGACCGCTCAGGTGGGTGACGAGCGGGTGCGGATGATCGACCTGACGCATTTGCCGACCCACTGTAAATACATCGCGCTCATGCCGCAGTGGGATTTTCTCAATTTTATCGCCGCACACGGCAGGCGCTACAAGGGCTTCGATTTACTTATACAGGCGGACGCAACCGGCCTGATCGAGGAAGGCGGGCGCGTCGTCGGGCTGCGCGCCGGAACGCCGGACGGCGACCTTACGATCCGCGCCGATCTTGTTGTCGGCGCTGACGGCCGTCATTCGACGGTGCGTGATGCGGCCGGTTTCAAGAGCGACGACTACGGCGCGCCGATGGACGTGCTGTGGTTTCGCTTGCCGCGCAAGGAAACCGACGAGACCGAAACGTTCGGCCACATCGAGGCTGGCGCGATGATGATCATGCTCAATCGTGGCGACTACTGGCAGTGCGCGTATGTTATTCCAAAAGGCGGCATCGATCGCGTGCAAGCGGAGGGGCTCGACACGTTCCGCAAGCGGGTGGTGATGATGTCACCGTTCCTGGCCGACCGCGCCGGCGAGCTGAAAAGCTGGGACGACGTCAAGCTTCTGACCGTCACCGTCGACCGGCTGCGGCGATGGTGGCGGCCCGGGCTTCTGTGCATCGGCGATGCGGCGCATGCGATGTCGCCGATCGGTGGCGTCGGCATCAACCTGGCCGTCCAGGACGCGGTCGCCGCCGCCAACCGTCTGGGCGCGCCGCTCAAGGCAGGCACGGTTAGCGACGACGACCTGCGCGCGGTCGAGGCGCGACGCACATTCCCGGTGCGATTCACGCAGGCCATTCAGCTCGCAATGCAAAATCAGATCATCCGCCGGGCGCTGGCCAGCACGCAAAAACCGAAGCCGCCGCTGTTGCTCAAATTGTTCGACATGATTCCGCTGCTTCGCCGCATACCCGGCCGTCTGTTGGCCGTGGGCGTGCTGCCCGAGCACATCCACACCCCGGACGTTATGTCCGCGCCATGACGATTTTACAGCGCTGCAGGCCAGTGACCGCGAGGTCTTGACCTGAAGGCAGCACCTCTCCATTTCGGAGCCAGCGACAGTAGCCAAGAACCGTCGCCACAAATTTTGCCGGGGATGCCATCATGACTGTTGTCGAGGAGAACCGATCGGAAAGCCGCCCATTCGAAGCGGACGTCGCCAAGCTGCTGCAGCTGATGGTGCATTCGGTCTATTCGGAAAAGTCGGTGTTTCTCCGCGAATTGATCTCCAACGCGGCCGACGCCTGCGAGCGGCTGCGTTACGAATCGATCGCTCAGCCGGTTTTGCTCGGCGACGACTCAAAGCCGCGCATCACGCTCGCGGTCGACGCGGACAAACGGCAATTGACGGTCGAGGACAATGGCATCGGCATGAGTCGCGACGAGATGGTCGAAGCGCTTGGGACCATCGCGCGCTCGGGCACCAAGGCGTTTCTCGATCGCATCGAGGCGGCAAAGGGCGAAGAAGACACGGCGCTGATCGGTCGGTTTGGCGTCGGTTTCTATTCGGCCTTCATGGTGGCGGAACGCGTCGAGGTCCTTTCCCGCCGCGCCGGCGCGGACGCGGCCTTCCTCTGGTCCTCCGACGGCAAGGGCTCCTTCGCCGTATCGCCCGCCGACCTTGCGGATGCGCCGCATCGGGGGACCCGCGTCGTGCTGCATTTGATGGAAGACGCCAAGTCCTACACCGAGCGCGCCACCATCGAGCGGGTGGTCAGAGCGCAATCTGGTCACGTGCCGGTGCCGATCGCGATCGTCGAAAAGCCCGGCGCAGAGCCGGCTGAAATCACCGACGGCGCGGCGCTGTGGGCCAAACCAAAGTCGGCGATCACGGCGGCGGACTATACTGATTTCTACCGTAGCATCGCCGGGCAGTTCGACGAACCCGCGCTCACCATCCACTTCCATGCCGAAGGGCGGCACGACTACACGTCGCTCTTTTTCGTTCCTGGCTTGCGTCCGTTCGATCTGTTCGATCCCGACCGCAAGGGGCGGATCAAGCTTTACGTCAAGCGCGTCTTCATCACCGATGATGCGGAAATCCTGCCGCGCTATCTGCGATTCGTCCGTGGATTGGTCGACAGCGCCGATCTGCCGCTCAATGTCTCACGCGAAAAAATTCAGGAAAGCCCGCTGCTCGCCGCCATCAGGAAAGGTGCCACGAGCCGCGTGCTCGCGGAATTGGAGCGGCTCGCGGACAAGGAACCGGAAACCTACACGAAAATCTGGGACCTGTTCGGCGTCGTGCTGAAGGAAGGCATCTACGAGGATTTTGAGCGTCGCGACGCGCTGCTCGCGCTCACGCGTTTTAAAACTACCGGACCGATCGAAACTTGGCGGAGCCTCAAGGACTACGTCGGCGCGCTCAAGACCAACCAGACCGCGATCTATTATCTGGCGGGTGACGATGTCGAACGTCTGAAGACTTCGCCTCATCTCGAAGGGTTTCGTGCGCGCGGCATTGAGGTGCTGCTGCTTCCCGATCCGGTCGACACCTTCTGGGTCATGTCGGGTCTTGGTTTCGATGGCAAGCCGTTCAAGTCGGTGACGCAGGGCGCGGCGGATCTGGCGCTCATTCCGCGCCTCGATGCGCAAGAGGCGGCGGCGCCGCAGCTCCAGGAATCGGTCAAAGATTTTCTGGTGTTCATGAAGGGCACGCTCGGTGACGCGGTTGCCGAAGTGCGAGCGTCGGATCGGCTGACCGACAGTGCGGTCTGCTTGGTCGCCGCCGATGCGGGGCCCGACCGGGCGCTCGAAAAACTGCTTGCGGGCTCTGGACGGCTGAACAGCGCCTCAAAGCCGATCCTCGAGGTCAATCCGCGGCACCAGCTTGTCGTTGCGCTCGCGGCGCTCGGCGAAGACCAACGGACGCTGAAAGAGGACGCGGCGCATCTGTTGCTCGACGAGGCGCGGGTGCTCGAAGGCGATCGCCCGGCGGATGCGAGGTCGTTTTCCGAGCGGCTCGCGCGCGTGCTGGAAAAGAGTGCGGGCAAAAGCGCCGTCTGATAGCGGATCAATGAAAGTCGCGGCTTTTGAGCGGGAGGGAAGCCTCTTGCGGATGCGTCCCGCCGGAAATTTGGGGTGAAAACAGGTCGCCGTCGCGTAGCCATGGCAGTTCGGCGCTAAGATCGACAAAACTCTCCGCGACCACATGGATGACGAGGCCCGCCCGTTGCAGGCGGCCGCGCACGGCGAGAAAACGCGCCGTCATCACCGTGCGGCGGTTTGTTTCGAAAGCTTTTGGCCAGACGATGATGTTGGCGATGTCGGTCTCGTCCTCCAGCGTCATGAAGATTACGCCTTTCGCCGTTCCCGGCCGCTGCCGCACCAGCACGAGGCCGGCGACGGTGACAAACGTGTCCCCCTCCCTATCCCTCCCCCGCTTGCGGGGGAGGGTAGGGAGGGGGCCGCCGCGAAGTTGAGCGTTGCGCATGGCGCCCAGCGCGGTGAGGCGGTCGCGGAAGAAGCGTACGGGATGCTCCTTCAGCGACAAGCCGGTCGCCACGTAATCCTCGACGACGTGTTCGCAGAGCGGCATGACAGGCAGCGCGACGGCGGGTTCGGGGAAAAGCTCGTCGCTCAGATGCGGCGTCAGGAGCGGCAGCACGTCCTCCATTGCGGCGGAATCCGGCCGGCGCGGCGGACGGGCGCCGATCGTGTCGAGCCGCCGCGCCGCCCACAACGCGGCGCGCCGATCGAGGCCCAAGGAGCGGAACGCATCCGCCTCGGCCAGCCGTTCGATGGTGAATCGTGAAATGCCGGCAATCGCGGCGAGCCGTTCGATAGAGGAAAAACCGTTGCCGCGCGCGGCGATGAGCTTCTTCAGTTCGTCTTCATTGAGACCGTGAATGAGGCGGAAGCCGAGGCGCACGACATGGCTGCCGTCGGGACCCGGCTCCAGCGTGCAATCCCAATCGCTGAAATTGACATCAGCCGCGCGGATGTCGACGTCGTGCTGGCGCGCGTCGCGCACCAATTGCGCCGGCTGATAAAAGCCCATCGGTTGGCTGTTGAGGATGGCGGCGCAGAACACGTCGGGGTAGCGGCATTTGATCCAGGCCGAGGCGTAGACCAGAAGCGCAAAGCTCGCGGCGTGGCTTTCGGGAAAACCGTATTCGCCGAAACCTTCGATCTGGCCGAAACAATTTTCAGCGAACGCGCGGTCGTAGCCGCGCGCGGTCATGCCGTTGATGGACTTGTCGCGGAACAGATGGACGTTGCCGTTGTGACGGAAGGTCGCCATGGCGCGACGCAAGCCATCCGCCTCGTCGGGCGTGAATTTCGCCGCCGTGATGGCGATCTGCATCGCCTGTTCCTGGAACAGCGGCACGCCGAGCGTCCTTTTGAGCACCTCCTCCAATTCGTTCTCCGGTCCGTGCGCCGGATCGGGGGAGGGGTAATGCTCCTTGTCGATGCCATCGCGCCGGCGCAGGTAAGGATGCACCATGTCGCCTTGGATCGGACCCGGCCGCACGATCGCGACCTCGATGACGAGATCGTAGAAGGATTGCGGTTTCAATCGCGGCAGCATCGACATCTGCGCGCGGCTCTCGACCTGGAACACGCCGACGGAGTCGGCGCGCGACAGCATCTCGTAGACTGCCGAGGCATCTTCCGTTCCGTCCTGCGGGATGGTCGCCAGCGATAAATCCTTGCCGTAATGCATTTTCAGGAGATCAAGCCCACGCCTCAGGCAGCTCAGCATGCCGAGCGCAAGCACATCGACTTTCATCAAGCCAATGACATCGATGTCGTCCTTATCCCACTCGATGAAGGTGCGCTCCTCCATGGCCGCGTTGGCGATGGGCACCGTTTCGTCGAGTGGTCCGCGGGTAAGCACGAAGCCGCCGACATGCTGCGAGAGATGGCGCGGGAAACCGATCAACTCATCGGCGAGATGAACAGCCTGCCGGATCGCCGGATTGTAGGGATCGAGCCCGGCCTGGCGAACGTGTTCGTCCGGTAGTCCGTCGCCGTAACCCCATACGGTTTTTGCCAGCGCCGCAATGATATCCTCGGTCAATCCCATCACCTTGCCGACTTCGCGGATGGCGCGACGCGAGCGGTAATGCACGACGGTGGCGCAAATCGCCGCGCGATGGCGCCCATAGCGGTTGTAGATGTATTGAATCACTTCTTCACGCCGCTCGTGTTCGAAATCGACGTCAATATCGGGCGGCTCATTGCGATTTTCGGAAATGAAGCGGGCAAAGAGGAGTTTCGTCGTTTCCGGATTCACCTCGGTGATGCCAAGGCAAAAGCAAACCGCGCTATTCGCCGCTGAACCGCGTCCTTGGCAAAGAATCTTTAATTCTTCACGCGCGTAGGCGACGACGTCACGGACTGTGAGGAAGTAGCGTGCGTAATTGAGTTTGGCGATCAGTGCGAGCTCTTCATGCAGGCGCTTCTCGACCTCGCCAGGAATTCCATCCGGATATTTGTTTCTTGGGTAGCGGTTTTGCGCGCCGGCCCAGGTGAGATCCTCAAGATGCCGCTGAGCCGTTTTACCCGGTGGCACTGGTTCATCGGGATATTCGTAATGGAGTTCGCTGAGCGAGAAGCTGCAGGCTTTGGCGATTTCGGTCGTGCGTGCAATGGCGTCGGGAAAGCGGGCGAACAGCCGTGCCATCTCCGCCGGAGATTTAAGATGCCGTTCGGCATTGACGGCGAGCCGCAAACCCGCTTCGGCCATGGTGCACTTCTCACGGATGCAGGTAAGCACGTCGGCGAGCGGACGGCGCTCCGGTGCGTGATAGGAAACGTCGTTGACGACGACGAGCGGCGCATTCAGTCGCTCACCGAGTTCGGCCAATAGGCCGAGCCGTCGCGGCTCGTCGCCGCGATGATAATGGACGCCGGCGAGAAACGTGCGCCTTGGTGCCGCGCCGGCCAAGGCTGAGAGGCGCTCCGTGAAAGCGCCCCCTCCCTTTCCCTCCCCCGCTTGCGAGGGAGGGAAGGGCGGGGGTGGCGGTATCGCTATGAGCATCTGGCCTTCAGTCGCGACGAGAATCTCCTCGAAGGTCAGATGGCATTTGCCCTTCTTGGCTTTGAGATTGCCCGCGGTGATGAGACGACAGAGCCGGCCATAGGCGGGACGATCGGTCGGATAGGCGAGTACTTCGAAATTATCGATCGTCACCAGGCGAGCGCCGACGAGGAGTTTTATTTTTCTGTTTTTGGCTTCGTCATAAGCCCGCACTACGCCGGCAAAAGAGTTGCGGTCGGCGATGCCGATGGCGGCAAGGCCAAGCTCATCGGCAGTCGCGACCATCTCCTGCGGATGCGAGGCGCCGCGCAGGAATGAAAAGTTGGTGGTCACGGCTAGTTCGGCATACGCGCTCATCTACTTTCTCACACGAAAAAATTCACGCAAAGAGCCCGTGCACGAACCAGCGGGCCGATGCCGTCTCGCGCTCGTAAAGCCCTTCCCGGTAGAGCCAGAAACGGTGTCCGTCTGAGTCTTCGACGAGGTAATAATCGCGCGTCGGTTCCGGCGAGCGATATCCGTCGTGCTGGCGCCACCATTCGCTGGCGATGCGTTCCGGACCTTCGGAACCTGCGACTTCATAGGTCACGCCGCGCCAGCGGAAACGCCGCGGCGGTCCATCGGGGATGAGCGCCATGACCTCGGCCGGCTCAGCATGGGGCAAAAGGAGAAGCGGCCGCGTTTTTTGCTCCGGCTCCGGCCATAAACCGCGAGCTTCGCCGGTGATCGGCAGCCGCGCTTCCGCGCGTTCGGGAAGATGACTGGCGATCGGCTCGAACCGCTGCACGTTGTGCGGTCCGAGACGCTGGCGCAGCGTATCGATCAAGACCGCGCAGCGCTCCGTTCGATCGGCATCGCCGGCATCTTCGGCGATCAGTTCGTTCTGGCGCGCGGGGGTGGATTCGGCGCGGGTGACGGCAAGCCCGATAGCCTCGAAGCCGAAGCCGGGATCCTGCGTCGCCGCCAGCGCTTCGAGCTTCAGATCGATCATTCGTATCACGTGGGCAACATTGCGCGTCGGCAAGGTCAGCGCGATATCGACCGTCTCGACCGCGCCATCGACGCGATAGAGCGACAGCCGCAGCGCGCGCGCTCCTACATCATCGCGCGTCAAAACATGCACGAGAGTATTCATGAGACGTTTCGCCAGCGCGACGACAGCCTCCTGCGTGATGATAGGCTCGAGCAGATAACGCAGCGTGTGATAGACCGGCGGCGCGACGATAGGGACAAGCGGTTCGTCGGTGCGGCCGAGCGCCTGGTCGATACGCCAAAGCAACTCGGCCGGAAAACGCGCGGCAAATGGCGCGCGCGGCTTGTCGAGAAGCGCGCCGACGGATTTCAAGCCGAGCCGGCGCAGCGTCGTGCAGGTTTTCGGCGAGAGTCGCAACGCTTCGATGGGGAGCGGCGCCAATGCCTCGGCTTCCTGCCCCGAGGGCAGGACCGGGGAGGGCGCGGCGTGAAAGCGCGACAGCGCCCAGGCGGCGCCGGGCGTGTCGGCGACGGCAAGCCGGGCCTGCGGACCGAAATTTCTTTCGAGCCGGAAGGAAAGATCGGCGAGCAACTTTTCCTCGCCGCCGAAGAGATGCGCGGCGCCTTCGATGTCGAGGAAAAACCCGTCGGCGCCGTTCTCCTCGTTCCAGGGGGAAGCGGTCGGCGTATAGCGCGTCGCCCACAGCGCTAGGCGGCGCAGCGCGGCGTCATCGGCGGCGGTATCGACCGCGCGCACCTGCACGTGGCTCGCTTTCGCGCGCGCATCGGCCAACGGCTCGCCGAGCATGAGTCCCACGGCCTCTGCCGCCTCGTTCAAGGCGGCGATACGCGGCCCTCCGGCGGCGGTTATGGCGAGCACGAATGGGCGGTCAGGATCAACAGGCTTGCCTGATGGGCTTTTCACCTGTGCCGCGAGGATACGCAGGATCGGCCAGCGCTGCAGCCAGACTGAAACGATGCGCGACATGATCGTACTCCACCATCCATTCGCCCGCGCGTCCGTTGCGGCAGCGTTCAAGCATGAGCTGCCACCGCGAGCGGGTGATCAGGCCGAAACGGTCGCGTGTGGCGGGAGCCGTGCCGACGCGCCAGCGCGTGGCCGCTGCGCTCGATTCCAGTATTTCCGCCGGCCGCAGCAGGAAGAGCGGCAGGCCCGCATCGGTGGCGGCAAGCTGCAATCGTTGACTGGTTTTCAGATCGAGCTTGTCGATCACGCCAACGACGGCGGCAGGCGCGCCCGAACGCAGCGCCTCTTCCATGGCCCACAGGGTTTCTCGTCTATGCGCCGTCTCGACCATGATCAGATGGCGCGGATCGAGGCCAAGCGCGCTCAGGCCATGGACGTGCGGCCGGCCGTAATGACGGAGCCCATAGGCTGGGATGACGAAGAGGAGAGGGTGAGTCCGCGGCAAGCGGGTAAGGAGGGCCGCGATGAAGCCGAGGGCAGAAGGGGTCGCACGGTCGTTGGGCACGACCTCATGCAGCGCGCCGCAAGCGAGGCCGCCCTGCGGCAGGTAACGATCGATGGCGGACAGGCCGAAAGCGAGGGTTTTTGAGGTCCGAAACCCTTCCATCCTGGGCAATAAGCGACGCAATTCCTGCGCGATGGCGGTACGGTTCCGCATGAGGGTGAGAGGGCTGGGCTGGGTCATGGTCGGCCTCTATCCGAGGGAAATTCTAATAGAACAAAACAGGAACAATGCCAAGGGTCCCCTTTCGGGTTTTCTCGGCGCGCCGCCCAGGAAGGACGCCTTGCTGGCTTGGATGCGATGACGCATACGTTCCCGATTGCGCCACGCGATCGAGGAGCGGCCGCAAACGAGGAGCGTCATGCCGGAAGTCGACAGGGAAGGGGAACGTTACTCGGCGGATCGGCCGCAGCAGACACCGGGCTTCTACCTCAAGGGCTCGCACCAGCTCGACTGGGGCATGAAGAATCGCCTCGCCCGGGTTTTTGCCCCCGCAACCGGGCGCACCGTGATGCTGGCGATCGACCACGGCTACTTTCAGGGCCCGACCACTGGGCTAGAGCGCATCGACCTTTCCATCGTGCCGCTGTTGCCGTCCTGCGATGCGCTGTTCTGCACGCGCGGCATTTTGCGCTCGATCATTCCGGCAGATTCCACGAAGCCGATGGTGCTGCGCGCGAGCGGCGGTCCGAGCATCCTGCGCGAAGAACTGTCCGACGAGCAGATCGCGATGGACATGGAGGACGCGGTGCGGCTCAACGCCGCCGGCGTCGGCATCCAGGTTTTCATCGGCGGTGAATTCGAGACGCGCTCCGTCCACAACATGACCAAGCTCGTCGATGCCGGATTGCGCGCCGGCATTCCGGTCATGGGCATCACCGCCGTCGGCAAGAATATGGTGCGTGACGCGAAATACTTCCGGCTCGCCTGCCGCATCATCGCCGAGCTCGGCGCGCAATACGTCAAGACCTATTACGTCGAGGAAGGATTCGAGACCGTCACCGCCTCATGTCCGGTGCCGATCGTGATGGCGGGCGGGAAAAAACTCGCCGAGCTCGACGCGCTGACGATGGCCTACAACGCCGTGCGGCAGGGCGCGTCCGGCGTCGACATGGGACGCAATATTTTTCAGTCGGACGCGCCGAAGGCGATGATCGCCGCCGTCAACGCCGTCGTGCATAAGAACTTAAAGCCGAAAGAGGCGTACGAGTTATTCAGTTCGCTCAAGGTAAATGGTTAGAGCCGTCATTCCGAGGCGTCGCGCTGTGCGCTTGGCCCCGGAATGACTCCCCGCTCACCCGTAAGTCCGTTGCGGGGCTGCGCCGATCAGAAACCAGGCGACGGAGCCGGCCGCGACCGCGCCGCCGAGCGCAGCCAAAACTTGCAGAACCCAGGACGTGCTGCCGACTTCGCTTCCCGGCTGCTGAGTTGTCGCAACTCTCACCGAGTCCGATTTCGGTTGCGCCTCGATAATGTCCCTTATCCCCGGGGTGCTCGCGACCGCGTTTTCCGGCGGCGCGGTGCTTACCCGCCCACCCGCGTCGTTGGCGGCGAGGTCGATCTCGTTTGCGTCGTTCGGTGAAACCAACTGCACCGTATGGCCGCCAACGACGAGCGCCCCGGCGGCAGCTTCGGTCGGTGCCGCCACGGGTTGTGGCGGTATGGGCGCGGCCGCCGCGACCTCCGTCGGCGCAGCCGAAGAAGCCGCCGGCCAAGCGCTGTCCGGCGCAGGCGCCTGTGCGATCTGCGTTCGGGCGTGGAACCGTTTTCGTGCGGCCACCACGCTATGAATGCCATGCGATCTGGTCCTGCTCCTGGACGCTGTTCTGGTCTTGCCGGCCGGTTTGGCGGCCAACTTGGCCTGCGGCTTCGTCTTTGCTTTGCTCGGCTGAAGGAGTTGAAGGAGTTGGATCGGCTTGCCGGCTGTCTCAGTGGGCGCGGTTTGCGCCTCTGCGCCGCTGACGGTCAAGCCCGAAACAAGCGAGAAAGCCGAAAAGATCGCGCCCGCGGTGACAATGCGAATATTGAGCATTGTATCCCTCCATTATTGCATCATGAAGGAGCATTCGGGACAGACCGGAGTGACCTCAAGGTGACGCAATTGCGGATTTTTTCGCGCAAAGCCCGGACTAAAATCGGCCGCGCTTAACCATTCTGGTCTTGTGCGTTATCGTCGTTTGTGGCTTCGCGGGGGGGGGAGCGGTGGTGCGGTGGTCCGAAACATGATTGAGCTGAAAACCGAAGACGGCATTGCGATTCTTACCATCAGGCACGGCAAAGCCAATGCGCTGGATATCGCGCTGTGCGAGGAACTGGCGAAGCGCTTCGATGAGCTTCGTGCCGCCGACGCGCGTGCGATCGTAGTGACCGGGCAAGGCCGAATATTTTCGGCCGGCGTTGACCTGTTGCAGGTGAGTTCGGGCGGGCCTGATTATGTGCGCAAGTTCCTGCCGACATTGCATCGGCTTTATGAGGCCGTGTTCTTCCATCCGACGCCGGTCGTGGCGGCAATCAACGGCCACGCCATCGCCGGCGGCTGCGTGCTCGCCTGCTGCGCCGATCGACGCATCATGTCACGCGCAGTCGGCCGCATCGGCGTGACGGAACTTCTGGTGGGCGTGCCGTTTCCCGCGCTCGCCTTCGAGATCGTGCGCTTTGCCGTGCCGCGGCGCCATCTGCCGGAGTTTACGTTCGGCGGCGCGACCTACGATACCAGCGCGGCGCTCGAGCGCGGTTGGGTCGACGAGGTGGTGGAAAGTGACGCGCTGATTCCGCGTGCAAACGCGGCCGCGCAAGAACTCGCACGGTTGTCGCCGGCGGCCTTCGCCCAAACCAAGAAGCAACTCCGCCAAGAGGCCGCCGAACGCGTGGAGCGAAGCAGGGCGTTGACAGACCAAACCGTCACCGACATTTGGACCGGGGCGATTGATGATATCCGCGATTACGTCGCACGGACCCTGAAAAAGGCGTAGCGTCATGCTCGCGGCAAGCGCGGGCATGACGGCTTTGACGCAACTCACGCCGCCAAAGATTTGAGATACTTGTCCGCTTCTTCGGGCACCGCGAACCAGGGGAACAGATCCAACGGCTCGTTGAAGCAATTGGCGATGCGGCGGGCAAGAACCGGAATGCCCTGCGCGGCGCCCATGATGTTGAGCACGTGCGGCGGGGGCGGTTGCAGCAACGCGTTGGTCCAGCCGGTCACGTACTGCACATAATCCCAGTAGCGGTCGAATGTCGCCTGCATCCAGGCTTGGTCGAATGGTTTGTCGCCCTGCGCAAGGATCGAGTCGAGATAGATCTTCGCGCATTTCGACGCGTTGTTCGATCCCTGTCCGGTGATCGGGTCGTTGAGCACGACCACGTCGGCCATGCCGAACACGGCCTTGCCGGACGGCAGCTTCGCGATCGGTTTGCGGACGGTTGGTGCGAAGCGTCCGCTAAGAATGCCATTGTCATCGGTGAGTTCGACATTTTTCGCGCGCTCGGCTTCCCAGGGCAAAAACGTATCCAGAATCCATTTCGACTTGGCCAGATGTTCGGCCGGTGAGGAAATTCCCTCCCAGCAATCCATCGGGCCGCCGGGAACGCCCTCGAGCACCATGATTTCACAGGGGCCAGTGGTGGTCAGCGACGGAAAGACGAAATACTCGCCGACGCCGGGAATGAGATTGAACGCCACCGCCGAATGGTGCGGACGCGGCGTCAGTCCCTTGACGTAGGTAAGCGCCAGCGCGCGCTGCGGGGCGTCGAACTGGCTCTTTTGCGCGTCGCGCTCGAACAACTTGGCGACGTCGCCCTTGCCGGCCGCGACAATGACAAGGTCGGATTGCGCGGCATATTTTTCGAGGTCGGCGGGTCCGGCTGCCTTGTATTCGATCTGGCCGCCGCGTTTTTCGAATTCCTGCATCCACCGCGGGAATTTCACGCGCTGGTCGACTGCTTGCGCGGGTTTGTCGAGCATCCCGTTCCAGTCGATTGCCTTGTTGCCTGAGCCATCGGGTGCGGGAACGGTAAAGCTGATAGAGTCGACCGTCGGGCATTCCTTGTCCCAGAAATTTAGGCCGAGGTCGCGCTCGTAGCTTAGCGCCTTGTCGAACATGCATTGGCTCGACATCACTTTACCGGCGCGGATGTCGTCGCCCTTACGATCCTGCACCAGGCGGACCTCGTAGCCGGCCGAAAGCAGGCCATTGCCGATCTGTAGGCCGGACTGGCCGCCGCCGACGATCGTGATGATGCGTTTCGAACTCATCGCCCTCTCCTGTGGTACAGCCGAGCCGTGCGGCCGCGTTCAAAAGTTTCTGTTGAACATGATTTTTCCGAAAAGCCGGTACCGGCTTTTCGGGATCGTGCTCTATTCCATAAGCAAAGGTATCGCGGGATCGGCGCGCTCGGGTCCCATGGCAGTGTAGCCGCCGTCAACGCGAACGTCGGTGCCGGTGATGAAGCTTGCATTGTCCGACAGCAGGAAAGCGACAGCTTCCGCGACCTCGGACGGATTGCCGGTGCGGCCGAGCAGATGGAAAGGCTTGGCGACGCCGTCAGTCTTGGCGCGGTTGCCTTTGGTCAATTCGACCATGATGTTGCTCCAGGTCCATCCCGGCGACACCGCATTGACGCGAATGCCGTCCGGGGCGAGGTCCATCGCCTGGCTGCGCGTCAATTGCAGGATCGCTGCCTTGGATACGGGATAGACCCAGCGGCCGGTTTGCGCGACGCGCGAGGAGATCGAGCCGAAATTGACGATGGCGCCTTTGTTCTTTTTGAGATGCGGCCGCGCGGCCTGCATCAGCATGACTGAGCCGACGAGGTTGACGTTAAAAGCCGCTAGCCAATCGGCGCGTGTCGTCTCGGCGCCGTTGTCGAGGTAGGTGCAGGCGACATTGACGAGAAAATCGAGCCTGCCAGTCGCATCGACCGCCGCTTTGACGACCGCGGCAATATCCTCATCGCTGGTAAGATCGCAGCGGATGAACCGCGCTTTGTTACCGAGCTTTTTGGCGGTCGCCTCGCCGTCGGCCACGTTGATGTCGGCGATTGCGACGTTGCTGCCGTAACCCACGAGCGTCTCGGCGACAGACTGTCCGATGAGCGTCGAGCCGCCCGCGATGATTGCCGTTTTGCCGTCCAGCCCCCGCATATCAGAACCTCGCCCTTCGGTCCGCCGCGATCCATTTACGTTCTGAAGCTTATCAGCGGCGCCATCCCTTTGGTGCAAAATTAATGCGCAAGAAAATGCGGCAAACGCAAGTGGTCATCCGAGCTCGGTGATGATTTCGGGGAAGCGGTGCAGCCGTTCGCTCGGCCCGTCCGCCTCGATCAGATAATTGTCGCAGACCCACGACAGTACATGGCCGCGAAAATAGGTCGGATGCACGACGATATTCATGTCCTTTGCGATCGACATCGGTTCGTCATTGCGGATGAGCGGTCGTTCGACGAGATCATAGCCCTGGCCGTGGCAGTGAATGCGCTTCTCCTCCGGCCGGCCGTTCCGCCGCATAAAGCCGTTGTAGGCTTCGAAAATATCCTTGCACGGCGTGCCGGGCCTGAGCAGCCCGAGATTGAACTTGCGCGCCTCAAGCGCGAAGGCGAACTCTTCCTTGAGTTCGCCTGAGGCTTTACCCACGACGCAGGTGCGGCCAAGCTCAGTATACATTCCGCCGGGACCGGAATCCTCGACCAGAAGCGCAATGACGTCGCCTTTTTCGATAACGCGGTTCTGGAAATGGCGCTGGCTGAATTGCGCCGGCTTGTCCGCGGGCATCGAGGCGCACAGGTAAATGCCGTTCTCGCTACCGCTACGCTGGCTATGGCATTGGGCGATGGCGGCGATGTCGCGATCGCGCATTCCCGACTCGACGGCGGCAAAGGCGGCGCGCATGGCGCCATCCTGCATCGCCGCGGCGCGCCGAACGAGCTCGCGTTCCTCGGCGCTCTTGATCACCTTGATTCGGTCGACCAAATCGGAGGCATCGACGAACCGTGAATTGGAGAAGCGGCCTTTTTGCAGATAGTCGACCAGCGCAAACGACATCTGATAGGTGCCGACGAGACCGATCGTGCCGCCAGCGTAGGGCGCGAGCGCCTTCGCGGCGAGCTCTGGATCGTAGCTGGCCGTGTAGTGGCACGAGGCGAAGCTCGGCGTGGTCAGCCATTGCTTGACGCCGCGGCTCACGCCGTCGCCGTTCGCGGTCGGATTATTGGCGCCGCCGAAGGGACCCATGCTGACCAGCGTCATGAGATCGTCGCGGGGGAATACGACGGTCAGGGGATAGCCGTTGGTCGCCGGCAAGTCGGTGAAGTATTTGACGTAGCCGCCCATATGATCGTTGTTGTTCTGCAAGAGCAGCGCGTCGATCTTCTCGCGCTCCATGGCGGCGCGCACGGCGGCCCACCGGCGTTCGAGCTCGGCGGCCGAGATTGGCGTCTGCAGGCGTTCCGAAAGCTGCTCCATTTCGTCCTTATTCTCCTGTCGCGTCGTATATGCGCCTGTCACGAGCCGCCGTTAGGCCGATATAACTTCATGTGCTAAGCGACGCCAAGCCGTCGCGCGGCGGCGGAAGCTCGGCTAGACTAGCCGTCGAGGTCGTTCAACTTACATTGCCAGGAGCACACAATGCCTATCGATTTGTCGGCCGTGAATTGGGTCTTCGTTAGCTTGATGGGAGTGTTAGCATTCGTTGCCGCGTTGCTCGGCAGTCTTATCGCATTTAGGAACCGTTTCGCCGGTGCCATCATTGCGGGAGTGCTGTTTGCCGCAGGCTTCGTAGCCTGGAACTACTATCCCCACAATTTTGGATTCCCGATTATCAAGACAATCGGTATGGACGGCGGGGCGGGCTAGTTGACCTTTGCGCCGGCCAAGATATGCGTATCGGTTATGCGTAGTTGAAATTTTGCCGGGGGAAATGGAGCGGTGATGAACAAGGTCTATGCGGACGCGCGCGCCGCGTTGGCCGGGGTGCTCAAGGACGGCATGATGATCATGGCCGGCGGCTTCGGACTGTGCGGCATTCCCGAGACCTTGATCCTGGCGATCCGCGATTCCGGGGTCAAAAATCTGACCGTCGTCTCCAATAATTGCGGGGTCGACGGCAAAGGTCTCGGCGTTCTGCTCGACACCCGGCAGATCAAGAAAATGATCGCTTCCTATGTCGGGGAGAACAAGACCTTCGCGCAGCAATTCCTCGCCAACGAACTCGAGATTGAGTTCAACCCGCAGGGCACGCTCGCCGAGCGCATCCGCGCCGGCGGCGCCGGCGTCCCGGCATTTTTCACCAAGACTGGGGTCGGCACGCTGATCGCGAAAGGCAAGGACGAGCGCGAATTCAACGGCGAGCGCTACGTCATGGAGCGCGGTCTCGTTGCCGATCTATCGATCGTCCACGCTTTCATGGGCGATACCGAAGGCAACCTTGCGTACCGCAAGACTGCGCGCAATTTTAATCCGATCATGGCCACTGCGGGCAAGATGACGGTGGCCGAGGTCGAGCACCTGGTGCAGCCCGGCGACATTGATCCGGACCACATCATTACCCCTGGCATCTACGTAAAGCGTATCATTCACGTGCCCAACGCGACGAAACACATCGAGCAACGCACCGTCCGCAAACGCGAAAAAGCCGACGCGCCGGCCGGAGCAGGGGAGGAGGTCTGATGCCTTGGACCCGCGATCAGATGGCGGCGCGCGCCGCCAAGGAGTTGCGTGACGGCTTCTACGTCAATCTCGGCATCGGCATTCCGACGCTGGTCTCGAATTTCATTCCGGACGGAATGAGTGTCCAGCTGCAATCCGAGAACGGCATGCTCGGCTTCGGTCCGTTCCCGTTCGAGGGTGAGGAGGACGCCGATCTCATCAATGCCGGCAAGCAGACTGTCACCGAGCTGCCGACCACGAGCTTTTTCAGTTCGGCCGATTCGTTTGCCATGATCCGCGGCGGCCACATCGACATCGCGATCCTCGGCGCCATGCAGGTGGCGGAGAATGGCGACCTCGCCAACTGGATGATTCCCGGAAAAATGGTGAAGGGCATGGGTGGCGCGATGGACCTCGTCGGCGGCGTCAAGAAGGTCGTCGTGGTCATGGAGCATTCGGCCAAGAACGAGGCCAAGCTCCTGCACCAATGCACGCTGCCGCTGACCGGCGCCGGCGTGGTCGATATGGTGATCACCGATCTTGGGGTGTTTACCGTCGACAGGAAGGGCGGCGGCATGACGCTGATCGAGCTTGCGCCTGACGTGACGCTCGACGACATCAAGGCCAAGACCGAGGCAAGCTACAAGGTCGCCAATACGCTCACGCATTAAGTCCGGCTGGCGCGACGCGGAACGCCGCGCCGCGCCTGCGGTGACCCGTCGCCCTTTACGCATGCCTTGAACGCGCCGACAATGGGTGTGTTCGTGGGGGGAAGTCGTGCGTGATACTCCGATCCTTGAGACGGAAGATCTGACCAAGGAATTCGCCGGATTCGTCGCGGTGCGGTCGGTGAATCTGCGCGTCAAGCGCGGCACCATCCATGCCCTGATCGGCCCGAATGGGGCCGGCAAGACGACCTGTTTCAACCTCCTCACGAAGTTTCTCGCACCAACGCGCGGACGCATTGTGTTCGATGGCCGCGATATCACTTCGCTGCAGCCGGCGGACGTTGCCCGGCTTGGACTCGGGCGCTCGTTCCAGATCTCGGCGGTGTTTCCGCACCTGACCGTGCTGGAAAACGTGCGCATTGCGCTGCAGCGAAAGCGCGGCAATTCCTTCGATTTCTGGCGCTCGAAGCGCGCGCTGCGCGCGCTCGACGATCGGGCGACAGCGATCGTCTCAGATGTCGGGCTTTCGCCCTACGTCGATGCCCTGGCCGTCGAACTGTCCTATGGTCGCAAGCGCGCGCTCGAAATCGCAACGACGCTGGCTCTGGACCCCGAACTGCTCTTGCTCGACGAGCCAATGGCGGGCATGGGGCGCGAGGACATCGTGCGCATCAGCGCGCTGATCAAATCGGTCGCTGCCGAGCGCACGGTACTCATGGTCGAGCACAATCTCAGCGTTGTCGCCGATCTTTGCGACCGCATCACGGTGCTTACCCGCGGGCAGGTGCTGGCCGAAGGCGACTACGAGACGGTGTCGGCCGATCCGGCGGTCCGCGAAGCGTATCTCGGGACCGGACATGCCTGAGACCAGCGCGCTACTTACCGTGAAGAACCTGGAAGCCTGGTACGGCGAATCGCACATCCTGCATGGTGTAAATTTCGATGTGCGGGCTGGAGAGGTGGTGACGCTTCTTGGGCGCAACGGCGTCGGCAAGACGACCACGCTCAAAGCGATCATGGGCATCATCGAAAACCGCACCGGCTCGGTGCGGTTCGAAGGCAAAGAGCTGATCAATCGTCCCTCCGACGCCATCGCGCGCGCCGGCATCGCGTTCTGTCCGGAAGAGCGCGGTATCTTCTCCAGTCTCGACGTGAAGGAAAATCTGCTGCTGCCGCGGCAGGTGCGCCAGGGAGGGCTCGATCTCGACCAGATATTCGAGCTATTTCCCAATTTGCGGGAACGGCTCGGCAGCCAGGGCACGAAGCTCTCCGGCGGCGAACAGCAGATGCTCGCGATCGGCCGCATTCTGCGTACCGGCGCGCGGCTTCTTTTGCTCGACGAGCCGACCGAGGGGCTCGCTCCAGTCATCATCCAGCAGATCGGGCGCACCATCGGTATGCTGAAGGCGAAGGGCTTTACGATCTTGCTTGTCGAACAGAATTTCCGTTTCGCCGCTACCGTCGCCGATCGTTATTACGTTATGGAGCATGGCCGCATCGCGGATCACTTCTCTGCCGCTGAACTAAAGGCCAATACGGAAAAGCTGCACGAGTATCTCGGAGTTTGATATCAAGGACTGAATAGCTTGAATCGATCCAATTGCGGGTGCCGAGCCCGCATATAGGGAGGTTGTCATGACACCTACCGGCAGGTTGGCGTTCGCGGTTGCGGCACTGATATGCACGGTCGCCGCCGCACAGGCGCAGGAAGACGACGTTGTCAAAATCGGCGTCCTAACCGACATGTCGAGCCTCTATTCGGATATCGGCGGACCTGGCTCGGTCGCCGCCGCCAAATTGGCGGTCGAAGATTTCAATCCGGCCGCTCATGGCATGAAGGTCGAGGTCGTCAGCGGCGATCATCAGAACAAACCGGATATCGGCGCCAACCTCGCCCGGCAGTGGTATGACGTCGACCACGTCGACGTCATCGTCGACGTGCCCACCTCCAGCGTCGCGCTGGCGATAAGCGAGATCACGCGGGAGAAGAACAAAGTCTTTCTGGGCTCGGGGCCGGCGAGCTCCGACCTCACCGGAACGAAATGCTCTCCAAACACCATCCAATGGACCTATGACACCTGGATGCTCGCCAACGGCACCGGCAAGGCGGTGGTCAAAACCGGCGGCGACACGTGGTTCTTCCTCACCGCAGACTATGCGTTCGGTCAGGCGCTCGAGCGCGATACCACGAAGGTCATCCTGGCAAACGGGGGCAAGGTACTCGGCGGCGTACGCCATCCGCTGCAAACCAGCGACTTCTCTTCCTTCCTGTTGCAGGCGCAGGCTTCGAAGGCAAAGATCATTGGGCTCGCCAATGCCGGCGGCGACACCGTCAATGCGATCAAGCAGGGCGCCGAATTCGGCATCACCAGCGGCGGACAGCACTTCGCCGGCCTGCTCGTGTTCATCAACGACGTCGAG
>Ga0182018_10002333_pt1 | contig 19273 bp, 14 predicted proteins | sample 812P2MmetaG_FD_120490 | JGI IMG/M metagenome (GOLD analysis project Ga0182018, IMG submission 120490) | Permafrost microbial communities from Stordalen Mire, Sweden - 812P2M metaG | ecosystem: Environmental > Terrestrial > Soil > Wetlands > Permafrost | place: Sweden: Stordalen | collected... | reverse complement strand
TATTCGCGCTCGACGGCCTGCGCCGGCACCTCAGTTGCCTGACTCCGGCAGGGAATCGAGGTCTTGAAAGACGTTATGTCTATCTCGACAGGGACTTGCTCGAGTTCCTTTATGCAATTCCGCGCGAACAAGTGGCGGGGCCAGGCCAGCGCCGTTCCTTGATGCGCCGTGCTTTGCGAGGAATTGTCCCCTCGGAAATTCTGGACCGCAAGAGGAAGGCGTTCATCTCCCGCGCGCCTATCGTAGCGCTTCGGGAGGAGTTGGACGGACTGCTGCAGGAAACCAACCAAATGCTATCGAGTGACCTGGGAATTGTAGACCAGCAGAAGTTTCAACTACACTTGAAGCAAGCAGCAGCTGGTGAACCGGTCCTGGTCGTACCTCTCCTGCGCACGCTTCTGGTGGAAGCATGGCTTTGCCACATCTCGCGACAGACGGACTGCTGCAAGCACCCGTTTCCGCTCCTGCTGCGCACTCACGTCTATACGCCACGCGACGCACGCTATTCCTTCAGCTGATGGAAACTTCAACTACAGAAAGGAGGTGATTGACGTGAAATACGAAAAGCCGCAAATTTCGAATTTGCCGGATGCACTGGAAAGTATCTTGGCAGTTTCCCTTATGAAGGGAGACCACCACAGCGACGGTCCAGGCAGTAACCAGATCACGGTTGCTGCGTATTTGTCCGACGAAGACTGAACATGACGGCGGCCGGGGCACATTTGACAGTGCCCCGGCTTGCCAGCACGTAGCTGCTCTAGGTTGGGTCTGACTTCAAGCCAGCAAGTTGCTCTATTTCGGAAAGCTTCGGCTTTGAGTACGCAGTCTTAGGCAGGTACCGACGCGGCGGCTTCTGGCTCCCCCGGCGGTGATTAAGCTTTATCGGCGTCCAGTGAACGAAGCTGCCATACAAGAGAGTTTGCGACGAACTGGTTGCGTTCTCTTGATCGCTCAAAACCGAAGGTGAGCCCCCAGTTGCAAGATGCGTGGGTCATATGCGCCCGTGACTTGGCCAAACGTGGTGCCAATGTCCTGGGCATTGTTGTCGAGGTTATTGAATTCCGTGTGGTTGAGGACGTTGAACGCATCAACGCGGAGTTCGAGCGTGACTCGTTCGCGATAGAGTGGAGTCGTCTTTGCCAGTGATAAATCCAGGTTCGTGCGGCCGGGACCACGCAACACATTACGTGGCGCAGTACCATATCCCGAGGTAACTACGTTGCTGAACGACGCCGGATTGAAAAACTGCAAGCCATTCGTCTTGGGGTTGAGATATTGAATCGGCCCCGTTAGATTTGCGTTGACCAGCCCGGCATCTCCAGCTCCTGAAGGTCCGGGCGCAGTGTTAGAGGTCCCCAAACCGTCGATTGCCGTGAACGGAAAGCCCGTGCGCCAAGTGAGGATCGGGTACAGGCTCCAACCCTTTACAAGCCGCTGCGGACCGCGGGTGAATGGCAGATCCCACCCGCCGGAGAAGGTCAGGTATTGCCGTATATCGAAATCCGATGACGCCCGGAAGAGGTTGGGATCGAAAAAAGGAACCGTACTGCTACCCTGGCGGAAACCAGAGGCGTCGTCGATGCTGTGTGCCCAGGTGTAACCCAGCGTGTAATACATGTTGCCCAAGATCGGCACAGCCGCTGATTGCTGGGTCAGACTTAATTGCAAAGCGTTGTAATTTGCATTCGCCGCATTCTTGAACTCATCTTCCTGTCCAAAGCTCCCGCCAAATCCCGTGGCGTCATTTTGCAAGGTATTGCCCGGTACCTCATTCAAGAAACGCTGTGGGCTTGCGCTGTCGAGCGTAGCCGGGTCAAAAGGATTGATATCGACCAACGCCGTCAGTCCATGCGATGAACTGCCGACGTAAGCGGCTCGAGCAATCAGTTTGTTAGAAAGCTGGTGTTCGATACTCAAATTATACTGGTACGTGTATGGCGTTCTGAGGTTGGGGTCGACAATCGTTGCGCCCGTATTGAGGCTCGTGAAGGTCCCGAACGTGTTCAGGAAATTTACATTATGGTTTAGCGGCTGGCCAAAAGGGTCAGGCGTGCCTGTCGACCCAAACGGATCACTCAAGAATGTGTACCCAGCGGTGGTTGCCGTAGGTACATTCGGTTCGTTAATGCCAATATTGGCGGTTGCGTTGAATGGTGCCTGGCCGTTGAATTGAAAGTTGTCCTCGGCTTTTAGAACATCGTAAAAGATGCCCCAGCCGCCGCGTATGCTGGTCTTTCCGTCATGGAACGGTTGCCAAGCAAAACCAAATCGCGGCGCGAAGTTCGTTTTGTCGGGGAAGTTGACTCCCGTCGGCGCGCCTTTGTCGCCTGGAAAGAGCAACCCCAGCGGCGCTCCCGGAAACACCGTGGATTGCGGCGAACCAGGAATGACGGAATAAGTGCGCCCTTCGGTGTCCGATTTGGGCGTGCTGTATTCATAGCGAAGCCCATAGGTTAGCGTGAGGTTGCTGGCGACATGCCATTCGTCCTGGGCAAAAACATAGGTTGCCTTAGTGCGGATGTTCGAAGGCGCTGCGGGAGATTGAAAGTAGGCCGTAGGAACGCCCAGGAGAAAATTGGCGAATGGGTCTCCGGCGGCCAGTGTATTGCCGTTGCCGTCTTGGCCGGCGAATTGGAACACGCCGTTGACTTCAAAATCGAACACCTGGTTGTCTTGATAGGCCGAAAACGATCCGCCAAACTTGAAAGTGTGCTTTCCGCGGGTCCAAGAAAACACGTCAGAGTAGGCGAAGGTGTTGTCCGTGAGTCGCGAGGGACCTTGAATGCTGAACCCGACGACCGCGTTCGGGAAGTCCAATTGGGTCGGGCCGGTAGGATTATCCGATTTTATGTTGATGCCCAACGCGGTGGATGTCGGCTGTTGCGAGGACGGCACGGCTTGCACCGTGTCGCTACGCTGTCCGGTCACGCGAAATTCGTTCAAAACGCTGGGCGAGAACGTGTGGATGTAGGCGAGGTTAAAGAATCGGTTGTAAAAGGTCGAGGTCGAGCCAAAGCCCGGAATGGAGTTCGTGGTGCCAGGACTGCTTGGGCCAGGATTGAGTTGGGGGTCAAGATTGCGGCCCAAGGTCACAGTAAAGTGATCTTTCTGCGATGCCTCAAAATCAAACTTTCCGGTCAATTCGTCTGGGTTGTCAGTAAGGGGGTTCTGAAAGGCCTCGGAGCCGGTGGGAGACGTAGGAATCAAACCCGCTTTAATATAAGCCTGTGCGACAGGATCAATCTTCGTTGGGTCGATGATTCCTTGCGCGGCCAGAGATGGGTTGGACTGAAAGAATGGATTGGCTTGCAGAAAACTGGCAACGCTTGCCTGATTCGACGAGCCCGAGAAATTGCCCTGAAGCTCGGCGGGGGTGGGTAAAGTGGCCACCTGACCGACTTGAAGCTCGCTTTGCTGCTGCTTCTGGTAAGCGAGAAAAAAGAACAGCTTGTCTTTCTTGATGGGTCCGCCCAGTGTCCCGCCATATTGATTCCTATGAAGAACTTGCCGAGGATCTCCCTCGAGGTTACTGAAAAAGTTATTCGCGTCTAAGGCTGTATTGCGGAGGAAATCGTACGCGCTGCCATGAAATGCATTTGTCCCCGATTTTGTGACCTCGGTAATGATTCCACCAGCGTTGCGCCCATATTCAGCAGTAAAGTCGCTGGTCAGAACTTTGAATTCCTGAATCGAATCGGGATTAGGGTTGTACACCACGCCGTTGGTCAAGAGATCGTTATTGAGGCCGCCGTCGAGAACGAACGTGTTCGAATCGCTGCGCCCTCCGCCGACGCTAAATGCCAAAGTGGTGCCCAGGTTGCCTTGCCCATTGCCTGGATTGTCGGCTGGAAGAACTCCGGGTTGCAACGCCACGAGATCCAGCGCATTACGGCCGTTCAGGGGCAAGTCCTGCACGGCGCGATCTGAAACTGTCGCGCCGAGCGTGGGATTGACGGTCTCGACGGTGCCGGCGTTGGATTCCACCGTCACCGTATCCGTTGTTGAGCCGATCTCCATTCTAAGATCGATTTTCAGGGTTTGGTTGATCTCCAATTTGCTTTTGGCGGTGGTCACGGATTTAAATCCCCGATGGTCCACCGACACCGTGTAATAACCGATCGGCAACAAAAGGACTTGATAGAAACCTGCCGAATCCGACGTTGTGCTGCGCGAGATTTGAGTAGCAACGTCGGTTACTGTAATGTGCGCGCCGGCTATAACAGCTCCACTCTGGTCGTAAATAATCCCGGTAATGCGTCCCGTTGTGTCCTGACTCGATCCAAGCGGCCCGAAAAACAGGGCCAATGCCGCCAAAAACGTTACATACAGTAATCCCTTTTTGAGACGGTTCAAGGAGCCTCCTATTGGCTACGACCGACCAACGAAACGGACAATTAAATTGCAGGTACTTCTTTTCCTTCGGTTTGATTAGGTCCTAAAGGACCAAAGCCTCGCAGGATCGCGGCCGCATCTTCACCGCTGCCGCACGCTCATCGCGGGCCTTTTGCCGTTTGAATTCGTGAAGCAGTTCGCGCAGCCGCAGGCGCGCCTTGTGTAACTGCGATTTCGAGGCACCGATCGAGCGTCCTAGCATTTCGGCAATCTCGATGTGTCGGTATCCCTCGATATCGTGTAGGACAAACATGGTGCGGTAGCCCGCGGGCAACTGCTCGATGCAGCGTTGGAGATTTATTCGGTCAATTGATCCCTCCAAAAAAGGATCAGGCGCTCCCACATCAATGGTGAGCGAGCCAGCGTTCTCGTCTGTATCAGGATTCGCCTCGATCGAGACGACGGGTAGCGGTTTCCTGCGCAGATGCATCAGCACGAGATTGACCGTCAATCTGTACAACCAGGTTGAGAAGGCCGAGTCGCCGCGAAAAGTTTGGATTTTTCGCAGCAACAGTAAGAAGACTTCTTGCGTCAGATCCTCTGCTTCGGTCGTGTTCCCCGCTATGCGCAGACATAGCGCATACACTCGTCGGCTATGCAACCGGTAGAGGTGTTCAAACATGAGTTGATCGCCGCCTTGTGCACGGCGGATGGCTTCCGCTTCGTTGAGCTTATAGCGGGTGATAGAAGCACTTGACGGCGCAACCCTGCTCGAGATGCACGCGCTGGGACGCGCATCCGAGTGTGAGCTGCGCCGCTTCTCTACTGCGCGGCCTGTCAGGAGTTGACCCGCAATTCTTCTCCCCCTGGCGTTTGCAGTGGCTTGCATGACCAGTTGTCCTCAGCGGCCCGCGGCGTAAACTGGAATGGCTGTTTTATTTTCAGTGGCTTGTGTCGCGGGCGCCTGCGGTGCGGCCTTTTGGCGGGCCTCTTTGGATGACATGTGTTTTTGTGTGGGCGTCCAGTAAGTGAAGGTCAGTCCGAGCTCCGGAGCATCGAATGTCGCAACGCTATGCACATCCCCGATATCCACTAGGTTCAGCTGCGCGTGCAGTGAAGTGGCATTTTCGGCTGTAAGGGTTTGGATTATGGCGGAGGTCTTCTCCCCGTGGATGTACAGTCTGTATCGAGAGCTGACCGATGATACGGTGAAGGTGTAATCGCCGGCCGGGAGCGTGGCGGCACCCCAGCGCGTCTCGACGGGCAACGTGAATTGGCCGTGGTATATACTCTGCGCCTTTCCGCTGGTTGCCGCCGCACCCAATACAACAGCCACCATGCATACCTTCGTAACTGCTTTACACAATCGAGCCCAAGTCATTTTAAATCTCCTCTTTCGATCCGATTTTTGATTTCGAGACATTTCAGTGTCTTCAATGTGTAAGACCGGAGATCCTCCCGAATAATTCCCTCATCCAGAAAAGTCTTTAGGAAGTGGGAACGAAAACAGTGAGAATTTCCTGTAGCTAACTAAAAGGCTCGACGCAGTGTGTCCGCGACGACCTTCACAGTCACCCTCACACGTGTTACACCTGATGAGACGCTGACTATCCGCTCGCAGTAACAGCCTCGAACGTAAACAGTATGTCTCGCAATCGTCATTCGAATTGGAGGGTTTTGTTACAAAGAAAGCGAGGAGTTCGCGTCTTCGTTGTCAACTACGCGTTCGCAGGGGTTATTTCGCGCGAAGGAGGCAGTTTGTTACAATTGCCAAGGGCTGTCAGTGTGTCACGAAGGCAGCCTCGCGCACGCGACAAGCTTGACATCACCGTGCCGGCGGGCATTCCTGTAATATCCGCAATCTCCCGGTAGGACATCCCCTCCAGCTCGCGAAGAATGAGTACCTCACGAAAGTTAGGAGGGAGCGTTGCCAGCGCTTTTCGCACAAACATGACGTTATCGTTCCGGAGGACTACCTGTTCTGGATTGAGAACGCCAGAGTCAGGAGGGAAATAGACTTCGTCAAATTCCGTGGCCTCCTGCAGTGGCCGATTTACACGCAACCAGGAATAGCACGCATTGCGTACAATTTTCATGAGCCAGACGCGCGCACTACCGCCGCGGAAGCCGGGAAAAAAACGGAAGGCGCGCAAGTATGCTTCCTGAACCGCGTCCTGTGCGTCCTGCTCGTTTCGTGTTAGCCATCGTGCTAGATTGTAGGCCGCGTCAAGATGCGGAAGAATCTCTTGCTCGAAATTGCCGGGACAGCTCTGGTCTGCCATTCTCGCCTCCGAAATCGCGCATCGCAACGTCGTTAATCTCTACATCCAATTCTGGCCGTTCGTTGTCCTGGTTTCAGAAAGAGGTGCGTCGATCGGAGGTAAACTCTGCTGTTCGTCTCCGACGAAGACAAGACGGTTCATTGCTGCGAGTGCTTGCGGCTTGACATTCTCGCGCCAGACGTGAAGAAAGTATTGTCCGGGGGGCACGTGGTCGATCGCGATGCGGCCGCCCTTATCGGACACTCCGAAGTACGGCGAATCCACAGTAACGACGACGGCCATCATTTCCGGATGGATGCTGCAGAACAGATAGGAAACACCTGCGCGATCGAACGTCACGGACCGCAGCACCCCGCCCTCGTAGAGACCCAGATCAAATTGTCTTCCTCTTGAAATGGAGAACACGTTGTGGAACCACCGATCGTTATTTGGAAAGTCGACGGTGCTCCCGGCGGGTATTACCAGCAGGCGGGGTTCAAACGTCTTGTTACGTTGCACTATCTTGTAGTGAGGCAATCCAATGGCTGGCCGACCTTTTTGCCTGGTCCGGGCGGGCACCAACCAAACCACCACTCCACTCGGTTCCTCCGAAGCAGACGCCCTCACGCGGCCCGTCACGGCTATCAATGACCCGCGCAGAGGTGAGTCTGTCTCGCCCATAGCCCGCGGTATTGGCGCATCTAGAAGAACTAGTACTAAACTGGCGAGACCGACCTTAGCAATATTCGCGACAGTGTTTAATCTCATCGTTGACTCTTCCTCTAGGAAACGGCGGACCATCTCCGGTTGTCCGACCGCGTTGCCAATTAATTGCCGCCAGCTCATGCGCGGAACATAGCCACCGCCTCCACGTGTTGGCAATGGACGGCAAATCCCCTTTTGTGGGCATTTAGGTTCCCGGGTAAAGTACACTGGCCACTAGGCTTAGGGGGTTTTCTCCCCTGGCTTTTGTCAATTTCGGAGCGGTGCTACACTCCCGCTCAGTTGGTTTCCCTCATGCCTGGACATGATCATCAAACGCGGCGTCTGTGCTTTAGCGTCTTCGAGATTGACCTCGGCGCCGGCGAACTTCGAAAGCACGGCATGAAGATCCGAATTCAGGAGCAGCCATTTCAACTCCTGGTCACGCTCATCGAGCACGCCGGGGAGGTAGTGACTCGCGAGGACCTGCAAAAGAAGCTCTGGACCGCCGATACCTTCGTGGATTTTGACCACGGGCTCAACAAAGCCATCAACAAAATCCGCGAAGCTCTCGGCGACTCCGCCGAGAGCCCTCGATTCGTGGAAACGGTTTCTCGCCGCGGCTATCGCTTCCTTGCTGAAGTCAGGGAGGCCGGTCCACCCGTTGCCCGGAGGGCCGACCCCACATCCGAGTCCCGTCCGCCAACTGAATCACTTCTTCTCGCGGATTTGCCCGGTAAGAACACACTATCTAAACGCCGTCCGCTTTCATGGATGTGGAAGCCTTTAACCTTAATGCTGGTCGTTATGGCAGCGTCCGGGGCCGCCTGGAAGGCTTACTCGTGGAAACATCCCGCCCTTGTCATTCGCTCATTGGCTGTTCTTCCATTGGAAAGCCTATCGAGCGATGCCTCTCAGGATTACTTCGCCGATGGCATGACCGACGAGTTGATCTCCGACTTAGGCCAGATCAGCGCGTTGCGGGTGATTTCCCGCACGTCGGTAATGGCTTACAAGCACGCGCGCAAACCTCTGCCCCAGATCGCTCGTGAGCTGAATGTGGACGCAGTCGTAGAAGGCACCGTACTGCGTTCCGGCGACCAAGTCCGCATCACAGCGCAGTTGATCGAAGCCGCTGCGGACAAACACTTGTGGTCCCAGAGCTATGAGGGCGAATTACGGAATACCTTAGCGCTTCAGAACCAGGTGGCGAGCGCCATTGCAGACCAGATTCGGATTAATCTGAACCCACAAGAACAAGCTGCGTTGAAAACAGCGAAGGTTGTTGACCCCGAAGCGTACCAGTCGTACTTAAAAGGACGGTTTTTTTGGAACAAGCGGACGGCCGATGGTTTGCGGGCGGCCTTGGCATATTTCAATCAGGCGATCGAAGAAGACCCGAAGTACGCTCAAGCCTATTCGGGTTTGGCCGACACGTATGCACTGCTGGGAGACTGGCAGTACGCCGTGATGACCACCAAGGAGGCACTTCCCAAAGCGAAGGCCGCAGCGGTCAAAGCTCTGGAATTAGACGGCACACTCGGCGAGGCTCACAACTCGCTGGCGTTCTGCTTGGATGGCTTCGACTGGGATTTGGAGTCTGGAGGCAAGGAATTCCGCCGCGCCATTGAGCTAAACCCAGGCTACGCAACAGCGCATCATTGGTATGCTTGGCATTTGGCTCTATTGCGCCGGAATGACGAAGCTATCGCGGAAATGAAAAAAGCGCAAAACCTCGATCCACTATCTCTGATTATTGACGCCGATTTGGCTGAGCTTCTTGTGCTTGCGCATTCCTATGACGAATCCATCGTCCAGAGTCACAAGGCGATTGAAATGGATCCCAATTTTGCCCTCGCACATAATCAACTCGCCCAAGCTTACCTCCAAAAACACATGAATGAGGACGCGGTCGCAGAACTCCAGAAAGCGGTCCAGCTCTCTGGGGGTAGCCCGACATGCATCGCCAATCTCGCGCGTGCTTACGTCGCATCGGGAAAAAGGAGCGAAGCCGAAAAGCTGCTCAGCGAGCTTAGGAAACGCTCAACCCCAGGCTATTCGCACGCTTCGGAAATTGCTGTGATTTACGTATCTTTGGGAGATACAGATCAAGCCATGAGTTGGCTACAAAAAGGCTACGAGGAACGATTCAACCCGGGCGTCCTACTACGGCCGGGCTTCGATCCTCTCCGCTCGAATCCGCGTTTTCAAGACTTGGCCAGCCGAGTGGGCCTTCCTCGTTGAACCGGGGAACTTGATCCAGAGCGCCAAGAAAAGGCAGAACTTAGCCGAACAATCCGGCATCACTCGATCTTTACGGAAGATACTGCTCTTCCGCAGGTCCGCGCGGGGAGCCCTTAGAGAACTACTTTTCACAAATGTCCACCATGCGAACTGTCATAGCCCTGAGTCTGAGTGATTACTCGTTCCCTGGTGGCATTGCGCAGGATCTTGAAACGGCTGGTAGCTTCCAAATTCCTCGGTCTTTATATCATCATCGCTCACGCCCGAAGAATGAAGCAGGTCTGTCATTCCAGCGACCATTCCCGACGGGCCAGCGATGTAGTAGATTGGTCCCTTGAGCTCGAGCAGATACCGCTTGAGCATTTCGCGGTTGATGTGACCTTTTTCGTAGGGCCAAGAGACGGTTCTATGCCCGGTGATTGTTGAAATGAGAAGGAAGTTGGAGTTTTTTACGCTCATACCTTCTAATTCCTCGAGGAACGCCGCCTCGTCTGCTTCCCGATTTGAATAAAACAAATATAGTTTGTGTGGCAGGCGATCCTGCGCGGCCTGCTGAAGGATGCTGCGAATCGGGGTAATCCCGATGCCACCAGCCAGAAACACCGCGGGTCGTGTGATATCGCTATGCAGCGTGAACGACCCGCTGGAACGGCTCACGATGAACTTTGTTCCAAGAGCAGTAGCCATCAACGCGTTTTTAAAATCCGTCTTACGCATGCGCATCGCGATCATGATTGGCCCAGTTTTGTACGGGGCACTGGCGAGGGAGAAAGTTCGCGAATTGTCGTTTTCACTTCCAATACATGGCTGGGTCAGAACGAAATCGGCATGCTGTCCGGCTCGGAATTCAAAGCTGGCGCCATTTGGATCCAACCAGAAGGCCATCGTATCTCTGGCGACTCTCTGCCGATCGACTAAAGTCATTTCATAATACTTGGGCACGGACTTCTCCCTTGCTCGAACCGAATGGAGTCCTCTACCGACGTGCTGCACCCAGTTATGTAGACCTTATTTCTGGCAATTTATTCCCGCTGTTGTTACCACCCGAACAAAAGAGCTTAGGCAGCATCGATCGAAGTTATGGTTCGACGGTAAGCTGGCCTTTCATCCTGACATCGTAGAGTTCCCTCCGAAGCAGCGCAATTTCATTTAGGAAACAAATAGGGTACATACCAGCGGCCATAGGTTGCTAATCCCAACAAGAGAACCAACCACCAGAGCACAAGCACAGTTCGCATCCACGCTTTATATTTGGTAATGCGAAATTTCTCCGGCAGGACGCTCGTGCCGGCAGCCAGCAGAATGTACAATCCGGCGACTTCTGTCACGCTACCGAGAGCGGCGTGTGCCGTCGCCAATGCGTAGTAGGCCTTGCCAAGTCTGAGCGGTATCTTGGGACTTACATGAACACGAAAAGAAGGAATCATCGTGATCACAATGACGGCAAGGTTGAGAAGCACGATGATCGATTGGCACCAGGCGTGCTGCCGAAAGCGGCTGAAGCGTGCGAGTAGGGCACCAATGACCAGCCCCACTCCCATGGCCATCTCAAGAAGCAGAGTCATGTCGGCGTAGAGTGGAGCCGCCGTCCCTAGGAAACCTCCGTTCAAAGGATCGCCTCCAGGCTCGCTACCGCTCCCGCGTTTTTGATGCCCGGGTAGGAATCGTGCGCAGCATCGCGGGTCGAAGCGTGCAATTCGACGTGGACTATGGATCTTGTCCGCTGATGCATCCGAGGAACGCCCGCCGAAGGCCTGTCAGGGCGGCTGCACGAGAGACTGGGAGCTTGATTCACCGACCCTAGTTTTGAAGGAATATCTGATCCCCAACCGTAGAATTTACGGTGGAATCGCGGTCGGCCCCGCCAATCACCGGGCACCCGTTGAATTCCTTCCAGGACTCCCTTCCCCCCAGCAGTCCGTTCGCATTTTTCAGCTTTAGCAGGAACACTCGCTGGATTTGACCGCTGCTCGCATTCTTCCCCGGGCCTCCAAGGCACACGTAAATTCCAGACGCTTCTTGTTCGAGGATCCTAATATTAATTTGCGGCCCTCCCGGTGTTGCCTCGACGAGAGCCTCTTTTTCGTCCAGTTGCCTTGTTACATAGCCATATTCAGCGAATGTCTTCTTTTTCTTCTCTGCTTTCGGCCGAAGTGTAGACGGAAGCACCGTGACATCCAGCTTCTCGACTATAAACTCCGCTACCTTTGCTTTGGGATAAGGCACGTTGTTACCTGCCACAGCCATTGGCACGCAAACTAGAGCCATCACTCCACAAAACAGTTTGATTCCTTTTTCTCCCATCTTTGGTTCACTCCACCGGCCTTATGAGGGCAAAGAGATTTCATTTGCTGAAGGCGATTTCAACTCCGCCGCTTGTATGCGGGTTCGTCTTGCTGGACCGCCGTCCAGGCATTTTTATTCCGAAACTAGCAATGTTCGATCCTTTGTCTCCAATCAAATAGAGAACAAGAACGAAATAAGTTGTCCCCGCCAGGATTTGGAAGATGGCTGCAAGGTTCCAGAATACGCGAAAGAGCTCATCAGAATGCCCATGTATGGGCGATGCCGGGGGCCCGTCGGGTACCGCGGATGAGATCGCGCGATCCTCTCTTGTAACCGTAATCCCAACTTTAATCCCTATATGAAATGACGAACACGGGACACGTTCTTTACCTGTGATGTGTTACTTCGCGGCAGAAACCGCGTCTCATCATCTGTATCTTGTTTTTGCAAGTGCTTTTGTTGAGTGCCGCCCTTGCGGAATAAAACGTCCATAGCGGTAGTCAACCGTAGTGACGAACCAAGGAGGAGCCCGGTCATGAGGAAATCCAGCTCGGGTCATGCAGCTCAAGCTATAGAACGAGTGCTCGAATTTTCGGCGGACGCCCAAATAACGAGACGCAAGACACCTAAGGACTCACCGGCGTTCCACAAGTTGACGGGAGCAATAGCAGCTTACGGCAAAGCACTGGCTATTCTCACGGCACTTCAACAACGGGAAGAATTCTTCACAACAATCGCTCGATATGAATTGTCCGAGCGCATCGCAGTGGTTTAACCGAAGCGCAAACATTTACAAGTGCGATCACTTCTCACGATCGAGGAGGACGCTGTGCGACTGCTGTTGGACGTGAGGCGAAGACAGATGGACCATCGAGTGCCGAGATACGTTACCCATCAGCGCGCCGCGCTATTGCTTGGGATTCCAGAACAGGAATTGAGTCGGATTTCTCGCGAATCGGGTCTCGGTCACACGGAGCACGCTGGTAATCAGAAAGAAACGTTTTTCACCTACGAAGAGCTAAGTCGGATTTGTCTTCTCTCTGGGCGCCAATTGGTCCGCGACACATTCTGAGTCGTCGGAGCCTGCGGCACAGAGATTCAGCAAGTCACACTCAGTCGCTCGGGTTCATTAGTCCAATGCGTGTAGGCGACTTCGCCGGATCCGCTGCGTACGGCCCCCTCTAGTGCGCCGTTGAAGATCGCGCCGATTCCTCGCGCAACTCTCGCCAATGCTTGTATTCGGTGGCTTTGCCCGGCGACGCCTGTTCTTCGCCCTTTAGCCAAAAACGAAACCAGTCAAGGTTCCGTTCATAAATCTCATATCGGTGCCTGGGCTGATTCTTTATGTGCAGCTCATTCGCGTAGACAAACATGTCCACCGGCTTGTTCAATTGCTGCAGCGACGTGTACAAACTGAGGCTGGCTATGTACTCCGAATCGGCTGCGTTCACGAGGAGCGGGGTCTGGATGCGGTCGGCGTTGAGCGAAGCCGCCAGCTCTTTCCAGTTGGATTTAGCCGCTCCTTCCGGCCATCCACCAAGTCCCCAGCTTTCAAACGTTTCCTGCCACGTGGCTCCTCCCATGTAATAAAAATAGGGATCACGCGCCGCCGGTCCGCTCAGGACCGCAGCATGGAACCGTGAGGTGTGGCTGATCGCGTATTCAACGATTTCCGCCCCGTGGCTGAATCCGGCAATGCCCACGCGTCCGGGATCGATCAAGCCGCTCTTGGCCAGCATACCGATCGCTTCGGAAATGCTTTCCGTCGGAGATTTCCAATCGAGCAACCGGTCGGCAAAGTCCCGCGGCCGTCGGTTGCGCAGGCGACCCATATCGAAACTCAACACAACAAAACCTTCTGCCGCATAGAGTTGAATCGGATTTTCGTTCCCCGATGCGCCAAGAAGAAAGTAGTCGCCGCTTCGGTACGTCGTAACCACGAGCGGATATTTTCTCCCTGGCTGGTATCCCACGGGTTTAATCACCTGTCCGAACCATTCCTCACCGTATTCATTTGTGCCCGCAATTCGCTCGGCCGGGCTGAGGAGAAGGTCCGCAAATTCGGGATTCAGGTCAATCAATGTCCGCAGTTCATTCCGCTGGGTGTCAATAATAGCGATCTGCGCGGGAACCAAGTTCGTTTCGCGCGTGCAAGCGATATGCTCGCCCGCCCTATCTACGGAGAAATGCCGGAGAAACGCCGAGCCCTTGAAGACCTGCTTCATGTCGGGCGTGGTCACATCCGTTGCGTAGACTGTGTCGCTACGACCATCGCCTTGATTGGCTACGTAGTACAGCGAGGAGCCGTCGGAACTCCACCAGTAATCTGTCACGATGTACACGTCTGAAGTCACTTGACGCACGCTGCGTGTCCGGAGGTCCGCGAGAAATAAGTTCCAGCTGAATATTCCTGTTTGATGGGAATCTTCCACAAAACAAAGGAAGGCGACCGTATGTCCGTCAGGCGAAAGCTGCAAGCGCTCGACCCGGCAGCCGTCTGACGACGCAGGGCGAAGCGCGTCGAAGAGTTGCTGTAAATCAGCGAGAGGTGGTTCCAAAGCCCCTTCCTCCTCAGCAGTTGCACGGCGGTCCGCGCCCGTGTCGAAGTCATGCACCCAGGTTTCGGTAATTCTGGCTTGCTCGGAAAGACGCGCCAGAATGACGGGCACTCCTTGCCAGGGCAGGAATCGGTCATCGTAGTGAATGCCTAGCATCTCGATCTGTTCCGCGGCGCTTGGATCTGCGGGCCGCCTTACTTTGAGAATGAGCTTCCGGCCGGCATCATCTCGCCGATAACTCAGGACATCCCCAGGGACGTGTGTCAGCTGCGACAGCCGGTCGGCCTTCCTGTCCCATCCCCACACTTGCCAGGGTTCCGTCGCACGCATCCTCATTCTGTACGTCAGCGAGGAACTGTCCCCTGACCACTGGGGAGACTCGGGGATCCATTGATTGATTGCGTCCCAGTGAGGTGTACCAGCGCTACCCAGGCACTTCGGGGCCTTGCGAGAGACTGCGTCGGCGACAAAGAGCGCGCTCTGGTAACTGTTGGAGCGATAGTCCGCTTGCCCAACCACGAACGCCACGCTGGTTCCGTCGGGCGAGATGCTGACGCCGTAGACTTGCCGGATGTTCAGCAAATCGAGACTCGTAACTGTTCGCAGCGAGCCCGTGGTGGCACCAGAAATGGAAACGGGGGCGGGATCAAATTCCGGTTCCGGCAGCTGTGCGAAAGCTGGTTTATCCAGCGAACCGAGACACACTGCGCACAGCATCAGCCAAACCATACGCATTCCGAGATCTCCAGTCGGCGAAACGGACTACGGGACCTGTGTGTTGTGGATTAAAACGTCAGTTTGGCAGCCAACTGAATAGACCGAGGTCCACCTTGCTGGAAAAGGGGATTCAGTCCTCCCAGACCGTTGTTGAGGGTACTTAGAGAGGACAAATACGCTGGCCCGAACTCGATGAGTGCACTTGGATTCGTGAAATTCGGGTGGTTCAGGACGTTAAACGTATCGGCCCGGAATTGAAACTTCACACGTTCGCCGATTGGAAAATCACGGCCCAAGGAAAGATCGACTTGTGTAAGACCGAAGCCTGGTATGTCGTTGCGCCCTTCGGTGCCTTGCCGAACGGTGTCCGGGAGTGCGAACGCGTTGGGATTAAGCGATTTGCCACCCGGCGCGCTTGGATCGCCGATCCAGAACGGTTGATTCGCAACCAGATCCGGGCGCGAGAAGGCGTATCCCCCGGGCGCATAGGAGAACACGACCCCGTTAAACGGAAATCCCGTACGCACAGCGATAACGGATTCCAGGGACCAATCTCTCGTGACGGCAGAAAGCCAGGTTGTCTTTCCGAGAGAAGGAAAACTGATCGAGAGTGCCGCGGACAAATTGTGTCGAACGTCAAAGCTCGAGGAGGAATAGTCGTTCTGGCCGGATAGGATCACGTTCGGAATGGCCGTCACGACATCGTCGGAAGCGTTGTCGAGAGAATGTGAATACGTGTAGCTCGCCAGTGCCTGAACGCGACGTGTCAGCGGCCGTCGATATTGAAGTTGCAGAGCCGTATAGTTCGAACGCGCATCGTTGACGCTCACTTGAAATGCATCCGCAAAATTCGCGTTCGGGTTGTACATGGCCTCGTTTCGCAGCAGTTCTCGGCCCGCCTGCCCTACATAAGTCGCCGAGAAAGCATTGTTGCCGAAGGACTTTTCGAGAGCGACGTTCCATTGATACGAGCGAGGAAGATTCAAGTCAGGAGCGACCGCCTGCACCAGACCGTAGGGCGGGTTCGGTGAAATGGAAGGAATGTACGACGAAGGATCGGCCACTGGGAAAGGTACGCTGGTGTTAAACGCGCTCGCGGAATTTGGGAAATAGACCCCAATGCTCGCCGCTGGACCAAGACCCAAATCGTAGTACAAGCCCCAACCTGCCCGTAGCACAGCCGTTCCTCTCGCGTCGAGTTTCAGGGCTATACCCCCTCGCGGAGCGAAGTTTCGATATGTGGTGCGGTAGACCGGTGTCCCAAAGGGCGCAAGCGAAAGTTCGGCTGGGTTATCGACATTTTCCCAAGCAGCTAGAACCGTCCCTGCCCGTGGCGACGGCGCTGGACTCAATTCCCAGCGGAGGCCATAGATGAGGGTCAGCCGAGAGTTGACCTTCCAGTTGTCTTGGGCGTACAGGGAAAGGGTTTTCGAGAGAACTTGTGACCGGTTTGTATTCGCCGTGGACAGCGTAACATCGGAGGTTTCGAGGAAGCTCTCTACGGTCGGCCCATAGTAGTACAAGCCGTTGCGATAAAGACGTTGATCGAGAAAGATGGCGCGGAAATCTCCTCCAAATTTAAAGCTGTGCGACCCAATCGATATGCTCAGATCGTCCGTGAAATTCAGCTGCGTTGTGTGATTGCGAGTATACGGCCCGACGAAGAAGTAACTTGCGTCCGAAAGCCCGAAATATCCAAGGGAGTCCTCTTGTGGCAACGAACCGAGCAGGCTCGACGGTGGGACCGGAGTGGCTCCTCCAAACGAATCGGTCGCATAGTTTGAGTCCACAGCTTGCGTGGAGTAATTGCCCCGCACCGAATTTGATAGCTTTGCGTTCAACAGCATATTGAGCCCAACGGTGGCTGTCCGCGTGTTGGTCGTCAACGTGTTGAGGTCCGCCAAGTTGTTCACACGCTGCTCGAAATTGGACGGTGCGTCGTTGTATCGTCCGAAAAGCTGGAATCGACTGCTCAGCACGTGATCGATGCGGAGGCTGGTCGCATCGAGGGAAGCCTTGTTCGAGTATGTGCCCGTGAACGGAGCCACGAAGACTCCCGGAATCACGGTCGGGTCGTTGGGTATTGGAAAGGCATTCAAAAATGGCGCCAAGTCCGCAGGCGCGGTCTGGCGTGCATACGTCGAAGGTACTTGAATATCGCTCGTCTGCGGCAGATCGAGACGAGCCCCCTCATAGGAGAAGAAGAAGAAGGTGCGGTCTTTCCAGAGACGACCACCCAGGTATCCCCCGAAGTCGTTGTGGTGTTCGGCTGCACGTGGGTTCCCGGCCTGATTTGCAAACCAATTGTTCGCATCCATGACCGTATTGCGAAAATAATCGAAAACGCCTCCGTGAAAATCGTTGGTGCCCGACCGGGTGGCGAGCATGACTTGCCCACCAGGGGCCCGACCGAATTCCGGAGCAAAGGAGGATGTTTCCACGCGAAATTCCTGCAGAGCATCTACGGAAACCAGACTGCTCGTTCCTCCAAGAGCACTGAACGCCTGGGTTGAGCCGCTGCCGGTATTGCCAAGATAACCCCCCGAGCCGACACCGAAATTTGCCGACACCCCGTCGACGCTGAAGTTGTTCGCGTCGGTTCTTTGGCCGGCGACGCTGAACTGCCCCATCGGGGAAAGGCTTCCCGAGGGCGTCTGCGCGATTACCACACCGGGAGTCAATTGCAGCAATGTGTTGAAGCTCCGTCCGTTCAGAGGAAGATTTTCAACGAACCGCCGGTCAATGACCGTTCCCACCGCCGCGGATTCGGTATTGATCAGCGGCGCGCCACCCTGGATGGTCACAACCTCGGACGTGGCACCGAGGGGAAGCGCGAAGTTTATGGCTAGTGCATCCTGCACGTTCAGAATGATGTCGGGCTTTATAATGGTTTTAAATCCGACCTTGGATACCTGAACGCGATAATTTCCCGGCGGCAGATTCGGAACGACGTAGATTCCTTCATCGTTTGTTTTGGTGAGCGACTGCACCCGCGTTGCGTCGTTCACCACGATCACTTCCGCGCCGGTGATCATGGCTCCCGTGGGATCGGTCACCATGCCGCTGATTGTTCCGGTCGGCGACTGCGCAGCGGATAAATAGGCAAGCGACAACAGAAGGAGTGAACAACAAAAAAAGCCGCGCAGTCGCAAAGGAACCTCCCGGAAGTGAGGGATTGGTCCTCACTACAAGGTCTATGCGAATGCACCGTATTTTTGTCTCAAACGTTCTTTGTCCTGAAAGCCGGACAGTTCCAAAGAGATAAGAGTTCAAGAGCGAGAGTTAGGGATGGTTCGGACTGATGCGGAGGTAGGCGAACAACAGTTGCTTGCCGCTTGGGTGCTGGCTTCCGCCGTTCGGTTCCACCGTCACAAAAACGGCATCAATGTCTTCGAGCGTCTTGGGATCTTCGGCTTTCAGAACCCAGCGCTTCTTGCTGACGTTGTCTTCGTAAAAGATTCCGAGACTGCGAGCTTGCTGCTGGTCTGGCCCTTTTCTTCCCCAGGCTTGGAACGAGTTCGCGTTTTGAACACCCGGTTGTGCATCCAAATCGAAGGCATAAAAAATGAGAGACTTTCCCTTGGTGTAAAAGACGCGACCATACGTCTTGTTCGTTCCCGCTCCGGAAACGTCCCGAACGTCTGCCATATAAAGTTGCCGCGCGCCCATGAGCTCGCGGATGTCGCGGTCGTGCTCCAGCAACTCCTGCCCCTTCGTGACTTCCGCGTCCTTTTGATCGAGTGATTGCTCGCGGTCTCTCACAATCTGCGTCAGCTCGTTAACCTTGGCTTCCAAAGCCCCTGCCTGGCGGGCATTGTCATCTCGCTGCACTGTCGCCGCATCCACTGTCTTTTGAAGCTCGGACAGTTTCAGTCGAGCAGCCGCAAGCGCTTCATCTATCTTGGCGTTGCTCGCTTCCTGGGCGTTTTCTGTGCCATTTCCCGAAGAACGCGGCGGGGCCGGCTCGGTCGACTTCAAAGAGGCGACGATCCTCATTTGCTCGGACAATTGACGCTTCAAGTCATCGATGACTTTGGCATTTTCAGCAAGCTTTGCTAATAATTGCGCCCGTTCATAACCTGCATCGCTGGCCTGCGCTTCCACGGAACCGTCCGTCTCTGCGGCAGGTAGTGGAAGTGTTCGCGCGACATCTGTGCCGCGGTTCATTCCGGT
>Ga0182018_10002332_pt1 | contig 19279 bp, 12 predicted proteins | sample 812P2MmetaG_FD_120490 | JGI IMG/M metagenome (GOLD analysis project Ga0182018, IMG submission 120490) | Permafrost microbial communities from Stordalen Mire, Sweden - 812P2M metaG | ecosystem: Environmental > Terrestrial > Soil > Wetlands > Permafrost | place: Sweden: Stordalen | collected... | reverse complement strand
CGATATCATAGGCCCAGCCGTCGCCGCCGACGATCCAGATACTCTTTTTGACCAGCAGGTCGGCGAGGGAAAGCAACTGCTTGCCGTCGGCGGAATTCAAGCCGTGCAGTTTTTCTTTCAACAGATCTACGCGCTGGCGTTGCTCATAAATGTCAGCTTCGTCTTTCTGCGGAGACGTGAGGAGGGCTGTGGCGAGTTCATCGCCGATCGTTCCGGCTACGCGCTTGACCAGTTCCTGCGCGAACTCGGTCTGCTTGTCAATGGAGAGCCGGAAGCCCAGGCCGAACTCCGCGTTGTCTTCGAACAAAGAGTTGGACCATGCGGGCCCGCGGCCGTCCGCGTTCTTCGTCCACGGGGTAGTGGGCAGGTTGCCACCGTAGATCGACGAACATCCTGTGGCGTTCGCAATGATGGCGCGGTCGCCGAACAATTGGGACATCAACTTGAGATATGGAGTTTCACCGCAGCCGGCACAAGCGCCGGAAAACTCGAACAGCGGCTCCTGTACTTGCTGCTGTCGGATGTTGCCGACTTTAATGTTACGGCGGTCGAGTTCTGGAATGGTAAGGAAGAAATCCCAGTTGTCGCGCTCAGGAACCCGCAGCGGAGGCTGGGGTGCCATATTGATGGCCTTCAACCGTGTTTCAGCTTTGTTCTTGACCGGACAAATTTCGACGCAGATGCCGCAACCAGTGCAGTCTTCCGGAGCCACCTGGATGGTGTACTTGAGGCCTTGCCATTCTTTGTCGCGGGTCTCAGTGAACTTAAATGTTGCAGGAGCGTGTTCCAATTCTTTGGCGTCGTAGACCTTGATTCGGATGACGGAATGCGGACAAACCATGGCGCATTTTCCGCACTGGATGCAGATCTTGGAGTCCCATGCGGGAATTTCAAGGGCGAGGTTGCGCTTCTCCCACTTCGCGGTTCCGGTGGGGAAAGTTCCATCGACGGGGAACGCGCTGACGGGCAATTCGTCGCCGCGGCCGGCGTAGATCGTGCCCAGGACATCCCGCTCGAACTCCGGCGCGGATGTGGAAAACGGCGGTGGTATCTCAATCGTGCTGGTGAGTTCCGTGGGGACTTTCACTTCGAACAAGTGGGCCAACGTTTCGTCCACGGCCTGCATGTTCTTCTGCACGATCTCTTCGCCCTTTCGGCCGTAGGTGTGTCGAATCGATTCGCGAATGGCCTCGATGGCTTGATCCGAAGGCAAGACCGCGGAGATGGCGAAGAAGCAAACCTGAAGAATCGTGTTCATGCGACTGCCCATGCCAGTGTCGCGGGCCACCTGATAAGCGTCAATTACATACAGTTTGGCGTGCTTCGCGATGAGTTGGCGCTGCACGGGCCGGGGCAGATGGTCCCAGACTTCGTCCGGACCGAAGGGGCTGTTGAGCAGGAAAGTTCCGCCGGGAACCAGCGCGCTGAGCATGTCGTAGCGTTCGAGGAAGATCCACTGATGGCAGGCGACGAAGTTTGCGCTGGAAACCAGATAGCTGGAGCGAATCGGTTGCGGCCCGAAGCGGAGGTGAGAAATGGTGGCCGCGCCTGATTTTTTTGAATCGTAAACAAAGTAGCCTTGCGCGTAGTTGTCGGTATTCTCGCCGATGATCTTGATGGAATTCTTGTTGGCGCCGACGGTGCCGTCCGCTCCCAGACCGTAAAACATTGCCCGCACAACATTGCTGGGCTCGATGGAAAATCCTGCATCGTAAGTCAAACTGGTGTGGCTGACGTCATCGTGAATGCCAATGGTGAAATGATCTTTTGGGTGGTCGGCTTTCAGATTGTCATAGATCGCCTTGACCATGGCGGGCGTGAATTCCTTGGAGGAAAGACCATAACGTCCTCCAACCACAGCGGCCGTGTTTTTTCTGGGACTGAAATTATTTTTCACCCCTTCGTGAAGCGAGTTCACCACATCGAGATACAGCGGTTCGCCAATCGCTCCCGATTCTTTCGTGCGATCGAGCACGGCGATCTTGCGCACGTCGGGCGGCAAGGCTGCGAGAAATGCTTCCACGGGGAAAGGACGATAGAGATGTACCTTCAGCAATCCGAGCTTTTCGCCTTGCGCGTTGAGAGACTCAACGCTTTCGTGAGCAACCTCGGCGCCCGAGCCCATGATTACGATCACGCGCTCGGCGTCCGGCGCGCCAACATAATCGACTAGGTGATAGGAGCGACCTGCGACTTCCGCGAATTGGTTCATCACCGATTGGACAATCTTCGGACAGGCTTCGTAATAGGAATTTGCCCGTTCGCGCATTTGAAAGAACACATCGGGATTTTGTGCGGTGCCACGCAAAACGGGATGGTCGGGCGAAAGAGCGCGCTTCCGATGCTCGAAGACGCGATCCATGTTGATAAGAGCGCGCATGTCATCTTCGGAGAGCATTTCAATCTTGTTCACTTCGTGCGAGGTGCGAAAGCCGTCAAAGAAATGGATAAAAGGGATGCGCGATTCGAGGGCGGCAGCGTGGGCGATGAGCGCCATGTCCATCGCCTCCTGCACGGAGTTAGAGCTGAGCATGGCGTAACCGGTGGCACGGCAGGACATGACATCGGAGTGATCGCCGAAGATTGACAGAGCATGGGTCGCCAGGGTGCGTGCCGAAACATGGAATGCGGTTGGCGTGAGTTCGCCCGCAATCTTATTCATGTTCGGAATCATCAGCAGCAGGCCTTGCGAGGCGGTAAAGGTGGTAGCCAGGGAGCCCGTCTGCAATGCGCCGTGTACCGCTCCGGCAGCACCACCTTCACTTTGCATCTCGATCACGTGGGGCACCGTGCCCCAAATATTCTGAATCCCCTGAGACGCCCATTCGTCCGCCCATTCGCCCATGTTGGAGGAGGGAGTGATGGGATAGATTGCTATAACTTCGTTGACCCGGTAGGCGACGTATGCGACCGCCTCGTTGGCATCCATGGTCTTGAACTTGCGCTTCATGAGGACTGACCACCTTCTGTACGAATATGAGTGTGTGTTTGGGTCTTTCCCACTTGTTCTGCATCAAGGATGGACGATGCGGCAGAGGAACGCAGCAAGGCACGTCACAGACGAATGTGATTTCCGTCACATTGAGGCCGGCCGATGGAATTTGTGAGGCGCGTCACACCGGCATGTATCTTGCAGCACAGCGAATCGTTCGTTGGGGGAAGACACTAACCGCAGAGAAGAGTTACTCTGACCGCGCCGCAATTTCGACTCACGCGGGCCGGGTCAGAGATCGAGGGAAAGATGCTCCAGGAGGCTCGCATGCTCTCGCCGTACGGGATGGAGATTGTGGAAAGCTGCATTACCTGTAAGTTGCGCTCGGACCGCATCTTTTGCGACCTGCCGCCGACTGCTCTAGAGAACTTCGAAAACATAAAGTTCGCTACCGCCTATCCCCAGGGAGCAGTGCTATTTGTGGAGGGGCAGATGCCTCGCGGCATTTTTGTGCTGTGCAAGGGTGGCGTGAAACTCTCGATTAATTCCCCGAGCGGCCGGACGATGATTGTGAAGCTGGCGGAACCCGGCGAGGTATTGGGCTTGAGCGCGACGATTTCCGGAAAACCGTATGAAGTGACGGCGGAAACGATCGACCCCTGCCAGGTGAATTTCGTCAAGCGCGATGACTTTCTTAAGTTTCTGAAGGAAGATGTCGATGCCTGCTTCAAGGTAGCAGAGCAACTAGGCGAGAAGTATCACAACGCGTGCAAGGAAGTGCGATCGCTGGGATTGTCGCACTCGGCTGCAGAAAAATTGGCAAAACTGCTTTTGGAATGGAGTTCTAAGAGCGGCGAAGTCAGCAAAGCAGAGCCACGCCTCAAGCTCCGACTCACGCACGAGGAGATCGCGCAGATGATTGGAACCTCGCGAGAAACGGTCACGCGCCTGTTTGCGGAGTTGAAGAAGCGCCAGATCCTGCAGACCAAAGGCTCGACTTTGGTGATTCGTAACACGCCGGCGCTGCGCGAGATCGCCAATCACAACTAGCCCGCGACGACTCGCGAGATCGTCTAACTGCCACATTCAAGTATGCTTTACCCTGCGTGACTAGAATCACAATTCGGAGTGATGACCGTCACCGCCCTGCCGTCTTTTCCCTTCTATCTTTGCGCCGTGGGTGGGCGACCAACGCCCGGTTCTGGTGGAAGGGGATAGCGCAACATGAACACCTCAGAAGATAACGGCAATCATTCACGCCAACCATCAAATCAAACATTGCAAAAACCGCGATTGATTTTCTGGGAGTTGACGAAAGGGTGCAATCTAAGGTGCATCCATTGCCGGGCCAGTGCTACGGAGCTGAGTTCCCCATCAGACCTGTCGACTCAAGCGGCATGCGACATCATTGATCAGATCGCGAAAGTGTCCTCTCCCATTCTCGTCCTCAGTGGTGGTGAGCCGCTGTTCCGTTCCGACATCTTCCAGTTGGCGCGTTACGGCACAGACATAGGGCTGCGCGTGGCGCTGGCGACCAATGGAACGCTGGTAACGAAATCGGTCGCCCAGAAGATTCTAGATAGCGGTGTGAAGCGTGTGGCCATCAGCCTGGATGGCGCCGATGCGGCCACTCACGATACGTTCCGCGGGATTCCCGGAGCATTCGATGCGGCGATTACCGGATTCGGCAACCTCAAGGATCTGGGCATGTCGGTGCAGATCAATACGACCATCGCCCGTCACAATGCTCATCAACTTCCGGACGTGCTGGCATTGGCGAAATTACTAGGCGCTGATGCGCTACACACGTTCCTGTTGGTACCGGTAGGTTGCGGCGTCGATATCGCGTCGGAGCAGATGGTTCCACCGGAGGAATACGAGCGGATGCTGAGCTGGTTCTACGATCGCTCGCTGGAAGGCGGCATCGAGTTGAAGGCGACCTGTGCACCCCATTACTTTCGGGTGGTTCGTCAACGGCGAGTGGCGGAGCATCGCTCAGCGGTTGCGGCCGAAGCCGCCCATCAGGCGCCTGAAATGCCGCAGGAACTGCCAGGCAATGGATTGTCACACATTCGCTCACCACACATTGGCCCCACTGAAATAACGATGCCCGGCTCAACTGGCATCGAGTTGAAACCTCATGGCATCGGCAAGGCCGTGGGACATCCTGGAACTCATCCGTCCGACATGAACGCGATGACGAAAGGATGTCTAGCGGGGACCGCAGTATGTTTCATTTCTCATCAGGGAGAGGTTTATCCTTGTGGATATTTGCCAGCGTTGGCGGGAGATCTGAAGAAACAGGCATTCGCCGACATCTGGGAGAACTCCTTGGTTTTCAATCAACTGCGGGATACCAACAACCTTCGGGGAAAATGCGGTTGCTGCGAGTTTCGCAATGTTTGCATGGGATGCCGCGCCCGAGCCTTCGCCGTTACGGGAAATTATTTGGATGAGGAGCCATTCTGCGTTTACGAGCCACATACAAAAGTCTTGAAGGAAAAGGATATCGTGCCGGCGGAAGTGGTTCGGTAAATCCTGGAGTGATTTCACCTCTGAGGGACAGAGACACAGAGACAACAAATGCTTAGGAAATCTCGCTTAACTGGCCCTCCCCCGAGGGAGTTTTTCGCTTGCTTTGTGTCTCTGTGCCTCCATGGTGAAATGCTCCTTTTTCGAGCTAAAAGACACCGACCCAGCGTGATATCCCGCTAAGCAGGGCCGAGGTCTCGTTTTCGTTCTCATCGCGGTCAAACTAACCCATTGAAAACAGGAATGATCCCCGCCGAGGGGCGAAATCCGCTCTTTGGCAGCAGAGGTGCTTTTCGTAAGGCTGGCACAGGAGTTAATCACGTGGAACCTTCTCTCATGGTAATTGGCCTGAACTACCGTACGGCGCCAGTTGCCGTGCGGGAACGTTTCTGGATCAGCGAGAGCCGGCGTTACGAAGCACTGGTGCAGTTGTCACGGGCGGAGGGCATTGACGAAGTAATCGTCCTGGCTACCTGTAACCGCACCGAGTTTCAGCTGTGGGTCAACGACGTCACGTTGGCGGCGAATTCGGTGATGCGTTTTCTGGGCGCCGAATATGGACTGATGCTGTGCGAGTGGAAGCATTTCTACCGCTTGCTCGACGAAGCTGCCCTGTTGCACATTTTTCGAGTGGCCTCGAGCCTAGACTCGATGGTAGTAGGCGAGCCCCAGGTTGTATCGCAAGTAAAGCAGGCCTGGCAACAGGCGCAGAAGATTGGGTCCACGGCACGATTTCTTGACACCGTGATGCAGAAAGCGCTGACGGTCTCGAAGCGTGTGCGCACCGAAACGGCGATTGGCAATGCGGCCGTATCCATTCCTTATGCCGCGGTGGAACTAACTCGGCAGATTTTCGGCGGGCTGGAAAACAAGAAAGTGCTTCTGTTGGGCGCGGGCAAGATGAGCGAGCTGTCCGCCCGAGGATTGTTGAACCAGGGCGCCGCTTCTGTCTGCGTGATCAACCGCACTCTGGAGCATGCGATGGAGCTGGCAAGCAAGCTAGGTGGGAGTGCGATTCCCTTCGAAGAACGCTGGCAACATATGGCGGCGGCCGACATCATCATCAGTTCGACTTCTTGTCCCCACACGATTCTCAGCCGCGAGGAAGCGGAGAACATGGTTCGTGGCCGCCGCCACAAACCTCTGGTAATTGTGGATATCGCAATGCCTCGTGACATCGATGCCGCAGTGAGAGAGGTCGAAGGCGTTTTCCTCTATGACCTGGATGATCTCGAAAATGTGGTCGACCACAATGCGGGCGAGCGTGAGACGGCCGCCGCCGAAGCACAAAAGATTCTGCAGTCCGAGGCGCAAGGTTTCCGCCGCAAGCTGATGGCGGAACGAGTAGTCCCGACCATCGTGGCGTTGCGCCAGCGGCTGGACGAAATTTGCCGGCAAGAACTGGATTCCTTCCGACAAGAGTGCGGGCCTTTTTCCAAGGACCAGGACGAAATGTTAAACGCAGTCATGTCCCGAATGACGCAGAGGATTGCAGGGTCCCTGGCCCGTGAACTCAAGGAACTTCCGGAGAAAGTGGAGCAGGAACAGATGACTACCGCATTGCAGCGGCTGTTTCACTTGCAAACGCGTAACTCGGCGATTTCCGGCACCATATCGCAATAGGCTCAAAGCTGCTGTTGATTGAACGGACGCAGTAGACAATGCGGAGCATAACGACGTAAATTCTGCGTGTGAGCCCCATTAGGCATCTTTCGCTGATTGTCCAGGCCCAGCGGCATGGCGACCGAACTGCGGTCGTCGATTCCCAAGGATCGTTCACTTACAACGATTTGCTGGATGCGTCCTCACGCGCTGCGAGGGCGCTGCTCGGTCGCCGCGAGGATCTACACGAAGAGCGCGTGGCGTTCCTCATTACGCCGGGATTTCCCTGGGTTGCGGTGCAGTGGGGAATCTGGCGGGCAGGTGGGATTGCCGTGCCGCTCCCCATTAACACTACGAAGCCTGAGCTGGAATATTTTGTCGACGATACAAAGGCGTCGATTTTGGTGTTGGATGCTCAAGCCTCTTCCCTGCTGGCAATTGCAGCATCCCGCGGCATCCGTGCATTGTCGTATGAGCAGATTTCAGCTCGCGCCTCACGAGAACCTGAGATCAATTCGGACGTCGGCAGCGAGAGGCGCGCCATGATTCTCCACACTAGTGGAACCACGAGCCGGCCGAAAGGCGTGGTCACAACCCATGCGAACATCGAGGCTCAGATCAAGAGCCTGATGGAAGCCTGGGAGTGGTCCGCCGACGATCGCATTTTGCTGTGTTTGCCCCTGCACCACGTTCACGGGATCATCAACATCGTTTCGTGCGCGCTAGGGTCGGGCGCGACCTGCGAGATGCTGCCGCGCTTTGATGCAAATGCTGTGTGGGATCGGATCGCCAGCGGTCACGTAACTCTGTTCATGGCAGTGCCAACTGTTTATGTGAAGCTCATCGCCGCGTGGGACGAGGCTTCGCCGGAGCGGCGTGCGGAGTTGAGCGCAGCGTGTCGTCGGTTGCGTTTGATGGTTTCCGGTTCCGCCGCGCTGCCGGTGAGTACGCTCGAGCGTTGGAAGGAAATCAGCGGCCACACATTGCTGGAGCGCTACGGGATGACGGAGATTGGCATGGCGCTCTCGAACCCGCTGAGGGGCGAGCGCGTACCGGGCAGTGTTGGGACGCCACTGCCGGGGGTCGAGGCTCGCCTGGTAGCAGAGAACGGCGCGTTGGTTCCGCCCGGAGCGCCGGGCGAGATTGAGGTTCGCGGTCCGAGCGTCTTCTCGGAGTACTGGGGCCAAATCGAGGCTACACGCGACGCGTTTCGCGACGGATGGTTTCGCACCGGCGATACCGCGATTGTAGAGAACGGTCGCTATCGCATTCTTGGCCGGACGAACATTGACATCCTCAAGACGGGTGGACACAAGGTATCTGCTCTGGAAATCGAAGAGGCGTTACGCGAACATCCGGCGGTCGCCGAGTGCGCAGTGGTTGGCGTGCCCGATGCAGAGTGGGGCGAGCGCGTGGCTGCGGCCGTGGTGCTGAACCAGGGCAAAGCGATCGATCTGACATCTTTTCGTCTTTGGGCTAAGGAATTATTGGCGGCTCACAAGGTGCCGTCTCGGCTCCTCGTACTGGATGCTCTCCCGCGCAACGCCATGGGGAAGGTAATGAAGCCCGCGTTGGCGGCGCTGTTTCAAAGCGCGAACGCCGATCCCGCCGCCTAAACTCGTCTAAACTTGTCTAACGTGCCTTGACGCGGTGTGTTATGCTCCTGCCCACATTCAGGATGGCGCAATGGCGAATGAAAGAGTGACGCCCTTGGTTTCAGCAGTTCACACCAAGCTCTCACGCCAGCAAATCACTGGATTCTGGGGCGCGTGGGCTGGGTGGACGCTGGACGGCATGGATTCGGTGATCTACGCTCTGGTCCTCAGCCCCGCACTCACAGAGCTTCTTCCGAAATCGGGGATCAAAGCTACTCCCACGAATGTGGGTTTTGCGGGATCGACGCTGTTTGCGCTTTTTCTTGTGGGGTGGGGTCTGTCATTGGTGTGGGGGCCGATTGCCGACAAGTTCGGCCGCAGTCGAGTGCTGGCCGCGACCATTTTTGTTTACGCAATTTTCACTGGAGCTGCCGCTTTATCGCAGACAGTTTGGCAGTTGGGATTGTTCCGCTTGCTGGCGGGCATAGGAATTGGCGGCGAATGGGCGCTGGCCGGAACGTATGTCGCCGAAGCTTGGCCGGAAGATCGGCGCAAGATGGGCGCAGGATATCTGCAGACTGGTTATTATGCGGGCTTTTTTCTGGCTTCAGCTCTCAACTACACAGTCGCTCCGCACTATGGCTGGCGTGCCATGTTCTGGTGCGGGCTGACGCCCGTCATCGTGGCCTTCATGATTCTGCTCCAGGTAAAGGAACCTGAGCGCTGGCAAAGGAAAATCAAGGTCAAAGCCGCCGGTGAAATTTCTTCTCTGCGCCGGATTTTCAGTCCGCCGTACACACAGCGTACTCTGGTGAACACCGTGCTGTTGGCGTCGGCAATCTGCGGCCTTTGGGCTGCGGCAGTGTATGCTCCGACGGCAATCATCACCTTGGCAAAGCGTGCCGGCATGCCCCAGGCGCAAGCCGTACGCATGTCATCCTTCGGCATGGGATTGCTGTCGCTGGGGACAATCCTGGGATGCCTCGCAGTTCCACCATTGGCCGAACGCTTTGGTCGCAGGCGGACCCTCGCCTTTTACTATTTCGGGATGGCGGCCTGCATCCTGCTCAGCTTTGGCTGGGCGTTCTACCTGACTCAAGGACTTCGTCCGTTCATCGCCGTGCTATTTTTCTTGGGTTTCTTTGGCGGCAATTTCGCCATTTTCAGTCTCTGGCTGCCGGAGCAGTACGGAACAACGGTGCGCGCCACGGCGTTTGCGTTCACCACCTCGTTCGGACGATTCATTGCGGCAGGTGTGAACTTCGGCGTGGGCGCTCTGGTCAGCCAGATGGGGACGCTCGGCAAGCCAGTTGCGTTCACCGCAATTGCCTTTGGGATTGGACTGCTGGTCATTCCATTCGGGGTGGAAACGCGCGGCGAAGCTTTACCTGACTAAGAGTTCGGCAGCGAGCCTGCCGGTTTGACACTCCCTTTGCGACGTTCATATACTTCTCCACGCCACGACGAACCGCCGGAGAGGATTCTTATGAAACGTTCGCTGATTGTTTTTCTGATTTCTGCCTTCGCTACTGTCGGCTCTGCGCAAGATCTTGGGAAGGTTCATCCCCCCAAACTCACTCCGCAAAAAAGCGGTACGACGCAGCTGCTGATTGCCGTCAGCCCCGTGAACTCCCGTGTGGTCTGGGCGGCAGGAACTGGCGGTGCGTACGTGGTCACGACGGACGGCGGGGAGACATGGAAAGCCGGTGTCGTAGCGGGCACCGAAAGCCTGCAATTCCGGGATGTGCAGGGAGTGAGCGATAAGGTCGCCTATTTAATGTCGATTGGAAATAACACCACGGATTTTCGAATCTACCAGACCGCGGACGGTGGCGCGACCTGGAAGATACAGTTCACCAATGAGGCGGTGAATGCATTCTACGATTGTTTTGCGTTCTGGACGCCGAACCGGGGCATCACGCACAGCGATTCGGTGAACGGAGTATTTCCCGATATTCGCACAACGGATGGAAGGACCTGGCACTCGATCGCCGACAATATGCCGCCGGCGTTGCCGGGAGAAGCCTCATTTTCCTCGAGTGGAACCTGCATCGCAACCGAGGGAAGAAGAAACGCCTGGATAACGACTGGCGGCTCAACCATCGCGAGGATCTTGGCCACCAGAGATGGAGGCGATACCTGGAACGCGTATGACACTCCGCTCGCGAGTTCGCCCACCGCGGGCGGCTTCTCTGTGGCTTTCCGCGACCCCTGGAATGGCATTGTGGGTGGTGGCGACCTGTCCACAAACGCGAACCCCCAGGCGGCAACTTCCAACGATGGTGGCCAAACTTGGACCCTTACGAACAAGCCGCCCGTCGGGGGAGCCATTTTCTGCCTAGCCTATATACACGGCATTCGCCATGAGAATTTCGAAGAAGGCGACTGGGAACGCGAATATGACCGTACCGTCGTGATCACGGCCGAGACTCAGCCGAACTTCGACTCAGGAGCGGCGGCCTGGACTCCCAATGAAGGACGCACTTGGTTCGGATTGCCCCAGGTCAGCGGCTATTGGGCGGTCGCTTTTGCGAATCCGAAAGCTGGATGGTTCGTGGGAAATAACGGCCAGATCCTGAAGATCAGCTTCTAACCGTCTGACAACTTAATGCACAGCTGCTCTGGCCGCGGCTTGCGGGGAGGATTTGGGCTGAAGGAGCTCTTGCAGGTTCCACTCGGCGGTTTTATTGTTCTTCGCCCACGGCGGTGTGCGCGCCTTCTTCGTCACCGCGAATCAGGCCGAATTTCTTTAGTTTGTAACGGAGAGCGTCGCGGCTGATATCGAGCAGTTTGGCAGCGTGGGTCTGATTGCCGTTGGATTGCCGCATGGCGAGCTCGACCATGGCGTGCTCCACTTCTTCCAGCGAGGTTCCACCTTCAGGGATATAAAGACGCGGCAACATGCGGCCGTTGGGCAGCGTTTGTCCGCCATCGGCCGGGGAAGTTCGTTCGAAGACGGTGCGGCCGCCCGATTCGCCGACCGAAAACGGAAGATACAGGGGCCGCAGGAGCGGTTCGTCTTCCAGAATCATGCCGCGCTCAATCGTGTTCTTTAGTTCGCGAACATTGCCCGGCCAGTTGTGACCCTGAATCAGGCGCCGGGTCTCCTCGCTAATGCCACGCACCGCCTTCCTGAATCTGCGGTTGTAGCGATCAATAAAGAATTCCACCAGGGGCATGATGTCTTCTTTTCTGTCGCGTAGCGGAGGGATGAAGATTGCGATGATGGCCAGGCGGTAATAGAGGTCTTGCCGGAATTGGCCTTCGCGCACCGCTTTTTCCAGATCGCGATTGGAGGCGGCGATTACGCGCACATCGACTTGCATGTCACGGATGCCGCCAACCCGGCGAATGACCTGATCTTCCAGCACGCGCAGAAGCTTGGCTTGCAGGAGCGGAGAAAGTTCGCCAATTTCGTCGAGAAAGAGCGTACCGCCATCAGCCGCTTCGAACAGGCCCTTCTTCATCTGCTTCGCGTCGGTAAAGGCGCCTTTTTCATGTCCGAAAAGTTCGGCTTCCATCAGAGTCTCCGGAATCGCAGAGCAGTTGATGGCGATAAAAGGTTTCTCTTGACGGGAGCTTTCGTAGTGGATGGCCTTGGCGATGAGGTCTTTGCCGGTACCGCTTTCACCTTGGATCAGGATGGTGGTAGCCTCACTGGCGGCGACCTTGCGGACGAAGTTCATCAACTCCGTCATCTTGGAGGAGACGCCCACCACGCTGTCATAACCGGCCCCGCGACGAACCTCACTTCGTAATGTCTGGACTTCGGTGCGAAGGCTGGTAGCTTCGAGGGCATTCTTGATGGTGATGTGCAGCTCGTCGAAATCCACCGGCTTGCCCACGAAGTCATAGGCGCCGAGCTTGAGTGCAGCTTTGACATCGTCGAGTTGCGGATCGGCCGTGATCATGATGACGGCACGGGCGTCGCCATTTTTCTTGAGCTGATCGAGTACCTCGATGCCGCTAAGGTCCGGCATACGGACGTCCAGCAGAACCAGATCAGGCGACTCATGCTGGGCAAGTTTGAGGGCGGGCTCTCCGGCATCGGCCTCCAGAACGCGGTAGCCCCACTCCTCGCATTTCTGGCGAAGCGACCAGCGCACCAGGCGCTCGTCATCCACAACCATAATCTTCTCTGCAGGCATGCGTGTTTAATTTACTACGAATGGAACAGGCTTGCATGGCTTGTCCTGCAGGCATACCGCCTACGGCCCCAAAAATTGTTTGCTAAGTTGGAGGGTAGGGTAAGCCTTAGGATTGAACTCGTCCCACCATCAGTCCGCTAGGGCCGGGGAGGTTGATCCTGCATAGATCGGTGAAACCTGCGGCGTTCATCCATTGAGTATATTCGGGCTCGCTGTAAGCGCCGCCGGCATCGGTGGCGACCAGCATGTTTAGGGAGAACAGCGCTGCATGTTGCGGTCCCGTTTTGTCGGGATTGAGGATGAAATCCTGCACGACGAGGCGTCCGTTCGGGGCGAGCGCCTTGTGCGCGCGGCGGAAGATGTCCCGGTTCTGCTCCTCGGAGAACAGGTGGCAGATGGCGTTCAGCATGATGAGGTCGTAGCCGGAGCCAAGGTCGTCGCGGAGCATGTCTCCCGCCCGAAGGCTGACTCGAGCTGTGACGCCGGCCTGGCTGATGTATTCGGCGGTGAGGGGCACCACCTCAGGAACATCGAGGATCTCGCATTTCACATCAGGACAAGCTTTTGCAAAAGCTATGGAGTAGGCGCCGGAGCCTCCACCGAGATCGAGGACGCGACGAACACCCGTTGTAGCCAAAGCCTTCACCACAAGTGGAGCAGGAGCCTTTGCGTTGCGTTGCATGCCGGCAATGAAGTTGCGGGTCCATTCAGGAGAATCTTCCCGATCGATCGGGATGTGCGTACCGATGCGCACTGCATCGGTAAGATTGCTCCAGCGATGCCAGATATTGGCAGTGTGGAGCATTCCATCGCGGTGGTTGTCTTTGGAGCCTTGGACAAAGAATCGTGCTGTTTCGGGCGTGTTGCTGTAAGTTTTACCGGTCTTCGAGAGCAATCCCAGGGCAACGAGTGCGCTGAGCAACATGGCGACGGAGCGGGCGTTGGCGCAGATCTTCGTTCCGATCTGTTCGGCATTGGCTCCGTCCCCGACGGCCGTAAAGATGTCGAGTTCAAGCGCCGTAAGAATGCAGCGACTAGGCATGTAGCCACGGATCAGCTGATCAAGGCGATCGGGCAGGATCCCTGCTTTATCGCGGGCAGACATCGCGGCGCGGAACTTCCCCCCATGCTCGATCGACATGGCCTTCATCGCAGGAGCGTCATTCCACACCAGACGATCGACAGGTTTGCCATCTCGTAGGTGGGTGTCTACGATTTCGGAAACATCAGACGGTTGCACATGGCGATACCATACCCCAGCGGGATAAACGACCATCACCGGACCTTCATCACAGAGTCCCATGCAGCCGCTGGTAGTGAGTTGCACATCCTGATTGAGGCCGCGCGCCTGCATCTCGCGATCCAGTGCCTCGAGCACAGCGAACGAGCCGCTGGCCGGGCAGGAAGGGACGCCTTCTGGCTTCTGCTGGGTACAGACAAACAGATGAGAACGGAACGGTTCCATCGCGGCCTCCGGGATTGGGCAGGTTGTCGTAAGTTGCATTCTCGGCGCTAAGAACCGCTTCTGCGGTGATTCATATCACAGAGACTGGGTTTCTCGATCGAATCCGTTTGCGGCGCAATCGTGCAGTAAGGCGTTGGGTGATCTTTCAGGACGGATTCTCGAGCTGAGAATAAAGCGCCCAGGCAGTGAACAGATCCTGGACGACGTGGCCGAGAGACTTGTAGACGGTAATCTCCTCGGGCGAGCGGCGGCCTTCGATTTGGCCTGCCAACACCTGGCCGATCTCGGCAACGATGTGATCGTCGCCGATTAGGCCTGCCGCCTTGGCACGGAGGAACTCCCCGCCCTGGTTCAGAACTCCCTCGCGACTGTCGGCGATGAAACGCGAGCGAACGACTAAATCGTTGTCGACTTCTACAGGACCCGCATGGCTCGAGCCCACGAGATTCAAGTGAGCGCCCGGGCGCACCCAGTCGCCTTTTAAGATTGGCTCCGCGGCGGAGGTTACGGTACAGATGATGTCGGCCGCGGCGACTGCCTGTTCCACGAATCCGGTCGCAGCGACCGGCACGGCGAGTTCAGATTGCATCCGCTCGGCAAAAGCGCGGGCACGTTCGGGCGAACGCCCCCATATAGAGATCGATTCAAGGTCGCGCACTTTGCTAATCGCCCGCGCGTGGGTGGCGGCTTGTTCGCCGTAGCCCAAAATCGCCAGGCGGCGGGCGTCTGCACGAGCCAATGCCTCCGTGGCAACGGCACTGGCCGCTGCCGTGCGGATGGCGGTGATCTCGCCCGCATGAACGACGCAGACCGGCGCGCCTGTTTCGGGATCGAACAGGATGACAAGCCCCTGATGGGACTGTCTTCCCAGCGCGAAGTTGCCATGGAAGACGCTGATCAACTTCGCTCCGAATGGCCCTTGCTCCCCCATAGCGCCGGGCATAACGCCAAACAGGCGATCCTCGGAGAGCGGAAGGATTGACCGCAAAAGTTGTTTCGTCTCACCCCGAGAGAAGGCAATCATCGCCTTGCGAACGATGGGAATGCATGCATCGTAGGTAAGGCGTCGGGCGACTTCTTCGCGGTCGATGAACTGCAGCAGACGTTAGCCCCCGATGGTTAGTCACATTGCCTTAGCCAAGCGCGGGTGTTTGAATTTTTTCGGCCGTGCTTTGAGGAATCTGTTCCGGACTAATTGGCTGGCGGCAATGCAAGATCATAGCGCAGCCGGACAAAATACATTCTTATTAAAGTGCCCGCTGGAAAAACGAAAGCGCCCTTGACTCGTGGAAGAGTCACAGGACGCTCGTTTGAACAGCCCTCCCCCGAAAGCCATCCAATGGGAACATAGACTTCTTTCAAATGAGCGGGAATGGCACGACCGTGCTAGGGCAAACACATTACTTTTGTGGAAATCCACAGCGCCGAGGGCGCGAGAGTACGGACGCTCCGCACAACTAATCGCTGCAACAGGGGTTCTTAATGGGCTGGTGGGTTTGGCATCCCGAAGACCGAAGGCGCAGCAGCGGTGCCGAATCGTGAGCATGGACAGAGTGCACACGAATTGGTTTGCAAAACAAAATGAAGAGGCAGGTAAAGAACATGATGAGCATCTGGAAAGCTGGTGTGGCTAGGGTAAGAAGCCTTCATCGGGATGCAGCGCTTGACTCTGTGCGCAACGTACTGGCAGTCATCGGCGGCGCAACGGTCTTAGCTGACTTCGGCACGATAAAGGCTTGGCTTGTTCTGCCGATGCTGGTGGTTGCTTTTGTCATTTGGCTGCTCGATTATGAGCGCCACTTTCGCGGACAAACCGTGGAGGAAGCAAAGGTCACGCGATAATTATGATTTGAAGCCAGGTCGCATAATCCTGCCAACTCGATTCCGGACATTGAGGCAGCGACCCTGGACCGCGGTGATGCATCGAAACTGATTGAGAAAAGGTGGCTTATCAGTCTGGCTTTGGCAAAGAACAACAAACCCGCGGCCGCAATCTCGGCTCAGGATCCCCTCCACATCTTCCATTCCGCTGTTCGTCATTGGTTTGAAGGCGTTCTTGCCGAGCCAACGCGATCGCGCGCGGTGAGTCTACTTTGATCCTCGCGCCGACGGGCACCGGCAAAACCTTGGCCGCATTCTTGTGGTGCATCAATCGCATCAATTTCGCACCAGCGCCTGCGCCAACCAAGCGATGCCGCATTCTGTACATCTCTCCAATCAAAGCGCTCGCGGTGGATGTTGAACGCAATTTGCCAGCTCCGCTGGTTGGCATTGCGCAGGCAGCCCAGCGACTCGGCGAGCCATTTCACGAACCATCGGTTTCGCGCTCGCGGGGATCTCCGGGTTGGCGTAGCTTTGCTGAACGCAATCGATCATGGCGGGCTTGGGAAATGTTTTTAGGTCGGAAGTATGCTTCGCTTGCGGAGTCAATCCGTTCCGACGGATGGCTGGCTTGCGCGCTGAAGAAGGGGAATGCCTGGTGAACACCTCAGAAAGTTTTTGCTGGCGAATGTCACCGAAACGTGCCGCAGATAGGAAGAGAAGTCTGCTCGGCGACGACTGCTTGCACATTAGTTCGCCGGCTCGGCGAGCGCCTTGATTTGATCAGTAATCTGCCGACGCCGGGTCTGGCGCTCCTCGAACTCAGCGATCTCACGTTTCGTCCTCGACCCTTCGTCATATTTTTGATCCAAGTCTCTGAGTAAGGCTAGCTCTTTTAGGAGATCCATCATTACATCCGACGGCTTTGCGCTCATTGGGTCAACCTTCTTTCCAGTTCTGGAACCAGTACCAGAGAATAGGATGCTTTTGCAAAAATGTGAACGTTTTTGCGACCGACAATTTTAAGCTGCCGTCGGTAGCAGCCGCTCCACGTCGAGTGCTTAACAAACCTCGAATCATGCCATTCGCACTGCGTTGTGAGTTACGATTCGCTTAAGAAGCGCCGCTATTTCATGGGTGCCACGTACGGAATATAGTGAGCGAACAGCCAGCACAGAAAAAATACAACCGGTACGTGAACGATCAGTTGCAGCACTCCGTATCCCACGATGTCCCTGGCTTTCAATTTCAATATCCCCAGCAGGGGTAGCATCCAAAACGGATTGACAAGATTGGGCAGCGCTTCCGAGGCGTTGTAGATCTGCACCACCCAACCCAGATGGACCCGGTGCAAATTCGCGGCCTGCAGGACATATGGTGCCTCGATCACCCACTTGCTGCCACCAGACGGGATGAACACGCCCAGGACTGCGGAATACATCGCGACCAACAAGGGATAAGTGTTGTGGGTGCTGATGGAAGCGAAAAGTTTCGCGAGTGCATCCGCGATCCCTGTTCCCACGATCATTCCGAAGATCACCGCATAGAACGGAAATTGAATCAGGACTCCACCGGTCGAGGGAACGCAATCCGCTACGGCGCGCATAAAGCGCTTCGGACGCCAGTGCAACAAAAGCCCAGCGGTGATGAACATCAGGTTGTAGGTATTGAGGTCAAGCGCGGCGAGCGCACCTTGTGGTGAGGTGCGAAAAACATCCACAAGATACCACGATAGCAGCAGGACAACTAGGATGGTTAGCAGCGGACTATATTCCAGCCACTCGCCTGGTTTGCTCCTCACTTCGAGGCTGGAGCGAATCGGTTCGTAATGGATGCCGTAGGATTCGGCCGTTCTGGCGTTTTCGGGCGACGGCGTGGAAAAGTAAGCAATCAGCACCGATAGAGTGATGAGGATGACGGTGGTCGCGATGCTTTGCCACAGAAATAGAGTTTGGGTAAGCGGGATCAGACCACTGATGGCGAATAGTGACGGCGGCATGGCGGACTTGGTCGTCATCAGCATGGCAGCGGAAGAGGACAGCCCCATCGCCCAAACCGCTCCCAGCCCGAGATAGGCAGCAGCTCCCGCAGCGCGGTAATCCAGACCTTTGACACGATGGGCCAGTTCGCGAACGAAGAGTCCGCTGAATATCAGACTCAGGCCCCAAGAGATCAAAGAGGTCAGCATCGATAGCAGAGCCACCAGCGCAACCGCGCCTCGCGGCGTCTCTGGAATTCCTGCCAGAGCTCGAATCGCGCGGTAAACGATTGGCGTCGAGGCGACCACGTATCCACCTATGATGATCATCACCATCTGCATGGTGAAAGGCACCAGGGACCAGAAATTCTTTCCGCCCTGGACCGCCAGTTTGGCGGGACTCTGATGAAGCAAGAGGCCAACTACAAAAACCACCACGATGCCCAGGAGCGCAAAAATCAATGGATCTGGAAACCACCGCTCACTCCAGTTGGCGAGTCCCAGGCCAAACCGGACAAGACGCTGTTCCTGCGTTACCGCGGGTTTCTGTGGTGACATGTGCATACCATCCTCTCGGCAGCGGAAGTTTGCGCGCTGAATCGTTCTCACGGCGTCCAGAAGACAGCCGGGCTGTCGTCTTTAATTCTGAGCCCGGCTCTTTGCCCGACATTGTAGCGTGTATTTTCGACCATACCAGCCGTTGTGCTCCATTTCCTATGGGTGTAGGATGCGGTCGAATCGCGTTGGCGGCGTCAGGCCGCTATTTGCTTAGCTGGAGCGAGCGATGAATACCTTCCCGGTTTTGTTGGGCGCGCTATGTGTGTACGTCCTTGCCTATCGCTATTACAGCGCATTTATCGCGGCAAAGGCCCTGGCGCTGGACGATCGGCGCATCACTCCGGCGCACACCTACGCAGATGGACATAACTACGTCGCGTCGCCACGATGGGTACTGTTCGGACATCACTTCGCGGCCATTGCGGGCGCCGGTCCGCTGGTGGGGCCGACCCTAGCGGCGCAGTTCGGGTTTGCGCCGGGCTTCCTGTGGATATTGATCGGCGCAGTCCTGGCCGGCTGCGTTCAGGACTTCGCCGTGCTGGTGGCTTCTGTGCGCCATCGCGGGCGATCGTTAGCGGACGTGGCCCGCACCGAAATCAGCCCTTTCGCGGGTCTGATCGCAATGATCGCCGTGCTCTTTATTCTTCT
>Ga0182018_10002331_pt1 | contig 19280 bp, 12 predicted proteins | sample 812P2MmetaG_FD_120490 | JGI IMG/M metagenome (GOLD analysis project Ga0182018, IMG submission 120490) | Permafrost microbial communities from Stordalen Mire, Sweden - 812P2M metaG | ecosystem: Environmental > Terrestrial > Soil > Wetlands > Permafrost | place: Sweden: Stordalen | collected... | reverse complement strand
GCCGCCCATGGCGTCGATGGCGGCCTTTGTGTACTTTTGGTCGTCGGCGTAGGAGGTCTCCGGGGGCTGCGCCACAGACACCGTGTAGCCATCCTGCTCGAGGATTTTCGCGACGGCTTCCCAGCCGGAGCCGTCGGCGAATGCACCGTGCACCAAGACCACGTTCTTGATGCCAGTCGGCGCCGCTGCGACGTTCTGGCTGTTCCCCAACAGCAGACCCGTGGCGATCAGCGCGGCGGTGAGCGTAGGAACACCATAGAGCTTTTTCATGACCATTCTCCTCTCCAGTACTCGCTTCAATGATTTATCTAGGTTCGATGTCTTTGCATTTAATGGGACAAGTCATTACAACCGCGTGGAGGAAGAGTATTCCTGGGACAATCCATTTACGTGCCTCGGTCGAAGCATCTTGCGATGGCTAAGTCGAGGTCTTGTGCAATGCCTCGGCCGAGGCATTGCGTGCTCGTTCCGATGAGCCTAGTGGTACTGCTACTGAATCATCGTTGGGAATCAGGACGTGTGCGACGCTACGGCTGGTGTCTCTCGGAGTCGGGAATGATGATTTCACGACGGCCAAAAAGACGCGCATCCAGTGAAAATGCGCCAGGACCAAGCAGCACAAGCGCAATACAGACGATGGCAAGGTTTAGATGGGCCATGAAGCTTGCGAGCGTTGGGGGTTGGCTCGCCGGTAGCTGTACTAAGCTTATTGTCATGTTTTCGACGACGGTCAATCCGCAGCAGATCGGTGTAAGAAATCCCATCAGGATCGAACCGCCAGTCACAACCGCAAGACCACCAAGACACCAAGAAGAAGCACTCTGGTGATTTTGGGAGGACAAGATAACAAGACCCTCAGCGGCTGCATTTAGCGCAACAAGGAACCTGAGGAGAAGAAGGCCTCCTCCGGGGAACCCATTTGGAAACGCTGAGAATAGCCTTTGCAGCGGACACCTCCCGTCTGACAGGCGTCACGGCAACTTTAATCTACTTGAGTAATGCAAAGATGTGATGCCTCGAAAGGGGCATTTTTTTGGCGCGCCAAGGTGACGCCGCGAATAGAGTCTAACCTAAAGACGAATGATGCCACGCCGGAATCCTATTGTGGCGGCCTCCGTCCGATCGGAAGCGCCGAGTTTCTCCAGGATATGCTTGACGTGGTTCTTCACCGTTTCCTCGCTGATAAACAGAAGAACTGCTATCTCTCCGTTCTTTTTGCCGATGGCAATCTTTTCGAGAACCTGGATCTCGCGTCCGCTCAGCGATTCGTTCCCCATATGCTCGGCGAGTTGCGCAGCCACTTCAGGGGGCACCTGTCTCTTGCCTGCGTGGACCTTCCGAATCGCTTCCAGAATTTGCTTTCGGGGAAGAGTCTTCAAGAGATAGCTTTGTGCTCCAGCATCGAAAGCGCGCCGGATTTCTGCGTCGCCTTCGAAGGTAGTCAACACAATCACGCGGGCGCTAGGGGATTTAGCACGAATCGCAACGAGAGCCTCGATCCCGCTCATGTCAGGAAGCCGAAGATCCATTAAAGTGACGTCGGGTTGAAGCTCCTGGAACAGATGGATAGCTTCGCGACCAGTGGAGGCTTCACCCGCCACATCTATGTCCGATTCGTGCCGAAGGACGGCGACAATGCCGACTCTCATCAACGGATGGTCGTCGACGCACAAAACACGAATCTTACTTTCTGCGTTCACTTTATGAGTCCCGTGTCGTCCTTCTGCCGCCGAACCCTTCTCGCCCAAGCCAACTGAGCCACCGGGGCGTCGAGTTGCTCGAATCGCTTTCAAATGCAATGTGACCAGGAACCACCAGTTCGATTTCAGTTCCTGCGGCTGCTCTGCTCCACAGTTTGAGAGTGGCCCCGACTCGTTGAGAACGTTCGCGCATCCCTGTCAGACCCCAGTGACCCTCCCGACCGCCCTGAAGAATCGAGGAGTCAATCCCCCGGCCATCGTCCCTCACAATTAAACTCAAGTGCGTTCTCGCGTATTGTAGTTCGACTTCGATCGTCACTGCCTCAGAATGGACGTAAGCGTTTAAAATTGCCTCCCGCCCGATGCGGTAAATTTCGTTCCGGACCTCCGCTTTGACGGCACGCGCCGTTCCCTGCGCAATGACCCCGAACACGATTGTGTCCTTGTGAGGGAACTCCTTTCTTATGCGCTGAAATGCCGTAGCCAAATCATTGTTTTCGGCATCCTGGAATCGTAACCCTTGGAGTGCCATCCGGCCTTCCTCTGTCACCTGTCGCAATGTTGCGAGCACGCGTTGGACAAGGCCTCTGACCGGTGAATCCTTGGGCAATTCGTCTTCGGCCAGATCGAGCTGCATCAACGCGCTCAAAATTCCTTGCAAAAGGGTGTCATGCAGTTCACGCGCGATTCGCTCCCGCTCGTCTAAGCGCTCAATGAGTCTCGCGCGGATATTCTCCGCGACGATCTGCATTCGGCGTCGAATCACCCATGCAATAACCGCGAGCGCGGCTATTATCGATGCTGTCTTCAACCACCATGTCTGGTACAACGCTGGCTCGATGGCGAATTCGAGCGAGGCCCCCGATGAGTTCCAGACTCCATCGTTATTCGACGCAATCACGTGAAATCGATATCGTCCTGGACGCAGGTCGGTGTAGAACGCCTGACGCCGGGAACCTGGATCCTGCCAATCCTTGTCTCTGCCCTCAAGGCGATAGCGAAACTGAACCTTCTGCGGCACCACAAAACTCAAGCCGGTGTAGTCTATTTCGAGATCGTGGGCGAGAGGCGGAAGTCGGAGAGCTTGCTGAAGCGGATAGCTCTTTCTGTCGACGATAAGACTCTCGATATGTACCGGAGGCGCAAGATCGTTCCTCGGGAGATTCTTCGGGTCGATCAGTTGAGCCACGGTCCCGTTGACGAACCATAATTTCCCGTCCGGGGCTTCGGACGCTCTTGGGGTGAATGACGTCGAAGCTGCCTGAACGCCATCAAAACTGTCGAACAAACTGTACTGCAACTTGGCTCTCGGATCTTTCCACCATCGTTGCAACTCTCTATTGTCTAGCGCAATTAGCCCGCATGACGAATACAGCCAAAGCGTTTCTTGTTTGTCCACAATGAAAGTGAATGAGGTGTCGCATGGAAGGCCATTTTGCAACTGCAAACTTTGCGGTCTCCCATTTTGCCAACCTGTCAACGGCCCGGAGGAGAGGATAAGGAGTTGATTGTCGGGAGTCTGATGGAGCTGAAAAATGGGGCCATTCGCCTTGGGCGTAGCCATCTTCAACAGTCCGTCTCTATAGGCGGCGGTGTCGCCGCTACGGAAGCCCATTGTTATGCCACCGACAGGATTGGGCATGATCGATGAAATATATGACCCTACCGGGCCAACAGCCTCCTCCTGTGCAGTAAATCCATGGACGTGGAGAAGCCGAGACGACGCTGGCGCCGGTATTCCCCACGCATCACCACTCCGATCTTCGATCAGCACTTGAAGCGTTCCAACCGGGCTGCCATCACTGCGCGAAATTCTATGGAACTTTCCTCCATCACGAACCGAGAGTGTGTTGTCGGCGCCTACCCACAGGCGGCCTAAATGGTCTTCGAGCAAGACCGTGACGCGCCTGCCGGGTAGTCCCTGATCTTCTCTAATGGATGAGAACGACCCCTCGTGAATTTCATCCAGCGCATCATGGTTGCCGACCCAGACGGTACCATCGGCTCCGGCGAGGACTGAGCCGGCATAGTCAGAACTTAGACCTTCTCGACTTGAGAACGTGAGAACTTTTGGAACTCTGAAGCGATCTAGGCCCCCGGACGTGACGACCCAAACGTTGTTCTCCCGATCCTCGTAAATGGCGTTGATAACGTTGCTCGACAAACCATCTGAACTGCGGAAATAGTCGATTCTCCCTTCTCGAATCACACAGAGTCCCTGACTCACCGTTCCAATCCAAAGCGACCCAGAGCGATCGCTCAGCATATTATTGATTTGAAGCGCGCTTCCGTCGAAGCCATCCCTCGTGAATGAGCTCCAATGACTCCCTTCGAATTGTTGTAGTCCCAAGTTCGGTCCGGACTGTACCATTCCGATCAACATGGATCCGTTTGGGCCATCTGCAAATGCGCCCACTCCGCCCAGTTGTTCCAGCGCCTTCAAAGCGGGTGGAATGAACGTCTCGAACGAACCCGGCTTGCCTCGGGCCAAGCCTCCACTGCCGCCCAGCCATAGAGTTCCGGCCACGTCGCGGAATAGTGCTCCCGCGTAAGGAATCGAGATACCGTCTCGATTGCCGAAACATTTAACCCGATCGTCGGACACGTGGCATAGGGGACCTCGTCCGTCCTGCGTTCGGGAGCGTGTAACCCAAACTCCTCCGGCAGGGTCCTCAAGGATCGCGTTGATTCTTGCGTCAAGGTTTGGATAGCTGGAGAGTTTTCCATCCTTCAAGCGCATCAAGTCGGACGCCCCAATCCACAGACTCCCGTCTCGGCTCGCGCTTAGCGAATAGACGCTTTTGGATACGGGTGGTCCTTCAGGTGGGGGGGTCCACGGAACGAACCGGACTCCATCGAAGCGCACCAGACCCGAGCTGGTTCCGATCCAGAGATACCCGTCCGCCGTTTGCACAATGGCAGTCGGAATTCCGTTGAATACTCCATCCTGGAGCCGCCATGATGTATGGGCATATTGCGACGTTCGAAGAGTCGGGTCGAGAGCCAGGACAACTGTCGAATTCAAGACGATAGCCAGCAAGAGGACGAGTCGACTCACAAACAAGACCTTTGCAATAGACATAGGCACGCCTTGCTTTCATCCCCAATACCATGCGGTATGCCAAAGAATAGCGCTACGCGCGCTTCTTAGGTTTGGTGGATTAAATGGGATTCTGGCGTCTCAGAATAGACCCAGAACTAGGTGTATCGCATTAAAGTGAGCCGATGGAAGGAGCTGTTGACAGCCCAGCCTGGACGCTCAGACCGGGCGCGCCGCCCAATCATTGCACTTGCCCTTCGGATTGGCGGGACCGTCGAATATTTCGCACGCGCCGCAAGCTGAGGGTTCGGCTCCAGTGGTGAAATATCGGCAACCGCTGCAAGACTTACTGGGATCCGGCGACTTCTCAGTGTAGTTGTCCAATTCCCGTTGCCGTTTCTCGGCCTGGCTAAGGGCGCTGGGATTGGCGCAGACGAAATCCTTCTTGTCTTTTCCGTGCCCAACTGAGATCCAGCTCGCCACACCGGACAGGAGGCAAGCCGTCAGCCGCCGCAAAGTGGCGCGACGTCCGGTTGACCGCGCTCTCTCGGCTTGGCCGACCATCAGGATTGGCCGAATCATCAGGACTATTTGAGGGCGGCTTGCGCCTCGGTGGCCGCTTTTTTTGCCGTAGTCAGGTCGTCGGATTTCAACCCTGCCTCTGCTTTTGCGAGCGCTGCGGTCAGTTTGGCCTTCGTCGCTGAGTCGGCCGTATCAGGAATCGCCCCATCCCCGAGCTTCTGACATGGATTTGCCTCCTTGGCATCAAATCCTTGCCCTTTGGATCCCACCAAACAGTTGACAGTGTGGTGTAGATGCATGTGGACCTGTTCGATGGTCGCCGCCTGGGCTGCCAGACCCGCGTGCACTGCGCTAGTAGCCGCTTCCTGAGCAGGATCTGCCGCTAGCGTGGAGGCAGGTAGGGCAATGACGATAACGGTGATGACACCCACCAGGGGCAGATGAGCCGTGAACCTTGGATGTTGCAGCATGTCATGACGTCCTTATGTGGCGGGAGGATTTGGATACAGCGGCTCATACTCTTCGGAACGCAAAAGGACCCGATTAGCGCCGCTTCTGATCAACGACTGCACAAGATGAGCGCCTCATTATCGTCACAATAGCCGCAACGGCAAGTGACGCGCGCAATGTGGCGACCTTCGGGCATTTGCCGCGAAGGGTAGGGGGCGATTGCGGAATTGGTCCATCCAGCACCGAGGATGGCGAGATACTGTATGGCAGCGCAGCAGAAGTCGGCAGTACACTTCATCCATGCCGACCTTGGATTAATTCGCTTGCCTAAGCTGATCCAAAGTGACTGAATGGCTTACGAGTAGCGGCTATTCGTTGGAAATGGTAGTCGCGAAACGGTTAGAAGAAATGGGTTTTGATGTAGTCCAATCTGATTACTTTCTCGACTCGGAAACCACAAAGTCGCGGCGTATCCTGCTGGAGTGAGCGACCAGCAGCTAGCGCATCGCCGATTCGCTTGTAGAAGTCAGCGTCCTCGGGGACATGGTCATCAAGGCCGTGAGCGAACAGGGGGTGCGGCTCAATATCCAGAAGGCGACGCTGCGGGACTGGCGACGCGAATTTGCACGGCACTTGCGCGAACAGGGCGTGGCGGCGAATGCAACGGACCGTCAGGCGGCCTCCCTGCACTTTGGCACTCCTCGCCACTCTTGGCCACACTTTGGCCGAGTGCGTAACCCCTTGATTCCCCAGCTATCAGGCATCGGTTGGCTTGCGGCCAAGTGTGCGCAGGAGTGTCGTGCGGAGTTAGTCACTGCACTGAATTTTCACGGAATGACCAACGGAATTTCGCTCTTGACGTGCATTTGGTCGGAGCCGATTGCGCGCAATTCCGTGCACTGAGCGTGACCAACGGATTTTCAGTTTAGCCCCCGAATATCTCGTTAAGGAGTGATGCATAGCTCCAGGAGATCAGCGATCTAATTTCGCACTATGCGCCAGCAACAGAAAGCGCTAAACCTGGTTTGCTTCCTCACGGTGATTTTGGCGCCCCAGTTGAGCTCTAAATACCAAATACAAGGCGGCGGTAACAGTCAACTGCATAGGGTCAAAACCCAATCCGGCAGCAGGCGGCCAACAGCGGCCCGTCACTCAGTCCTTTCGATTTTCCACATAGCGGTCGCTCACCCCGCAAGCTATTAGCTTGCGGGGTACTCGCAGAGCCTGGCTCAGACAGCAAGGCGCGAATTGGCTGCGGCGTTGCTTCACGGGTAACATTCATCGAACAGGGTGGATGACGCTCTCAGAAAAGCTCCTCACCCTACACGTCAACCAATAAAACCCTGGATCACGTCCTTTGACGGAGACTTCGCCCGCTGTATTCCTCAGCTACGCCTCGCAGGATGCGGAGGCGGCCCAGCGCATTTGCCAGGCCCTGCGCGCCGCCGGTATCGAGGTTTGGTTCGATAGGAGCGAGTTACGGGGCGGGGATGCGTGGGACCGATCCATCCGCCAGCAGATCCGCGACTGCGCGCTGTTCGTCCCGGTGATCTCGGCTCACACCGACGCAAGGCGAGAAGGCTACTTTCGTCTGGAATGGAAGCTGGCGGTGGATCGGACGCACACCATGTCCGATCGCGCACCGTTCCTGGTTCCGGCTGTCATTGACGACACGAGTGATTCGCGGGCAGACGTGCCTGACCGCTTTCGCGAGCTGCAGTGGACACGCCTGCCGGGCGGAGAGACGTCGCTGGCCTTCGTCGACCGGGTCAGGCGGCTGCTCTCGCCCGATAGTTCTGCTGCGGCGGATCCCGCCCGCTCAGCCGACAGCGCTGTCGTGAGTGGTGCGCTGGCCCCGCGCAGGCTTATCCGTCGGCGGACGGGAGCGCTGTACGTCGCGGTCGCGGCGGCGGCCGGCGTGCTCGCGCTTGGGTATTTCGCGGTCGAGAGGCTCAAAGGATCCTCGGTCCGCGCTCCGGTCGCGGCCTCCATTGCAGTGCTGCCGCTCTCGAATGAGAGCGGGGAGGCGAACCAGCAGTATTTCTCCGATGGGATCTCCGAGGACCTGATCACGGCGCTCTCGCAGTTCTCAGGGTTGAAGGTGATCGGGCGTACTTCGGCGTTTCAGTTTCGCGACTCGAAGGAGGACAGCCGAAGCATCGGTGCGAAGCTGGGCGTTGCGCACCTTCTGGAGGGGAGCGTGCGGCGCTCCGCGGAGATGGTGCGGGTGAGTGCCGAGCTTATTGATACGGCAGACGGCACCACCCAGTGGTCCGAAAGGTACGACCGTCCGTATAAGGATCTCTTTGCACTCCAGGACGAGATCACGCATGCGGTGGCGCAGGCGCTGCGGTCAAAGCTGTTGCCCGGCGAGCACGCGGCGGCGCAGAGCGATCGTCCCCCAGGCGGGGGCCTAGCGGCTTACAACGCGATGCTGCAGGGGCGATTCTATATAGAGCGTGTCCAAGAAGCCGATTTGCACAAAGCAATCGACTACTTTACTCAGGCGACAGCGCTCGATCCGCGATATGCGGTTGCTTGGAGCGGGCTGTCGGAGGCCTGGACCGATCTTGGTCAGGTGTTCCTTCAGGGCGCTGAGGCGCGGGATGCATTTGCCAAAGCCCACGACGCGGCCGATCGTGCACTCGCCCTCTCGCCAGAGCTTGCAGCGGCGCATCTTGCTCGCGGATACGTGCTTCGGACTGGCGACTTTGACTGGGGAGGAGCGGAGGCGGAATTTCGCCGCGCATTAGCCCTATCGCCTAATGACGCCTGGGCCAAGTACTTCCTCGGCAGGCAGCTCGCAATCTTCGGTGAGCTGGAGCCTGCGATCGAGCTCCAACGGGAGGTCATAGCTATCGAGCCTCTGCGGGCCACGTGGTACGACTGGCTCGGCAACTATCTGCTAGGACTCAACCGACTCGATGAGGCCGAGCGTGCAATCCGCCGGGCTAATGAGCTGCAGCCCGGCATGACAGGCAGTAATTTCGCGCTGACGATCATCGAGATCCAACGCGGTCATGCGCAGGCTGCGCTCGCAGCGGCGCAGCAGGAGCCTCCTTCGGGGGGCTGGCAGGACATCGCGCTCGCGCTCGCTCGGCAGATTGGGCCTGACCGCAGCGCGGCCGATGCGGCGCTCAATCTCCTGATCGACAAGGAGGCGAAGGGCGCTGCGTACCAGATCGCCGAAGCCTACGCGCTGCGAAACGATGCTAAGGCCGCCTTCGAGTGGCTCGATCGGGCTTGGAGCAACCGTGATCCGGGTATCCAAGGCGTCCTCTCCGACCCTATCCTCCTACGCTACAAAAACGATCCGCGCTTCGCCGCGTTCTGCCGCAAGGTCGGCCTGCCCGTGCCGGGTGAGGTTAGGCAGCACACGTGACGAACTTCGGGTAACTGCATGGCGAACACGCCCTCTCTTCGCTCTTCGCCGACTGTGGACGATGTACAAACGACTCGCCAAAAGCGACGGCTCTCACTCCAAACACGATTTGCTCGTGGCTCAAGCGGCCTTTTACGCGGGCGCACGCGGCATTGTCAGAGTGTTAGCGCTGGGCGGGACTAACTACATCTCAAGCAAGTGCTATGAGAGATGGGGGAGACCTCAATCTATTTGGGGAAGCCGGCGGTGTCGCGCCGCGTGCAGGCCCTGGCCGAAAGGGCGCCTCCCGGCCAACTGCGGCCATTGACCATGCCGGAGTGCCTGCCGGTAAGCGGCCGTTCACCTTCTGCAGACGTGTGGTGCTAAATAGTGGTAGCCGATTTTGCCCTCGAGAAACTCCTAGCGCCGCTGCACCCTCAGGCACCACCGGGGTAGCCTATCCGGTGTTCATGTTCACGGTGACGAGCGGCGGCACGGCACCTTTCACGTGGTCGGAAACGGGAGCCCTGCCTCCCGGCCTGTCATTGAGCTTGAGCGGGCAACTTTCGGGTACGCCGCGCAGGCCGTACAATTGCCTACGGAAAACGGTCGCGTTCTCAACTCTAAGAACTAGGAGCGTTGCCCATGCTGCGTCCGCTCACCTGCTGGTGCGTTCGCTACGCCGAGCGCTACATCCCGAATCCCTTTCTCTACGCCGTCATCCTCACCTTTATCACGGTGGCGGCCGCGCTGCTGTGGACCGCGAGCAACGCGGGGCAGGTGGTCGACGCCTGGTACAAGGGCATCTGGGAGATCCTCGCCTTTGCGCTGCAGATGGCGTTGGTACTGGTCACCGGCGTAACCCTCGCCGATACACCGGTGGTGAAGAACCTGCTGCGCAAGCTCGCCGCGGTGCCTGCCGGACAGACCGGAGCCGCTATCACCGTGTTCTTCGCCGGGGCGATCGGCTCCTGGCTCAACTGGGGGTTCGGGCTCGTGGTCGGGGCGCTGGTGGCGCGCGAGATCGCCAAGCGCCTGAAGGACGTCGACTTCAGCTTCCTGGTCGCGGCCGCCTACATGGGTATGATGGTGTGGGCCTCGGGTCTGTCGAGTTCGATCGCGCTCGCGACCGCCACTCCGGGGAGCGCCCTCAACATCGTGGAGAAGGTCACCGGCAAAGTCGCAGGGTTCGATCGGACCATCTTCACCGCCTATAACCTCGTGCCGGTTGTGCTGCTCCTGATTCTGATCCCGCTGGCGCTGCGCTTCATGGGGCCGGATTTAAAGGAGATGAAGCGGGTGGATCCCAACGCGCTCATCGCCCAGGACGAGGTGAGCATACCGCCCGAGCGCACACGCACGTTCGCGACGATGCTCGAGCACGCCTGGCCGCTGAGCCTCCTGCTCGTGCTGATGGGGCTCTTTTACGAGTATCACACCATCAAGCACAAGGGCTTTCACCTCGATATCAACGGCTTCATTTTCATCGTACTGATGCTCGGGCTGCTGTTTCACTGGCGCCCGATCCGCTACGTGCGTTCCTTTGAGACGAGCGCGCGCACCGTAGGCCCGATCCTGCTGCAGTTTCCGCTGTATGGCGGGATCATGGGGATCATGACCGGTACGGGGCTCGCAGCGATCATCGCGCAGCGCTTCGTCGATTTCTCCAGCGCCCATACGTTACCGTTCTGGACCTTCATCTCCTCGAACATCATCAGCCTGTTCGTGCCTTCCGGCGGGGGTCACTGGGCCGTTCAGGGCCCCTTCATGGTGCCCGCGGCGGTGAAGCTGAACGTCGACCCGGCGCTCGTCGCCATGGCGACCGCGATGGGCGAGCAGACCGCGAACATGATCCAGCCGTTCTGGGCGTTGCCGCTGCTCGCGATCGCGCGACTCGGTATCAAAGACATCATGGGCTACTGCGTGATCGCGCTGGTCATCGGGCTCATCGTCTTTGGCGGCGCGTTACTGGTATTTTCCTGAGGCCGGAGATAGGCTCTGATTGTTACGTTCATCGCCACAATAACCGCAAAGCGCGTCACGGCCAACTGAGGCCACTTCCGCTCATCCGTACTCGGTGTGGAGTACGGAGGATTTCCGGCCACTGCCGGTTGGCCATGCGAATCGCCCGAATGACGCCGCTCCCAATTTCGTATCGTGCTTGAATGTTCAGAATGGTGTGCGGGATTGAGAAATAGGGTCAGCTTGGGAAAAAAATGCTGCCTTACGCTGATGCTTAATTCGCGAGCCCATACGCGATGTCAGTGAAGATAATAATTCGACTGCCGGGAAGCCGACGCTCGCGACCGTCAACAACGGGTCAACAAGCGACCTTTGCCGACGCCTCTCCGGTTTGAGCTGAATGTCTGGAATCGGGTGGCCAATCAGGCGCTTCCCGGCCAACTGCGGTCAATACAATGTGACGAACTGCTTGGCGGAAAGCAGACGTTCAACAATCGTGTTCGAGGGAATCGCCTTCTCGCTCATGCGCAAGACCTTCCTCAGTATCGGCCGCCGCGATTCGAGAACTCGTGCAAAATGACGTTTGCAGGGATGATCACCCTGCGCTGCGCAATTTCCGAGTGATCGCCGCATCGGCGCTTCAAGAATCCGTGCAAGAGGAGTGCTCATTTATGACCGTGCAGCCATTCGCTAAAACCGCAGCCTGACGTGGACGTGCTTTGGATTCGGGCTGTCTTCACTTTTCGCGGGTTACTCGACGTTTTCGATCTTCACCACAGTGCCCCTCATCTGGGGGTCGTTAGGATCCTTCACAACTGTCACATATAGGTCCTTCTCACCTTCGCCAAATGCCACGTTGGTAGTGCCATCACCCGCCGCGATCTCAAACACGTGCAAAAGCTTACCCTCGGGAGAGATCTTTAGTATTTTCCCACCGAACCACTGGGCGGTGTAAATATTACCTCTGGTGTCAATCTTCATGCTGTCTGGCCCAATAAACCAGGAATCAACTTTGTTCTTCACCAGGACATTCAGCAGAGCAAAATTTGTTCTGTTGGTCAATGAACCGTCCTTATTGATGGTGTACTTGTTGATGTGGTTCCCGACGGTTTCGCTGACGTAGAGGATCTTCTGGTCCGGAGATACGCCTATGCCATTGGCGTAGTTGAGCCCATCCGCGACCTCGACCCACGCTTGGCTGCCAGGGGCCAGATACAGAACCTTGCCGATGATCGAAGTCGGCGGATCGGTGTTCGGGCCATCCATGGTGGCGTACGCGCTGCCATTGGCCGTCACGACGATGTCATTGATGCCGGCGTCAAACGTCCTTCCCTTACTGTCGGCGTCCCAGCGCCTTAACTGCTTTCCCGTCATGTCCAATTCGAGAATTGCGCCATGGGTGTCACACGCGACCAGGAACGTCTTGCGCTTGGTAAGCGCCAAGCCATTGTGGCCGCAGCCGGGAGTGTGATTCAAAACAACTGTTGTCTTGCCGTCCCATTTTGACAGCGTATCGGAGATCCACCCCACAAAGTAGAGGTTACCGCCGAGGTACAACGGACCCTCGGGTCCACGGACGTCAGTGACGAGAGTCACTTGGCCAGCCGTGGCGGTCGTAGCAGCCCACCAAGCCAAAGCGACGATACTGCTGATCTTACTTTTCTTCACGTTAGCTCCTTTCCGTATCCGCCAAAACCGACACATGGAAGCAGCAATCTGCAATTGATATGGGAAGCGCGTAGTCCCCTATCATACAGACTCGTCTTCATTCTTCCGTATTCAGCGCAGTTGGCGGTAAGTGAAGGGGTGAGGGGAGAAGCGCCCATGCCTAACGGCGCGCCAGCTCTTAAGCCGACGTTCAGGGGAGTGTTACGCGGGACGTTGATTTCACGCCGGCTTACCCGGCGCAATGTAAGGTGGACTGCTAGACTGCGAAGCAACACCGTTCATTGTTGGGGGCGCGATGCTTCGAACCATCCAAACGTCTATCCTCATAGCTACCTTAGCGAGTCCATTGCCCGGGATGGCGGAAACACCGCCCAATTCCCCCACTCACGATATCGTCCTGCGTAGCGGGATGGTCTACGACGGGTCTGGTAACGCGCCATTTCCTGGGGAGGTCGCTGTAGACGGCGACCGCATCGTCTACGTTGGGCCGGCGCGCGGACTAATCGGCCGTCGCGAAATCGATGTCCACGGACAAGCAATCGCGCCTGGGTTCATCAACATGTTGGCTCACCCCGAAGAATCTTTATTGGTTGACGGGCGCGCATTGAGCGACCTCACGCAGGGCGTAACGTTAGAGGTCATGGGTGAGTTCTCGATGGGGCCATTGAGCCAGAAGATGAAACAGCAGATGCTGGAACGGGAAGGGGACATCAAATACAACGTAACCTGGACCACGCTGGGCGAGTATCTGTCACTGCTGGAACGCAGAGGCATTGCACCGAATGTTGCTTCGTTCGTCGGAGCGCCGACCGTCAGAACTTATGTACTCGGCGAGGGGGACGTGCAGCCCACGCCCAATCAGCTTGCGAAGATGCGTTCACTGGTGCACGGGGCCATGGAAGAAGGTGCACTCGGCGTCACGACGATGCTTATTTACGCGCCTGCTACGTATGCGCATACGCCCGAGTTAATCGTGCTTGCGCAGGAGTCTGCTCGATGCGGCGGAATCTACACAGTGCATATGCGCAGCGAAGGAGACCGTATTGAGTCGGCGCTGCAGGAAACCATCGAGATCGCCAAGGCAAGCGGCGCACCGGCGGAAATTTATCATCTAAAGGAGTCTGGCAAAGACAACTGGGGAAAGATCGATACGGTGATCTCTACCATCGAAGGCGCGCGTGCAGCGGGCGTGCGCATTTCCGCCAACATGTATCCGTACACGGCTGGTGCAACCGGCTTAGATGCTGCGATGCCGTCGTGGGTGCAGGACGGGGGATTGGAGGCTTGGATTAAGCGCCTAAAGGATCCGGCGATTCGATCGAAAGTGATTGCGGAGATGCGCGAAGCGCACCCCGGAACCTGGGAAAACTTGTACGGCGCGGCGGGACCTGAGGGTATGCTGCTATTGCAATTTAAGAACCCGCAACTGAAGCCACTGACCGGCAAGACGCTGGCGGAGGTCGCCAAAGCACGAGGAGTTTCTCCCGAGGATGCGGCGATTGATCTCGTAATCGAGGATGGTACCCGCGTCGGTGTCGCATATTTCTTGATGAGCGAGGACAACGTGCGTCGGCAGGTATCGTTGCCATGGGTGAGTTTTGGGTCGGACGAACAGGGCGACGCACCCGAGGGAGTGTTCCTATTGTCCGCGGCACACCCGCGTGCCTACGGCACATTTTCTCGGGTATTCGCCAAGTATGTCCGCGAGGATCACGCGCTGGGTACCGCCGAAGCGGTACGCAAAATGACGACTCTACCGGCGAGCAATCTGTCGCTCAACGATCGTGGGCGGCTGCAGCCTGGCGCGTTCGCGGATATCGTGGTCTTCGACCCGGACTCGATACAGGATCACGCAACTTACAAGGATTCGCATCGACTCAGTACTGGAGTTAGCTATGTCATCGTAAACGGCAAACTGGCATTGGACGATGGCCATGCTACAGGTGCGGCGACGGGCCGCGTGGTCAGAGGGCGCGGGTGGACCGGGGCAGCCGGCGGCGGGTGTCGTCAATCGGCTAGCGATTGGACCTGGCCCAGATAGGCTCCTACCCAAGTACTACAGGCGATGGCTCATAGGGTTGGGCTCCGTTTAATCGTCCTGGAGCTGCCGTTCGTGACCGGCGGCTCCGGGTCAACAAGCGACCTTTACCAATGCCTTTCCGGTTTCCGAGCTGAACGTCTGGAATCGGATGGCCAATCAGGCGCTTCCCGGCCAACTCCAGCCATTGACCATGCCGGAGTGCCTGCCGGTAAGCGGACGTTCACGGCCCGCGCATGTGCAGCATCTCCCCTCGTCTGCGACGCTCGCGCCGGTTTTTCCTTAACTCAACTTGACCAATCCTTCCCTAGAGAGATTCCCCAAAGGTCGAAGGAAAGGGCGTTCGCAGTCCTGCACACAACGAGATTCAAGAGCCCGTTTCGGAGCCCGCGCCATCGGCCGCAATGCGCAGCTCGGCGGCCGCGACCATCGCCTTGAAACGGGGATCATCACGCAGGGGATCGAGGTCTGGATCGGCTTTGGCGTGGTTTAAGAAGCCAGTGGCCGCCGTCTCGAAAAAAGGACCGAGCAGTTCGAGTGCGGCGTCCGGATCTTTCAAGCGGGTCGCCAGGGCGCAGGCAAAATTGTAGCGCGCGATCATATTGTCCGGGTCAATCAGCAGGGCACGGCTGATCCAATCCTTGGCGCGTTCGGCTTCCCCCATGGTGGCAAGAGCATTGGCGCCGTAGGCCATGGCCGTTCCGTTGTTCGGATCCCGATCCAGAGTCTTTTCGCATCGGGAGAGCGTGATTTGCGCGACCCGCCGAGCAGCCTGGGAATTTCCGACGGCGGTGTAACAGGAGGTCAACATGGCACAGGAATTCAGATCTGTCTCCATCAGACTCATTGACTTTTCGTAATAGCGAATGGCCTCGTCCAGCCGTCGCTGGGTGTAGCGCAAATACGCGGCTGCTCTGTTGACCTCGTAGGACTCGGGGTCCAGACGCAGGGCGAGATCGATCCCGGCGGCCGCCTCATCGTGACGACCCTGCCGGGCCAGGATTCTGGCTTTGACGGCATGGGCCTCGGCCAGATTGGCGCCCAGCGCGAGGGCGCGCTCAGCTGAAGCCAAACCGTCATCGACTCTTCCGCCATGGACGACATACAAGTTCATCTGTCCAATGGCCATGAGCGCCCAAGCGCGCGAATAACTGGGGTCGATTTCGATGGCTCGGCTGCAGAGGCGGATCATCGCTTGCGTCCGCCGGGCATCGCCTTCATGGCCGGTGACGTAGGACTGTCGCGCCAGGAGATAGAGATTGTAGGCCTCGACATTGTCCGTGCCGCGCTGCTCGATCGCCTTCTTCTCCTCGGGCAGGAGCTTGAGTTTCAGGGCCTTGACGATGGCCTCGGAGATTTCGGCCTGCAGCGCGAAGATGTCGTTCAAATCGCGATCGTAGCGCTCAGCCCAGACGTGATCATTGCTCGAACCGTCGACCAGCTGGGCGCTAATCCGTACGCGGCCGCCCGCTTTGCGCACGCTCCCTTCGAGGATGTGCCCAACCTTGAGCTCGCGCGCGAGTTTCGGGACATCGACGTGCTTACCCTTGTACATAAAGGCACTGTTGCGCGACACGACTGCCAGTGCCGAAACCTTGCTCAGATCGGTGATGATGTCTTCGGTGATGCCGTCGCTGAAATACTCCTGCTCCTGATCGCCGCTCATGTTGACGAAGGGCAGGACAACGATCGAGGGCTTGACCGCGGCTGCGCGGTTCGGCTCCCTGACTGGCGGAACGGCACCGGACGCTGGACTCGCTGGCGGCCGAGTCGTTGTCGACAGATCGGGCGACAGCAGACGCCGCACTCGTTCGACGAAGGCAGGCGGCGTTTCGCCTGCGGGTAGGCGCGTCCACTGCACCCGCTGAAACGACTCCGGTACGTCTGCGCCTGCGTCGGGAGTCGCGTCCAAGCACACCGGCACAACGAACACACGGTTGCGCGCCATCATGTGGGTGCGCTGATTGGCAAGATTCCACTCCAGCCGAAAGTCGCCTTCATGCCGCGACGCCGTGTTGGCCGAGATGACGGGGATGAAAAGCGCGCAGTCGTGGATCTCGCGCCGGATCTTCTGGTCCCAGACGTCCCCGCCCCGAAGCTCACTCTGGTCGAGGAAAACCTCGATGCCCGCCGCACGCAGTGCGTCGCAAATCCTCTGCGCAGCCTCCGCATCCTGGGATGCATAGCTTAGAAATACCGCGTGCGATGGCTCAGTCACCGACGGGACCACCTCTGACAGATCACCGGAGGTCTTCTCACTGCCTCCGTAGGCGGTAGCTTAGCCCAAGTGGCTAAGTTTGGCCGAGATCGACCGGCCGCGCGGTCAATGTCCGCTCCCTTACTCTTGAACGGCAGTCAATGTCCGCTCCCTTACTCTTGAACGGCAGCTATTGGGAGAGTCGTCCGACCGCTCCGGGTCACCTCCGGACTCTGAAGCCAGTCTGGCCCACTCACCATGCGCGGTAGCTGCGGCTCGATTTGTCACTCACTTGCAACCATGCCTCGCCGGCGTCGCGACCCATAATTCAATTTGGCGGCTTCCAGCCTTCGTGCAGCTAAGAGATCCAAAGCGTCAATGGCCGAAACTTCAAGGTTCACCCTCCTCCCAAAGGCCGGCCTCAGGGTGCCGAGGGGAGGCGTCGGAATTCTCGCAGTGCGGATTTGTTCTATCCGCCGCGCAAGTTGCTCTTGAGCTTGGGCGAGATCACCCGTTGAAGTGCTTTCGCGAATGCACGCTCCTCTGAACATTTCGTCGAGATGCTAGATCGCACCGCGCTTGGTAATGCCTGTCGTTCTGTGGTTTCCAACAGTATGGTCCTTTCAGATTGAGCCGCGGGATACCCGTTGCGACGTTTGTGCTCGTCGGCCCAGGCATCGAGGTCAAGGCGGTCGAAGGCCACCCCCTGCCTCCCGATCGGAATGACCGTAACCCAAGGGCGCACCTCCCGATTGAAGCGGTTCTTGTCCATGCCGAGATAACGCGGAGCGTCTCGTAGGCGAAGCAGCCGCGGCGCGAAAGCGTACGAAGACCGATCGGCCACTCGGTTCATACAGGGACCCGCCACCCGGCCCGTCGTTGGTAACGCGGTCGTTCCGGGCAAAGAGCCGGATGGAACTTAGCGTCATGAGCGTGGACTCGCCCGTGCCGTGAAGATGAGCGATCAAACATCTTCGCAATCATAAACGCAGCGGCGGAGACTTATCGCCGTGTGATGTGCGCGAACGATGCCAAGATTCACCGACAGACAGCGGAATGGAAGTGGTGAGTGAATTCAAGCGCGACATCCGATCTCCGGCCGTCAAGGAGGAGGCATGTCGCGACGCGCGCAATCTGTTACGTAAGCCTAACGCGCTACCGCCCAACGAATATGGATAGTCGCGGCTCGCGTTTTCAAACAAAACGGGGCGGGCGCAATGAGCGATATCGAGCAGCTTCATCATCGCGGCAGGATATCGTATCAGCCCGATGGCGGGTGCAGCATCCCGTTGGATGGACCGGCCTACGCTACGCTCCTTTCCCAGCAGCGGTCAGGGCGGCGGCACTCTCGGTCGCAGTCGCGGTTCGCCGCGTCATTCTACAGCCCTTTTTCTCGCGCCATCTTCTCGATTGCGGCTACTTTGTGCGTCTGAGTGAGGTGTGAATAGCGCTTGGACATCGCGATCGTTCGATGTCCGAGTGTATCGGCGATCTCTAGCAAGCTCGCGCCTCCTGCAGCCAAATAGCTCGCGCATGAGTGGCGCAAATCGTGAAACTTAAAGTTCTGAATTCCCGCGGTCTTGAGCGTTGCGTACCAGTGCGCGTCGAATCCTTCATACGGCCCTGGCAGTCCTGACGGCTGCTGGAATACGCATTCACTCTGGGCGCCGCCTTGAAGCTTCAATTCGCGCAGTGTGGTCAGCGTCTTACCTACCAGGGGCAATACGCGCGGGTCCCCATTTTTCGTCTCATACACGATCGCACGCGCCGCCTTTAGGTCAACGTCCGCCCATTTCAGATTAATGAGCTCGCCACGCCTAGCACCCGTGCTGATGGCCAGTAACACTAGCGTGTGCAGCGGCGGCCAGCCAGACTTTGTACATGCCTCCAGCAGAGCGTCGCGCTCGGCATCGGAAAGGAAGCGCACGCGGCCGCGAGCTTCCTTCTTCTTGCTCACGTCGCGCACGGGATTGCGATCGAGGAGGCGCCATTCCTTCACCGCCGTGGTGAAAAAATGGCCGAGCGTTGCGAGATAACGGTTCACGGTCGCGCCAGTACGGTGGTATTGCTTGGGAGGGATCTTTTCGCCCTTGATGGTGCGCGGCTTGGCGCGCGTGAACGTTTGGGCCATCAGCGCGTCACGGGCTTCGGCGACCTTATCCGTGGTGATCTCGGCAATGGTCAGGCCGAGAAAGCGTTTCTTCCACCAGTCGAGATGCGCCCCTCGCGAGGGATCCCTCTGCACGTCGCGGCGGTAGCGCTCGACGAGCTCGGCGAAGAGCGTGCGTTGTGCCTTTCTGCTCGGGAAGTATCGCGCGTCCGTGATGGCGGACTCGAGCGTG
>Ga0182018_10002329_pt1 | contig 19305 bp, 17 predicted proteins | sample 812P2MmetaG_FD_120490 | JGI IMG/M metagenome (GOLD analysis project Ga0182018, IMG submission 120490) | Permafrost microbial communities from Stordalen Mire, Sweden - 812P2M metaG | ecosystem: Environmental > Terrestrial > Soil > Wetlands > Permafrost | place: Sweden: Stordalen | collected... | reverse complement strand
GTGTGGCGCACCGGGGCGACATCGTCGATGAGGTGATCACGGGCGCGCTTCGCATCTCCGAGCAGTTTGAGATCCTGGCCGGCCAGGTCGAGCGTATGGAGGCCCGACAGCTCCTGGGGGACGAGCAGCTCGAGTTCGCCCACGCGGCGATGACGGTGCGCTACCCGGACATGGGAGAAACCAGCATGCAGCCCGCGCAACTTCTGCGCTGCCGTCGGATCGAGGACCAGCCTGACAATCTCTGGAGCACGCTGAATCGCGTCCAAGAGAACCTGCTGCGGGGCGGCCTGACCCGTTGGGCGGCGAACGGAAATTTCAGCCATACGCGTCGGATCACGTCCCTCCGAGAGGACGTGCGGATCAATGGCCGACTTTGGGACTTGGCGGCGCAGGTGCTCGTAGCCTGAACACTCGCCTCGGGGGAGGGCGCCTTCGGACGCTCTCTCCCTTTTTTGCCGTTGGGTAGGGCTCGAGAGGAAGCGTGCATTCTTCGGGTGGGCTTCGGGAATACCGACGGTCGTCGGCGGCAAGACTTTGTTGAGTTTTGGGGTGTTTTCGGAGGATTGCAGGATAGCGTGCCGCTTGCTCTTGGGTCACATTTGGACCTGTGAATTGCACGGAAATCTTGAAGGCGCGAGTCTCGCCGGAGATCAAACTCCAGGTGAAAGCCATCGCTGATCGAGACTTTCTGACGGAAGCCGCTTGGCTCAAACGGCTCGTCATTCGGGAGATTCGTGCGGTCGAGGCCACCGCCAAGACCTCTGCCGATGGCGATCAACCCGTCGGCGCCTATTGCCGTCATCGAAAGTCGGCGTCAGCATCGACCGCTTGCCGGAGGCCTGTCTTCGTGCGGTTTCACGAAGAGGACCGACTGTTGCTGGAAGCGCGCGCGGCGGCTCGGGGCATGCGGCCGGCGACCTACGTTTCAGTCTTGACGCGCTCGCATTTGCGATCCCTAGCACCGCTGCCGAAGGAGGAGTTCCTCGCGCTCAAGCGCAGCATCGGTGAGCTCGCCGCGATCGGCAGGAACATCAACCAGATCGCCAAAGCTGCGAACGAGGGCAGCCAGTTACCAGCCTCCGTGCGCGAGGAGTTTCGGGCGATGCTCAAAATCTGCGTAGCGCTGCGGGACAACACTAAGACGCTCCTCCAGGCGAACATCAATAGTTGGAAAACTGGACATGTCGAAGCGGATCTTTAGGATTCCAGGCGAGCCCCTGCTGGACCTCGTGAGCCATGGCCGCGGCGGCCCACGCGGAGCCGGCGGCCGGTTGACGCCGGCTCAGATCGAGCAGATTCGCCGAACGGTGCGGCGCGCGCCGGAAGTGGTTGTGAAGGTGCTGCCCCGGGACAGCAATAGTCTGAAGGCTGCCGGAAAGCACCTGGATTACATCGGGCGGTACGGGGAGCTCGAGCTTGAAACCGACGACGGGGAGCAGCTACAGGGGAGGGCCGGCAAGGCGCTTCTGGAGGAGTGGGATCTCGATATTGATGATGTGCGGCGCCAGGCCGACTTGGCTGCGACCAAGGGCCGCAAGCCACCGAAGCTCATCCATAAGCTTATGTTCTCGATGCCGCCCGGCACGCCGCCCGACAAGGTGTTGGTGGCCGTGCGCAACTTCGCGCGGGAGGAATTCGCCCTCCAGCATCGATACGCCCTGGTGCTGCATACGGATGAACCCCATCCCCACGTTCATGTCGTGTTAAAAGCCATCAGCGAGCAAGGCGTGCGCCTGAATATCCAGAAGGCCACGCTGCGCCACTGGCGGGCGGAATTCGCTCGGCACCTGCGGTCGCTTGGGGTGCCGGCCAATGCTACCGAGCGTGCCGTCCGCGGCGAAACCCGAAAGGCCAAGAAGGACGGCATCTATCGCGCCAGCCTGCGGGGAGACTCCACTTACGCCCGTGCACAGGCGGAAGCCGTCGCCGGTTTGCTCCACGGTAAACTCCGGGTAGAGCCAGGCAAAACGAAGCTGGTCGCGACCCGCAGCGACGTGGAGCGCGGCTGGTATGCGGTCGCCGATATTCTGGCCAGCGAAGGACACTCTGCCCTGGTCGGCGACGTTAGCGATTTCATCGAGCGGATGCCTCGGCCAGTGACTGAACAAGAGAGGCTCGCCGACGAGCTCCGACATCGCATTCATCCGACCGTTACCCGCGAACCTCCTCGCACCCGCTGATTTCGTGCAAGTCTGCGGCGACAAGAGTGATCGACTTCATCGTTCGGCGGACGATATTAGTGCGCGAAAGTTGTCCATCACAAGCTGGTGCACAGCCGCTGAGCTCAGTGACCACAGGTCTCCCAAGTACCGAAGTGCGGTAGAGACATCCGACGGTGTCGCTGCCCGCGCGTCTATTTGGGCAAAAGGACCGTCGGATTCGGTCAAGAGGCGGTCTCGTGGCATCCGTGAGACGAGGTCGCGACCGCGTTGCCCGCGGAGCATCGCGGGTCCGACGCTAAACCAGCAACCGAGACTCAATGCCCTCCTGAGCTGCACTTGTGACCCAGTGAACCAGTGGAGCACGGCTGTTCCCGCATCCGGAAGCGCTTCGAGCTCATCCAACACTTCGTCTGTCGCGCGACGACTGTGGATCGACATGACCCGACCGCCGCTGCGGCGGCAGCTTGCAAGGATATGACGGAAGACCCGTGCTTGCGCAGGCCAGTGGGCTTCTGTTCCGGGAGTCCGATCCAGCCCGATCTCACCGATGTACTTTGCCTCCGGTAAAAGCTCGTCGAACAGCTTAAGCTCCGATTCTCGCTCATGCGCCAGCTCCGGATGTAGCCCAAGTGCCGTCCTGATTCTCTTAGAATTTTGCGAGAGTGCCATCGTTCCGCGCCACGCGCTTGGAACAGTAGTGACGGATAGGACGTAGAGCCCAGAGCGCTCGCACTCCTCCACAAGGGCCGAAGGATTCGGAAATAGATCGATGTGGCAATGAAAATCGATCATTTGACGTGATGTTGCGCCAGGAGCGCACCGAGCTCGGCCAGGCCGCGCTTGATCATATCGCGGCGTGCCGATGCCTGGGTGATGCGCGGAGAAACGAGCGCAGCGCCTAGCCAGCGCTCTACCCCAACTTTGCGCGCCTGCTCAATGGCCATCTTTGCGGATCGGACGTCATCAAATCGCATACGCTGCGCACTGTTGATGGAGAGTTTATCGTATCTGTACTTCGTCTTGTCAGGACGGCCTGCGTGCAGAAATGCGGCGCGGCGAATCAGGCACGGGACACATCGACCACAATGCTTGTAGCCGAATTGCTTGAACCGGCCGCAACTGGTGCTAGTTGAGGCGAGTTCATCCAGCAGTATCTGATTCGCGCAACCAGCTAGCATTTCTCCCTTCGTCTGCAATTGGTAGGGATTGGCAAGTTCGACAGTGAGTCCTGCCGCATTGAGTAGATCCTGAAACAGCGTAAGGACAACAGGATGAGTCGTTCTCGTGCTGAGGCTGCCGATTCGCGATCCGGTGAGCGGCGGGTTAATCCCAATGAATCCGTTTTCGCAGACGAAAAGTGTCCCCGGCGGGGATTTCGCGTAGCGATCGAGAGTCGTCGCAGCAAGGACACCGTAAGCGAGAAAGGCGAGGGAGCGTGATCTCTGCGACGGGGGAGTCTCCGGATTTGGCACAGTCACATTGTGATTAAGCTGTATCAAGCGCAGACCCTTTGGCGGGAGCCGACCTGCAAAGGTGGCCTGTTTCTCCCGGTCACCACGCACGACATGGCTTACTGCCAGTGGGGTATGGCCTGCTGCGGTGAGATCGATTGCGCCGATGAGGCTGTCGAGCCCGCCGGAAAGTAGAACGACACAATCCTCCGGTGACGGCGTTGGCGGAGAGTGTGGTTCCGGCATGAACCCACCGCCTACAAACTCGACTCGCCAAACGTCCGTCATCAAAAACCCCAGTAGGTACCGCAAGAGGGCTGACTGGGAATTCCAGAAATCCGGGTCGGTCACGGCCACGGTGATATCGATTTGACGTGTCCAACCATCCGGGCTCTCGCTGCGGTGGTGCGCATGATCCCCCGCGACAACAGCGAGTACGAGCGACAATAAATCCCACGCGCGCGCGGATGGATTAAGCTTCGCGCGGCGAATGCGCTCTGCGATCAGAGAGCCCGCGTGTCCGCGAGTTTTGAACCCACTGTTCGAAAACAAGTCGACCCGCAGGTCGAATTCCATGCCGGGAAATTTCGCTTTTGCGGGAGCGCAGAGCAGCTTCATGTCCGTCGGAGCTCGAACACTTCCAGTGCAGCGGCCAATGCTGATCGCACGACCGAGGCGATATGTCCATTTTGCAGTTTCGTACCCGCATCGCGCAGCCTCTTGAAGGCTGCGGCGACAACCTCGCGCACGTAGTCGCGAATCTGCCCGAGACGTGACAACGCGTCCGACACAGAAGCTGATTTGTCGTGAATGTGCTTTCCGAGATCGAGTTGGAGTCTGCGGAAGACATCCTCCGCAGTGTACATTTCTATAACAAGATCCCGTTGCTCCTCAGAGAGTGCCAGCAGGTCAGCATCTGGGAAGCGTTCGAGCACGTCAGACAGCGCCTCATTGATGGCTTCCCTACTGGCTTCAGCGTCTTGGGTGCCATCGACCGGACGAACGGCCTCAATAACCGCATCGATAACCTCGCGTGCGGTCCGGCCTTGAAGGGAGGTTCGATCAATTACACCTGTAAACTCTCCCGGCGCGCCTGTTGCAAGTCCAGAGAGAGCGCCATAGAGCGAGCCTGCGGTGCGGGCGGTACCCTCGAATCTCCGGGTTGCCGCGGAATGGCCGCCGTACCCTTTGCGTACATAGTTCGAGACGCCTCGTCGCATCGAAGTGCGGTCACCCGACTTGACGAAGTCACCCAGCGAAAGTCGAGCGGAGCCGAAGCGCCCGGCCGGAGCGGCGGAGATCATTGGCGCGACGGGCGGCGGGGATGGTGCGTCAGGCCCGTTCGATTGATCCGGCGGACCGTCTTGGTCTGTGTTCTGTGGCGGTGGGGGCACCCAGGGCGGTACAAGCGGACGGCCACTACCCGGTCCCTTGCTGGATTGAGAAGTTCCCATTGTTATTTTGACGACTGCGCTTGGGCAATCGCGCTCTTCATCGGTTTCGAGACGCCATCATCGGCCTTCCATTCGTCGTAAACGGTCTTTGTCCACGTGCGGCCGGAGATCTTCGGCACGATGCTGGGTTGCAGCTGCGCAGGTGGAATCTCGAGAAGGAATGCCACAAGTCTGTCTCCTTGCGCAGAATCTGCGTCAGCAACCGCCAGACAGGCAGTCAAAATGTCCGGGGCCCCCCACGCTTGTTCCTGTCGGGCGCGCAGAAGAAGGCTCTGCATAATGGTCGCGCGTTCGGGCGGGGAGAGCTCAGCGATCTTTGGCTTCATTGACGCTGTTGCTGCCATCGCAGGGTTGTCCAACAGACCGGTCAGCACTGCCACCGCGACGGGAGAGAGCCGATCTTCGGGGGTGATAAGCGGCGCATGCTCACGACTGACATACAACACGCCGCGGAGGTCCTGGGTCGCGAGCAGTGGTGGTAGTGCCAGCCACTCGAGAAGGAACGGTTCGTTCCACGGCGCTGGTAGGTCTTCCGTCTTGCCAGACTTGATCGATTCTTCGTACGTGTGAAGGAGGTTCGCGCGGCCATCGGCACTCTTCGTCACTTCCGCAGCTATTTCGGAGAACGCCTTCGGCGGAGCGCAGCGCTCCAGAAGGAGTATTTTGGTGACGGTCGCTTCGTCCACGGTGACACCGTGCGCCCGTGCAATCGTCATCCGGATCGCAAGCATGTTGAGGAATCGCTTAATCAAGCGCGGATTCCCCTGAATCCGAGTTGCTCCCGCCATGACGGGCGCAAGGCGGTCCGCGCTCTCCAGCCGGGTGAGCAGTTCAGGAGGCAGCGATTCGCCCAGGCCCTGAATGAATGCAAGGTTCACGCGCTTACCTTGCCATGACCGTCTGAGCTGCTCGATCGTCGCCTGGCGGATGTTCTCCTTAACCGTCGGAGCCAGCGTGCTGTTCTCGATGTAAAGCAGCATCATATAGGCACGAACCTCAGCTGTTCCGAGCGGCGGGACACGGATCGCAATCTGGATTAGTTTGTCGAAGTAGTTGGTGACCAATTCGTCGTCGATTCCATTGAAGTGTTTCCTCACAGCATGTCTGATCATCTGGTCGTCCGCCGCGAGCACGAACGCCGTTCTTGGCAGGAACAGAAACAGTCGGATGGCTTCCAAGGTCGAAATCGTTGTTTCTGGCAGGCAGCGGTCGAGATCATCAATCAGAACGATCAGCGTAACGTCGAGCTCTTTGAGCGCTGCCTCGAACGACTCGCGCAGCGCATTGATTTCCTGCGGGGGCGAGTATTCCTCCTTCGGAGTCAGGAACCCCCCTGAAGCGTCGCCGACCTTCTTGGCCGCTCCTTCCAGCTTCCCCACATCGTCCGAAGCGTCCGCGCCAGAGATGACTTTATTTGCCGCGTCGACGCCAGTTTCGAGAAGCGTTAGGGGAGGAAGTCCGGCGGCCACGGCTCCTACGGCTGCAGCGAGCTTCACAACCCGCGACCATCGCACACGCTTGAGGAAGTCTTTGGTCTTATCAATGCCCGTTTTTCTCTCTTCGGCCTCACGCCGCAGCGCTTCTCCGATGACGTCCATCAGCGCTGCGCGCGCATCGTCGTAGCCTTGATACAGCCATGCATTGAACGTTACGAAGAGGAATTTCTCCTGGTCCGGATCTCGCTTCTCGAGTTCGCGCTGGACCAGTTGAATCATGGAAGACTTGCCGACGCCCCAGGCGCCCACAATGCCAATAGAAATCGGGCGAGTGTTCGCCTGTATGACAAGTTCGGCAACGGTCTCGGCCACTCCCGAGAAGTTGAGATAATCGATGTCAGTTTCGTTGTCAGTCCACATTCTGGGTTTCTCCCTTGTGAACTGCCTCGACTTCCATGCCGGCGTGCAAGTTGACCTCATCGAACATGAAAGGCGTCGAGCAGAATAGGCGAACCACTTCCTTCTCGCGCTCTTGGCCGTCAACGTCAATCAAGTATCCGGTTCTTGAACCGCCCGCCACAGCCGATAGATCGGAGGTCGACATGGCTTTGCCCTGTTAATCCGTCCGCTTTACACGCATGGATTTTTCCCGTTCACGCGTGCTTTTCATACAAGAACCGGCGCTTTCTCAGTCCTGACCTGAAGCCAGCGCTCCTTCAGCGCATAGTGCTCGCGCAAGAGTGCGAGGTATCCATTGAACTCAGTGCGCTGCAACTGCTCGTAAGTTTCTGCCGCTCCGAGGAGCCCTTGGGCGGCTCGGGCGCCATCCCGCAGTGCCTTGGAGATACCCGCGGAGGCGAGCGGCTGCAAAGTCCAGGCGCTGTCGCCGACGGCGATCCACCCGTCCCCGGCTGCCGGCACGAGCCGTGCGGAGCCGCACGCTCTGATCTGCACGCTGTCAATGTCCATCAAGGCAGGGAGGAGCGTCGAGAGCCGCGTCTGTGTATAGCGCTCGCGGAGTGAGCGTCGGCATTCGCGCAGGGAGGCGGCCGTGCTATAAAAACTCAGAGTTCCTTGCCTTTGGCCACAACACGCGTTCCACCAGCCATCCACCGCACTCTCGGTCCAGATGCCGGGCGCAGGGGTCCTGCGAATCGGCAGGCTGATGGCGAAGAGGTCATCGACTGCGACCTGCCGAGCCCCCTGCTTCCGGGCGAGGAATGCCCGTCGACCGGTGGCGTCGATGAGATGTCGGCACTGAGCCTCTTCGAAACTACTGCCACTGATCCATTGCACCGACCAGAGTTGGCCTGATCGGTGCACGACGGGGTCGCGCGAGAGGTCAATGAACTTGGCGCCCTGGCAGACGGCAAGGTGGCGCAGCCGATATGCGAGAAGTGATTGCTCGACGATACGTGCTCCGGGCGTCGGTGAGCGTCGGGGCTCTGAGGAGCCCCACCAAGCAGTCATGCTGGGACAGGCTTCGCCGTTCTGTACGCCGATGCGCGCGAGCTGCGCCTGAGTCTCGGCGGAGATGGACTGGTAGCGCTCCACATCTTTCCCCCGCTGCAGCATGAGGACGCTCCAGCCGCTTGAGGCTAGATGCGTCGCGGCGGCACTGCCGCTGATACTGGCGCCGAACACCGCGACATCGAAGCGCCTCATTTCTGCTCGATGAAGTCGTCGCCATCGAGTACCACGAAGCTCAGCTCGGACCAGCGTGTCCGCATCTGCTCGAAGCGCGCCAGATTCTGAACATCATCGGGGTCTGCAATATCGGTGTCCTTTGACGCGTCGAAGGGCTGCACCCAGCGCCGGTAAGAGCCGTTCGCATCGGAGCGAATGTCGTCGGGCCTCTGCGCAGTCCACCACATGTAGTTGATAGTCTCATCAGCGCCGGGAGGCTGATGCGGCTCTTTGTGGCAGTCGTAGAAATCAGCCTGCCAAGGCAGTGCCATCTGCTGCGAGAAGAACCCGGCGCCAAAGTGCAGCGGGCCGAAGTCAAAGTCGGCATTACGCAATCGGAAGGCCGCGGCATAGAGCTCGGGCAGTCGCACGAGCCAGCTGACCTCGATGCCGGGGTAGAAGGGTCCTCCGACACAATTCTCGAGTGCGGCGCGGTCCAGCCCGTGCGGCGTGATAGCTCCGCTCACGTCAGGGATCGGTGCGTAACGGACGTCGCCAAAGGGCCAGTCTTCGGTAAAACGACCTTCCGCCCAGGCTTTGAGTAGCGCGTATTGGACCGGCGTGAGGCTTAGAAGCGAGCGCGGCGTGGGCGGTGGGCTGCTCGGATCGCTCTCCCAGTTGTCGAGGCTCGTGTAGTCATCACCGAGTCCGCGGGGCATCCCCTTCCAGTCGAGCGTCTTTGAATTTGGATCGCGGATCCACCGAAAGATATCTCGACGGATCTGCGCCGCCGCACGCGTGGCAAGCCGCGGCCAGTCGGCGAGGGTCCCGTGGTAGTCCTGGTGGCTCGGCGGCGGCTCATGCACATCGCGTGAGGCGAGTGCGCGCGAGAGGATCGGATAGACATGATTCAAAAAGGACGGCGTGTAGGTCGGCGCGAAGTCCTGTGTCGCGTCCTGCCAAGCGCGTTGTTGCGCGAGCAGATCATTGAGGATCGGATCGCTTCCCGCGCCGCAGGACAGACGAGATCGCACCGCGAGATCCCACAACGTGTCGTAGAGCGGCACCACATTGCGGATGCCGGGCGCGAACTTCGGCGGCCCAACGATGACCCAGGCCGGCACGGCGCTCTCAATGTGGCCGTCGGCAAACGTCACCGTAGCTTCGATGCTGCCATCCGACATGTCATCGAACCAACCATCATTGCTCGCGTACTCATCAAGCGGCGGTCGGTTGGGCCCTGTAAAGGCCGTAGCGCCCGATCCGCCCAAGAACAGCAGCCGCCCCGAGTCCTCCATGCGCGCCTCCCCGAGCTGCTTGATCGGAGCAGGTGTTTGGTTGTCGATGAGCGTCACGCGTCCCGGGGCCGAGACCGCGACAGGTCCAGGATCGATCTCGAGGCTGCGCCGATCGACCACACCGGCGTTGCGCCGATTCTTTCGTTCGGGCGCTCCCCGGCCGCCCTCGGGCTTTTCGATGGCATCTGCCGGCCGCTGCGCGCGCTGGGCGTAGGGCGGGTCGCTTTCGGCGCCGCTTTGACCGTCGAAGGTGAAGAAGGATGCCTTGCGGTTGGCGACGTGGACACGCCATTCAATCCTGACGCCATCCGCGAGCGTGACTTCCTTAACCGCATTGCCACTCTCATCGATGCGAAAAATGCGGAAGCGGGCAGCTTGTCGCAGCACGCGTCCCTGGGCGTCCTTGAATGGCAGAAATTGCTTTGCCGCTCCATCCCAGTTGCCCGGAACACCCGGCAGCTCGGGTCCAATGAAGAATTGATCGGAGTTGCCGATGCGGGCCACGCCAATGGCCGGATGGATTCTAAGACTGGCCATACCCCACCTATGGAAGATGATTAAGGAAATTCTCGATGATCTGCAGGTCCGCCTCATCGATCGGTCGATCCGGCGGCATGCGAAAGCCTGGGATCTTGGCCTGCTGCTCGCTCGGGCGCAGACGCTGCTGAATGCGCCCTGCGCGCTCGACGACCGCTTGCCGTTCGAATGCTGAGAAACGCACTGAGCCATGGCAGCGAAAGCAGAAGCGATCTAGCGTCCCAAGTACGGGCGCTTCCTCAGACTGCCACTTTGGGCTGCCGTCCAATGAGAATGCGCGGTCTACGGGCGCAATGTGCGCGTCCGAGTGCGCATGTAGCGTCAGCCAGGTCCGGGCTGCGGCAGTTTCGAAGGACTCCGGTTGAACCACATTGTCCTGTGCGAGCGCTTCGGCATTGAAACGCCGGATAACATCAAAGGCGCGAGCGAAAGCCGGCTGTGTCGTGTCGTTCGTCTGCGCATCGAAGACGACCGCGGAACTAGTCGCCTTGAGCGCGCTGAAGTCATTCTCGAGGCGATCAAACCAGTGATCGGTGTCGAGGTAGTTAACCATCGGTGGGCGCGCATTGCCGGGGCTTCCGTGGCAATCGTTGCAGCCATCTGGCACGTAGTAGTTCTGGAGTCCCGTGTCGGGAACGCTCAGCGCATCGAAGCTCGCCTGCAGCAACAGCCCAAGTACGCCGTTGGAGTCGAAGTCCAGCCAGATCAGTCGCTCGGGCAGTTTGGGGACAAGCAGCATGACTTGCGTGTTGATGGAATTGCCGACGAAGGGCGGCTGACCGACTGGCGCAAAAAAATTGAAGAGGATCATGGCCGACTCTACGCCGGCCTTCGCGGCGCGCGAGTCCGAACGAGCGTGCAACCGTACGAGCTTGCGCCACCCCGGCTTTGGCTCGGAGGTGTTAACGTTGGTGATCTTGGGGGCGAAGAAGCGCGTCGCCAGAATATCATCCGGCCCTGGGGGAGCTCTGCTCGGATCAAGCCGCGCTAGATCGAGCCCATCCGGCGCGACCACGAGCCCCGGGGTCATGAGCACCTGCGGATCGAGGTCCTTCAGGCGCACGCCACTGGCCGGGTAGCCTAAATAGTCCAACAGACTCTCAAGCCGTGTGCTCCCCGGGGAGGCATCGAACGACAAGAGCTTGGAGATGCGAATGTAGTACGCATTGGCAGCTTCGGGCGACCCAGGCGTCACCGTCGGAGCACCGGCTGTCCGCCCGAGCGGTATCGCCATCAGCAAGGCCATCGTAAATAAAGCCACGCCGGCCCTAATGGTATTTACCGCGCGAGACTTGATCTCGGAGACGATCATCTGGTTGTCCGTCACCACAACTGCTCCTTAGTTGGTCAGCAGCGGTCTCGGGTTCGTTGTCGATCGGTCCTCTGTGGTCTAGCCACAGCCCGAGCGCCACATGTTCGATAATCTAACTAAAAATGTCAGATATTGCAATATCATGTTTATATTGGTAGCATATGGGCTGCGGCCGCAGCCCATATGTCTTTGAAAGATAACGGTATACTTCGGATGAAGGAGAGCAGATGAGAATTACCCAAGCAGCACTCGGCACGCGCCTGCGTGAGGCCCGAGAGTCCACGGGCCTGACTCAGGACGAGGTCGGCCGCGAGCTGGGCATCTCGCGCTCTGGCGTCACGCTGATCGAAAACGGGACTCGAGCCGTCAGCAGCCTGGAGCTCGATCACCTTGCGTTCCTTTACGGGAGAGATATTCGCAATTTCTTCGCTGCTGAGTTCGGTGCGGAAAATGCCTTGGCCGCCTTGTTCCGCCGAAATCGCGACATTGCCGATGATCCGAAGTCGATGAGCGCGCTTCGTCACTGTATGGCCGTTGGGCGTGAACTGACGAACCTCGAGCGGCTGGTCGGAATCGATCGAGACCCAGGTTCCACGGTACGTTACAACCTGTCCGCGCCGCGCTCCAAATTCGATGCCATTCGACAAGGGATCGCGATTGCTGAGCAGGAGCGGCGTCGCTTGGGGATTGGTGATTCGCCCGTGGCCGATGTCACGGAACTGCTTGAGAAGCACGGTGTGCGGACCGCCGTCGTCGACCTTCCGGAGGATATCTCAGGACTCACGGTGTTCGATGCGGAGGCAGGGCCTTTCGTTGCCGCTAATCGAAGCGACCACCTACTTCGGCGGAATTTTTCATTCGCCCACGAGTACGCGCATGTCCTCTTGGATTGCGATTCCACCGGACGCATCAGTCGTGATAGCGAGCGAACGGACTTGATTGAAGTACGTGCGAATTCGTTCGCTGCCAACTTACTGATGCCCGAAGCTGGTGTTCGAGAGGTTTTGGAAGCCCTTGGAAAGAGCACACAAGGCCGACTGCTCGCAGAGACCCCAGTCGACGACGATCGAGCCGTCGGCATTGAAGCGCGGGGCACTGCTGCTGTATCAAAAATTCATATGCACGATGTCGTCTTGCTTGCGCATCACTTTGGAGTCAGCCGACAGGTCGTTCTCTATCGATTGAGAAACCTTAAACTGATCTCAGATCGAGAGCTGCAGGAACTCTTGTCCGAAGAACAGGCCGGACACGGCCGCCAGCTAGAACAGCTGCTCGACCTTCCAGAGCCGAAGCACGCGAAAGAGCGCAATCGATTTAGGCATCGCTTTCTCAGTCTTGCTCTCGAAGCCTACCAACGTGTGGCGATTAGCCGGGGCAAGCTCGAAGAGCTTTTTGCGATGCTACTCGAGAAGAAACGCGGGGAGGTGTCGTTAGCCGATTACGTTGGCAATGAACCCCCGACGCCTGTCGAAATCCCCTCCTGAAAGGCGACATCCGTGTCTTCCCGGAGGCGCGTCGTTGTGGCCGACGCCGGAGTGCTGATCAACTTGATTCACGTCAACGCTCTACATCTACTCGAGCGACTGGCGCGTTTTGAGTTTGTCGTCGTTGAGCATGTCGTCCAGGAGATAATCCGTCCTGATCAGGCAGCAGCGCTTGCCCATGCCATGCAGCAAGGGTGGATTCGACGAGAAAGTTTGGACCGCCCAGACGGCCTCGAGGCATTCGCCGACCTTCTGCGGGTCGTTGATCGAGGGGAAGCCGCGAGTCTGGCTTGGGCCGCCAGCGAGAATGCTGCGATCGCGTGTGACGACCGAAGGGCCTGCCGAGAGGCAACCGCTCGGCTTGGCGCGGGGAATATCCTTACGACTCCTGGCTTGCTGCTGGTCGCGATCCGGGAGGACTTACTTACCGTCGATGAGGCCGACGCTATGAAGACAACGCTGGAGACTCGGCGATTCACAATGCCATTTCGGTCATTCCGTGAACTGTTATGACCTGTGAAATATCATTCCCGCGGATCTATAGTACTGATTGCTGCGCATGTGTAGGTCCGAACTTGCTCAGGGGCGAGCCGTCGGTGTTTGTCGAGTTAGATGAGCAAGAGATACATAGGTAAGACGTGTACCTACTGCACCGCGCCGCACGCGTCGGTCGTCGGCGATCATGTGCTGGCGCGTGAGTTCTGCCTCAAGCACAAGAGAGCGAACCTTCCGCAGGTACCCGCTTGCGACGTCTGCAATGGCGAAAAGAGCAGACTTGAGCACGAACTGACCGCGGTAATGCCCTTCGGCGGAAGGCATCCGGACAGCCGTGCCAACCTCTCGACGATGGTCGCGCCGCGGCTGGCAAAGAATCGTAAGCTCGCCGCAACGCTCGCTGCCGGTATGCGGCAGTCCTTCGAGTCCAATGACGGGATCGCCTGGCAGCCCGCCGGAACTGTGCCAATCGATACCGCCCAGCTCGTGCGGTTGTATGAGTTAATGGCGCAGGGTCTCGCCTATTGGAATTGGGGCGTGTTGCTGCCGCAAGAAAGCTGCATCATTTACGGAACGTTTCTCACAGCGGCTGGCGAGAATATCTACGAGCGCCTGTTTGGCACGAACCGCGTCCGCAGGGTGAGGGACAATCTGAGCGACGGCGTACTGGAGTATGAAGGAATACAAGACCCTGGCCACTCCGAGTTCACGGCATGGCGGATGTCTCTCTACGGGACGCTGCTCAGCGGGGACGCCGAAGCACCAGCCGAAATTCCATCAAGATGCCACATCATTACAGCGCCGCGCTCCCTGGCGACCGCCGTGCGGCTTATTGAGTCAATGCGAAATGGGCCCGGACGTGTCCCTGCCTGAGTGCAATTTGAGGCAGCCGTATCCGTTGGCTGCATCTCGCTTGACAACTCCGAAAGTGAGTTGGCCCTATCCCATCCAGTGGCATTATATTGACAATGTGTTGTAGTACTTTCGCACTTGTCGTGAAACTTCACGGAGAACCCTGCGCGCACCAGAGTTGATCTTCCCACCTGCCAACTGACAGTCAAACTGGGTATCTCAATGAATCGCAAGCGACCGACGCGGCTTCTCAAGTATCTGAATTTCAGCGATCGCCAGGCTGGAATTAACCATGCATCTGCTGGTTAATGCCGCGTGATGAGGTCGCTCGCAAGTGATAACCGACATCGAGCAATCGGAACTATCGACGCCATCGGTAGGTGAACCGCCAAAAACCAACATTTTCAGGAGCGCGTACGAGCAACCAGAAAACAAGCTCACATACTGCTTCCTGGCGCTGATCGAGCACACGGCCATCGATACGGTAGTAATGCTGTTGCAACGGGCGGGACGTCCTGATCTCAAGGCCGATTCACTGACTGTTGAGCTCCTTTATGGTGGTGGCCTCGGAAACCCAGACGGTAGCATTACATTGCGCGACGCGGGTAAGTCGACGACGCTCCTTTTCGAAAACAAGACTTGGCGCCGAAATCTCGATCTGGATCAGGTCGAGCGTCACCTCCAGTCCTGGACGAAGTCAGAAGGTGAAACCTTGGTGCTCGTGATCACCTATAAGTCCAGCGACCGCGAATTAATAAAGCGTGCGGGCGACTCCAGAATATTATTTATGACCTGGCAGGATGTACTACATTTCGCATCGTGTGAGACACCAAAAAGTGCCACTGACGTCTTCCTTCTCAGACAGTTTGCTGAGTATTTGGAGAGTAGTGAAGAAGCTTGGAGGGCGCGTATGCTTTCGACTGATCTGCTATCAAAACATTCCGCATTCCTTGCGGCGGTTGAGGGTGATCAGCATTTCGTGCGCGAGTCTCAGCGCCTTATGCAAGCTATCAGGGACGACAAAGCTATTAGAGAGGACGTATTTGGACAATTCAGCAACGAGATCAAGGTTGCTGCATTGGATAAGCATTGGGGGCGTATCGGAATTGAGTGCCAGCTTGCCATACCGCCTTGGAAAAAGTGGGTCTTCTTCGGCATCTATCACGACACGAGCGATCATGGGATTCCGTTCAAAATGCCGAGAGAGGCGGAGTTCGCTATTTTTCTTGACATGGACAGCGAGCATCGTAAGCGATTAGCGAGTGCCGGCGGCATCAAGATGGCAATTGCAGACTTAACGCAATCCGGATATGAGTTCAATTTTCCAGAGACGAAGTTTTCAAATACGTGCAGAGTATGTTTCTGGCGAGAGTCGATGTGGAATCATGTAAATTCGGAGCCCGCTCAGCTGGCCCGGCTTTTTGCGGAGCGGCTCTGCATTCTGTTCAACAGCTCCTTTTATGAGGCTGTGCGTCGCTCCTAGAAAATTTCGTTTCCAGGTCGGTGGGTCCGCGCTAGTACTTGGGAGTCCCCACTGAACTCCAAGGTTTGCGTTTCAGGCCAAGCGATGACGATAGGGCCGAGTTTCTAAAGGACGTTTGCGCATTTGGTAACTCCGATGGCGGGCAATATTGTCTATGGCATTGGTGGACGCAAGCTTCCAGAAACATGGCTTCCGTTACATCTCGAGAAGATTTTGGTAGCAAAATCTATGACCCGATATGGTCGCGTTAGCGATCTTTGCGCTCGCTGGGCGATTGAGGTGTTGGTTGCCGAACGCGGGCACTGGCTTCTTGCCCTAGTCTACTAACGCGCATCCAACTCAAACAGCGCCCGATCATCCTTGCGGGTCAACGCCTAGTGGAGCATCGGCCTGAGTTTCTGCTCATCGAACTCTTTTCGACCGAATCAGTGCGGCCGCCGCCTCGCGGCCTGCGCTATTCCGCTCTGCGGCCTCTTAGTGCTTGTCGCGAGTGGGTGCGGGGGTGGCGGAGGCTCGCTCGGGTCACTGATTGGCCATAGCCTGATGAAGTGACGCTTGGGACAGCGCAATTCGAACTCCGCGTGCCCAGCGCCCGGCTCCGCGAGCCGCTCGGTTACCGCTGCGCAACTAAGCCGTCGCGCTATTGCCCTTCACCCTCCCGGACACGGCTGAGGGTCGGTTGAACGGCTGCGCTTCCGTATGACGCTGACCCCTAGGGAAACTCTGCGCAGGCCGGTGCAGGTGCAGGATATGGGCAGCTAAAGATGTCGACGGTCATGAAATCAGGCCGGGAATGCGCGGGCCAAGGGGCTTTGCTGATGCTTTTGAGCTTCGCTGGCCACTGTTTGCGAATCGCATCGACACGTCCCCTACGTCAGCAGCAAACGTCGTCTGACCAGATACAGATTGGCCAGCGCAAAGGCTGCGAACAGTCGGGCGGTGTTCTTCGCCAGGCCCCGATAGCGCACTTTGGTGAAGCCCCACAGGCATTTGACGACATGAAAGGCATGCTCGCAGCGTGCGCGGGTGGCCGAGCGCAAGCGGTTGAGCTTGCGCTGATGCGCTGTCAGAGGCCGCCCCGGGTGGGGCCTGCGGTTCACCCGGTAGCGCACTCCGTGCCGCTGGGCGGCGATACGGTGAAACTCGCTCCAGTAGGCTTGATCTCCGTACAGCTCGCGCTCTTGTCCGTGCAAGAGCTTGGGCAGTTGTTTGAACTCCGACTGCGCAGCATCCGTGGTCACCAGCGTATGCACCAGGCCGTTCAGATCGGTGCCGACGTGCGCCTTCATCCCGAAGTGCCAGCCCTTGCCTTTCCTGCTCTGGCGCATCTCAGGATCACGCGCCTTCGCCTCGTTCTTGGTCGACGGCGGCGCCTCGATAATGGTGGCATCCACGATCGTGCCGGACTTGAGCAGCAGGCGCTTTTGCTCGAGCAACCCCCGCACCAGGCCAAAGATCCTCTGCGTGAGCTGATGCTGCTCGAGCAGATGCCGGAAGCGCAGGATCGTGGTCTCGTCCGGAACCACGTCCTCCACCAGCTCAATGCCGGCAAAGCGGCGCATCGACTCCGAGTCATACAGCGCATCCTCGGCGGCCGGGTCCGACAGGTTGAACCACTGCTGCATGAAGTAGATGCGAAGCATCCGCTCCATCGGCATCGGCTGCGTGCCGTTGCCCGCCTTGGGGTAATGCGGCTCGATAAGTGCCAGGATCGGTGCCCAGGGAATCACCGCGTCCATCTCGGCCAAAAACCGCTCCCGGCGCGTGACCTTGCCCTTCTTCTCCCACGCCGCCGACGCAAAGGTCGTCTGCTTCATGCTGCTCCTCGGGCCCTGCGCGTTAATGCTCGCTGCACGCATTATCGTTCAGTCACAAGCACCTGTGCAGAGCTTCCCTAGGCGATGTAAGCTGCATCAAACTCGGGACGAAGATGAAGAGAAGCGGGCCAGTCAAGCATGGATACCTCACCGGATATTTCTGCGCTTGTTCGGCGGTTCCTTTCCGGCTACGACGAGAGCGCAAAGGACGAGGTCTGGCGCGGATTGAGCCAGCGTTTTAGGACGTTCTGGCGCGAGCGGGTACTTGCCGATGACTCCAGGCCGATTTCGGATGCTGATTGCGACGAGGTCATCCGAATTCTTGACCGCAACGGAAAAGGGAACACGAAGGACAGCGAAGCTGTCGCCAAAGCGATGGTGCCGCAAGGGGCGTGGCGGCGCATGTTCAACGAGTTCCACACGAATAAGTCGCTCGCTACCCTGGTAGATAATCTACTCGCGGAAAGTAATTCCGGCCGCAAGGCGGCACTGATTGACGAGCTATATGCGAAGAACGCGGGGCAACGGAACCATCTCACGGGCCCCAGCGGCAACGCCGTAGGTGCCTTCTTAGCGGCGTCTGATCCCGCGAACAATCTTTCTATCATTTCGTTGAAAGACCGGCGCGCGCTGATCGATTTTCTCACGTTGCCAGTCTCCTTTGACTGGGATACCGCCTCGATCGGTACCCGCATAGTGGCAACGAATCAGGTAATTATCGATGGCGTCCGAGGATTTGGATTGACTGGCTCCGCCCGGACGATTACGCGCTTCTTCTATTCGCCGCCAGTGAAGGCACTTTGGAAGGGCGAACACACCGTTAAGCGAATCGACAAGAACGTCAGCGTGACTGTGCCGACCGTGTCCGATGACGAAGAAGAGACTGCGCCTGACGCTGAATCGGTGCGGGAGTCCATGCAAATACAGGGGCTGCTTGCAAAGATCGGTACGAGCATGGGCTTTATGATCTGGCTGCCGAAAGCTGATCGAAGCCGAGTACTAAAGGTCTGGAAGGCAGAGCCTGGGGAACTGCTCGACGAACTGCCACTTGGTTACGACTCGTCCACGACGAAGACAATTGAGCAGATCGACGTACTTTGGTTAAGAAGGCGCTCCATTGTCCGCGCGTTTGAAATCGAGCATACGACTTCTGTCTATTCCGGCCTGTTGCGGATGGCAGATCTGCTGGCATTGCAGCCCAACATAAACATCGAGCTCCACATCGTGGCGCCAGCCGAGAAGCGCGAGAAAGTCCTCCGGGAAATCCAGCGTCCCGTTTTCTCGCTGCTCGAAGGGCGACCTCTGTCCGAAATGTGTACCTATCTGTCATACGACAGCGTCAAAGAGCTAGGCGAGTTGAAGCACCTCAACCACTTGGCGGACACCGTCATCGAGGACTACGCGGAAACTGCGGAAGAGACTCCAGCAGGGTATTAGTCCCGACACCGCCCGCCGAGATGTGTCTGCGGTCCGACTCCGATATAGCGGCGTCGCTGTAAAGCGGCCGCCACAGTAATGGCCCGCGGGTGTAGTACGTGCCACAATCTGGGCGCTGAATTTTTGCGACTGAACTGTATTCCTCACGCCTCCGACGTCCCACGATGCGCTCGTGGCACATCCGAAGCAGCGGTTTCGTCGCACTCTTTTACGAATCATTCTAGGTCGGCACGTGGAAGATCTTTGTGAAAACAGAAAATGGACCCCAATTGGGCCCCACAGCTAAATTATGAATGGACCCCGCACAGGGCCGTTGTTGAAAATACCAATAAATTCAGTGGTCGGGGTGACAGGATTTGAACCTGCGACCTATACGTCCCGAACGTAGCGCTCTACCAGGCTGAGCTACACCCCGAACTGGGAACGATTAAGCTGTCCTGAAGCGGCCGCCCCGTCTTGGC
>Ga0182018_10002328_pt1 | contig 19313 bp, 18 predicted proteins | sample 812P2MmetaG_FD_120490 | JGI IMG/M metagenome (GOLD analysis project Ga0182018, IMG submission 120490) | Permafrost microbial communities from Stordalen Mire, Sweden - 812P2M metaG | ecosystem: Environmental > Terrestrial > Soil > Wetlands > Permafrost | place: Sweden: Stordalen | collected... | reverse complement strand
TCCGAGAAGATGCGAGCGTTTAAGGATGGTTTGCGCCAAGTTCTGACTGTCTCCAAGAGCGAATTATCCGAGCGCGAGAAGCGATACCAGACGGAGAGAGCGAACTTGCCGAAGCGCGGCCCTAAACCGAAACCTTCGGCTTCGGACCACGCTTCCGGCGACGAGGATTAGAACGGCTCAGGCGTCGTAGACACCGAAGTGTTCTCACTCTTGCCAGTGAGTTCCTTGTAGGTAAGCCGCTTGTTTGAAACCTGAGACAAGGCCAGCAAGAAGCGGTCCGAGTCGTTCAACGGATTATCCGCGGTTGCGCGATTGTTGAACCTGAAAACCTGTTCGTCAATGTAGCGCTCAAGGTGGAATGGTTCCACTGCAACATAAGTGCCCTTCAATCCACGCTTCAACAGCGACCAGAAATTCTCTAGCCCATTGGTATGCACGCGGCCATTAACGTAAGTCTCTGCATGGTTCACAGTCTCGTGGATATATTTCCATTTCAGTTTGTCGTAGGGTACAGCGTCATCGGTGTAAACGGGAGAGCCATATTTCACGTTGTTGAGAACTTGCGCTCTGCAATGTCTCGCGCTTTACATCGGGCACAACGGACGCGCGAACCTGACGCGCATCGCGGTCAAGGATGCCCATGACAATTGTTTTGCCAGTTGCACCGCCAGTGTGTCCAGACTTCGCAGCGAAGCGTTCACGGCGATCTCGGTGCATGTTGCGGAGTTTGCCACCCACGAAAGTCTCATCGACTTCCACACCGCCGCTCTCGGTTCCGCCTAGCTTTGTTCCTAGGTCGCCAGTCTTGAGCGCTAGCCGGAGACGATGCAGCATGAACCAAGCTGACTTCTGCGATACTCCGATACTGCGATGAATCTCCCAAGAGCTAACACCGTTCTTACAGCTAGTCAGCAGCCACAAAGCAGGGAGCCACTTCTGTAAAGGGATTGGCGAGTCCTCGAAGATGGTATTAACCTTGACGGAGAACTGGCGACGGCAAGAGCGGCACTTCCAGCGCTTCTGAGTCTTGAGGTAATAGGGATTCTTGGCGTCATCCTCGTGACAGTCAGGGCAACGCGCCCCGTCAGGCCAGCGCATAGCGGCCACAGCATTAATGCAAATCTGTTCGTCGCTAAAGTATTGAATCGCTTCGAGTAATGTCTTTGGGCTGTCCATGACCAGAATAATAGCAAATCGGCGTGGGTTAGTCAAGGATATTTATGCCCCGCTAACCCCGTGATTCTAAAGATAGGCAATACAAAAAAAATTCGTGCCCCGACCGCTTTTTGCGGAGGGTCCTAACCTCAGCAATCTAACCTCTAACCTCTGACCTTAACGGCTCGCTTCAACCACGACAGCCGTGCCATAGGCCAGCACTTCCGTGACCCCCTGCATAATTTCCGTGGCGTCGTAGCGCGCGCCGACCACGGCGTTCCCTCCGAGTTCCGCCGCGTGTTGCAACATCACGTCGAACGCTTCGGCGCGCGTCCGCTCGCAGAGATTGGTAAGCAGGGTGATATTTCCGCCGACCAGCGTCTGCAGGCTCGCGCCAATCGTCCCAAAGATCGACCGGGACCGCACCGTAATTCCGCGCACCACACCCAGCGTGCGCACAACGCGAAAACCATCGAGCTCGAACTGCGTAGTGACCATGTTATGCGCGACCATTCGTCCTCCTGCCCCCACGGCATAGCTACCCATCGCTCCTCCAGAAAGATTGAAGTCTGAACCCGCTCAATTCTAGCGCCCCATTCTACTGCACCAAAGCCAAGCAGTAGCGCCGGCGTCCCGCCGGCCAAGCGCGACCGTGGCCCCGGCGTCCCGCCGGCCAAGCTCGACCGTAGCCCGGCGTCCCGCCGGCATCTCCACAAAACTGTCATCCTGAGCGCAGCCGAGCCAAGCGCAAAGCGATTGGCCCGGCGCAGTCGAAGGACCCCTACACCCACTCCACTCTCAATGAGGCACCAAGGCACTCTCCAGCGGTCAAATCCAAACTGTCATCCTGAGCGCAGCGAAGGACCTCATGCTCCTCTGCTCAGCGTGCTCGCATATCCCGCCCGACCATCTCAGATCTATATAATGGCTCTTCTTCTCCGGAGGCTTCATGATCTCGCGCCGTCATTTTCTGCAAACCAGTTCCCTCGCTGCCGGTGTCAGCGTAGCGTTGCCCACGCTGACCCAGGCGGCCGAATGTGAAAAATCTCTCCCGCCGCCAATCGCCGCCCTCAGCACTCTCGGCGGAGAAGCCAAGCCCATCACAATCGACGAGCGCGCCGCGCGCCAGGAAAAGGCTCGCCAATTGATGCGCGAAAATAATCTGTCCGCCATTCTGCTCGCGCAAGGGACATCTCTCGCCTACTTCACCGGCATAAGATGGCAGGGTGGAGAGCGCCTCTTCGCTATGGTCCTGCCCGCGAAGGGCGAAGCGTTTTACGTGTCGCCAGCGTTCGAGGAGGGCCGAGCGCGCGAACAGATCGCACAAGCGCCCGACGGCATCAAGCCTGATGTCCGCACCTGGCAGGAAGACGAGAGTCCGTACGCCCGCGTCGCGCAAGGCCTCACCGATCGCGGCATTGCGAGCGGCGTGATCGGCATCGAAGAGACGGCAAAGTTTGTCTTCAGCGACAAGCTGCGCCAGGCCGCGGCCAGCGCCACGTTCACGAGCGCGACTCCGGTCACCGCCGGATGCCGCATGATCAAGAGCCGCCACGAAATCGACCTGATGCGGCTGGCCGCCAAGGTCACGCTCGCCGCTTACGAAGCAACTTATCGTTCGATGAAAGTCGGCATGACGCAGCGCGATGTCGGAGAGATGCTGGAGACCGCGCACCGCAAGCTGGGATTCGAGGGCGGCGCGGAAGTGCAGGTTGGCGAGTTTTCTTCTTTTCCCCACGGCTCAGTCCAACCGCAAGTCATTCAGGAGAGCACGATCGTGATGATCGACGGTGGCTGCTCGGTGGAGGGCTATCAGTCCGACATCACGCGCACGTTTGTCCTTGGCAAGCCCAGCGACAAAATGAAACAGGTCTTCGACATCGTGCACCGCGCCCAGAGCGCCGCGCTGGCGACCGCCAGGCCCGGCGTGGAAGCCGGCTCCGTGGATGCCGCTGCCCGCAAGGTCATCGTCGATGCGGGCTATGGCCCGGATTACAAGTACTTCGCCCATCGCCTGGGACACGGCATGGGCATGGATGGCCACGAGTGGCCGTATCTGGTCCGCGGCAACCCAACGAAACTCCAGCCAGAGATGACCTTCAGTGATGAACCAGGCATTTACATCCACGGAGAATTCGGCATCCGCCTCGAAGACGACATGCACATCACGGAAGCAGGATCAGAATTGTTCACCCCGCAAAGCCCGTCGCTGGAGAATCCGTTCGGGAGGGCGTAGGGCAACTTGTAGGGGCGACTTTCGGAGCCCAACTCATTACTTCAACGGGACGCTGTAATGGGAGGCGATTACCTGCCAGCTGTTCTCAACCTTCACCCAGACATCGGTGAACCGATCGTGGTATTCGTAAGGCTTGTGGTTCGACTCTCCCCGCTCGTGATAAGCCCCGGTTACCACCGCGAGGTTGCCGCGCATCCGGATTCGGAGGTCCGACAACTCGGCAACGTCCACGTGAACCGAGGGATCGGCGCTGTGCGTAATATAGCCCTGTTTGCTGTAGGTATTGCCGTCCTCAACCGTAATCACGAAATCTTCGTTCAGCAGCGATGACAGAAGATCAATCTGCCGTTCCTTGTAAGCCGTGGCCCATTTTTCTTCCAGCCTGCGAACTTGCACGGCGCCGGCCGACTCTTGCGCAGCTGAATGAATCGCCAGACAAAGGAGCAGGACAGTGAACAGCGATATCGTGCGAGGCGTCATGACATCCATGTCATAACAAACGGTCAGCCGTGACAAGTGTCTTACCTAGTCCCTGGGTCTTCCGAGTCTCACTTCCGAGTTCGACTTCAGAGTCTCACTGTCAGGCTCAGTCGACTTCCCATTCGCGCAACTTTCGCCGTTCGCGAGGCGTAGGGCCGGTTATCCGGATCATTTTAATTTTTCAACTGCCGGTGGACGGCTTATGCAGTCGAGGATGGATCCAGCACCGGACAGCCTTCGTTGCGCGCGGTCGCCAGCAAGACCTTGTCAGCACAAACGAAAGTCGGCTCCTCGGTTCCAGAAATCGAACGCAGCACCAGGTAGCCCGCTAGTTGCGCGGCATCGTATGCCCTAAGAGGATAACTGTCGATGAGCGCCGACGCCACGTCCAGCAAAGAGTCCGAGAAGGATTGTATGAGAAACTTGCCCTCCGCATGCCGGCGAAAAGATTCGATCAATTCGTCGGCCGCGTTGTCAGGAATCTCGCCGCCGCGCTGCCGCCTCCGGATCGCCGCTCGAAACTCGACCTGCGCCAGCGACAGGATGGCGAATCGATGCCCCGCGTCGCTGGCGGTGAGGCCAAGAAGCCGCTCCGTGCCTGTCTCATACACGTAGAGTTTGACGAGGGCGCTCGTTTCCAGGTAGTAGAGCGCCAAGGCTCAACGCCTCTCTCGTAGAATCGTGGCGGACAGTGGTTCACCTTTGATGTGAATCGGATGGAAATCCAGGTCGTTCTTCGGGTGTCCCAGTATCTCCTGTACTGCAGGCATCAGTCGATTTAGGCGGATACTCGTGACTGGGAATTGTGGAGATTTTGGGTTGGGCACCTTGCCAATCAGTATCAACCTCTTTTCGATTGCAATCCGAATCGCGTCCTGCCAGTGTACGTCGCTGGGCTTGAACGCATCTGGCGCACTGGGTTCATACGGAAGAACTTCATCGCGAAATTTTTTCAGGGAGACAAACTTCCAACCCGGTGTTGATTCTGCACGATCCAGCGCTCGAATCAATTTAATTTCAATCTCCAGGAGCGCCGCCGAAGTTTTCGGAGCAGAAAAATCCGCAGGAAGGCTCTGTGTGCGCAGGCTGGATTTGTCCGCTCCGCGCGATTCCGCGGTCGCCGCGAGTTTTTCTTGTTCTGGGGCGGGCTCGAAACGAATCTCAATCCGACCAGACGCAGGGGACCAGTTGCTTGCGGACGCATTGCTGCGCTTCTTGCGTCCTTTGGCGTCTAGGAGTGAAACCCGAAGTTGATACTGGCCCGGGACGGTATTTTTTAGGGGACTAATAAGCTTCTGGGCGAGATCTTGCTCCAACTGATCAATGCTGACATCCATCTTTGCACCTCTAAGGAAATCTAATATAAGCGACGGCACACGCCGCATCTATATTTATATAGGTCCAATAAACCGTTGTCAAGGAAATTCGGTAGTAGTGGAGCTTCACGATGCAGCCCGACGAGATCAGATGTTTCCTGCGTGTACCTCGGTGGCCTTGGTGGTTAACGATTTCGCAAACTGCAGCACTACCGGAAATTCGCAGCCGCCTTCCGCTACTCGACTTCCCATTCCCGCAACTTTCGCAGCAGCGAGGCTGGCGCTTCCGCTTCGAGCAACACCGCCCCGTCCTGATATTTACGGGAATAGATGCGGGCGCCAGCCTGCAACTGGGCCAGCATCTTGCCCTCTTTTTGCGGAATGCGCAGGCGAACACGGCGGGGCCGGTCTTCGTCAATCAAGGCATCGACGCGATCCAGCAGAGTGCTTAAACCAATTCCCTTTGCCGCGGAGACGTGGACGGTCTGGTCGTCGTCGCGCAGCGACTCGCGCTGCTTGGGAAGCAGGAGGTCGATCTTGTTCATCACTCGCAGCCGCGGCTTCTTGTCGGCTTCGAGTTCCTTGAGAACACTCTCCACTTGCGCGTCCTGCTCGGCGGAAACCGGGCTGCTGGCATCGGAGACTTGCATGATCAGCGTGGCGCGCTGCACTTCTTCAAGCGTGGCCCGGAACGCCGAAACCAGAGTATGCGGAAGATGCCGGATAAAACCCACCGTGTCGGAGAACAGAACTTTGCGTTTCGAGGGCAACTCCGCGGAGCGAATCGTTGGGTCGAGCGTAGCAAACATCCGCGACGATGCCACCACATGCGCCTGGGTAAGCACGTTGAAGAGTGTGGATTTCCCCGCGTTCGTATAGCCCACCAGCGCCACCGTGGCTACCGGACCTGATTCGCGGCGCTGCCTCTGCTGCGCGCGGATGCGGCGCACTTTTTCGATTTGCTGTTGAACGTGCCGGACGCGGCGGAAAATCTTTCGCCGGTCCGTCTCCAGCTGAGTTTCGCCCGGTCCGCGAGTGCCGATTCCGCCGCCGAGCTGCGACATTTCCACGCCGCGCCCCGCGAGCCGCGGAAGCATATATTCGAGCTGAGCCAGCTCCACCTGCAATTGACCTTCACGGGTGCGGGCGTGACGCGCGAAGATGTCGAGAATAAGCTGCGTGCGATCGATGACGCGAGTGTTGAGCACGCGCTCAATATTGCGCTGTTGCGACGGCGAGAGGTCGTGATCGAACAGAATCACATCCGCGGAAACCGAAGCGGACGCGGCCGCAATTTCCTCCAGTTTGCCCTTGCCAATCAGCGTGGCCGGATCCGGACGGTCGCGGCGCTGCGTGAATTCGCCGGCGATCTCGGCGCCCGCGCTCGTGGCCAGCGCCCGCAGTTCATCCAGCGATTCCTCGGAGCTGAAGTCGGGAGAATCCGCCGGCAGAGAGGAAGAGGAAGCGGCCACGCTGGTAGCGTGATCTCGAGCCGCCGCCGCGCCGGCAGGAATGGTTCCAGAACTTGTTTTTCCCGAACGGCGCGCACGCCCCGTGGAGCGAAACTCTACACCCACCAGGAACGCCCGTTCCTGATGCTCCGACGGATTCAGCACCGCCGTAGGCTCACTTCGCGAGCGGCTGCGGCTGCTCAGTCTGGTGTCATCTCGGCGCAAGCAAACTCATTTCATCCTTCGGTGCCGGACGCGGCGTTCGAAATCGCCGTCTCCGCATGGGGCGCCACCGCTGTTGGCTTCGCATCCATGTGGCTGTGCGCTCCGCGCGCGATGACCACAGTCGAAATCGCATGCTTGAAAATGAGCTGCTCCTGGTTGCTGGTTTCGAGGACCACCGAGTACTTATCGAACGATCGGATACGGCCCGTCAGCTTGACTCCGCTGACCAGATAAATCGTAATGTTGTGCCGTTCCTTTCGCGCTGTGTTGAGGAAGGAATCCTGAATGTTCTGTTGTGCCGGCTTGGCTTCCATTTGCCGATCTCCTTTTTTCGACTTCGATGCTGCGCCATTCAGCTTAGGGAGGGACAATTGGCTGCAGCTCTTTTTCTGTCGGTCTTACAATACGGCCTTGTCTCGCGCTTTTCAACTTCTTGCGAATAATATTCTCAAGAAAGTACCTGCACATGGCCCGTCCAGCAGTCCGTTTCTGTCCAGCTAAAGAAAATGCGCCGTATGATTTCTATACACTCCACAAAATTGGTAGTGGTGCAATTTGCGAAATCGTTAACCACCAAGGCACACGAAGGAAACATCTGAGGCTAAAAGCCTTCGTGATCCTTCGTGCCCTTAGTGGTTCAGGATTTCGTCGGCTGGATCGTGAAACTACACCACTACCCACAAATCGGCCGGGTTTCATTTCCTTTGCCAGCCGTCTACAATCGTCACTTTCCGAGCAGAGTGTCGAAAAGAGTGTCGAAATAGGAGCCCTGAACTTGACTAACATCAATCTGCCTGCCGACTTCAACACCAATCTTCTGATGCTCCTTCGCTGGTTGCATTTCATCGGAGGCATAACCTGGATTGGCCTGCTGTATTTCTTCAATCTGGTCAGCATTCCGTTTGCTAAGGAACTCGATCCGGCTACCCGGGGAAAAGTCTTGCCCGGCCTGATGTCCCGCGCGCTATGGTGGTTTCGCTGGTCATCGGTGCTCACCGTATTGATGGGGTTCGTATACTGGGGCACCATTGTCGCTTCCGACGCCAGAAACGGCGGAGCGTCTTCCGGCGGACCGATGGGAACTTTCTTTCTAATCTGGACCGTCGCCTGGGCGCTGATGTATGTCTGCCTGATCCCCGGCAAGGGCGCGCTCGACAAAGGGCCGGTGCTCGCCGTGATTTACACCATCATCGTGCTGGCGGCGTCCTGCCTGTTTCTTCGGCTGAACGATCATGGATGGGAGAGCAATCGCCTGCTCGCCATCGGCATCGGCGGCGGGATTGGCTGGACGATGATGCTGAACGTCTGGGGCGTAGTCTGGCGCGGGCAAAAGAAGATCATCAAGTGGACCGCCGACAATGCGGCCAACGGCACACCGATGCCGGAGAAAGCAAAGTACTTGGCCCGCCAGGTTTTCCTTACGTCGCGCGCGAGCTTTGTGCTGTCGTTCCCCATGTTGTTCCTGATGGGAGCGGCGAGTCACTATCCCATGTTTGGAAGGTAGAGCAACCAAAGCTTGGTGGTTGGATGATGTTCTTCACAGGCCAGCTACTACAGTTGGATGGGATCAGTTCTTCCAACGTCACGGGAAACATCGTCGTCTGCTCCCGCTTCTCTCCCCGGACATAGGCCTCAAAAAAATGCCCTCGCTCCCGCGAGGGCATTCTCTTATCGCTTAAGAGAGCCGCCAAGTGTTTCGTAACAGACTGTCGCGGCCGGCCTAAGAGTACGCTCCGGCACCTACCTTAGAAGTCGAAGCGAAGCGCCAACTGCGTGATCCGGGGACCTCCGGTTTGCTGATTGCTGAAGGTGGATAGCGAGAGCCCGGCCGTCGTGTCGTTCAGATTGTTATCCGGAGGCAGGAAGTTCGGGTGATTCAGGATGTTGAAGAAGTTGGCTTCAAACTTGAGCGCCGCACGCTCATTGATCTTAAAGAGCTTGCCGAACCCGATGTCCGTGTTGAAGAATCCCGGCCCAACCAAGGAGTTACGCTGCATCTCGCCCGGTCCATTGCACCACAATCCCATATTGACGCTTAGCGGGCACGGCAGCGCTGGGGTACCGAGGCTGGCAAAGTCGGCGGGATTATAGTATCCCAACGCCGGGCTCTTGCTGTGACTGATACTATTGGTCACGGCTCCGCTCCCAATGTAAACCGCCCGGTCGTTGAAGTCCCCGTCCTTATTAGTGTCCACGCTACTGTTAAAAATCGAGAAATTGGCTCCGTCTTGCACCGACAAGATTCCCGACACGTTCCAGCCACCAATCCACCGGTTCGCTTTCGCGAAGGGCAGATCGTACACGAAGCTGACCACCCCGCGGTTCTTGACATTGTAGTCCGCCGGACCGTAATCGAGGTGTGGATCCAGGTTGTCACTGGGGAAACCTGCGGCAGTGCCCTTACCGTCGAAAGCGTCGCTGAGGGTGTCCATTGCCTTCGAGTAGGTGTAATTGGCGTTGAATTGCAGGCCATTGGTGAATCGTTTGCGCAACGTGGTCTGAAATGCATGGTAATTCGAGTCACAACAATTCGTGCGGAAGTTGATGTTGGCATAATCGGGGTTAATCGGCGTGTCATCACCGGCGAAGCGGCCGTCGTAGGTGTTCCGGTTGAGAACTCCGATTAGTTTGTGGCCAAACGTTCCCACGTAATTCGACTCCAGCATCATGTCCTTGCCGATTTCGTACTGGACGCCCAAGTGCGCCTGCTCGTAATACGGAGTCACTATGTTCTGGTCCATGGCGCGCAGTTCCGGAGTCAACGGCGAAGAAAGGAACGTCGAGGTGCCCTTGAAGGGAAATGTGGCCAGAGCTGCTGTCTCCGCCGGAGTGATGGTTGCTTCGCCAACGATCGATCCCAGCAGCCCGAGCGCAAAGTAGGGCGGATTGAAGCGAATGTTCTCGAAAACATTGTTGTAAATCCGGTCGTAGTTAATTCCGAAGCCGCCACGCACGACTACCTTCTGGTTGCCCATAGCGTCCCAGGAAAACCCTACCCGCGGGCCAAAGTTGTGCAGATCCTTGTCCCATATGTTGTTATTTCGCTGCTGTACCGTTCCAGTCGCAAACAGCGCCGCGTACGGGCTATTCACCGGGAAAAACGGATTGGTGCTCGTCGTCGCAATCGGGGTAACCGGGACTCCCTGATAGAAATTGGCATCGAGCCCCTTTTGGAAGTTGTGCGGCGGCCCAAAATACTCCCAGCGCAGACCCAGGTTTACCGTCAGGCGCGGGCTCAACCGCCAATCGTCCTGAAAGTAAGCCGCAGCTTCGTTAGCGCGGTAGCCACGGTAATAGTCCGGCAATTGACCGGTGAGGGGATTCAAAGAAGCTTCAGATTCAGCGATCGAACCAAATCTTTCTTGCGTTGTCATGAATCCGTCGGAAACCAGAAGGTCTTCGAGCTGATTGGTAAAATTTCCGCTGGTGACGAAATCCTCGACGTCCTGCATGCCATTTAACCCGGCCCCCTCCAGCTCAAAGCTGCTGCCGTTCCGAGTACGCCGATACTCGCCACCGCCTTTGAAGTTGTTTTTGCCATGGGCGACCGAGAGGTCGTCTTTGTAGATAAACTCATTCTCGGTGAAGAACTGAGGGATGTTGTCGGCATTGCCAAATGCGAATGCCGGCTCGTCGAAAAACATGAACGTGTCTGGCATGCCGGCCACTTTCGGGTCCCCGGGAACATCAAGGGTATGCCGCAGATACGACATACGCGCCTGGTTGAGGACCGTGGGGCTGAAGGTGTGTGTCAAGGTGACGCCCGCGGTCTGCGACCGGAGGTGTTCGAAAGAGGTCGGTCCAAAAGTGAAGTTGGTGTCACCATACGGGACGGTTTGGTCCTGGTTGTCGATGAGGTAGGCCACATTCAGCTGATCTTTGCCGCCTAGCTTATAGTCAAACTTCACCGCGTTTCGCACCTGATTGAAGATTTCAGGCTGCGATACCGTTGCGGTCCCGTAGACATTAACCGGGTAGACCAGCGGTAACGTGCCCACCGGAGCAGGGAGATTGGGGTTTTCGAGTGCGTAGTACCCTGCGGTGTATAAACCCTGGGCAACGTTCGTAAAGTTTTTGCAATTCGCGGCTCCGGTCGTACAGAGCACGGGAGTCTGGATCGCAGCCATGCTTGAATACACCGGCGCGAGCGATGCACTCCCAGTGGGGTACGCTGCACTCGCCGCGAAGGCACCGGGGCAGGAGGCTCCTAAGAGCTCATTACAGATGCCGCCTGGATTGCTCTCCTGGAAGGTTTCAAAATCCCCATCATTTACGAATTTCACAAAATCCGAGGTATACGTGTCCCCGGTCAACGGGCTGGACGTGCGCAAGCGTTGGTATTCCAGGGTGTAGTAGAAGAACATCTTGTCCTTGATGATGGGTCCGCCGCCGGATCCACCAAACTGGTTGCGGACCAGGTGATCCTGCTCGCCCGCAAAATTAGAGAACCAGCTGTTGGCCGCGAGATCCTGAATACGGTTGTATTCGAAAAGAGAGCCGTGAAACTGATTCGTTCCACCCTTGAGGACCGTATCGGTCACGAAGCCGCCAGCTTGGCCGTATTCAGCCGGCGGTGTGCTGTCGATCACGCGGTATTCCTGGATCGCGTCGGGAGAAATCGTGGTAACTGCTCCGCCGGAGCCGACAATAGTGTTTGCAGCACCGCCCACACCCAGATCGTTGTTGCTAAACCCTTCCACCATAAAGTTGCCGGAGCCACTGCGAGTGCCGTTGACGGCGGGGCCTCGGTCCTCTATGTTCGCCTCAGCTGCGGGCTCCGCGCCGGCCAACAGACCGAGGAATTCGTTCTGGCTTCGCGTTTCCAGCGGCATGTTCGTCCAGACCTGTTTATCCACGTTCTGCGAAAGCGCCGAGTCCTGCGTCTGCACCAACTGCGCTCCTGCCTCGACTGTGACCTGCTCGGTGGCCGAGCCCACCTCCAGCGTCACGTCTCTGGTTACAATCGTACCCACGGTAGCGACGATGTTCTGAATCTTCACTGACTTGAATCCCTTGTCAGTCACTTCCAGGGTGTACGAGCCCACGATCGGCAGCGCCGGAAAACGGTAAGAGCCAGCGGGCGTGGTCACCGTGGTGCGCACTTCACCGGTCGCGACGTTGGTCAGCTTAATCTCGACGCCCGACACCACCGCTCCGGTTGAGTCTGTCACATCACCGGTCAGTTCACCGATTCCACCTTGCGCGAGAGCTCCAACGCAAAGGCCCACGACGACAAATGCGAGCAGAAAGTGCTTCCAAGTGCTGCGGTATGAAGATTCCATTTTCGATCCCTCCTAGTGAGTTCCGGAAACCCGATTGCTGTTCATCGTACGTTGATTGGTTCAGGGAGGGCCCGACATCAGCACGCAGCCCAAGAAGTATCTTGAGAAGATAATTATTCTGAAATGCAATCTACATTCCAAAACGGGCTTTACTAACTAGCATATGGTTCAGCAATATACGTTCAGCGTACCCACGTTCTACGGTTTTTGGGAGTGGTGTCGCTGATTCCCTATGGGAAGATGTAGATGACAGTTTCTGCCCATGTGGAGCGGACACTCCTGTCCGCTGCCGTTGATTTTGATGTTGCCGTTGATTTTGGCTCCGGCAACCGCGTGAGGCGTAGCTTCTGAGGGATGGCTTCTCTTCTGAGGTATGGCTTCTAATGACCATCTCGCCCAGTCACGGGGAATTCAAAACAGGTCTCGACCTCTTCAACCGCGCGCACTTTTTCGACGCTCATGAGGCTCTCGAAGATGTCTGGCGCGCGCTGCCTCGCGACCGGCCGTTGCGTCGGCATCTCCAGGGACTGGTCCAGCTGGCGGTCGCTTTTCATCACGAGTCCACTGGCAACCGTGTCGGTGCTCGCTCGGTTCTGGAGCGTGCGCTGCGCAATCTCAACGGCGCGGACAGCTCGTTCCCCGATCTCGATCTCGACCGGCTGCGCGCTGACCTGGCGGATTGGCAGGAGCATCTGGCCGGTGCTGCCCCCAAACCGAAGTCGCCACAGATCGCCCTGCGCAAGCCCATGACCTGAGGATCTCCGTGTCCTCGTCCTCGGTGGTTGCTTCAGAATTTTCATCGTCGCGAATTCATCGCCGCGAAAATGATTGTCGCTAAAATGATCGTCGCGAAAATGACCGCTGGGCCGCAAAATCGCAAGACTGATTGACGCCTGCTAGAATTTCGTTCGAGTGAAACCTATTTTGTCGCCGCCACCCATAGCGACACCCGAGTCCGTTCCACTTCTTGACTTGCGCCGCCAGTACGATGGCATCCGCGAAGAAGTGCTGGACGCCATCGCGCGCGTGTGCGATTCGCAAAGTTTCATTCTCGGCCCGGAGGTCGAGGCTCTGGAGCGTGAGATTGCCGCGCTCACGGGAGCGGGTGGCGCCGTCGGGTGCTCGTCCGGCACAGAGGCGCTCTGGCTGGCGCTCGTCGCCGCCGGCGTAAAGCCCGGAGACTCGGTCATTACCACCGCATTCAGCTTCTTTGCCTCCGCCAGCGCGATTGTTCGAGCGGGCGCGAAACCGGTCTTCGTGGACGTCGATGCCGGCACGTTGAATCTCGATGCCACGCTCGTTGCGCGGCGATTGCGTGATGGGCAGCGGAGCACAAAACGGTCCGAAAACGTCCGCGCCATTCTTCCCGTGCATCTTTACGGCCAGTGCGCCGACATGGACGCGTTCGATCGCATCGTCAAGGAACATGTTACGGAACACGGCCAGAAATCCGCAGTTGCAATTGTCGAGGACGCTGCCCAGGCCATCGGCGCCCAGTGGAACGCGCGCGGCGCGGGCGCGTTCGGCATCACCGCAGCCTTCAGTTTCTATCCCACGAAAAACCTGAGCGCTTACGGAGACGCGGGCATTGTCACCACCACCACTTCGGAGATGGCGGAGCACATGCGGCGACTGCGCAATCATGGCAGTCCCCGCCGCTATTACCATGACGAATTTGGCTGGAACGGGCGCCTGGACGCCATTCAGGCTGCGGTGCTGCGCGTAAAGCTGGCGCACCTCGCGGACTGGAACCAGAGCCGACGGAACAATGCCGCGAGTTACGACCGGCTGTTTGTGAGCGCCGGACTGACTTCCGCGCTGCCTTCGAACCAGACTTCCAATCAGCCTTCGAACCAGGGCGCGGCGCCCGTGCGATTGCTGGCCAGGAGTCCGCAAGCTACCCATGTGTTCCATCAATATGTGATTCGCGCCCTGCGCAGGGACGAACTGCGCAAGTTCCTTGCCGATCGAAAAATCGGATCGGAAATCTACTACCCACTGCCGCTGCACTTGCAACCCGTCTTCGCCTACCTCGGACTGAAAGCTGGAGACCTGCCCGTCGCCGAACAAGCCGCGCAGGAAGTGCTCGCGCTGCCTATGTTTCCTGAGTTGACCGAGGACGAGATCCGGCGCGTGGTCGAGAGCATTGCGGATTTCTATTCGTGAGTTTTACCGCCGAGACGCCGAGGGCGCCGAGAAAACCTTAACCGGGATTTTTACTCTGAAACAATGAAACAAAATCGTCATCCCAAAAAGTCTGTCATCCTGAGCGAAGCGAAGGACCTCCTTCTTCTCGGCGACCTCGGCGTCTTGGCGGTGCCTACGCTATCGCTTCCGTCGCGGCGCTCGCTTCGGGGATGGCCGTTGCGGCTCCTCTCCCGGCGCGAGAACTCGGCGCACAATCGGCGTGTTGAGCTTGTATTTGCGCTCGGTCACGTTGCCCTTGTCGTCCGGCACACGGAGGATGAATACGGGCAGAACGCCTTCCTTGTCGAAATTTTCCTGCGAAACGGTCACCGGCAAAACGCCTTCCATACGCTCGCGATAGGCGGTTTCGTAGCGATGCTTTCTCACATTCCAGGTGAAGACGCGAATCTGGTTGAAGTCAAACGGCAGGCCGTCTTTTGGTTCGGTGAGGACGGTCAGGTACTGCGCGACTTTCTTGTCTCCATCCGGAACCTGATTCAGCACGAAGAACGCGACGATGCGCTGGCCTTCCGCGTATTGGGCTACGTCGAGCGGGACGTCGAGATCCACCATGCGCGCCAACACCCAGCCGACACGGTTGTGGGAGTCGCGCACCAGCCACCAATCCTCTTTTACCGGAGCCGGGGTCGCCGGAGCCTGAGTCGCTGGAGCATGGGGTTCGGGAACATCCGTCGCCGGAAGCGGCTTCGGCGGTTCCGCTGGTTTCTTGTTCTGCGGGCTGCTGCCCGGCCTGTCAGCGCGCGATGCGGAACGCGGTGGCGGCGCAATCGCGCCTGCCTTTTCCGCCGTGCCTCGCTTCAATAGCGACAGTTTCTCACCGGACAAAATCTGATAGAGATGGTCGGTATCGCGCCCCGGCTCGACGTGCAGATTCGTGTCGTTGCGAGTTGTGCCCTGGGCCTGCACCGGATCGTTGAGGTTGTCGGCGGTCAGTTTCTGGATCTGATCGAAGACGTCCTGACCGACGAGGTAGCGCTGCTCAACCCATCCCGTCGCGCCGCCGGCGGTGCGTACCTTGACGAAGCGGCGGTCATGGTCGAGCACTTCGACGCGCTCTCCGTTCTTTACCACTCCGGCTTTTTCATAGACCGCGGCCACGTGGTCGCGCAGGATGGCCTGCACTCCGGAAACGTAGGCGACCTCCAGCGTGCGGCCGCTGCCGTGATTGCAGGCCGACAAACACGGGAGAAAGAAAAGGGGGATCCACAACAAGAATTGATGGAGGATGCGTTTCACGGGGTCTCCATCCAATATAACGCGAGCCTGTTTTCGCCGGCCGGCATTCGGGTACTTCCGGTGCAGTCTGATAGAGGCTCCGGTTCATGTTCCAGCCCATTAACTGATGAGGTAATAACCGGCGGATTAGGACCCACCCCCCCGGCTTTGCACAAGAAAGGCCCTTATGAGGGCTAGTTCTTGTGCAGGACTATGGCTTTTTGTGCAGGCGTTCGCAATCATAGCGTTTGTTGGTCACGGCTTCTTGCCTACGTCTATTCGTACTGCGGTAGAGGTACCCGATTCCACATTTGCCGCTTTATCGCTCTTCTCTTGGGGGGGCGAGATATTGGGAGGAAGGCTGAAGCCGAGCGCCACTGCCGCCCTCGCATATTGCGGCATGTCAGCTAGAGTGAGCAATTGGAAAGCTGTTGGATTTGAAGATTCAATTGATACTCGTACACCAGTTCCTAGACTAACTGGCACTGCAAAAGCGATTTCCTTGCCAAATATGTTAATTGCCGGGAAGCCACCCGGCGGTGTCGTTCTCTTCCATCCTGACTGCTGCAATAAGGCATCAATCTCTTTAAGTAATCGCAGGGATTCTTCGTCCGCACAGACCCCGGAAAACGTATACTCTGTACCCGCGAACACTTTTAATGTAATGACTAATTCAGGGATGTGGGTGAGTGATCTAGGGGTACGTAGCTTTTCTAATTCTAGTGTAGCTTCCGCTGCTTTCTGTTCGGCCTTTGCAGATCGCTCGCTCGCCTCTGCCGCTTGTTTGTTAAATTCTGCTGCTTCAAGATTCCGCAAGCCCTCGATTGATTGGAGCACCGTATGGAGCTTTCTGTTATTCCACCAAGCTCTAATACCAAAAAAGGATTCTCCCGCGACTCCAATCACGACAAATATTCCGAACACGAGCAACCAGATGTCGATTCGCGACAGAATGTGTTCGAGTACTTTCTTGCTGGCAAGCAGAGAATCTAGTGCCGGATCGGTCATTGACACCTCCGATGCATATTTATTGTGGTCAGTTTTGGTTATCGTAATTGGTCTCGTAAGTCTAGTGATTCCCGTGGGAGCGCTGCTTCGTGTCTTAGATCGAAAAGGGCATTCTAAGCGTTCGCCGCCTGATTAGACCAAAATATCGGCTCTATGCCAAGTTCGCACATTTCGTGGATGAGTACGACAAGGTTATGACAGAGAATTTTGCAGAGCGTTTCGTTGACCATCGCAACATCGGTCTTGCTCCGCAGGCCGTCTCCGAACTTCCGCTTCATCATCGAAAATGTGCTCTCCACGTTGCTGCGTTTGTGATAGTGCTGCAAAAACTCAGTGCGCTTGAACTGGAAATAGTGATACATCTTCTCCCATGTTCCGCCACCGTTGCCGCGATGGTGAGAAGCGTAGGAGATGTAGGGCGTGGCTCCGATGCTGGCAACCATGTCCGCATTACTCCTGCTGGCATAGCCCTTGTCGGCGGAGACTTCCGCAACCTGGAAATTCTTGGCGGTGCTCTCGACCAAAGCCGGGAGCACGATGCAGTCATTTGTATTCCGTCCAAGAATTTCGACGGCGGTCACGATGTTGGTTTTCACGCCGCACATCAGATGACACTTGACCCAATCGTGCTGCTGTCGAACCTGCCCGTACTTGTGATCAAACCAGCGGGTATATCGGCAGGTTGTAAAACCGGAAGAATCCGCAGCGAAATCTACCTCGACCGATTTCAGCGGCAAACTGCTCTTGGTGATCAAGTCGAAAAGTATGGAGGTCAGGTCTGGATTTTCAAGGTAATTGGAAATGCTGTTGAAGTGTGGAACCTTGGAGATAAAACCGCGACTGTGCGCTTCTCTCAAGTCGCTCATGAAGCGCCGTTGCGAGACCGTGGAATAGACCTTGTAGGCGATGCTAAATACGGCATCCGAGAGTGGGAGCGGGCGGCGTCCGGTCTTGGGAGCGATAGTGACCAAACCAGAGCAGAGGTCAGCAAGCAAGCTCTGGAATTTGTCCTGCTCGTTCGTTTGCGCTTCGTTGTATGCAGACCAGTTCTGGGGATAGGTCGTCCGCTCCGTAGCAGTAACCGTGACACTCTTGGTGACGGTCACGCTGCCATCAGCGTTTTGTTCGCGTCTCATCACGAAACGGGCCGCATAAATGTGCTTGCAATCTACCCCGCGAGTTTCATGGTCGGGGCAGGTACAAGAGGCAATCTTGGGCATCAGGTGAACCCGATAGGCTCCGTTGCCAGCTTGCGACGGCACAATCCAAATTCCCGCCTTTTGCTGAATCGTCCGGGTTGCCGCCAGTTCCATCCCGCGCTGTTCTCTCAGGTCCATAACGACCTCGCTTACCTGAGAAATATATTACTAGATAGGTATATATCTGTCAAGCACAAAATGTACCTTGACAATATATTATTATCGAGTATATTATCCGGTTCATGGCACTCGTCACGCTCAAGCAAAAAGGGTATCGCTGTAACCGATGCGAGCACGAATGGGTGCCACGCAAAAGCACGGACGGCGAGCCGAAAGTTTGCCCTAAGTGCAAAAGCCCTTACTGGAACAAGCCGCGCAGATATAAACTCAAAGCGCGATAATAGTTTGGCGGAGGGACAGGGAGTTGAACCCACGGCGCGTACACGCCGTTCGGAGTTTTGCAGACTCCTAGCTACCCCTAGCGATATCCCTCCGTTAAAGGCTGCGAGTGGGGAGGGCGCGTCAACGTTTGCTCCCTACTCGCAGTGCAAAACTCGTTTAAGTCCCCCTCTTAATAGCGTCTGCCCTTTTCAACAAGTTTTCCATCCTCGCCTTTCTGCCCTCTTCCATTGTTGCCTTTTTGCCTTCCGCCAAGCTTGCCTTCAGCGCCGCCATCAGATCCACTACGGGCGCTTGATTCCTCGACGGGCGAATTCCAGCTTTGTGCTTGTAGGCGGTCTTGCCATCGGTGGTAGTACTAGCTATCAGTTCTGGCTCAATGCGCTCCAGAACCTTGTGGACGTTGATAAGCAGGTTCTTGGCAGAACTCCCCACAATTCCTCGCGCCTGCAAAGAATCTCTAATCTGAGTAGGGATAAGAGGAACGGGTGTTTCCTTCAGAAGCTTTCGGATATTGTCCGTAAATCCAATCGGCATAGAGTCCGAAGCAACATCACCGCTTACAAAATCAAGTCCGTCAAGAATTTGATCCAGCCCAATGAGTTCGCGCCTATTTTCCTCGGCTTCCATAGCCAATTTGTTAATTTCTACCGCAAGTCGTTGCTGGCGTTCGACCAGTTCGGCTTTCCGCTGAGCGGCATCATCTCTGGTTTTGTTGTAGTCGATCATAGGAGGTCACAATGCCCAAGTTACCCCTTATGTCTAACCGTGTCAAGACCGGGTTAGACAATAGAGCTAAGCGAGTGTGGGATTCCGCGATCAAGGAAGCAAACAGGCAGTTGATCCTCGCTAGGCGGCGAGTGGAGGGGCTAGAGAAAACTGTGCGGGATTGGACGCGACTGCGCGACGAAGGAATGCCGTGGCCGGGGGACTCCGGCGGTTCGAAATGAAAGGTTTTTGTGCAGACGTAGGAGTTTTTGTGCAGGAGAGCTTAAATGTGCAAAGCCCCCCCCTTCCCCCCTATCTATTAGAATCATAGGTTTAGGAAGAAATTCCCGCTAGATCTTTGAGTTTAAATGACTTAGAGGTAAAATATTTATTCCTCAATGACTTAGCTCGCTTCTTGCCTCGCTCGGGGG
>Ga0182018_10002327_pt1 | contig 19322 bp, 19 predicted proteins | sample 812P2MmetaG_FD_120490 | JGI IMG/M metagenome (GOLD analysis project Ga0182018, IMG submission 120490) | Permafrost microbial communities from Stordalen Mire, Sweden - 812P2M metaG | ecosystem: Environmental > Terrestrial > Soil > Wetlands > Permafrost | place: Sweden: Stordalen | collected... | reverse complement strand
GCACTCTTCGAGCCAATCCAAAACGTCCATTGCCGCTTCATCGAACGACAGCGCGACCTGGTACGGAAAATCCCGGTTTATCTCGAACAGCACGCTCATGGCTGCATTGAGAACAAACCGCGAACGAGAGTCAATACGACGAGGGCTGGGAGAGCTTTGCCGGGCGGAATACCAGATGTCGTTGCCGCGAGAGAGATCGCGCTTAGCCGGCCGGATACATGTTCCGCCGCTGTTCCTGGTCGAACGAATCGTGGCTGCTGCCCGGATCGGATTCGCGGTTTAAGAAACGGTGAACTTAGCGTGCGGCATACGGGAACGAGCGTGGAAGTATTTTTCCGTTCCGCCACTTGCAGGGAACGTCCGCTTTCAAACCATTACCGACATGGTGTGCCACTGGCGCCTAACGCATCGGTCGTGAATGACCCTTAGCGTACCTCAGGCGAGAGCGGGCCGCGCCTTGACCGCAATGTCTGCGGCCAGCGCGGACGCTACGGCTTCGGATTTATGCTTTCAGGAACGCCAGCAGGTCGGCGTTGATCGTGTCGGCCTGCGTGGTCGGCATGCCATGCGGGAAGTCCTTATAGGTCTTTAACGTGCCGTTCTTGAGCAACTTCCCCGACAACGGTCCGGCAGCGACATAGGGAACGATCTGATCGTCCTCGCTGTGCATCACCAGCACCGGGATCGTGATCTTCTTGAGGTCCTCGGTGAAGTCGGTCTGCGAGAAGGCGACGATGCCGTCGTAATGCGCCTTGGCCCCGCCCATCATGCCCTGGCGCCACCAGTTAGCGATGATCGCTTCCGATTTCTTAGCGTCCGGGCGGTTGAAGCCGTAGAACGGCCCTTCCGGCAGCGCGCGATAAAACTCCGAGCGATTGGCCGCGAGCTGTGCCTGCAATCCGTCGAATACTTCCTTGGGAAGACCCTTCGGGTTCGCCGGTGTCTTGAGCATCAGCGGAGGTACCGCCGAAATGATCGCGGCCATGACGAAGCTCCGGCCGCTATGCCGCGTCAGATAGCGCACCACTTCACCGCCGCCGGTCGAGTGGCCGATGTGAATGGAGTTCTTCAGATCGAGATGCGCCGTAACCGCGGCAAGATCGTCGGCGTAGTGATCGAGGTCGTGGCCGTCGGGGACCTGGCTGGAGCGGCCGTGGCCGCGGCGGTCATGGGCGATCACGCGATAGCCCTGCTTGAGGAAGAACAGCATTTGATTGTCCCAGTCGTCGGCCGACAGCGGCCAGCCGTGGCTGAATACGATGGGCTGTCCCTTGCCCCAGTCCTTGTAATAGATTTCGACGCCGTCCTTCGTTTTGACAAAGCTCATGTCACGCGCTCCTTGAGTATGTTGTTCGGTTCTCGCGCTGGTCGAGCGTTGCGTCAAACGCCCTCATAAACCAATCTGGTGAAAAAGCCGGGGTCAATAGGGCCACCGCCCCATTTGGCATCAAAAGCTGCGCTCGGTTTGGCAGCCACGATCTCATCCCTCGATTTTCCTTTTTTCTTGAGGGCGGCGATATTTTCGCGGACGGCGACGAGCATATCGCGGAATACCTGGAGCTCGGATTTGTTGCTGACGGGACCACCATGTCCCGGAATGACGATTGTCTTATTTGTCGTTACCGCCAGGTTGGCGTCGGAAGCGGCGATCATGCCGTTGATGCTGCCACCGGTCGAATAGTCGATAAAAGGGTAGATGCCATTCCAATATGTATCACCGGCATGCAGGACGTCCGGCTCGCCAAAGGTGACGGAGATGTCGCTATCGGTGTGCGCGGGCGTGTAACGTTTCAGTCGGATGGTGGCGCCGTTGAGCTTTAGGGTGTGCTCGACCGCAAACACCTCGCTGGGAATTCCGCCCGGGCGCAAGGGAAGGAAATTATAGTCCCAGTCCTCGACGCGCTGAACTTCGGACAGATACTTGCGGGTGTTCTCTTGGGCGATAATCTTCGCGCCGGCGGCATGCAGCCATTCGTTGCCAGAGGTATGATCGAAATGCCAATGTGTGTTGACCAGGTGCGAGATAGGATCGGCGCCGAGATCCGCCAGAGCTTTGGTGAGTTGGGGACGCGACGCACCGATGCCGCCATCGATGAGCACTTTGCCATCCGGCCCGGTCAGAACGGCGATGTTGCCGCCGGAGCCCTCAAGCACGCTGATATTATTCCGTAGCCTGTGCGTCGCGATCAACGCTACCGCGGCATTATCCTTGAACAAACTGACGAGGCCTCGCGCCTCAGCAAATGCTTCGCGAGGCGTAAGCCATCCCCCCGTTGCCGCATAAGCCGCGCCGCCGACGCAGCAGAGGCAAAAGCCTCGTCGCGAAAATGGCCTTTCCTGTGAAAATTGCATGGAGTGCTCGCTTTCCTATGGTTGGGCCTGCGCGAACTGGACCATAATGAAAGTTAGCACGCCTCGAAATGGGGGTCTTTAACGTCAGCAGGCATGTCTGTTTCTGGCCCCGTTTCGTCAGATGTTGCAGCACAAGCAAATCCCGGATGCCTCAAAACGACGCTGATGACCCAAACGCTAAATGTGCGCCGGCCTGACACATGCGCTTCGTTTGCCTATCATTGGACTGACCGACGATCTCGCCGATGGCATCTGGGATAATCCGTGCGCTGGGTATCACTTGGTCTTTCAAAGTCGCTATTTCTCGTCCCTATAGCCACCAGTGCCCAAGATGCACTGGATCTCGCGGCCGCAAGTCCATACGACGCCACGCGGCCGAACGACATCCCAGGTGTCAGACGCGCGCGATGAGGCGGCTGGGTAGTGTCTCAGTTTGACTGTAGTATGGACGCTGGACGATCGGTCCCCGCGCCAAGCCGGTCCGCAATGATCGAATATTGTGGAAGAATCTTCACACTGAGCGCGGTGATCTTTCTGTGGGGAGGGTGTGCAATGGCCGCAGACGGATTGATAACACTAGCGAGCAGCCATGGGCCGAAGGATACGATGGCGAGGCTCGAGGCCGAGGTCCGAGCCAAGGGCTTGACGGTGTTTGCGCACGTCGATCATGCGGCCGGAGCCGCAGCGGTTGGGCTTACGTTGCGGCCGACCGACCTCTTGATTTTCGGCAATGCCAAAGGCGGCACGCCACTGATGCAATCGGTTCAGACCGTCGGAATAGATCTGCCGTTGAAGGTGCTGGTCTGGCAGGACGCAGCCGGCAAAACCTGGCTGTCCTACAATGATCCGGCCTGGCTCGCGAAAAGGCACGCCCTGCCGGCCGACATCGACGCGACGGTCAAGGCGGTGAGTGATATGCTCAAAGCGGTCACGGCCGCTGCAACCGCAGCGAAATAGAGCGTGTCCGACGGCTGCATCAGGCCGTCGCCGCCAATATTGGCCCCTTGGCGCTCACATCGGCCCTGGAGACTTTCAGACAATCTGGGAGGTATGATCGCGAGCTACGCCGGCTATCTGGCCTTCGGTTGAAGCGGCCTCGGTGCCGAAGCTGGCCCTCGATCGTGCAAAGCATGGTGCACAAGCATATAGCGGTGGGGTGACACGATCGCGCGCTGGCAGGTTGTCCGTGGAAAAATGGCCGGCGTGTTTGTCATGAGAGGACACACGATGAAACGCCGCTTTCGATCAGGGGTGTTGGCGCCGTCGACCCCGTAGCTCCACGGCGGCCGCATCGTCGGTCGCTCCGATCGCCCGAGCTCCATCGTCGCCCCGAACCGGAATATCACTAAAGTGGAGATCGGCGACGTCGGTCAGCAGCCGCCGCGCCGGCCCGGGCAGGTCGAGCAGCATCGCGCCGCCCAAGCCAAAATGCGCCGCGCCGGATTCCTCGGCCACCACCCGCCAAGGGATAAAGAACACCATCGCGCCAGCCCGAAATGTCGGAGAGAGAGCACGCCGCAGACAAGAATGGGTTCGCTGCGGATCGGTCGGTTCGCCATTCACTCCTTCGGCGCCAAGCGCGAGTGAGTTAGAATTCGACGCGCAGGATTTTTGCTGGTCGAAGGACTCCGTCCGGCGGCAGCGCGGTGGTTCCGCCGTCAGTCGTGAAGAACGCGATACGGCCATTTTCTGCTGGATTCCGTCCCCACGCGCCGCTCGATGGCCCAACCAGCTCTTCGTCGAACGGATCGCCTGCTATGCTGTTCCTCACCTCATTGCCGCCCGGCTCCAAAGACATCAGATCGATCGTGTTTTCGCGATGCGTTGTGACGTACGCGATGCCTTTCGTCTCATCAATGCAGAAGTCGTCCATCATACGTCCACCACCGACGTATTCTGGAGCTCCGAGCGGTGCAAGAGTCTCACGGTCCACGCGTACTCGCATGAAAAGCTTAAGCACGGTTGCAGTGTAGTAAACGTAGGAGATTTTTTGAGCGAAACGTACGCCGTTGATTCCGGGTTGCTCGGGCTTCATCTCGCCCGGATGATAGAGCATACTGTAATGCTTCAGCCAGACGGACACCGCTCCGCTATGACCGCGATCAGAGAGATCGACGCGCCAGATCAAGCTCGCGAAACAATCTGCGATTAGAATTGTTTTCGGTCCAACGAGGCAGCTTCCATTGAGAGCGCGAACGGGGGCCGGAAAAGAGAGAATGAGCTCAGGTTTAATCGTCGCGCCAAGCTTCCAGTCCCGCAGATCGATGCGAAAGAGGCTTGATGCGTGTGTCTTGTAACCATCTGACGTGCACAGATAGAACACGTCAGCTTCTGGCTCGACCAAGCTCATCGGAGACTGATCGAAGGTAAACAAAAGCGATGGCTCAACCTGCTCCGAAGGAATTGCCGGCGGCACGTACCATAGCTCTTTGCTCTGGAGTGCGGTAACGAGAAGCGAGTCGTCCGCCCGCACAGCTAAGTTTTCGAGAAAGTAACCCTTTGGGAAGGTAGCAACGGTGCTCAGTTTAGCTTTTTGCTTGTTTGTTTCCATGAAGCACTCCAAATCGCCTGCGATATGATCGGCACAGGCATCGCTTGCCGGTCGGCTAACCTACCAAGTCCGGCGCTGGCACTTCGAAGGCGTTCAGCACCGAGCACACCACTTGGTAGCAGCCAACAAGCACGATCATGTCGACAGCGCCCTTTTCGCCGAAGGCAGCAGAGGCGGCCTGATAGAGGGCATCCTCGACGCGCCGATCGGCCGTCAGTTGCTGGGTGAATTGCTGCGCGAGCCGCTCGTCGTTGGTCAGCTCGTCCGAAGGCTGGCCACGGGCCAACGCACGAACCGCGTCGTTTGAAAGTCCAGCTTTTTTCCCCACGGCTGAATGAGCGTAGAGTTCGTAAGGAGCTTTCCACACGGCGCCCACGCTCAGGATCACCACCTGGCGAACCCGCTCGCTCAGTGACGTGTGCTTTTGCTCTGCCACCTGCAGAGCCAGAAAGGCGTTGCTGATCTCGGGACTGAATAGCATGGCGTTGAACGGACCGATTAACCGGCCGTTTGTCGTCTTGCTCTGGAACGAGGCGGCTTCGGCCCACGGGACCATAATTGTGTTGATCCTGTCGTACAGATCCTTCTGCGCACCTTCCATCGTTTTGGGATCGACAAGAGGAAGACGGCCACCCAGCTGCTGCGACTGAACCGACATGTCGTTCTCCGAGCGTTCAATGACGCCATTGAGGAGCGTTTTTCCTACTGATCCAAGCCCGCCGCATTTGCGGGCACGTCGAATGCATTGAGCGTCGCGCTGACCATCGTGAACCAGCCGATCAGAACCGTGACATCGACAATCCCCGCGTCGCCGATCAATTCCTTCGCCCTCTCATAAAGGCCAAGCGGGACGATCCGTGGCGCCAACAAGGCAGAGGCGAGTCGGTATACGACTTCCTCTCGGCCATCTTCAAAGGAGGCCGGCAGCCCGGCAATAATCCGCTCGATCTTATCGGCCGGCAGATGGCCCTGCATCTCGCCGATCTTCTCGTGCTCATAACTTGCGTAAGCGGCTTGCCATCTGGCGTTGGTGAGGTTTGTTACAATCTCGATTTCGGCCTTGGTAAGCGTTGATTGACTCTGGAAGTACGCCCCGGTCGGCACGATCGTCTTCGAGAGCTTTGGGTTGGCCAGCCAGATCTTGTGCGGGCCGGGCACCAACCCGCGAAGGCCTTTCGTGAAGTCGTAGGCATCCCTTGCTTCCGGCGACATGTCGGCGACCGGCGTCTCAGTGAATCGGCCGAAGGTTCCAAAATCGGGGTTATTGGCCATGCTCGGCTCCTCATGTCTTCTGAGCCTGGGCGCATCTCGGGGATGCCGAACCACAATTCGCTGTGCGGGTGCTCGGAACTCGAGGATAGGTCAGTCTTCCCCGTTCGCGCCATCCGTTTAACAAAGTGCAACGACCACCGTTCCATCATAAGATGAATGATCATTATTTAACTTATGAATGGAGCCAGGATTGCTTGCCACCGATCGCCTCGACCTGCTGAAGCTCTTCGTCCGGATTGCCGAGACAGGTCACATCTCCGAAGCCGCTCGGTCTCTAAGCATCTCAACCGTCGGCGAGCCGATGTTTGAAGCGTTTGGAAGTGATACTGGATACGCGCCTCGTTCAGCGATCGGCGCGCGGGCTGAGCCTGACCTATAGTGGGCAGACATTTCTCGTCTTCGCCCGCCGCCTCCTGCAGGTTCGGGACGGAGCAGTGGAGGCAGCCAAGGCCGAGCAACAAGCGCTATCCGGCAACATTCGAGTGGCGGCGCCGATCGCGATCGGCCAAAACCTCTTAGCCACTCTCGTCTCGCGCTTCATCAAATGCCATCCGGGAGTCACGATCGAGTGGAACTTAACTGACGATGCTGTGGACGTCACCTCCGCCGGATATGATCTCTGGATCAGGGCCGGCGAAGTGCGCAGGGACGATCTCATTGTACGCGAAATCTTCCACGTCCGACGTTCATTTCATCTGTCCCAGATCATTCAATAGCTAGGTCTTCGCAAAGAACTCGAGCAGAAGACGGCTCAGTTCTTCAGGGTTCTCATCGCTCACCCAATGTCCTGCGCTTTCCACCACGGCCGTGCTCACCCGTTCGGCCACGCTTGCCAGGGCTTTGCCAACCATCTCGCCGGCGTTGCAGCGTCCGCCGATGCCGAGGACTGGCATCGTTAGCTTGCGCTGCATGTTTTCCTTGTTGATCTCGATGTCCGCCCAGACTGCCGCGTAATATTCGATGCCCGCACGCAACGCGCCGGGCTTGGAAATCTGATCGACATACTCGTCGAGATGCGCAGGTGCGACCGCCGCGGGATTACAGGATCCGTGCCAGAAGAACCATGTCAGCAATTCCCGTTCGCGCCCTCGAAACGCGAACTCGGCCACTTCGGGCACGGTAAAGAAAGCCAATTGCCAATTGCTGCCGGTGTGCCAATCCGGCGAAGGCATCATCGCCTTCTCGTAGCCGCAGCCCGGGAGGACAAATTCGACGATGGCCAGATGGCTGACGTTGCCGCTGTCTGCGCAGGCGTAGTTGTAGGCTACCCCTGCGCCATGGTCATAGCCGACCAGCTTCACGGGACCGAGCTTGAGCTGGTGCACAAGCTCCGCCACTTTAGTAGCGATCGTGCGCTTATCGTAACCCGCGCGCGGGATCGAAGAGCCGCCGCAGCCCGGCAGATCCGGCACCACGACCTGATAGCGTTCCGCGAGACGCGGAGCGACGCTGTGCCACTGCAGCGAATGCTGTGGCCATCCGTGCAGCAATACCACAGGCTCTCCCGCCCCACCGACCCGGTAGTGAAGTTGCCCTCCCGCGAGGTTGGCCTTGCCGTGCTTGAAGTCCGCGAAAGCAAGGCTCATCCATCATCTCCCACGATTGGATTATCTGGGCACGTTGAAGCTTGATATCGAATGCTCAAGCCGCGCGTGCCGGTATCAGCATCGGATAGTCGGTATATCCGTGTGGACCAACGCCATAGAAGGTCGCGGGGTCCGGTTTGTTGAGCACGGCGTTGGTGCGGAAGCGTTCGACGAGATCCGGATTGGAGATGTAGGGTACGCCAAACGCCACGAGATCGGCGTTGCCGCTGGCGAGGACGGCGTTGGCCTTTGCCTTGTCGAAGCCAGTATTGACGATGATCGGAACCGACGTCATCGGACGGAAGGTTTCGGTAACATTGCCGATCTGCACGCCGCGATCGGCATCCTTCGCATTGGGCTCGAGAAGGCAAAGATAGCCGACCCGAAGCGCGTCGAGCGCGCGGACGATAAAGCCGAAGGTTTCGAGCTTGTTGCTGTCGTCCACACCATAAAGGTAACTTGAGGGAGACAGGCGCACGCCGACTCGATCGGCCGACCACGCGCCAATCATCGCCGTTGTGGTCTCCAGCATCAGCCGCGCGCGGTTTTCGACCGGGCCGCCGTAGGCGTCGGTGCGCCGGTTGCTGCCGTCCTGCAGGAACTGGTCCTGCAGGTAGCCGTTCGCCCCGTGCAGTTCGACACCGTCGAAGGCTGCCTCGCGGGCGTTCCGCGTGGCTCGGGCGAAATCGGCGACGATGCCGGGGATTTCGGAAATGCGCAGCTCGCGAGGTACGGGGAATTCGACGCGACCGCTGGGTAGGAAGAAGTCGCCTGTTGCTGGGGTAGGCGAAGGCCCGACCGGCTGCTCGCCGCCGCGCATGTCCGGATGGGCGACGCGGCCGCAGTGCCAAACCTGGCAGTAGATGCGTCCGCCCGCGGCGTGTACCGCATCGGTGATCCCTCGCCATGCGGTGATCTGGTCGGCACGGTGAAGGCCCGGCGCCCGGATGATGCCATGCGCCTGGTCGGAGACCTGCGTGCACTCGGTGACGATCAGCCCGGCGGACGCGCGTTGGACGTAATAGTCGCGCATCACGTCCGTGGGCACATCGTTTTCGGTGGCGCGGGTGCGTGTCATCGCCGACATCACGATGCGGTTGGAAAGCGGGAGACCCCTGAGGTCAAAACTGCTGAATAAGTCCGTCATGATATTCCTTTTCTGCTCGATCAGAGCATGTGTTTGCCGCCATCGACATTGAGGGTTTGCCCCGACATGAAGTCGGCGTCGGGTGAGGCCAGGAAGAAGACGGTACCGACCAGGTCCCCGCCGGTTTCGTCACGCTGGATCGCGCGTGCCTTGACCTGCGCCTCGATCATCTCGGCCGGCATCGACTTGGCGACAGCTGGCGTAAGCGTGAGGCCGGGCGCAACGACATTGACGGTAATGCCCTCCTTGCCGACCACGCGCGCCAGGCTGCGCGAGAACCCGAGCACGCCAGCCTTCGCAGCGACGTAGTGGGTCTGTTCCGCCACGCCGTCGAACATCGAGCCCGAGCCGATGTTGACGATCCGACCCCAGCCACGCCCCGTCATCAGCGGCAGCACCGCTTTCACCATCAGGAACACGCCGGTGAGATTGATGCCGATGACCTTGTTCCAGTCGGCCAGCGACATGTCGTCGAACGACTGGGTCGGGAAGAAGCCCGCGCAGTTGATCAGCACGTCGACTCGGCCCGCCTTGTCGCGGGCGAAGGCTGCAAGCTTCGCGCAGCTTGCCTCGTCAGAAATGTCCGCCGCTATCGTCTGGAGTTTGGCGCCTTCGTCGAACTCGCCAGCCAGCTTGATCAGCGCCTCTACGGAGGTGTCGGTGGCGACGACCGTGTCGCCGTTCATCAAAAAGCGCTTGACGAACAGAGCGCCCATGCCGCCAGCGGCACCAGTGATCAGGACGGTTCGATTTGTTTTCATTTCTAGTCTCCGAACGATCGAACCCGTTCAGTTGGCGGCGAGTTCTTCGAAATATGCGCGCAACGTTCGTGGCTTGCGGCCGAGAATAGTGCGCAAGATTAGGGGATTACCCAACAGCGAGTGGTGATCGTAGTACTCGAACATTTGGCGCATTGGCCCCGCTTGACCGGGAAGCGATTCCGGGACGATCCGCTTGGCCTCGATCTTGCGCCCGAGGACGTCCTCGATTAGCTCCGCGACTTGGTGGCGATTTAGTGCTCCGTCGGAGCACAGTTCAAACGTTCCATTGAGGAGCCGATCTTCCGTCAAAGCGATTGCCGCGACTTCGGCGACGTCGCGAAAATCGACGCGCGAGAACCGCGTATCGCTGGACCACGGTTCCGCGAGAATCCCGGTCTTCGCAATGGTCGGCCACGCTTGCGCGTAGTTCTGGAAATAAACGGCAGGATGGAGGAAGGTGAACTCCATGCCCGAGTCGAGCACCGCTTCCTCGACCGGCGCTTTCGCGTGGTGATTGACAAGGCGACTTAGGACGGGGTGGATCACCGACGAGAAAACGAACCTCCGGACGCCGGCGCGGACCGCTGCCTGCACCATTTGCGTTCCGACGGTCGCCTCATGGGGAATGAACGCGGGAGCGATGTAAAAGACTGAAGTTACACCGTCGAGAGCGCTCTCGACGGCAGCTGTATCGTTGAGTTCGGCAATCGCGATCTCCGCCGCGCCGGCTTCTCGAACGCGGTCAGCCTGCTCTGGTGTCCGTAGCAGACCGCGTACCCTTGCGCCTTTGGCAGCCAGAGCCGGAACTACCAGTCCGGCGAACTTGCCGGATGCTCCGACTGCCAGGATTAAATCAGTCGCAGGCAGCGTCCTCCTTGCAGCTTTCGTGAAACTCGCTTGTTCAGCAACCACCTTGGACGCGCCGGGCTCAGCAAATCGAGTTCCCGTCATTTTTCAGCTCCGATAAACGAATGACGCAAGAGCGCAAGAGCGCAAGATTTCCTGCACCCAGCCGGGTTTCTTCGCTGGCTCAATTTCCGATCGATACTGTTATCGCGTTGGCGCCGCAGCGCGGCCGATACGGCAGTCGTCGGGTCAAGTCATTGCTGGACGAGGCCGCGTGCGATTTAGTCCGCAATCCGGTGCAGTTCAGGGCTTCAGCAGTTCCGTTCGGTATTTCGGAGCGAGCGCCTTGGCCTTCTTCATCCGCTGTTCCATTCCGGCCTTGTCGAGCTTGGGTGGCGGCGACGTACGACCCTCCAAAGGGTCGCCAACCTCCATAAAGAACTCTTCTTGCCCCGCCGGCGTGCACATGCACAGCATATGCACCGTGCCGCCGGAGGTGTTCTTGAACACGTGTGGTGCGTTGGCCGGGATGTTCACGCTTGATCCCGCACGCACGGTCGTGGTTTCGCCGCGGAAGGTGAACTGGAGCTCGCCCTCGAGCAGCGTAAACATCTCCTCGAAATCGTGACGATGCGGAGGTGGGCCGCTGCCGTCGGGCACGCTCATGTCAATTAAGCAGTAGCGTCCGGCTGTCTGTGCGCCGGAAACGAGGATGCTATAAGTGTCGCCCACGACCGCGACATGGCGCACGTTGGGACTGTCCGTGTCGGCGATCGTCAACTTGCGCTTGGGGTCGTCGGCCGGGATCGAGCGGAGCAATAACGGGGCGTTGGCAGTGTCGGTCATTTTGATTGTGTCCTCTGGGTTCGTGAGGCTGATCAGCCTCTCAATCGATCGGGTGTATGGCGACGTCCGCCATCATCAACGGCATCAGCTTCTGTCCTTGCGTGGAACTCCAGTCCTGCACCAACTCTGCAATCATCGTGTTGGTTGACGTCAGCCACACCCCCGCGCGCTCCATTCGACGCCGTGATGTGTCCTCGCCGATTACGAATGAAGAGCCAGACGCATCCATGACAGCCTGCACTTCGTAGCCGTCCTCGACCGCACTAATTGCGGGGAACACGAGACAGATGTCAGTGGTGACGGCGCCCATGATGAGCTGACGGCGACCGGTAGCTGCAACCGCCTTTTTGAAGTGCGGGTCTGCCCATGCATTGACGACGCCGATGCGCTTAACTCGCGCCTCGAACTGCTTTGGGAGTACATGTTGGAGAGACTCTGCAATCGGTCCCTGGAGATGATCTTCCTGGCTGGACGTCAGCACGATTGGCATATCGAAGGCTAACGCCGCCTTGCCGAGCGCGATGGCGTTTCTCAGCGAAGTATCTGGCATCTGGTTCTTGATCAGCTGCATCGTGCCGACCTGGTAATCTATCAGGACGAGTGCGCTTAATTCAGACGTGAAATGAGGTGACATACTCTAGCCTTTCTAAGGAAGCAGGGGAGAAATCAGGCGTTCGTTTCGTGCCCGGCGGTCTCCGTTCCGCGGGGACGCTCGTGAAGACACATTTGAGACGGATGCGCGGCGTTGTGGTGATAGGTATCGGTGCCGACCTTCTGGCCATACCAGTGGGTCATCGGCGCCTCAGTAATTGCGGACTCCCAGTTCGTGATTTCCAGCCGCAGGCGTTCACCGCAACGAACCAGCACAGACATCGGCAGCAACTCGATGCGCAGTTTGTAGACGGTGCCGGGCTCGATCGGATCGGCCCTGTCGTGCTTGAGGAACGGCCGCATTTCCGTCGTAAGCTCAGGATCCTCGGCGCGGTGAGAAGCCCGAAGCCAGCCCTGACTCACCTTGATGAAAGGTGGCTTGTCGCTTCCCAATGGAAGCAGCGACAGCTTCACCACGATGTCCATGTCGGTCTGATCGGACGACGCGTACAGTTCGAGCACGCCTTGGCCGGTGAACTCACGGTCGCTGTCGAACGGTTGCGTGGTGAATGTAGTGACTCGTGCAAAGTGGTCGGGGATTCCGTTCTTGTCGAACGTCGTTACGCCAGCCATCCATTTCGAATCAGGATAACTCCAACTCGTCTGGCCGCCGGCGGCGGGCGGTTTTTCCTCTATCAGCGATCCGTCGTTCAGCGAACTGACGTGGCCGCTATGGGCACCGTCGAGAAAGAACGTCGATGGCACTGCGTCAGAGGGCGGCCATGTCGTCGCTTTACGCTCAACGCCCTCACCTTGAACGAAAAATCTGACGCTCGGGCGATCCATAACCCCGTTGTCGACGCCCTTCAGGTGATGCTCGTACCAGGGCAGAAGTTCCTTGCGGTGAAAGTCATCCCGCGCGAACAAAAGCTGCGTTGCTGCGAAGTTGGCCGCGCCTGTGATCAGCAGTTGCTTGGGACCTGAGACCCGATCATAGCCCTCGAAGTTGCCGCGTAGATGCAGCGCCGCCTTGCCCCATGCGCCAATCGAAAAAACGGGGATGTCGACCTGGTCCAGCTCCCAGAATGGAGAACGGCGACGCTGCCATTCATCGTCGAAGGGATGGGCATACATGTCGTAGATGACGCGGTCGCGGCCATGCTCGGTCATTGGCAGACCGTCGGCCTGGTGTTGCAGCAATACTGAGCCGAACAGCCAACTGTTGAGAAAGCCCTGGATGGGAATGCCGCCCTGATACATCCAGTCGCGATACATGTCGGTTGCCCCGTCAAAGGCGGCGATGGTGACCAGATGGGGCGGCCGTGTGCGGGCTGCGTTCCATTGGCTCCAGCAGTAATGCGACATGCCGATCATGCCGATTTTGCCGGTAGACCAATCCATAGCTGCGACATGCTCGATCATGTCGTGGATAGCTTCGCCTTCGGTGCGGGATACCGGGTCCCATATGCCGTCGGAGCGACCCGTTCCCGGTGTATCCATGGCCACGTAGGCGTAACCCTCATCGAGATAGAGCTGCATCGGGCCATATTCGATGAAGGCGAATTGTGGGACAGCCGGGAGACGACGCAGCATCTTTTGGTAAGGCGAAGCGCCAAGCAGGATGGGAAAGGGGCCCTTTGCTCCTTTCGGAAGATAAACGTCCGCGCGTACGACGTTGCCGTGCCGGGATATCGTCTCGATTTCGAATGCCGTGACGTTCACATCGACCACAACAATGCTCCGCTCGACGCCTGATCCAAACCGCGGCGAGACCGCACGCCCCAAGTTGGTTGCGCTGCTGCCAGATGCGCCAGTGGTTGACCGGGTATCGATGTGACTAAGCGCGCGGACGCGGAATCGGGCGTTCACGATCACGGAGTCCCGTTCAGAATCCCCAACTTTTTATGTGTTTCCTGGTCTCTCGGATGGAACCCGAACGGGTTGGCGGCGTTCACAACTCGCACAGAGGGATGCACCCTGTCTGGTCACGGGTTCCAACAGCAAAATCGATCCGTCGGCACGTTAAAGCTGTTCCGCGCTCCGCATCGCGAACGGGGCCTTTACTCTATACCTCCCCTTCCCGGAATTTCGCTTCGTATGATTCGGTCTCCTCGGAATGGCACTGCGACATTAGACATGGGCGGCGGAGCTTTTAGTGCATCTCTACATCGGCACTATGTTGCGTCTCCTGCGCATCAGGCGTGCACTTGCGATATCTCTTGTGAAGTCGACTTTTTGGCTATTCAGTTTTCGTCAGATGCTTTCGAAGAGCATCTGGGGCCGGGCGGCGATCTAGGTTACCTACATTCTCGGCCGCAACACGACGATCTGCCGATGCAGATAGCCGAAAGGCTATGGCAGGAAGAGACGCTGACTAGGCTCCAAGCCGACGGCCTTGGCCTCGCATTGGTGGCTTTACTTGTTCGCGCATCACAAGCAGTGCCCAGAGATGTGCCACGCCAGACCGGCCTAGGGATACGACGACTTGCCAGGATCAAGGAGTACGTCGACGATCACCTCGCAGAGGACTTCAGCGTGTCTGATTTGTCGGACGCGGCGGGCGGTTCAGCGACCCACGTCACGATAGGGTTTCGCGCTACAGCAGGATGCTCTGTATGGCAGTTTGTGCTCTTACGACGAGTCGAGCGCGCGAAGAGCTTGCTAGCTGGGACTAGTCTTGAAATCACTGAGATTGCCATGACCTGTGGCTTCTCCTCCTCGCAACACTTCGCGACTACGTTCAAGAAAAGGGTGGGGGCGACCCCGACCGCTTATCGACGAGAATGCGTTGGTTAGACCGACGACTTGTTCTGACCGCTGAGGTCTAAGCTACGTAGGAAAGCCAAGAGATGGCGGCGTAATCAAACCAGAATCCACCCTAACCAAGCTGCCATTCCGTCCCGTAAAGCGGGACCACCTCTGCTAGCAATCGGTGAATGAACGTGAAGCGATATTCTCTTGCCGACCGTCGGGCGACGCCAAACGCGTCCCCCGAGGCTCCCAAGTCGTTCACGACGGCCTTTCAAAGCATCGCTCTTCTGTTACAAGGCGGCGGCGCACTCGGCGCTTATCAGGCCGGCGTTTTCGAAGCGTTGCAGGAGTCAGGAATCACGCCGAGCTTGATCGCCGGAATATCGATCGGTGCGATCAACAGCGCCATCATTGCGGGCAATGCTCCTGAAGAGCGTGTCGCGAAGCTCCGCAGCTTTTGGGAGTTGGTAAGCGATGACGGCGATGGCGAGTTAAGCGCGAGTTTGTCCGGATTATCCGCCGGCGGCGACCAACGAAGCCTCTTCAACCAAGCGGCGGCGGCGCGGGCGAGGCTCCGAGGCGTACCAGGGTTTTTTACCTCGCGCGTGCCGCCGCCCAGCGGCGCAGCGCCTGGCTTTGGCGGAGCAACCAGTTGGTATAGCAACGACGATTTGCGCCGAACGCTTGAAAGGCTTGTCGATTTCGATCGCATCAATGCAAAGGAGATGCGCTTCAGCGTAGGAGCCGTAAACGTTCGGACCGGCAATTTCGTCTACTTCGACAACGAGACACACACGCTCGGACCCGACCACATCATGGCCAGCGGCGCGCTGCCGCCGGCCTTCAATGCCATCGAAATCGACGGCGAGTTCTATTGGGATGGCGGAATGGTTTCCAATACGCCGCTCCACTGGGTTCTTTCAACGCGCTCTAAGCTCGACACGCTCGTCTTTCAAGTTGATCTGTGGAGCGCTCGGGGAGAGTTGCCGCGCGATCTCGCCGAAGTTGCCGTCCGGATGAAGGAGATCCAGTACTCCAGCCGGACTCGCGCGGCGACAGCCGATTTTAGCATGATCCAGCGTTTTCGTGCGGCGTTCCATGATTTGCTCGCTCGAATGCCGTCGGAACTGGCGGCAACCGCCCAAGCACGTTTTTTGGCAGCCAGCTCCGATCCCGCTGCGTACAGTATTGTGCAACTCGTCTACCAAACGACATCCTATGAAGGCGATTCGAAAGATTATGATTTTTCGCGCCGAACGATGAAGGACCACTGGCTTGCCGGACGCCGTGACGTCATGAAGACCTTAAAGCATCCTGAGGTGCTCGTTCGGCCCAAGGGACAAAGCGCTGTGAAGGTCTATGACTTTATTACGCCCGCGGCACACCACTCCGCCGCAGTCGCCGACGGGGAAGTATACACGCAAGACCTTTAGCACCGAGACTCAGGAGGTGAGTCATGGTTCCACATCGGGTAAAACGAGTCGAGGTTCTTGGCTCACAGATGGCTTACGTCGAAGCCGGGGAAGGACCGACGGTGCTTTTCCAGCATGGTAATCCAACCTCCTCGTACCTCTGGCGCAATGTCATTCCCCATGTCGCGCCCCATGCGCGCTGCATCGCCCCTGACCTCATTGGGATGGGAGCCTCGGACAAGCCCGACATCGCATATCGCGTAGAGGACCAGGCTCGCTACTTCGAGGCTTTCATCGAAGCGCTCAACCTGAAAGACATAGTCTTGGTCTTGCACGATTGGGGTTCTGCGCTCGGCCTGGACTGGGCGCGGCGGCACGAGGAACGGGTGCGCGGGCTCGCGCTTATGGAATTCATCTCCCCGATCCCAACCTGGCTCGATATCGATCCCAAAGGCGCCGAAGTCTTTCGCGGATTCAGGTCCGACCATGGCCGCAAACTCCTCATCGAGGAGAACCGATTCATCGAACAGAATTTGCCTGGTGGGGTTGTACGGAAACTGACCGACGAGGAGATGACGGCATATCGCAAACCATTTCTCGATCCCGCCTCTCGCGAGCCGGTCTATCGCTTCCCCAACGAGCTTCCGATCGCGGGCGCGCCGGTCGATGTCTGGGCGATGGCCGAGGCCTATTATGCCTGGCTGCTCGAGACCGAAACACCCAAGCTGCTCTTCTACGCCGACCCAGGGGCATTCATCTCGCCTGCGCGTGCCGCTAGGCTGCAAGCTCAGTTAAAGAACTGCTCGTCCGTCCCCCTCGGACCAGGCCGGCATTTCGTCCAGGAAGATCATGCCGACCTCATTGGCCGGCAGATCGCAGACTGGCTGCCCGCCCTTCGCCCAGCCTCGCCCGGCGGCATCTGAACTCGCGCCCTTACAGACTCGTCGCCGGAGCCAGCACAGTCGTGGCTCGTCTGCTGCTGCATTTCCTCGATAAGGAAGGTCTCAAGCCGATCGGTCTCGCACGCAGCACGGCGAGCGCGAAGCGGGTTGCGACAGAGCTGGCGGGCGTTCAGGTGGCCGCTACCGAAGACGCCGACTGGCAGACGCAGGTCACTTCCCTTGCCGCAGGAAAGAAGATCGTCGGGGTTCTCGATTGCGTTTCCGGTTCCCTGGTCGGGGATCTCGTGCCGCTGTTGGCCGATGACGCGGCCATCGTCACCTACGGTGGACTTGGCGGGGACAAGATCGGCATCGGCGGCCCTGAGATCATTGATCATCAGTTCGTCATCCGCGGCGTCAAGTTCGTACGGTGGTTCTCCGAACTCTCGCAGGATGAGCAGATCAACGACATTCGATCGGCGATCAAGCTCGCCGGTGAGCTGCCGTTCCTCTTCAAGGTCGGCGGTGTTTATAGCCTCGCAGATTTTCAGGAGGCGATCTCGGCCGTCGAGGCGCCGAACCGTGACGGGTTCGTCTTCATCAAGCCATAGCCGCAAGCATTCCGAGCTGGCCGGTCACGGGTACGAGTGTCAATCAGGACCAACCCACCGGCCGGCCTGGAGGCGAACTGCCCACCACCCGGTGAGAAAATCGAGCGAGGAGAAGTATGATGAAGGTCCGGCGGGACAAAATGAGCAACACCGACATCATCCGTCGTTTCTTCGACGCCTGGGAAGCCAAGTCGCTCGATGGCATCCTCAAGCTGATGACGCCCGACGCGCGCTGGCTGAACGTCGGCCTGCCCGAATCCGTCGGCCAGGACGCGATCCGCAAGGCCATCGCCCCCCTCCTGGCCACCGCCAGCTCCGTCGAAGTCAAGGTCCGCCACATCGCCGAGACCAGTGACGGCGCCGTGCTGACCGAGCGCAGCGACACCTTCGACAACAGCGGTAAGACCATGTCGGTCGACGTTATGGGCGTGTTCGAGCTGAAGGACGGCAAGATCCACGTCTGGCGCGAATACTTCGACACCCGCGCGCTGGCGCCGGCGTCCTAGGGTCGCCCACCACTGCGACATCGTCGAGATCGGCAATGACAGCTGACGGCTCAGGAACCGCGTTACTTCTTGTCATGCGGGTGATCTAGTCCGGCTTCTTCGATAAACGTCGCCAGTTTGTCGTGGAACTTGTCGCGCGGCCGCGGGTTTGTTTCCCGAGTGCGCCTTAAGGCGCGCGTCGATAAGTTGCCCACATATTGTTGTGATCGCAGCCGTTGGCGCTCCAGGAGCCAACACATGCAAGCCCTCTCAACCGAAGCGTGGTCCGCAATCCACGCCCTCACGCCCCAGGACCGGATCGTGATGGGCCATATGCGCGCCCTGGTCGAACCCAACAAAGGCAAGCTGCGCGGCGTCGCCGCTCGCACGCCTTACGAGGCCATCATGAGGCGGGTTGTCGCGCCCGTTGGCGTGAACTTCCGGCCCGATACGATCGGCGGCGTTGCCGGATGGTGGTGCGAGCCGGCGGACGCCGAGCCTGGCGCCGTGATCCTGCATGCGCATGGCGGGTGGTTCAACTGGGGCTCAGCTGAGTCGTTTCGGCATTTTGTCGGGCACATTGCGCGGAGCGCGCGGGCCAAGGCGTTCGTCCCGGATTACCGGCTCGCGCCCGAAAATCCCCTGCCTGCCGCCCTCGACGACGTCCACGGCTGCTACCTGGGCCTCGTGGAAAGCGGCGCGCGGTCGATCGCCCTGACCGGCGATTCCGCGGGCGGCAATCTCGCCCTGGTCTTGTTGGCGCTTGTCTCGGCGCGGTCGTTCATAAGCCGTCCGGCCGTCGGAGCAGTCGTTCTTTCCCCGGTCACAGACCTTGCGATGAAGGGACCAAGCTGGGAGAGCCGGGCGACCGCTGACCCCTTGTTTGTGCGCGAGCAGGCCGAGGAGCTCGTCCGCGCCTATCTCAACGGCCGCGACCCCGCGGACCCCGCGGCGTCACCGCTTTATGGAGACCTCGCCGGCCTGCCGCCGGTCCGCGTCCACGTCGGCGATGACGAAGTTCTGCTGGACGATTCCATGCGCTACGTCGAACGCGCCGTCGCCGCTGGTGTCGATGCGAAGGTCGATGTTTGGGAGGGAATGGTGCACGGTTTCCTTGGCAGCATCGGTCAACTGGACGCAGCCGCCCAAGCTTTAGACGCGATCGGCGCCTTCCTCTCTAAGCAGCTCGCTTCTCCCCGTCGCGCCTGATCTGGTCCGACCGATGGCTTC
>Ga0182018_10002326_pt1 | contig 19324 bp, 33 predicted proteins | sample 812P2MmetaG_FD_120490 | JGI IMG/M metagenome (GOLD analysis project Ga0182018, IMG submission 120490) | Permafrost microbial communities from Stordalen Mire, Sweden - 812P2M metaG | ecosystem: Environmental > Terrestrial > Soil > Wetlands > Permafrost | place: Sweden: Stordalen | collected... | reverse complement strand
TCAGTTCGCCGCAGGCCGGTCGCATACAGCATCATCAGCATGGTGCGGTGCATCAGGTTCTGCGCGGAAGCGATGAGCCGCGCCACTTCCTCCTGACTCAGTACTGTGGGCATCCGCCGCTGACGCTTGGGAAACGGAATGTGATCGGGAAAGATACGGTCGCCTGAGTGTCTTGACGAAGAGAAAACGCAGAGCAGCGGTACGACCTTCGATGGTTCCCGCTGAGAGTTTGCAGTCGCGAAACAGGTGAACCTGGTACTCGCGAATATGTTCTGGGCCGAGGCGATCTGGCGAACGGTGGAAGTACTTCGCGAAATCCTCTATGGCGTGGATATAGGCACGGACAGTGTTCTGAGCGTAGTTGCGACGCTGGAGTTCGTCCAGCATCAGCTTCCTGAGTCGGGTCACAGTAACCTCCTTGTGACCCAAAACCTTACACGGCAACAATGCTGGCGACGACCACGCGGTAGCGTCCGCCGCGCTAGCGGCTTAGTTCAAACGCCCTTGTGATCAGCAAGCGAGCCCGTTCCCGGAGGGTCGGCAATCTGGAAGCTATTCCAGGAGGGGGCGGCTCGAGCGATCTCCGGATGCGGAACAAGAAAGTCGACTCGGCGGGACAGCCCGGAAATCGCCATGGTGTGGAGTAGAACACCGAGTAACTGATCGGGTATCCCGCTCCTCTTTACGGAGGAGTTCGAAGTATAATCATGATCGCAGTTAAAGATCGAAGAGATGCATGGGTCGGACCGAGTTCCAGACCTGAATATTGATTACGAGCGAGCCTTGGTTGGAACGGCAATTTTCATCGAGAGCGAAATGGTGCTCTTCTACGAGTGCATGCTGAAGTGTGCTCGCAAACTACTTGACACGGCCGACATTGTCAGAGAGGCGATTTATCACCACCTACGGAAATGCCCTTTCGCAAGACATTTTTCGACAGAACCCCTTCGTCAGACATTAAGATTCCAGACTGATCAGAACAGAGAGCTGGCTGTCCGTGTGCAGAGGACGAGCGGGTACGTAGTACGTTGAATTTGGCTTTTTAGTGGTTGCCGCTTGGCACCCGATGATCTCGAACGCGTAGCCATTGTCGATTCGATCCTTTGCCAGCGGCCTCGTAATTTCCTCGCTACGAGGTAGCTACGAAAGCGCACGTATACCCAAGCTCTGGATACTCTTTCGCGAACTGGGTCTCCGCTGACCGAACCACTCTCACTCTACGAATCGCAGAATCGACATATCCGACCACATCAATCCTCGCATCGTTCTGAATGCGAAGTACCCGAAGACGCTAACGGCCCGACTGATCCAGTCCGGGCTTCTTTAACTCATTTCCAAATCGGGAAACGCGCACTGTTATTTCAAACACTGTGCAATTGTGAACGCTTCCCAAATATTCCGCGGTTGTAAATTAGTACCAACCTGGAAGAAGTGAAATCACGCGGCCCTCCCCCTGTCGCCCGCTGTTTTCCTCTGATGGCACAGTTTAGGGAGATACGCGCCAAATCTTTTGTGAAGAGTCACGGGATGACAATCAAAGTACCACCTTACGGTTCCGACCAGCTTCCCGATGATGAACTGAAGAATGTGAAACGATAATATGAAAATACTTCTAATCGAAGACAGCAAGTTCCAGCGGGTCGCAAATGGAAGGGCGCTTGTCAAAGCTGGGTACGAAGTGGTCTATGCGGGAGACGGCGAGGAGGGTCTCCGTTCCGCTCGCGAGAACGTTCCCGATCTTGTCCTGCTCGATATGATGTTGCCCAAAGTGTCAGGAGTCGATGTTCTTCGGGCTCTTAAGGGCGACGCTCTAGTGAAACATATCCCCGTCGTTGTGCTGAGTGGACTGGGGCAAGCTAACGAAGCCAAGCTCTTAAAAGAGGGTGCAGCGGCTTTTCTTATGAAATCGACGGAATCGTTCGAGAACAATTCGTCGGCCCTGATTCAGGCGTTGCATAGGCTGCTAACTGGAGCTCAAGCCTAGACACGACGACTGTTGACAAAGGACGCTGGCAACTGGTGGGCAAATCCTGGGCCAGCCATATCCTTCTCCTCTTTCACGTTTTCTGAAACTAAGTCAGCCCATCTGAAGTTCTCTTCCCATAGGCTTTCCGATCGGTACCTGGTGGGTCTGTGACAACTGCGGGCGAAATTGGAGGGCGACTATTGTTGTATCCCTTGGCCCGCCTCGCCTCTAGAGCTTGGAGTCTCACTCCAGCGTCGTCTCTCCTGTCGAGATATGCTCTCTCAAGCGCTTTTTCGTTCTCACTATAACTGGCGTAGAGACCGGGAGTTTTTTCTTCCGCGACCCTCAGAGCTGCTACCAAGAGCAGCGACTGTTATTTCTAAAATGCGAAACGAATCCACATGATTCCGGACAAACTCCGCAAGTTCAATCAGGTCATCCGAGGAAGGCATAAAATACCTCTCCTAGAGATGCGCTACGCGAGCCGGACCAACTCGTCCAAGACTTCCTCCAATTTCTGAAGCGGATTAGGCAAAACTCCCGACACTATTGGGCCTAACTGTATAAAAGCGACCAGCTAAACTGTGCGCCCACGTCGAACATGAGCCTTACCCCGGAAATGGAAGTTCCTAAATTGAGCGAAATAAGTCACGAAACCCCGATTACGGACCAGGCTAGCCCCCTGACGTTCATGGACCTCATTCTTGCGTTGGACGAAGTGTTGAAGACGAGAACAGAGCACATGCACGATATGGAAACCGCATTTCAGACAAACATTGTTTACAGCGACCATCGCTGGAAGAGCTGACTGTTCCTTAGCGGAAAAAATCGGTCAATTGACGAAAACAGGCGTGGCTGTTGAAGTAGGAGGACTGGAAAGAGCTTGCCAGGGTCGGCGCCCACTTTGGTGGGATGGATTCTGTTTTCGGGGTGGGTGGAGTTGCAGCTTACGTGTTTGCCGGCAGAGTGGATTGCGGCGCGTGGCCGAGGAAGCGGATCAATCGTTTGATGTTCTGGGCATGTGGCTTGTCACAACTCTGTACGACTTTGAAATCAACAACTTCGGAAGATAACCAAGAAGCCGACCTGCTATAACGTTGCTGCCGTGTTTGACCTCTTTCGGCTCTGGTGCGGAGTTATCCTTCGTACTTTTCGTAGTCGCCGCCTGATGCTGGAGAACCTCGCCCTCCGTCAGCAAGTCGTCATTTTGAAACGAAAACACCCGAGACCGAAGCTAGGTCCACTGGACAAGCTGTTCTGGGTCGTGGCACGCCGATTCTGGCTTCGCTGGAAAGAAACGCTGTTTCTCGTTCTGCCAGAAACGGTGGCCCGGTGGCACCGGGCTGGGTTCAGGCTGCTCCGGGCGATGCTCTGCAAAGTGCGCAAACGAGTGGGCTGTGGCACAAGAATCTCCAAACAGATCCGTGAATTGATCTTCCGCATCGTCGCCGAGAATCCGACCTGGGTGTACCTCGCATCCACGGCGAACTTCTGATGCTCGGCTCCGACGTGTCGGAGTCCACCATCTCCCGCTGGATGAGGCGCGCGCCCGGGCATCCGGAGCCCGGCAAGCGTTGGCTGGCCTTTCTGGGTAATCACCGCGAGGCTATCGCCGCGCGATGGACTTCTTCACGGTGCCGACACTTACCTTCAAAGTGCTCTACTGTTTTTTCATCATCCGCCACGACCGCCACAGCATCGTGCACTTCAATGTCACCCGGCACCCCACGGGCAGTTGGATCGTACAGGAGATGCGCGAAGCCTTCCCCTATCAGTCGGCGCCTGAGTTCCTCATTTTTGACCACGACGCGAAGTATGGATTGGGAAGCCCCAGCGGCGATTCGATCCACGAAGATCGGCTGCGTGCAAACCTCTATCTAGAGCCCCTGGCAGAACGGAATCGCGGAACGCTGGGTGGAAAGTTGTCGCCGCGACTTGCTTGATCACGTGATTGCATTGGACGAGCGCCACCTGAAGCGACTTCTCTCCCAGTATGTCTCCTACTGCCATGAGGACCGAACCTACCTCGGACCTGACAAGCAAACACCGGCTGGAAGGACTCGGTCTTCGGCACAAGGTCGGGTGATCTCCCAGCGACGCCTGGGTGCGCTGCATCACCGCTACCAGCGGGCTGCCTAACCGAGCGTTTCGAGATACCATATCCTCGAGGTCCGTGGCCGGGCGTGTGACTGATGCACCTACCATGCGAAACGCGATTCGCAACCGATGCACCTTCGCATGTTCGCCAGCCACCGTTGTGGGCTTCGTCCTCTGCTAGGAGCGCACCGTTCTCGGGTCCTCAGCACCGGGAATCTCCAAATCTACTGGCACTGCCCCTGCCGCAATAACGACGTACCGTCCGACCAACGTCTCTTCACTACTTTTACTGTGGTTGAAGTGGCGAAGCGCGCCCGACCATGGAACGCTGCGATGCCGGCTTTCGCAAACTTGTTTTCGCGCCGTTTTGGAACAGCCTCAGTGAAAGAACGCTTGAAACGCATTAACTCAGACCAATCAATCTGAAGCTTCGCGGCTTAAATTCCCTTTCCTTTCATGCGACGAGTCCAGTCAACGGCTTCGGCAGCTCCGACGAGCACTTTCTTTGGGTCGCATCCCCGTAGAGCACAGGTACCGCCGAAAGGCCTCGAATCCACAATCGCAACCTGCCATCCTGCTTCGCGAGAGCGCGACACCACCGCCGAGGCGGCTGATCCTGTTCCGATTGCGATCACATCAAATTTTCTAGTCATAGTTCCCTCAAGGCATTTTTGCATTTGTTCGGGCACGAAACTGTGAGTCACAGCGATTTACTGCGACAAATGTGAAATAGGGACTGAAAACTACTGCCGGTTTCTGACGCATGCTCCCTAGACGAACCTTCAACGCACTGTTAGACAATCCCCTTCGTTTCATTCCCCATCGTACTCACCGAGGTATACTGAGGTCGTCTGAACACAAAACCTGCTGCCGTCAGCGGCCTCTTGTGCGGAACGATCTGCGCTTTTGAAAGAGGACGCCAAATGACCATCGACCATCTTTTTCACCGAGCAATCACAGATTTCTTTAATTCTGTCAGCGTGCCTTTGACAACGGTCTCATGTCCTAACTGTGGGTCAGCCGTCGAATACCGGAACTTCCCATTTTCTTATGGAGGGAAAACCTGGGAGATACCGTTTCCGATTTGCCCCGAGTGCAACCCCATCGTGCACGTCCCAATGTATCGCGCTTAGCAACGCTTTGTGGACACGGACCGTAAGAAGGCTGTGAGCGTTCGATGAGCTTGTTGCATTCCGGACGATCAAGCACGCCGCTCACGATCATGGGTGCATAGCCAATAAGCCCCGCGATCTCTTCGGCACGGGCAAGAGTTACACCGTGGCGGTATACGAATGCCAAGGCGTCCAACTCACTGAGCAGGGAAATGCCGAGGCCCTCCAGGCAATTTTGAACTGAGAGTTTCAGGTTGTCTTCGTGTGCACGATTAAGAGTTTTGCTGGACTCGGTGTCCCTGTAGCTGAGTTAAAGGCGACATCCAGGCGATGTGAGCAAAAGAGAACAGTTCAACGGTTTTTGCGGAGCACCTTACCGTTTTAGGAAAGCCCTAGCCAGTTCAGGAAAGCCGAGGCCACGTGGCTAAGTGTCGTGTTACGCCAGGCGGGAAATACTATCGAAGCTCACGATCCAGGAGTTGGGAAACCAGGGCAGTGGGCAAGCCCTGGCCTGGACCAAATCGACGAGCCTATTCTGTTTTTTCCAGAGAAACCACCCGACCCATCGGAACGGCGAAGGTGGGCGTGCCTGAACTTTTCGCACTACCTTCTCGAAGGGTTGCCGTCCCTTGGACTTCCTTCAGAAATAGATAAAACCCGTCTCTTCCAATGACCTTTACGAAATCTCCTTGCTTCATGTCAGTCTCCTCTGGCGTACTCGGGCAGATGAGGATTGTGAACTTCGCCGCCCCAATGGCCGCGCAGTGCCTCACTCGTTCGATCCTAGCCTCTCTTGTCAATACAACGCCGAACGAAAGCGCACGAAACGTGGCGCACGCAACGTGTCCTTCTTCAACGCTACGTTGCACGCATGAGCACGGAGATCTCTCTCTGTCCCGTTTCGGGACGTTGTGACGTTATTCCTTTCGTTCATCGCTTGATCCACTCAAACGGGTGGCCGTACAATTCCGCTTAACCTAAGGGAAGTTAGATGCCGAGACTAATACGGTTACCCCTCTTCGTTCCCTGCTCCTCTTTTCACACAAAACGAATCGGCGGTACGCCATTCTGCGGGGGGCGATGACGAACGTCGTTTCTGACTTCAATAAGAGCATCGACATGGAGGCCCTCGTGACTACGTTGAATCAACTGGTGCCTGGTTTTGAGCAAGCGTATGGCAAAAACTACGCCGATCTGAAGCAACGTTATGCCGATGAACAAGCGAACAAAGCTCCGAAACAAAGTCCGTCAGCCGATCCACTAGTTGAGACGATTCGGGAATTGGCTGAGGATAGGTAGCGACCTGACCGCAGCTTGTGGCTGCCAATACTTGATCGTGCGTGTTTACTTTTGCTGGAGCGTGGTCGCACGCGCACCACGGACCTAACCCGTCATGTACACATGGAGGTGCATCTTTGGCTTCAGAAACGATACCACCACCATAAACAATTTTGCTCTTACGATGGTAGCTTGTCCACAAACTCTTGCATGGTTGCCGACTCCCCTGCCTGTTCCGCGCATTCTAACAACCATTGTTTGAAGTCGGTTGAGTCCCTGAGTTTCGCAGCGTACACACGATCTGCCAACAGTCTCAAGAACAATTCATATTCGTGATTGAGGGGGAACCGAATGGCAACCATAACCAACATTGTTAAGCAGTTGAAGTAGGAAAGAGATGAGGGAGCAGGGGACGCAAACAACCAATTGGGTTTGACCTTGGGCGTCGGCGTCCCCTGCTTGCAAGCAACCTCTCCAAAGCGATTCTAACGCAGCAGTGAGAATGTCAAACCGAACACGGACAGAAAATGTGCGTGCCCTATTCCAAAACGGATACGCTTCCCGATTCCGGCCTTTGGAAAGGATATGGCGGCCTTCTGGCTCAGTGTGACGGACGCTGGTGTTCGGGTTCAAGCCGGCCTTGGCGTCTGCAAGCCCTAGAAGAAGTACGCCCAAAATGTGCGTTTGTCGGCTTTGCCCATCTCGTAAAATCGTAGGCAGAGTCGACGCACGCTGCGGGGCACCTGCGAAGAAAGCATTTCGGGCGGCAGCGCCTTCTCGATGATCTGGTCCCATTGTGGATTCCAGGGCGTCCCACCGAGTGCGACCTTTTTCACGTCAATCGGGGTTGGCGGGGCTGTTTTAGCGGACTGCACATGCGAAGATGTGGCTATTCCCTACAAAATAGGAAGACTCACCATCAACGAAGACGTCTTCAGCGCAGAGATACTAACGTTCAGCCCCCGGGTAGTAATCGATTCCAGCACGTTCCCACCCTCGCATGACTGCTCTGATCTAAGTTCTGACCACAAAGATCATGCAGGATCGACCCGGGGCTGGCTAAACTTTCCTGAGCGATGGCTGGTGGACCTCACACGACCGTCATCGTCTCATTTGACCTCCGCGTCTTCTTCGTTCGCTTGCGGAACTGTGTTGAATTCTCGAGTTGGCTTTCCGAAGTCGCCCAACCCTTCGACACGATCTCCGGGACCTAATTCCTGCTCGCTTGAAGAGGGCTCGGCGAGCGCCGGCCTCTTGGCGCAGTCCGAGTCAGGAGCCGCCCCGGGATGCGACAGAGGCGGTTGGGGAGCTTTAGCAGGTTGCGGAAAAACTCGGATTGTTTGTCCCATAATAATTTCGTCTGTGATCTCATTGGATACTCTCTACATAGTTGGAGGGGAGTCCCAGCCGGCGCGCTAGGTCACGTAGCTTTGCTGCGTATTCTGAGTTGGCCTCTTCGGGACCTGGTGGCACGAGAAGATTGAAGCACAAGGCGGGAACCTGTGAACCGTCGGTTAGCTCAGCGAGCACGGCCTCTGCGCGATACGCGCGGACGCTGGCTTCTGAGTATAGTTGCTCGAGCTCGACGTGAGTGAGTTTCATCACTATGCCGTAGGCTCGGGCGTCGGGATTCTGAAGCAGGGTTGCCCGTTGCCCGATGCGAAGTGCGAAGCCAGGAACGCAAGCAGAGCGGAGGTCTACGGGATGGGCGCCGTTCGTGCGCAGAAGGTCGGCGTCCATGAACAACCCGTAGAAAAAGACTTCGATGCGACGAGAGGCCATGAGTACTGCGAAAATAACCTGTCTGCCGGCTACCGTCAATGGGAGATACTGTATTTACTGGCACGCTCGGTGAGAACAGGTCTTCGCACCATCGGCCGAAGCGGGACTTCAAGGGAGCTGATCCCGTATCAAGACATTCTCTTGTTTCCACACCGCAAGGTGATAAGAAGAAGACATACGTGGACAAGACGAGCAACAGTTGGGAGTTTTCGGCTACATAAGCCCTGAGCAGCGGATCCCTCACGACCATCCGCTTCGGCAGCTACGCGTCATGGCCGATGAAGCCCTGCGAGCTGAAGCCTCGTTTCAACCAGGCTGTACGCCAAGACTGGACGGCCATCGGCAGCACCGGAGAAGCTGTTGCGTGCGTTGCTGCTCCACGTGCTGTACTCCGTGCGCAGCGAACGGATGCTGATGGAACAACTCGACTACAGCCTGTTGTTCCGTTGGCTTGTGGGAATCAACATGGATGATCCGATTTGGGATGTGACGGTGTTCACGAAGAATCGGCAGCGTCTGCTTGCAGGCGACATCGCGGACGTTCTCTTCGCAGCAGTGCTTAAGCAGGCACGACAGCGAAATCCACTCTTCGATGAGCACTTCACAGTGGATGGAACCCTGCTGGATGCATGGGCCGGACAGAAGAGCTTTCGCCGCGTCGATGATGACCAGCGGCCGCCCGTCACTGGAACGGGCGAAGGCTCAAATCCGACGGTGACTTTTCACCGTGAGAAGCGCAGCAACCAGACCCACTCCTCGACCACCGACCCCGATGCCATGCTGTCCCGCAAGAGCCGAGGCAGCAGTGCGGTACTGGCCTATCGCGGCCATCTGCTAACCGAGAACCTTAACTGTCTGATGATTTCGACACTCACTACGCGAGCCTACGGTTCGGCGGCATGCAATGCCGCGTTGCTGATGACTGAAGGTCTGCCCGGCATTCACCGCGTCACGCTCGGAGCGGATAAGGGTTATGACACCCACGACTTCATCGCCGAACTGCGCCATATGGAAATTACTCCGCACATTGCGCAGAACGACACGAATCGGGGCAGCGAGGTGGATGAGCGCACAACACGCCATGCGGGATATCAAGTCAGCCAGAAGAAACGCAAGCGAATCGAAGAGGTGTTCGGCTGGATGAAGAGCATCGGATTGTTGCGCAAGGTACGTCATCGCGGACTGGAGCGCGTCGGTTGGATGTTGACTTTCGCGGCGGCGGCTTACAACTTGATGCGCATCCGCAACCTAATCCGCAGTGCGCCAATGGTGCAGCGTGCATAAACCCGCCAAGCCCCACTCTCAGCAATCTTCAACACGGCCAACTCGATGACAATGGCACCGAAGAACTACCGGAAGGCAAGCTACGCTCCCCACGGCACCCTTTTTCCGCAGCCTGAATGGCCTCCTTTGTCCCCACATCTGCCTTCTTGTAGCGCTAATCACCTTGGTCGATTTTCACAGCCGCTATGTTCATCCGTCACAGACTGCACTTAATAAAAACGTTAAACTCCTCTCGTTTGACTGATCCTGCTCATGGAATGTAGGGAACGGAGACAGGCGGCTAAACCATTCTTCGTTCCCTGCAACCCTTTTTGGAGTTCCGACGATGGACCCATTGTTGATTGTTGGCGTTTTTATGCTCGGAGCTGGAAGCGGCGGATTCTGCGTCTTTCTGCAACAGCGAGGTATCCGAGATAGGTTTCGTAGAGAAATCATAGACCAATTGGATGAGGCTCTCTTTGGCCCGATACGCCGATGGAGGCAATGAATAAATGTCCGCACCCCAGATGGTTCTTGAGAATATTGACCGTGCTCCTTGGTGGCCCAAACTGTGGACAGAACTTGCTCTACTACTCGCCGACTTGGAAAATGACCCGAAGTATAGCGAGCGCGCGAAACATATTGGCGAACTAATGGCCGATCCGCGATTCCCGAAAGCCGATCAGATTTACTTCGTCCCGAAATAGTCTCTCTCACTGAGGCTTCCCCGCCACCCGGCTTCCCCATTCCCCCTCAGGACAAGGGGCCGGTTTTTTGTGCCCCCACTGCGCCATTTTTCCTCTCCTCTGTGTCAAATGCATAGTCATCATTGAACCCGTGAAAGCGAAAAGATAAGGCAAGCCTCTTGGCATTCTCACGACCGGGTAAGCGCAGATTCAAGCACTACCCGAAAATCGACCTGAACATCGTCGGCCAGCCATCTCCGGTATCCGTTGGATTCGAGCCAGTGGTAAAGGTGAATTTGATACAGATAGGAAGCAACAGTCTCCCCGCCCAACTCCTGAGTTTCTGTGCACACGAAAGGCACGCCCCAACCCGCCAGCACCGCGATCAGTGCCTGCATAACATGGTTGGGATTGCATCGGAAGAATGGGTACGGCAATTTCACCGAGCTCAGTCCAGCGGTGATCACCAGCAGTTTTATGGGAATGGGCGCTCATCTTCTTGAGCCAGCCCACAAAGATCGCGCGATCGGTCATCAGCGAGCGCACTAAGTCCGAAAGATTCTTCCGCTCTATGTAATCGACATATTCCTCGATGATCTGCTTCCTACGCGACAGTCTATAGCGACCGCACATCTAGTTGCCTCCGACGTCGCTGGGGCATTTGTGTTCAGCAAACTATTTACGAAGGCTCCCCTGCGCGTCTGATGTTCGTTTGAGTGAGGCCAACGGCACTTTGAAGTCCTGACTACACTACGTGCAGACAGCGACGGCTGATACGGGACCGAGCCACTTCGTGACGCGAAGATCGCGTGTTGCCATTTTTCCCGACAAGATCATAGGCGAAGACCGGGGGTCTAGCCTTTGAATCATAGGTTGAAATCGGCAGCGGCTCGGGATTCAAAAAGAGACAAAGTGTCGCCCTTTGCGGCCACGACCAGAAAAGCTTCAAACTTGCCCTCATCTTGATCTTCAGGATCGGCATCACGAAACTCGTCATATTTAATAAATACAATCAGACAATCGGAACTTGATTTGGTCCGATGTATCGTCTTCTTTTCCTACGATCAGACGTGGCGGAATACCGTCCGCAATAGAAACGCCAACCGTTCCAGTGACTCTAACGACTGACACCGAGGGCGTCACAAAAACCGCAAGCACAGGTGTTCATTCCTCTGCATACTTCCTCAGCAGGGACACTGCATCTTCTAAGGTGATTTTCACGGCTCGTGAAATCGCGCCTGGGGTATGCCTAGGCAGCTTTCTTCTGCTGCGCCTTGACCTTCGCCCAGCGTGCGCGTTGCGCTGCTACGATCCTTTTGCGCCCAGCAGCCGACATGGTGCGCTTGGGCTTCGCGGTTGCCGCTTGGCCATTGGTGGCTGTCTTCGCCCAGCGTGCTTTCTGAGCTATGCTGATCTTCTTCCTTGCTGCCGTGCTCATCCCTTTGCGTTTGCCGCGCGGTTCGCTACCGTTTGACGTTAGACCTCGCAAAACATCCGCTACGCGTTCAAGTTTCGTAATCTCCGCTTCAACCTCATGCAGCATTCTCTGCATATCCAATGCGTCCTCCCCTGGGTTCGGTCGTAGTGCTCTCGAATTGTACACTAGCGTTAGTGTGCTCTCGATGTCGTCAACACTGGCGGATTCTGCTACATCAAGGACAAGAACTCAATGAAGCAAAAAACGAACGAAGTCCGACATGAATAGCGTAATGAATGAAAACACGGGCGAGTCTACGCTCTAGCTGAACTCAGCCGTCGCGGATGGACAGCGGCACAGACTGCGAGGAACACGCGAACTTATGACATTTTGGCTAGGAAGGGGTCAACAACAAGTTGCAGTACGCGTGAAGACTAAGACTTCAGACGCACATGTGTTTCAGTGGAATGCAAAAGAGGACGGAGGGATATTTGGCGAGATCGGCGTGAATGACTTCAGCGTTCTTGTGGACATCCCTGCGAGTCAGGACGAGTTCCCGCAGTTTTACCCAACTGACCGAGGAATGAACCGTCGCGCCCTTGGGAAGACCGTCTACTTGCGTAGATCGAATTGACTTGGAAATTCCGCTCTAAGCTGCTTTGGCAACGGGACGCGTTGCGCCTTGCCACTCGACGTATTCTCTAGCGCGTTGCTCGGCCTCTGGGCAGCAAAGACCGCTTGAAAAATATCGCCGCTCTTGATGTCGATAGCCTCAACGTACCAATCGTTCGGAAATTCCTTGTCCGGAAATACTGCAATTTACATTGTTATCGCCTCCTCCCCAGACTCAGGTGCGGCATTTCCTCTAATTAGCTTTTCTCCTCTCCCATTCCGGGAACCGATTTCGACATTTCTCGCAGTTAATCGCTTGACAGACTCACACCAGCATTACACTGATCTAGGTGCTCTTCTCTTCCGAGCGAGCGGTGGCGCCGCTGTGTTCTCCTCCGCTCCGGCTTAGTCCCCTCACCCAACCGGTTCTTGGTCATGCAATTCAAAATTGGAGACATCGCCCATAACAAGACCACCCAAGAGGAAGGTCGCGTGGTGCGGCTCGTAAATCTCCCTGGTTACGGCTCCTGCTACATAGTGTCAGTCGCTCTGAATCCAGACCGGAGCGCTACGGATAAAGAGGCCCTCTGGCAAGAATCAGAAGTCGAAGAAATAGGTTCCCCCCTAGCTCTCCCTCCCTCTCTGTGTCAACTGCATAGTCATCTTTTAAGCTATTAAGGTACAACAGAGGGAAAGCAGCCTTGCGGGTTCTGGTCACGCTTAGGGTGCCAAGAAACTAACAAGGGTCGTGAGCCTTCTGCTCCTCTGTAAATCCATCACGATCATGTGCCACCCTATAGCGTGGCGATTCGCAATCTTCGCGTTACCAAGTGGCTCCGGTCCCGTTCCCGCCGTAGGTGCGTGCTCACAGTGCGGTCGGGAATTCAAGGTTCCACTAGCGTCACTCAAGCGAACAGCAGACGCGCAAGAGAGCCTTCGTAAACAGTTCGCGGAACACCGATGCCCCAGCGAGGTCGAAGACAAGCAAATGTGTGGACGCTATCGGCTGTCGCGGCGCAAGCAGCTTATCGAGGAACACTTCGACAGCATCTCTGGTGAGGAAGATTGGCCCCCCCGCTATTGAAGCCCTACGATGCTCAGCGGATGAGTTGGTTTCCGATAAGCACTCGCATCAATCATGTGGCTAACGACGACAAAGAATGTTCCACACCTGTGGAACTCGTCACTCAGACCCAGGCTCGTCTATTCGCATAACCCCGTTCTTTCGGCGAGGAGGAGATACTTCAAGAAACACACTTCAATCGGGCTGTTGATCTTTTTTCTTCTTTTTCTTCGTCTTCTCCTTTTGCTCTTTTGGGTCCAACACGATCCGGGTCGCAAAGCGCACACTTTAGACGTCATGTGCTGCCACGATCAGCCGGCTCATCCTTGAAAATCTCGCTCTCCGTCAGCAATTGCTGGCTCTGCACCCTCAGGCGGCTTTTCTTTTCCATCACGCGAAGGGCGGGGAGTACGGTAACTGTCGATAACGCAGGGCTTCGAGTCGAACGATATTTACATTCCATTGGCCTTCGTAACCCGCATCCAGGCGCTCGTTGTATACTCGCGGTGAGATTATGCCTTTCGCCGCTCCGCTGGTGACGAACCTCACGAAATGCCCTCAAGGGTGCGCCGGAAACGGCCACATCTTACAGCTACGCGGGCCGGGGCAATACGGCCTTTCCGAAGAACAGTGGCAAAGCAAACCGAGCGGGTTTTCTGCCTATTATTGTTGTCGCTGCCACTTCGCTTGGTTCAAACATCCACGGAGAGTGAAGGAAGAGATTATTCCTGTGGGCTTTAAGTAAATTTTAAGGGCCGGTTTCTTTGCTCTTAGTTCAGCCATTACGCCATCTCTTTCCTTTCCACAGTCGCTGGTACTTGTGAATCGCCAGTATGGGAGAGAGACTATTTCGGTACGAAGTAAATCTGTTCGACTTTCGGGAATTGCGGATCGGCCATCAACTCTCCGATATATTTCACGCGTGCCCCATATCTGGGATCATTCCGCAAGTCGGCGAGGAGTAGTTAAAATTCCATGCGTAGCAGAGGCCACGAACTTAGATGGTCCAGATTTTCAAGAACCATTGTGGATGCGGACATTTCGGCTCCCTAAGAATCAAAAGAGACCATGTGGTTTCCCGGTTAAAGGCATGGCCTCCATTGGTAGTTTAGCGTTCACGATTGTTATCTCACGGCTCGGCGGATGCAGTCAGTGACGAATGAACCTATGCAGTCTGTGGAAAAGATGGGACGGCGTGGGAAAGCACGGAACGAAAGAGCACTACACAAAGGTAGCTAGAGCCATGAAACCAACCGCCGATGAATTATGCATGAATCCGCCATCCCGTTGCGACGATTGCCCTGGCAGAACTCCGTTCCGGCCCGATCCTGAGAATCCTGCACGCGCTAGAGAACTCCAATTCGAGCCACCGCTTGATGAAGGCATCCGCGAGATCCTGATTATGCTTGTGGCAAACGGTGTGGAAACGTTTGAATCATGCGAGGGCGGAGAGCTTCCCAGAGCCCACGGTTCGGTTTGAGGGCGGATCGTCAGAGGGCTTGCGTGCCCTGTCCGTGGCTTTGGAGAATGGGCTTCCTGTGGCAGAGCTGCGAAGAGCGTGGGGTGTAGTGGATGGTATGGTTCATGGCCCTTGGTGGGTGATGACATTTCACCCAAGGAACTCACCTCAATGGGCCGCCAGAGACACGACGGCGAGGTATGAGGCGAAATGACTACTTCCCTTGATTGGTCTGTTCTTGGCAATCATAGCACAGCCTGTAATTGCCAGTGCCTTGACGCCGCTCGTTCGCTGGTATGTCACAGCCCGGCGGACAGGCGCTATTGTTGTGGTGAACTTGTTTAGTGGAAGGCTTGTTGACTTCGTTGATTGAATAGAAAGGTGCGACTACTGGCATTGGGATTCTCCTGTTAAAGATTTAGGAACACCCAAGGTTCGGCCCGTGAGGGAAGGCCAACGTTATACCACAAAAAGCGGCCTACTAGGCATTATGCGTGCCGATCAACTGGTCTAGCCTTTTGTTGTGATGCGCCCTGACTGCGAGCATTTTTGTATTGCAGTCCATTCGTATGGTGTGGAGAGCGGCCACCAGTTCCATGTATGCCGGATGCGACAAGCTCTGGCTCGGATACAGTAATCGACTGGAGGCGGCGTGCTCCTTGGCGCGGGACTCTTCATAGATTGCAAGCAGCCGATATTCCTCGTCGTCTCGCGGGAGTCTGGTATCTGGTCTCACTGAGTACATGCTATACCGACACAGAGGGGGCGCGAACGCACCAACAGAACATGGCCTAAAAGACTTGAGGATTAGAAAAAGCTTATACAATGCCCGCCGCTCGCCCTGCCGATGAATCATGCGTGAAGACTACACCAGCCTGACGAAAGAGCACTACACGACCGTAGGTATTTAAGTGTTTCCATAAACTCTAGATATTCAGACGCATCGACAACGACATCTAGCCATTGATCCTCAAATGCTGCCTGCTTTCTGCTCATTAATCACCTCCCTTTCCTAAGCCCTCACTTTTCCATAATGGAAACGGTCTTCTTGGGGAATATCGAAAATCTTCTATCAAACTGCGAATACACTTTCGTCGCACAATTAGGGTCGCTACTAGCTCATCTAATGCCTCTTGACCTGCGTCGTACCACTGATGCGGAATCGCTTTCGCTATTTCCCAGATCGTGTTTTCCGCTATGCCCTCTATCCTTGAAAGCCAGGGTTCAAATGAGTCCCATCCGCGCACGTGTTCGTAGACCTCGTTCCGTGCATACACTCCGTGCAGCGGATAATCAGGAAACGACCATTCTCCGGCGTTAAAGCAATAGCCTTGGTCGATAAACGCGGTTGTATATCTCTTTTCTGGCATCCTTCGCCAGAAGGCCGCCTGTCGTCCGTCGGCGTTGCCCACCCACTTATCAAAAGCCAGCATGCCGGCAAACGCTTCGAGGTTTCGGACCCTTCCGAGCATCTCAACCGGAAGGTAGTCGAAGACCTGTCCCTTTAGCGGATTGACGACGTACCGAGATCCAAATTGCGGTCCTGCTTCGCATAGGGTCACGTTATGCGCCAGTTGGATATGTAACTCGGGCGTTCGGTGAATTAACCAGGAACCGACTTCCACAACCTTCGTAGACGGGACGGGCAGCCCTACCCTCTCTGCCAAGCGTGTAGCGAGCATTTCGTTCGTCAGCACGCGTATGTGCTGCGGGTTGTTTCGAAACTTTACGACATAACAATTACTGTCTGAGCAGCGCATCAAATGAGACTGCGAGCCTCCCCGCATTCTTCGGACGTGCTGAACCGCAATAATGGACACAATTCTCTCCCACCGTCGTTGGTAGCAAAAACTTCGTTTGAGATCCCGGCTCGGAGGGCACCTAGAAGATCGCACAATTCTCGATTTTTCGATTGTATTTCGTCACATCTCCTGCGAAAAAACAGATCGCAGCATCCTTTTTTGGAACACACGAGCCTCGATCTGCTAGAATCCTGCCGTCTTATTGCTGAGACGGTGATTGATTCGTTTAGACGGAGGAAGTTGCGGTGACAGTTCAGCGACAGATGGAACTTCTGGTCGTTCGTTACGTACCGTACGCTACGGATTCGAAGCATCTGGATATCGGTCTGATCGTGTTTGAAAAAGCGAACGAGTTCATTACTTTTGCTGATGTTCGTTTCATCTCAAACATGGAAGCAGTCCTAGTAATTGATCCCGACGCCGACGTTGACATGCTGCAATCAAGCTTTCGAGATTTCGAGAGAAGGCTGCTCGATCCGAGCGACAGAGACGACTTCATAAGAACGATGCGGGACACATTCTCTAATGTGTTTCAATTCTCCGATCCAAAGGCTGTCCTTATGTCGGCAACGCCAGAACGGGACGTCGATGATCTTGCCTCTCTTTATCTCTCCCACTCGCAGACTTCTTGAGAATTCACCCTTGTGGTGCGCAAAAACCGATAGAGGACGCGCAAAGTGCAGAAATCCGGCAGTTTTTTCCGATTCGTGCGCGGCATTCGATCCGCTGTCTTTTCCGTTCCAATATCGATGTCCATTTGGGTAGAATCCCGCTGCTATGCGACGGGTAAGATATCTCATTGCGGTTCTCTTCGGTTTCGTTTCTGACCTCAGCCCATTCCTGCGGTCGGCTTGTCAGTCTCGAACTGCCCTCGTGGCCGAAAATCTATTTCTGCGGAAGCAGCTTGCCTTCTATTGCGAGCACAAGGTGAGACCTCGACCGATGAGCGATGCCGCGCGGCTCAGCCTGGTTTTATTGTCCCGGCTATTCGACTGGAAGAAGGCTCTCGTAGTCGTCAAACCCGATACTCTCATCGGCTGGCATCGCAAAGGTTTCAAGCTGTTCTGGCTCTGGAAGTCTCGCCCAGGCAGGCCAGCGCTACCTGGCCGAAATGTGTCTCATCTCGGAACGCGCATTAGTCGCTGACGGTGGCACCCCGAAATTCCCAGAGCCGCCCGTCGTCTCACTCTTCGCTCAGGAGATGGCGAAGAAATCGACCGCACCGCTGTTGACCAGAGTCCATGTAGCCACCCGTCTACTGACTGGACGGAGAGCAGGCAAGAAAGCGCAGCCTTTTCGCGACCTCGCTCTTCTGCTCCGGCTTCGCAATCAACTTGTCGCCTGATTTCGTCAACTAGGATTACGCCAACTAGGACCGCAGTTCCCAGCCAACAGACGCAAGAGGAACTGTACTAGTGTGCACCGCTTTTGCAGTTTCATATTGGGCATCTCCTCCAAGAAGCGACTAACCGGTAGCTAAATCAGTACGTTACGTTTCTCCTATGTTTGGCACGCGGGGTGCTTATACGGCAGTGATTGCAGAACACCACATGGAAGCGCAGCGATTCGCCCTCCGCGCGGAAGATCTGAGACGTGTGTTCGAGACAGCCGTGTGCGACATCCATCAGGCTGATCTAGCTACCAAGAAGAAGCTGCAGTATCGCACCCCCATCGTCCAGCGCGGAACGGTTTTAGGGATTTCCCAAGCCGCTGCGGAGAAGCGCGCACTATCTGACGCGGCCCGAGCCCTGGCTCAGCTGTGGAAGGTTTGAGCGAATCCCGCTGGTGGGAGGACGCCCAGGGTTCTGACCGGACCGAGTTTCTTGGGAAAGCCAGAGAGCAGCACTGTGCCTCGTCACCACTCAAAACGCATTGCGGACGGTGCACATTCAAACAGCATTGCTATTGTTCAGATGTGGCGGTTGCCCGGGCACTGAGCTCGTATCCCAATGTATTTCGTCGCACGGGCTCCATTAGGGTACACTCCCGCCACACTACACCTTTCAACGAGGCTAGCTTGTCAACACCCAGTCTCATGCAGCGCGGTCGTAACGGTGGTGTAGGCCTCCGAGTCGTGGCCGCGCAATGACGCGGCCGCGAGGAAGGTCTGGGATTCTGCCGCTGGGCGTCTTCTTCCCGAGTCCGAGATGTGTTCGATCCTCGTGATAGTAAGAAATGTAGTCCGAGAGGAGTCGCTTCAGATGTCGCTCGTTCAACGCAATCACGTTGTCGAGCAACTCACGCCGACAGCTTCCAACCCAGCGCTCAGCCACTCCATTCTCCCAGGGACTTCCAATCGACGTCTGCACCGGTGTGATCTTCATCGAGTGGATTGCGGCGGGCACCTCAAAACCATACTTTGCGTCATGGTCAAAGATGATGAACCGGTGAGTCGACTGATAAGGAAAAGCTTCGCGCAGCTGCTGGACGATCCAACTGCTGGTCGGATGCCGCGTGACATTGAAGTGCAAGATGCGTTTCCGGTCGTGGCTGATGATGAAGAAGCAGTAGAGCACGTTGAAGGTAAGGGTCGGGACGGTGAAGAAGTCCATCGCCGCGATGACTTCACGGTGATTGCGCAGAAAGGCCTGCCAGCGCTTCGCGGGTTCTGGGTTCCGGGGTGCTCGTCTCATCCAACGGGAGATGGTGGACTCCGACACGTCGGAGCCGAGCATGAGGAGTTCACCGTGAATGCCGGGCGCACCCCAACCTGGATTCTCCGCGACCATTTGGAAGATTAGCTCGCGGATCTGTTTGCAGATTCGCCGGCCACCGCCGACTCGTTTT
>Ga0182018_10002324_pt1 | contig 19327 bp, 20 predicted proteins | sample 812P2MmetaG_FD_120490 | JGI IMG/M metagenome (GOLD analysis project Ga0182018, IMG submission 120490) | Permafrost microbial communities from Stordalen Mire, Sweden - 812P2M metaG | ecosystem: Environmental > Terrestrial > Soil > Wetlands > Permafrost | place: Sweden: Stordalen | collected... | reverse complement strand
TTCTGATTAGAGAAAGACCGCGGGGGAGACGTGGAAAAACTCCGCGAGCCGCCGGATATGGGTCTTGCTCAGTTCGCGTTTTCCGTTGAGTACGGTGGAGGCGATGCTCCGGGAGCCGAAGACCGGCAGGAGATCGGCCTGCCGGAGGCCGCGCTGTTCCATGAGGTACTGCAACATCCGGAGCGGAGAAACGTCAGGCAACTCGATCTTGTCGTCGTAGACTTGAATGAGCTGCTCCAACAATCCGACAAGGGTTTCCTCTTCCAAGCTACGCGTCTTGCCGCTCTCGGCGCGCCGGTCCAATTGTTCCATCATGGCGACGTAGTGGTCGAATTCCTTCCGGGTCTCGATGACCTTCGGAAGCGCCGTCGCCAGCAGCTTACCGTATTTGATCGGACTAAGTTCGGTTATGGCCATTGATGTTCCCAATCCTTCCTATCGTACTCTGCATGAGTCAGCAGCGCCTTGATGTAGAGCTTGCGGCGAGAAAATACCGGGTAGACGATCAGCCGGTACCGATTATGCCGGATGTTGAAAACCAGCAAACCGTTTACCAGGTCCGCGTCCGGGAAAGTCTCCCCCACGTCGGCAAAACTTGCCCACTCGGCGTTTTTGGCCAGCGCAAACCAGGCGAACGCTTCCTTCTGAACGTGCTGCGATTTGCCCTGCAGCAGTTCCGTCAAACCCATTTTGCCGATCACGTTCAACAAGATGATGCTAGCAAATTGATAACACTAATGCAAGTGCTTTGATAACCCGCTAGTCGTCTCATTACTCGATGAGCCTGGACGGAGCGTTGCAGGTCAAGGTGACTGGCCTAAGCACTGGCCGATTTCAAACAGCCGAGGCGCTGGGACGATTTGGCGGACACTCCGAAATGCAACAATACAACGCGCGTTCTGTTCCGAGCGAATTACGCGGCCGTCCGGAAATCTGGCTGGTTCGGCATTAAGTTGCCGAGAAACGCCCAACCCGCCGAGATGGTCGGAAGGGCCCGCGAAGGCTCTTTATACGGCCAATCTGTTTGCTCCGCAGTTTTCAGCGTAAGCGACTTAGAATCAAACAGATTGGCCGGTATGAAGGGACTTAACCGGTCCAATCTGTGCACGCGCTTGTAGGTGATAGGCCCGGCGGAGGTTAGATTCAGAGCGGGCATCATGATTGGCCAGTTAAGTCGCGTTGTGGGAAGTTGGAACAGACCGGACCGCGCGCAGCCGATGTTATCGTGGCAGGGGCATTATTTTAACGCCTATGCTCCCAACGAGGCCCCCTGGCCGATGTGCCGATCCACACAATCCGCCACCAACCTTCAACCTGCCGCATCATATCTATATGGCAATCGAAACGTTGCACCTGACGGTCCACGGAATGACATGCGGCAACTGCGCACGCAGCGTGGAACGGAAACTGACGGGCACCGCCGGGGTGACCAAAGCCGTGGTGGACCTGACTGCGTCCGCCGCCACCGTGGACTACGATTCCGCACAAGTGAAGCCCGAGACCCTAGCGGGCGCCGTCCGGCAACTGGGCTACGAAGTGCCGGCATGAAGGCGCCCACCGCGGAACGCGTCGACCTCCCGGTGAGCGGGATGACCTGCGCCGCTTGCGCGCGCGCCATCGAACTCGCCCTGGCAGGCACGCCCGGGGTGGAGCGCGCCAGCGTGAATCTGGCCACCAACACGGCCACCGTGGAGTTCGACCCGGGGCGCACCGGCATGCGCGATTTCATTGGCGCCATCGAAGAGCTGGGCTACGGCGTTCCCGAGACCGAACCGGCGCCCGATGCCGGGGAAACGCTCTACCGGTGGCGCCTGATCGTGGCCATCCTGTGCGCGGCGCCGGTGGTGGCGCTGGGGATGTCGCACACCGCGCCGTGGATCCAACTGGCCCTCACGCTGCCGGTGATCTTCTATTCGGGCGCGCCATTCTACCGGGCGGCGTGGAGCGCGCTGCGGCACGGCACCGCCAACATGAACACCCTCACTTCGCTGGGGACTGGTGCGGCCTTTCTCTACTCGGTCTACGAAACGGTGCGCGGCGGGCACATGGTCTACTTCGAAGCGGCGGCCACCATCGTCGCCCTGATCCTGCTGGGGAGAACGCTCGAAGCGCGCGCGCGGGCCAAAGCCTCGGCGGCCATCCGGCGCATGATGGGGCTGCAACCGCCCACGGCCCACGTGCTGCGCAACGGCGCAGAGGTGGAAACGGCGGTGGCGGAAGTGCGGCCGGGCGATACCGTGGTGGTGCGGCCCGGCGAACGGATTCCGGTGGACGGCACGGTGCTCGACGGCGATTCGGCAGTGGACGAATCGATGCTCACGGGGGAAAGCCTGCCGGTGGATAAGCGGCCGGGCGCTGGCGTCCTCGCCGGCACGGTCAACCGCTCAGGCAGTTTCCGGTATGAGGCGAAAACGGTGGGGCGCGGCACAGTGCTGCAGCAGATGATCGCGCTGGTGAAGCAGGCGCAAGGCTCGCGCGCCCCAGTGGCCCGCCTGGCCGACGTGGTGAGCGGCTACTTCACCATGGGCGTGTTGGCGGCGGCGCTGCTCACGTTCGGCGTCTGGCTCTTCTTGGCGCCCTTCGCGACGGCCATGGAGAACGCGGTAGCGGTGTTGATCATCGCCTGCCCGTGCGCGCTGGGGCTGGCGACGCCTACGGCCATCATGGTGGGGACGGGGCGCGGCGCGGAACACGGCATCTTGATCAAGGGCGGCGAAGCGCTGGAGATGGCGCACAAGATCGGCGCCATCGTGCTCGATAAGACCGGCACCATCACGCGCGGGAAGCCGCGGGTGGTCCGGGTGACGCCGGCGGCGGGCTGGGCGGAAGCGGACCTCTTGCGCCTGGCGGCGAGCGCGGAGCGGTACTCGGAGCATCCTTTGGGCCGCGCGATTGTGGAAGCGGCCGGCGAGCGCGGCCTGGCGCTGGAGGATGTCCGCGACTTCTCCGCCATGACGGGCCTGGGTGTGCGCGCGCGGGTGGGCGGCCGCGAAGTGGTGGTGGCCAAACCCGGCGCGACGGTGACGGTGGATGGCGTGGCGGCCGGCGAAATCGAGATTGCCGACACCATCAAACCGGAGGCCGCGGAGGCGGTGAAGCGCTTGCGGGCGATGGGGCTGGAAGTCTGGATGATCACCGGCGACCATCGAGCGACGGCTGAGGCCGTGGCGCGCGAAGCCGGCATCGAAAACGTGCTGGCCGACGTGATGCCGGGTGACAAAGTGGCGGCGGTGAAAAAACTGCAAGCGGGTGGCAAGCGCGTGGCGATGGTGGGGGACGGGGTCAACGACGCGCCCGCGCTGGCGGCGGCGGATTTGGGCATCGCGATGGGGTCGGGCACGGGCGCGGCGATGGAAGCCGGCGCCATCACGCTGATGCGCGACGACCTGAACGGAGTGGCGGACGCGATCGAACTTTCGCGCCGCACGATGCGGATCATCCGCCAGAATCTCTTCTGGGCGTTCGCCTACAATACGGTGGGGATTCCGGTCGCGGCGCTGGGTCTGCTGTCGCCGATGCTGGCGTCGGCGGCGATGGCGGCGTCGAGTGTCACGGTGGTGAGTAATAGCTTGCGGCTACGGTAGGAACCAAGATTATTGGCCGCCGATGAACGCAGATCACGCCGATAGAACAATTCATTCGTGGCGGCGTTCTGGCATACTCCGCATGCCGATGGGCAAGCGTGCCCCGCTTGGCGGGGCACGGTTAGCCTGCCCTCCTCGCGCAGAAAAGGGCCATCCCCGGAGCGCCGTTAAGACAATTCTTTCTCATCTGCGTTTATCTGCGTTCATCCGCGGCTAATAGTGTTTTTCGTTTTCTTGCAACCACGCGAGAATCGACTCGATTTCCAGAATCCGGCCCGCGGGCTTGCCGGCATCGGGAATCCGCACCATGGCCGAATCCACTTTGCGTTGCTGCAAGGCGGAATAGAACTCTTCGGCTTGCGGGTCGGGATCGCCTGCCAGTACCAGTGTCGGGGTCTTCCAATTTTGCGCGAAGTAAATGGGCGAATGTCTCACATATTGTTCCGGATCTTCCCACGGCAGTGCGCCCATCCATGCTGCCGCCCGCGGGTCCCAGGCGAAATCGACGATCGGCCGGCGCGCCACGGCGGCGGCGAAACGGTCGCTGTGGCCGATCATCCAAGCAGTCAAGAGGCCGCCGCTCACCACCAGTCGCTTGGGGTCCGCGTAGCCTTGAGCGACCACGAAATCCACGGCGGCGAGGAGGTCGTCGGCATCGTCGCCGGGATAACGGGTGGGCAGCAGACGGCCGAACTCCTCGCCGTATCCCGGCGTGCCGCGGGGGTTGACGCGCAGGACCAGCCAGCCGCGCGCGGCATAGATCTGCGCGCGCATGGAAAACTCGGGACCGAACATGCGGCGCGGCGCGTCCGCGATATCGAGCAACAGCGGGTATCGTTTGGCGGGGTCGAATTGCGGCGGCTTGACCACCCAGCCCTGAATGCTCTTGCCGGCGGAAGGGAAACGGATCTCCTCCACAGCGCCGGTCTCGCGCCCGGCCAGAAGTTTCTCCATGGGCGCGGCCAGCACCACCGGAATGGGCGGCAGGTCGACGGGGAACGAGACCACCTCGATGGAGCGCGCGGTGGAGCGCACCGCCGCGGCGTGGCCGTTGCCGGCCAGGGAAAAGCCGCTCAGCCGCTCGGCGGCGTGGGTGACTTGCCGCACGGTGCTATCGGCGCGGGAGGCGAAGACGTGCGTGGCGCCGGAATCGTCGGCGGTGAAATAGATGGTGCGGGAGTCGGAACTCCATTGCGGATGGGTGGGGTCTCGATCGAGCGCGCCGGCCAACAATTTTACATGGCTGCCGTCGGCATTCATGACGTAGAGCTTGCGAATGGAGTAGCTGTGCGGGCGGGAGTCGGTGGCCATCCAGGCGATCTTGGCGCCGTCGGGCGAAGGTACGGGGCTCTCGTTGCGGACGGAGGGCTCCAGCGTCAGACGGCGCGGGGTGTGGCCGGCGAGGCCGATGGAGTAGATTTCGCCATCGGCGGAGGCGATGAGGATGGACTTGCCGTCGGGCATCCAGGCCGGTTCGCCCACGGCGTCGAAATCGGGGCCGGTGAGGGGTCGTGCGGGGCCTCCCGCAGCGGGAATCGCGAAAAGCGCCGTGCGGGTTGGCGGGCGCGGCCACAACAGCGGCAAGATGGCGGCCGGCGCCCAGGCAGCGGCGATTTGCGCCGCCACGCGGCTGGTGAAGGCGATCGACGTGCCGTCGGACGACCAGGCGAAATTCACCGGCGACGCCTCGATGGCCGACTCCTGGCTGGAATTCAACGCGAGCACGCGGATGCCGCCGCGGCCGGAGATCCAGGCGATACGTGTGCTATCGGGGGACCAGCGCGGCGATCGGTCGCGCCAGGCGCCATCGGTCAACCGGCGAGCGGGTTTGTCGCGGGTGGAGACCAGCCAAAGGTTGGAGCAGGCGGCGTTGGTGGTGCGGTCGTTCCAGTCTTCGACGTAGACCACTTGCCGGCCGTCTGGGCTGATGCGCGGATCGCGCGGGGTGTGCCGGTCCCAAAGATCGTCGGGACTCCACGGCTGCCCGGCGGAACACGCGCCCGCGGCGCACAGGAGCAGTGCGAGGCTGGTTTTCGGCACAGATTTAGTCTCGCACAGCGCGCGGCGGGCGAGCCAAAACATGCTCGCCGGTTTGAGGTCGAAGACCTGGCTTGCTCCCGGTACGATGCCGCCGCATCTTCCCCAAGAACGGGCACTCGCGTTTAGTGAGTGAGGGTGCCGTAACGCAACGTAAGAATCGCCGGTTTTCCCTTCCCGCTCGTGGCCGCCACCACCAGCCGGTCGTACTCCGTGTCGGCCATCGCCGGCACAGTGCCGCCGAGCCGCTCCACCAACAACGGTATGGTGTTGGCGTGCCCCACCACCAGGACGGTTTCGTCGTCCGGCAACGCTTGAAGGCGGGACACCAAAGTGTCCACATCCTTCGCGGGAATGACGGTCGGCTGCAAATGAAACTCCTTCGCGGTGGGTTCCGCCGTCTGCTGCGTGCGACGGACTTCGGTCGTAAAAACAGCTCGGATGTTGGCGTCCTTCAGGACGCGCGCCAATTCCCTGGCTCGTTCTTCGCCACGCGGGCTCAGCAAAACGTCGGGCGTCATTCCGGCGTTCCGCTCCGCATGCCGGACCAGGATAATCGTGGCCGCCGGAGCCAAAGGAGATAACCCGGCAAGCAGAAGAACCGTTACTGTGCAGCGACGCAGGGAACGCGTCTTTGTTTCACCGATCCGGGTTCGGATCATAATTTCCTCCATCCCAAAAATAGGTACCATGCGAAACGCTACCACGGCCCAAGTCAGGATGGAAACCAGACGGTTCGGGCCGTCAAGTCGAGTCCTCTTGAAAAACCACGCCGAGAACCCCCCGCAAATCATCAACTTGCACATTTGCATGGTTCCCCAAAAGCCGGCGACCCACTTGGTTTTCATCCCCTCCTGTGGCGGCGCGTAGCGCCGCCGTTGGCATTCCCTCGAAAATCAGCACACCTATCGTAAATGAAACATGGAACTTACGCCATCGGATGGTCCATCGACAGGACCATCGGATGGCGGCCGATTTTCATCCCCTCCTGGGGCCAGTGTAGCGCCGCCATTTGCTGTTCACAACTTTTTTCAATTTTGATCTCATTCAATCCAAACCACTTACCATCTGGCAAGCCGCTCCGGGATGGACCTCATGTGTCACAATCGAAACAGAGCGCCACCGCGCTCCTGGGAGAAAAGAGCCAAACCGGAACGACGCTTCCTGTGGAAAACCGCTAACCCCTTTTCGCTGCAACAAATGATCACGGCATTTCCGGAACCACGGTTCCGAAAACGAAGGAGCCGCCATTACTTCGCTCCGTTCTTCATCTTGCGCGCGATCAGGAACGCCAGTTCCATCGTCTGATCGTAATTCAGACGCGGATCCACTTCCGATTCATACGCCCGCGACAGGTCCGCTTCACTCGGACCATGCGACCCGCCGACGCATTCCGTGACATTCTCCCCGGTCACTTCGATATGCACCCCGCCAAGCGTCTGGCCCATCGCCGCGTGAATGTCGAACGCTTGTTCAACCTCGCGGTGGATATCCTCGAAATTGCGCGTCTTCACGCCGCTGGCGGTCGCCTGCGTGTTGCCGTGCATGGGATCGCAAATCCACACCACCTGGCCGCCCTCGGCTTGTACCGCCTCCACCAGCTTAGGCAGCGCGTCGGCAATCCGCTTCGCACCGAAGCGATGGATCAGCGTCAGCCGCCCCGGCTCGCGCTTGGGGTCGAGCGTCGCCAGCCACTGGGCTACCTGCTCTCTTCCCGATTCCCGCCCCACCTTGATGCCGATCGGATTTTCGATGCCGCGCAAAAACTCCACGTGCGCGCCATGCGGATGGTTGGTGCGCAGCCCGACCCACGGGAAATGCGTAGTCAGATTGAAATATTCCGGGCGGCGTGGCACATGGCGCGTCTGCGCCGATTCATACCCCAGGTGCAGAGCTTCATGCGCCGTGAAAAAGTCGATCCGGTCGGTCTCGCCGGCCCGCACTCCGAGGACGTTTTCCATGAACCGCAGCGCATCCGTGATGGTCCGCGCCATGCGATGGTAATCGTCGGCCAGCGGGGAATGTTGCACCCAATCGAGGTCGAAGTATTCGGGATGGTGCAGGTCGGCAAACCCGCCTTTCACCAGCGCGCGAATAAAGTTCAGCGTCATGGACGCGCGTTCATATCCGCGCATCAGAAGCTGCGGGTCCGGCGTGCGCGCTTCCAAAGTGAACTCGGGACGATTGATGTTATCGCCGCGGAAACTGGGCAGCGACACTCCGTTGCGCGTTTCCTCATTGGCGGATCGCGGCTTGGCGTATTGTCCGGCAAACCGGCCGATGCGGATTACCGGTTTCTGCGCGCCCACCACCAGCACCAGGCTCGCCTGCAACAGCACCTTGAGCATGTTGGTGATGCGATTGGGTGTGCAGGTGGCAAACCGCTCGGCGCAATCGCCGGCCTGCAGCACGAACCGCTCTCCGGCGGCGGCTTCGGCCAATTGCTGCCGCAGCCGTAAGATCTCCCAACTGGTCACCAGCGGAGGAAGCGTGCGCAATTCAGCCAGCACACGTTCCAGCGCGGCCGGGTCGGGATATTCGGGTTGCTGCAGGGCGCGCCGTTGGCGCCAGGATTCCGGCGTCCAGGGAGACACGTCCGCGCTGTCATGGGTGAGCATGAAATCTCAAGTTAGCACAGCCGGGTGCGGCGCCCACCGCGCGCTCCAAAAACGCGTAGAATATAGGCCGATGACTTCCCGACGCCAGTTCTTGCAAGCCGCCTCGTTTGCGGCCCTTTCCGCCACCGCCCGCGCCGCTCAACTCAAGAGCATCGGCGTGCAACTCTACACCGTCCGTACGGTTCTGCCGCAGAAACCCGCCGAGACCCTGAACGCCATCCGCGCGATCGGCTATCAGGAGATCGAGGCCACCTGGGCGAACTTCGACAGGATCTGGCCCTTGGTGCAGGCCAGCGGTCTCAAGGCCGTCAGCATGCACGTCGACAACAAACTCATGACCAAGAGCGTCGACGAGATGAGCCGTGTCGTCGACCAGCTCAAAGCCTGGGGCTTCCAATATGCCGTGCATCCCTACGTCCCGCAGGAAGACCGCGGCGGCCCCGATGTGATGAAGGCCATGGCCGGCAAGTTGAACCTGTTCGGCGAAAAGTGCCATGCCGCCGGCCTGCAGGCCGCCTATCACAACCACGCTTTCGAATCCGCCACCGCCGGCAACCAGACGCTCTTCCAGGTGCTCATCGACAATACCGACAAGAAGCTGGTTGGTTTCGAAATCGATTGCTTCTGGATCAGCGTGGCAGGGAACGATCCTGTCGAATTCATCAAGAAGCTGAGCGGACGGGTGCCCCTGCTGCATTTGAAAGATAAGGCGCAAGGCACCGAGCAGCGCTTCAACGAATCCGTGCCGCGCACCGCTTTCAAAGAGGTCGGCAACGGGGTGCTGGACTGGCCCGCCATCTTACGGGCGGCCTCAGCCGCCGGCGTGCAGCATTATTTCGTCGAGCAGGATCAAACCCCCGGCGATCCGCTGGAGAGCATCCGCCAGAGCTATAACTATCTCTCGAAGCTGAACTACTAATCTGTTGTGACGAATCCCCGAGCGCAGGCGGCACCGCCTGCGCCACCAACAAACATGTGTTTGCGCAAGCAAGGTGGGGCAGGCGGTGCCGCCTGCCCAGCCGAACCTACCTTACTGTCCGCACGCCGTTGCACCCGGCACCGCGGGTGGCACCGTAACCTTATGATCCGCCAGCGTGCCATTCAGCGTTATCAGGTCGGTCTTCTTCAGTTCTTCCCATTTGGCCAACGCCTCCGTGAGCGATTTGCAGGAATCTTGGTAACTCTCACGCATGGCCTGCGTGGGAGGTTGATCGGACTGCTCCACATTGGTCATCAGGCTGCCGAATTGGCCGTTGAGGGTCTGGAAGTTATTCGTGGCGACGGCGCCGCCTCGGCCGCCACCCCCACCGCCTCCGCCGCGTCCACCGCGCCCAGCGGGAGCTCCGCCAAACGCCGACGCCTTACCGGCCAGCGCGGTGACCGCATCGCCCTGCGGCGCGGCGCCAAGCCCCGCACGCACATCGGCCACCTGTTGATTGGCCTGGTATGCCACGTTCATCGCATCGGAGATCTTCACGCCCAAGTCTCGCTGCTCGATAATTCCCTGCGGCGGTGTCTTGATGCGCGGATCCATGGCCACATGCAGGGGCTGGCGGTACGTGCGGCCGGACACCGTGAGGCGGACTTCGTAGTCCCCCGGGGCCACCAGCGGACCGCGAGGTTCGCCGGGAGTGTTGCCGTACAGCGCCGAAATGGGGTACTGACGCGAGTAAGCGGGAACCGGCGTATAGCGCAGATCCCACACGGTCCGATTCCCGCCGGCGACAGCGGTTAGCGGCTTGGGACGCTCAATCCAGTAATTCGGGATGGTAAGTTGCGGTTCGGGCTCGGGCGGCGGCGGTACACTCGTGAGTTCGCGGACTAACTTGCCGGCCGAATCATAGATACTCAAAGTAAGTGGTCCCGTGGCCGCCGACTTCAGATAATAATTCAGAACGGCGCCATCCGGCGGATTCGCGCCCGCCGTCATCTCCGGTGGAAACGGCGTGTCGAAGCCGGTATCGTTGCGGACACGCACGGCCGTTTCCGGCTTGTAGAGGTAGGCATCGGCGCTCGATATCTCGGCGCTCACCTGCCGCAATGGCGTGACGTCGTCCAGAATCCAGAATGCGCGCCCATAAGTTCCAGCCACCAGATCGTCGCCGTGAACTTCCAGGTCGCGCACCGAGGCCACGGGCATATTGAGTTGCAGGGACTGCCAGTGGTCGCCGTAATCGAAAGAGACCCAGGCGCTGTGCTCGGTACCGGCGTAAAGCAGCCCGGCGCGCACCGGGTCTTCCTTTACCACGCGGGCGATTTCCGTCTCGGGAATGCCGGAGACGATGCGGGTCCACGTTTTGCCGCCATCGCGCGTGCGGTAGATGTAGGGCGTGAAATCGTTGTAGGTGTGGTGATCGAGGGTGAAGAAGGCGATATCGATGTTATGGGGCGACGCTGCGATCTGTTGGATGGGTGCGTTGGCGGGCAGATCGGGCGGTGTGACGTTCTGCCATGTGGCTCCGTCGGCGGTGCGCTGGATGCGGCCGTTCGAGGTGCCCACCCAGACCGCGCCGGAGCGCATGGGCGAGGGTCCGATAGCGGTGATTCCCGTGACCATGCCGCGTCCCCCGCGTCCCCCGGCGGCCGGCGCCGGCTCCGCGGGTTCGGCAGGTGCGGCGGGCGGCGCCGTTTCGCCGGCCGCCAGAGTGACGTCGGGGCTGACGGCCTTCCAGGTGTTGCCCAAGTCGCGGGTTTCGAGCAGGTATTGCGCTCCCAGATAGAAGACGTGGGGATCGGCCAAAGCGAACATGTGCGGCGGAGTATTGGCGAATCGGTAGCCGGCGCTGCGAGGAGGCGATACGTTGTAGATCTGGCGCGTGGTGAGGTCGGACCGCTGGATGTTGGTGCCCTGTCCGCTGGCCATGAGGATGTTGGGGTCCAGCGGATCGGGGTGGATGTAGCCGAATTCGTAGGCGCCCACCGAGGGCAGCCATTCCATGAAAGTGATTTGCCCGAACGCGCCGCGGCTGGCGGTCCCGGCCGACCCGCTGTCCTGCTGGGTGCCGTAAATCCAATACGGGAACCGGGTGTCGGTGGCGATATGGTAGAACTGGCCGTTCGGAAGGTTGTACCAATTCAGGTCCCAGGTAAGTCCGCCGTCCAGGCTGATGGTGGGGCCCTGGTCCACGCCCGCGACCATCCGCTTCCCATTCGTCGGATCGATCCACAGCACGTGATAGTCGTCGCCGCCGGGCGCGCCCTTATAGGCCACGAAAGTCTGGCCACCGTCGATGGAGCGATAGAGCGAGGTCTGCACCACGTACACCATGTCGGGATTATCGGGCGCCACGTAAACCTGGCTGAAATACGAGCTTCCGTTGGAGCGCGAATCGGTGGTGCTGCGATGCCAGTTGGCGCCGCCGTCGTCGGTGCGGTACATACCGCCGGTCATCACCGCGAAGACTCGCTGTCCGCCCGTGCTGCCGGCCACCGCGAGGCCGATCCGTCCCATGCCGGATTCCGGGAGCCCGTGCCCGGCGAGAGCGGTCCAGGTGACGCCTTGATCGGTGGATTTGTAGATGCCCGCGCCGGGTTGCGCTGGTTCTGCCGGCGCGTCCGCACCTCCTCCGCCCGCACCGCCGGCGCCCGCACTCCCGGCGCCCGCACCGCCGCGGCCCGCACCGCCGCGGCCCGCGCCTGGAATCGTCAGGTTCACTTCCAGCGCCGCGAAAATTGTCTGCGGATTGTCCGGATCGGCAACCATGTTGACCGCGCCGATCGAATCGCCCTTGTACAGCACCTTGGTCCAGGTGCGGCCGCCATCGGTGGTCCGAAACACGCCGCGCTCTTCGTTGCGCGCGTACGTATGGCCGAGCGCGGCCGCCAGCACGACGTCGGGGTTCTTGGGATCCACCACCAGAGCCACCACGTGGTGCGTATCCTCGAGACCGATGTGCTGCCAGTGCGCGCCGGCGTCCACCGACTTCCACACGCCGTTGCCCACGTTCACCGATTTCTCCACGCTGCTGACGTCGCCCGTGCCCACGTAAATAATGTTGGGATTGGATCGCGCGATCGCGATGGAGCCGATCGTTTCCACGCGGGTGTCGTCGAAGATCGGCTTCCAGGTCGATCCGCCGCTGGTGCTCTTCCAGATGCCGCCGCCAGGAGTGCCGAGGTAGTATGTGGCGGGGTCGCCCGGTATTCCGGCCACTGCCGAGATGCGGCCGGCGCGGAACGGCCCCACCTGGCGCCAGCGCATGCCGCTATAGAGCGAAGGACTGAAAGATTGCGCCAGCAGAACGATGGCGCCGATGATTGCCAACAGGAACGCACGAAAACGCATATTGTATGGAGGATACACTAACGGCGTAGTAGGCGGCGAACTAGGGTAGCTGAAACTCGGAGCCGTCCGGCCGGACGACATACACCTTGTCCTGGATGGGACCGGCGATGGCGGCCGGCTGGTCTTTCTCCAGTCGGCGCAGGTAGCGTTTCGCGGCCCGCCGCGCTCCCGCCTCCGTGAAGTAGCGGCCGATGAGGTACGATTCGCCCGCGAACGTGTCCCATCCCCGCAGGTTCCAGCCGCGCTTGACGCTGAGTTTCACGGAAGGCCTAGTGGAGTTGGACCAGCCCCTGGCCGGCCTGCTCTCCCACTGTCGACGGCGTCAGATCCTGCTTGCCGCGCCAGAAATCGACATACGAAATCTGGTGTACGCAGGCCACCGTGCATCGGGGGGCGCAGCTTTTTTCGGTGCGGTACTCGCGGCGGATGTCGGCGACGGTGTATTCGGCCAGCGGCTTGGCGGGATAGCCGCGCTGCTGCGAACAGTAGTGCACCAAGCCGTTCTCGCAGATGTAGAGGTAGCGCGCGCCGGCGCGGCATCGCCAGTGGTTCTCTTTACCGTGCGCGATGTTGTCCTGGAAATAGTTGATGCGCGCGTAGCTGTTCTTTTCCATGGCGCGCATGGCGGTGTAGACTTCGCGCTCGCGGTCGCCCAGCGGCTGCAACTGGCCGTCGCCATCGTGAATGATGCCGACGGTGGACGTGAATCCCAGTTCGATGGCGCGCTTCCCCACGGTGAGGGCGTCCTGCGGCGTGCTGATGCCGCCGCCCACCACGGAATTGATGTTGACGTGAAAATCGGCGTGCTCGGCCAGCAGTTGCAGCTTCTTGTCGAGTACCTTGAGGCTCTTTTTGGAAACCTCGTCGGGCATGACGTTGTCGATGGAGATCTGCAGATGGTCGAGCCCAGCGCGGTTCAGGCGTTGGATCCGCTCCGCGGTGAGCAGATAGCCGTTGGTGATCATCCCGGCGATCATGCCGCGCTTGCGGATGTGCGCGAGGATCAGGTCGAGGTCGGGATGCAGCAGCGGTTCGCCGCCGGAGATGGTGATGATGGTGGTCCCCAGCTTGGCAAGCTGGTCGAGGCGCTGGTACATCACGTCGATGGCGACCGGCTTCGAAGAGTCGTCGTACTCGTTGCAATAGGTACACGCGAGGTTGCAGCGCCGCATGGGGATGACGTGCGCCAGAATGGGGTGGTCCTTGGAGGCCAGCCCCTTGCCAATCATCCGGAACTCGCGCAGGCGCCGGCTGGCGGCCTTCCACGCCCTTCGGAGATGTTTGGCGGAATCGGACATAGCCAAAAGTCCTTCTATTACAACACAGGCAAGCGGTTTTTCCGAGGGGCCGTAAGCGATTGGCACGGAACGGGGGTTGAACGTGCGGTGCCGGGGGTTCTATGGTATGTATGGCTTACGATGACCGACGGCTTCCAGCCCGACCTCAGTATCCTGTCCGCGTCGCAGCGCCGGTTGTGGGACGAACTGGAGGGGGTGCCTGGTGAGTTCGTACTCTATGGCGGAACTGCGATTGCCCTGCATTTGGGGCACCGGCAGTCGGTGGATTTCGATTTCTTCGGCAACCGCCTTTTCGATCCGGCCAGGCTGGCTGCCAGCTTCGCGTTTCTGGCTGGCGCGACGATTACGCAGCAGGAGCCCAACACCCTGTCCGCCACGGTCGACCGCGGCGGACCGGTCAAGGTATCTTTCTTCGGCCTTCCCGACATGGCGCGCCTGCGGCCGCCGCTCATCGCCGAGGACAATGGCCTGCGGATCGCCTCGCTGCTCGACTTGGCCGGCACGAAGGCCGCCGTCGTGCAGCAGCGCGCCGAGGCCAAGGACTACCTCGATATGGACGCCATTTTACAAGACGGCCGCATCGATTTGCCGGCCGCGATGGCCAGCGCCCGCGCGATTTATGGACCGAAGTTCAACCCGCAGATCACGCTCAAGGCGTTGTCGTTTTTCGGCGACGGCAACCTTTCCCGGCTACCGCAGACCGTTCAGGATCGCCTGGCCCGCGCGGCGCGGGAAGTAGATCTCGACCGGCTGCCGGTCATTACCAGAGAGCCACGCCTATGAAACCGATTCCACTGAATCCCGAGACGGAGCCGGTCGCCCGGAGGGTGGTTTGGTTCGAATCACCGGAAGAAGCCTTGGCCGATCCCGTGCGCTTCATGGCGTATGCCATGGCGCGTGCCACCCACGAAGACATGAAGGTGATCCGGCGCTACGTCGACGAGGCCGATTTTCTGGAAGCCTTGGACAAGGCCCCACCCGGAATTATCGATCGCCGTTCCTGGGCCTACTGGAACTCGAAGATGGGCCGATATCCCGCCCCGCCGGAACCCACGCGGCGGTTGGAATGAGTGTTGCCGAACTCGCCGAATAGTCCACCTGGTTGACCGGGTTTACTGGGAGAATGCGAGTGGCACCTTGCTCTCTATGCGAATCCGTTGGCTGTTAGTGTCGATCTGGATCTGCTTCCTGTTCCGGGGCTGGTTCTGCGCTTCCATGTTTCCAGTTTGGGAGGGCTACGACGAGTTCGCGCATTTCGGAGTGGTCCGCGCGATGGCCGCAAAAGGAATCCTGTTACCGCCTCGCAATCAGCTAGGGCCGCGGGACGTAGAGGAGTCTCTCAAACTTGCGCCGATACCTTGGGGAGTGCACGACTGGGAGGTCTTTCGGTCTGCGCTCACAGAGGAGGCGTATTGGGGGCTTTCGCCCGCGGAGAGGCGCCAGAGAGAAGCCCGTTTGCGGGACATGCCGCCAAGCTGGAAAACCGAGGATTCGGTCAGTGGTGTATCGGCTTACGAGGCGTATCAACCGCCGCTCTATTACTGGCTCATGGCTCCCGCGCTATACGCGCTGAAGGGCTGCGGCATGCTGGCGCAGGTGATGTGGTTGCGGTGGATTGGCGTAGTGATTGCTTCCTTGGCGGTGCCGCTAACCTTTAGCATCGCTGTGACCGTAACGCAGCGCGAGACCGTCGCACTGGGATGTTCCGCGGTGATCGCCGTGATGCCGGAATTTGCAACCAATTTGGCGCGTGTCGGCAATGAACCACTTGCCATACTCCTCTTCACGCTGTTGATCTGGTTGGGGCTCCGAATTCTCAATCGTGCGCCGCATGCCGGTAGCGCAGCGGCCCTCGGCACAGTTCTGGGCCTCGGACTGTTAACCAAAGCTTATTTCTTAACTGCCGTGCCCGCTACGCTGTGGCTGTTATTTTACAAATTCAGAAGAGCCTGGGTCGCTCCCTTGACAGCGTCCGTAATTGCGGTGGCCATTGCCGGCTGGTGGTACGTCCGAAACGTAGTCACCACGGGGACCTTCTCGGGACTTGCGGAGGCCGTCATGTTGCGGGATCGGGGTGCGAACGCAATGTTATCCGTCATCCCTCGCATCCCGTGGGTCCATGCCGTGGACGTGATTCTGGTTTCGCATTTGTATTACAGCGGATGGAGCGGTCTGACGGTGCGTAGTTGGATGTATCACGTCTTTTTCGCGATCGCGATGCTGGCCGCACTGGGTCTGATCGTGCAATTGCGTCGACCGGCGGTCCTCTGGCTGGTGGGTATCTACGGTTTCTTCTGGCTGGGGCAACTCTACAACGTATTGCTGCAGTATCTGACCAAAGGACTCGCGGGATCGATGGGTTGGTACATGTATGCAGTCGTCGCCGCGGAGGTGGTGCTTTGTGCCGTGGCCTTCGGCCGTTTCCGCATTTGGGCCATGGCGCTGGGCACAATGCTGTTCGGCTTGCTGGACCTTTACGGTATGCACTGGGTGGCGATTCCGTACTATACGGGAATCATCGGACACCGGGGGAATGGAGCACTCGCCGCGCTGCATATCGGCGAGTATCGCGCCGTCGGTTTCGGCACGGTGTTCGAGCGGCTGGCGGCCAATAAGTGGGCGCCGATATCGCCGCGTGTCTTGATCGTTCTGTGGATCCTGTATCTTGCTGGCACCGTCCTGCCGATGGCGGTGATGGTTGTCATGGCCTTGAGGAGCAAGAGAAGCCAGCCCCCAGAGGTCCTATAGGTCACTCACTTGCTGGGTTGCTCGGCGCCGATTCAGCTTTGGCTGCGTGGGCCGGAGAAGGGGTTGCCGATCTTCGCAGGTCCTGTTACACAGGCTTGCCGGAGAGGTGCTCGAATCGCCGCGCGGTTGCCTCACGAAGGACCCCTTGAGGTACAGTGCACCAGCCTTCTATACGAGATCAAGTCGCAGTTCGCGACCCACGGCCACGGCTGCTTTGCGCAGTGTGTTCGACGTTACGGGATCGTATGCAGGATCGAGTAAACGATCCAGCGCCGCACGGCTGGTGTGCATTCTCCGCGCCATCTCCGCCTTGGAAAGCTGTTTTTCCCTCATGGCGGCTTCGACCTGCCGGGCGAGGACGCGCTTAATTGCGGTCGCGGCGACTTCCTCATAGATGCCTTCCTCGCGGAGCCAGCTATCGAAGGACGATCCGATGTTTTTCTTTTTCATATATTCTCGGGCTCGGCCAAACCATATTGCAGACAATATCCTCGAAGCCCCGCAGTCGCCTATAATCAAATCGAGGTCATCGTGGCCAGCGAACAGAACTACGTAGAAGAAAGGGAGCGCGGCCTTTTCGTCGCTGGCAGCCGTATCTCTCTCGCCTCGATCATATCCGAATTTCGGGAAGGGGCATCGCCGGAAGCCATTCGGCAGAACTTTCCGGCACTCTCCCTGCCGCAAGTTTACGGAGCAGTCGCTTTTTTCTTGAACCACCCCGAGCAGTCGGAGGCGTACTTGCGCGATTTGAAGGGCAAGTGGGCCGATCTTGAGCGAAGCGCGCGGCCTCCCAGTGCGGATGTGCAGCAGCGGATCGAAGAGGCTCGCAACCGGCTTTTGGCTGAGCAAGCGTGATCGGCCGGCTCCTGGCCGACGCCGATCTGAAACGTGCCATCCTGACCGGGCTCCTCCGGCGCAATCCCGAGATCGATTTCAAACGTGCGGAGGAAGTCCCGCTGGAAGGTCCGGCCGACCCGATTGTCTTGGGCGTTGCAGCCATTGGGAATCGAGTGCTCGTGAGCCATGATGTCAGCACCTTGGCCGGCCACTTCCGCCAGTTCGTCCGCGGACGCGGCAGTCCCGGTGTGATCCTAATCCCTCAGCTACTGGCTATAGGGGCGGCGATCGAAAGCTTGCTCCTGGTGTGCGACGCCTGCGACCCACGCGATCTCGAAAAACGAATCTGCCTGATACCGAGTCTGCGGATGTACGAGCCCTGCGTCGCCCAAAGCTACCGATCGGCTTCGCGCCGCGGAGCAGCGCGCCTGAATCGCAGCGCGTGCGATGTGAGGTCAGGGCGTCGATAGCCTACTCGCGGCAGCCCGTAGGGGAGTGAGATAATCAGACCAGGGCAAGCACACTCGGCCAAAGGAGACCGTACCAGATGACTGTAGACGAACGTATTGAACGGCTCACCGAACGGCACGAAGCCCTAACCCAATCTATCGAACTGATGCACAGCGACTGGCAAGAGCGCTGGAAGGCAGTAACAACCGCGCTGGAGAAAGACGGGGAGAATATCCGCGCACTTGCCCGCATCGCCGAGATACGCAAGCAGCGAATCGAGCGGCTCGAAAGCCAGTAAGAGACAAGCGCGAAGACGACGGGCGCAGACCGCGCTCCGCCGCGAGGGCGCGAATCCCGCTGAAGATTTCCGTTACGAGCCGGTCGGCTGCATCCAGGTCGTCCCCTGCGACGTGCTCGCGGATGCAATCGAGATCGCTGAACGCTTCCGGGTGGAGCGCGAATCCAATCATGCGGAGCGGCGACGCTGGGCTTCGGTCTTCTCCGGCAAACGCCGGTATGCTTCCTCGCCATCAATGGGCTTCACTCTGCCGCTTTCGAGATCGTCAAAGCGCTGGCCGAGCGCTTCCCGTGTGTGGGCCAGCTCGTCAAAACGGCCGATCACCGTATCTGCCAGGAGCTCGTCGCTTGGCGTCCGCTCTCGGGCGCCATTTGGTCGAGCTTCGCTTGCACGTTGCAGACGTCCCATCCCAACCTGCGAGAATGTTCCTATGGGAAAGGTCTGCGTCATCCTGCTCTGCCTGGCCGCCGTCCGTGCGCAAGTCGCCCCCAGCGATTCCACCCTCGAATTCGAAAACTCGCTCGTCCGCATCGTGCGCGTGCAATATAAGCCGCACCAGAAGACCGCCATGCACCTCCATCCGGCCACTCCCACGGTCTACGTCTACGTCACAGATGGCGGGCGTCTGCGGATCGGCCATGAGGGCGAAGAGCCCATCGTGCGGCCACCCGTAAAAGCCGGAGCCATCCGCTTTCAACACGCCGTCGCGGAGCGCCACGTGGTGGAAGAACTCGACGGCGTCGCGAGCGAATATCTACGGCTCGAACTCAAGAAGCAGCCATCCGGCGAGCCGCCTGCCGACGTCCGCCGCGCGCCCGGCGACCGTACACCTTATGAAAGCGCTACCCTGCGCATCTATCGCGTCACCTGCCCGGCGCATGCAACCTGTCCGGCATCGGCACACCCCGAGGACCCTGCCATCGTGGTCACCGGCCGCGAGTTTCGTTGGGAACCGGCTGGTACGCCACCGCCGGCGAATCCGTCCGGCACGGCCTGGGAACGGGTGCGGGTGGAGATTGTCGCGCCCGCGAGCCATTAAGGCTAACACCTTTTTCCGATTTGACACCTGTCTGCCCCCAGTGATAAATGTAGTGTTCTTTCCCAGGAGACTGTATGGCCGACGAGCAAAAGCCCGAGGGCTCCGAAGCGCCTCCGCCCGCGGGGGGCGAGGC